>Ga0208717_1000485_pt1 | contig 13366 bp, 12 predicted proteins | sample NGESurF53shallow_FD_184489 | JGI IMG/M metagenome (GOLD analysis project Ga0208717, IMG submission 184489) | Arctic peat soil microbial communities from Barrow, Alaska - NGEE Surface sample F53-3 shallow (SPAdes) | ecosystem: Environmental > Terrestrial > Soil > Wetlands > Peat ... | reverse complement strand
TCAATGATAATCAAAGGACATAGTCATGATCATCTGTTCGATTTCTGTCGGCTACGCCACCGACAGGATCCTGAGCCGGATAGAGCCGGTCACGGTCCGTTCGATAAAACGGGTTTGAGCTTTGAATCAGCAATGCGCGCAGCTGGCCCGGACTTGTCGTGGCCGGCGAGGCCGTGGTGATTCCGCATCGCATCTACAACCCGGGTCGTCATTGCGTCCGGCCCTGGGCGTGCTAGCCGTACCCCGGGTTCGGGTGGCCGCACGGTGGATCTCGCCTTGGCGCGCAGGGAGTATCGAGATAGGCGACCGGAGTGGCCGGGCACCGCCGGTAAAAGGAGGAATCATAATGGACGCGACAAGGCCATGGGTATACCGTCACCCCTATTTCAGCACCGGTGTGCGCATTGCCGCGGGCAGCTGGAACCTGGCCCTCGGCAGCTTCCTGATCTCCCGCGGCTACTCGTGGGGATCGGTGCTGATCGCCGTTTCTGCGGTGATCTTCGTGGCTGCGTACTTCCTGGCCAAGGGGAAGTTCCAGTCCCGGCGCAGCAGCCAGAGCTAGCGTGCCCGGGATGGTTAGCGGGCTTTACCAATGAGTGTTCACAGGCCGACCTCGCGGGCGATCAGCATCAGCTGCACCTCGGTGGTGCCCTCGCCGATCTCCAGGATCTTGGAGTCGCGGTAGTGCCGGGCGACCGGGAACTCGTTCATGAAGCCGTAGCCGCCGAAGACCTGGGTCGCGTCCCGCGCGTTGTCCATCGCGGCCTCGCTGCCGACCAGCTTGGCGATCGCCGCCTCCTTCTTGAACGGCTTGCCCGCGAGCATGAGGGCGGCGGCGTGGTAGTAGGCCTGCCGGGCGACGTGGGCGCGGGTCTCCATCCGGGCGATCTTGAACGCGATCGCCTGGTTGCTGCCGATCGAGCGGCCGAACGCCTGCCGCTCCCCCGCGTACCGGACGCACTCGTCGACGCAGCCCTGGGCGGCGCCGACCGCGAGCGCGGCGATCGCGATCCGCCCCTCGTCGAGGATGCGGAGGAAGTTGGCGTAGCCCCGGCCCGGTTCGCCGAGCAGGTTCTCCCTCGGGACCCGGACGTCGTTGAAGGTCAGCGGGTGGGTGTCGGAGGCGTTCCAGCCGACCTTGTCGTAGGCGGGCTCGACGATCAGGCCGTCGGTGCCGGCCGGGATCAGGAACGAGGAGATCTTCGGGCGCCCGTCGACGCGGTCGGTGACCGCGGTGGCGGTGATCAGGGCGGTGATGTCGGTGCCGGAGTTGGTGATGAACTGCTTGCTGCCGTTGATCACCCACTCATCGCCGTCGGCCACCGCCGTGGTCCGGGTGCCGCCTGCGTCGCTGCCTGCGCCGGCCTCGGTCAGCCCGAACGCTCCCAGAGCCTCCCCGCTGGCCAGCCTCGGCAGCCATTCCTGCTTCTGCGCCTCGGTCCCGAACCGGTAGACCGGCATCGCCCCGAGCGACACGCCCGCCTCGAGCGTGATGGCGACGCTCTGGTCGACTTTGCCGAGCTCCTCGAGGGCCAGGCAGAGGGCGAAGTAGTCCCCGCCCATGCCCCCGTACTCTTCCGGGAACGGCAGGCCGAACAGGCCCATGCCGGCCATCCCGGCCACGACCTCGTAGGGGAACGTGTGATGGGCGTCGTGGTCGGCGGCGACCGGGGCGACGACGTTGACCGCGAAATCCCGGACGGTCTTGGCAAGATCGCTGTACTCGTCCGGCAGTTCGCCGAGCAGGCTCTCGGGCCTCATGCGGGTTCTCCTTTGGATGCGTTTTCGTCTTCGTCTTCGCCGTCGCCTTCGCCGTCCGCAGCGCGGAGCCGGGCCAGCGGCTGGTCGACGTCCACCTGGTCGCCCACCTTGACCAGGACTTCGACGACACCGTCGATGGGCGCCTTGAGTACGTGTTCCATCTTCATCGCCTCGACCGCGAGCACCGGCGCACCGCGATCTGCGCGCTGGCCGTCTTCGACGTGCACGGCCACCACCGACCCGGGCATCGGGCTGGTGATCACGGCGGAGGCGTCCTGGCCGGCGTCCGCGCGCCGTCGTTCCTCCGGCGCACGGCGCACCGGGTAGGTCTCGCCGTCGACGTGCACCCAGACCATATCGGCCGCGGCCGCCACCGGGCAGTTCCGCCGCAGGCCGTCGATCGTCATCGCGATCCCCCCGCTGACCGGCGCGCACTCCACCTGGTGGCTCACGTCGCCGACGGTTGCGCTGGCGGCGGCGGGCGAACCGGTCAGCGTGACTTCCGTCGTGCGGTCACCGCAGGAGAGCCGGAACCGGGACGGCGCGCGGTCGCCGACCCGCCACCCGTCCGGCCGGCTCCAGAGGTCGCCTGGATCGGCGTCCTGCCAGCGGGCCAGCCAGACGCTGGCGGCGGCGGCCAGGAAGGCGGCGTCGGGCGCGGCGCCGGGCGCGTACTCGGCCGCGATGCGGTCGAGCAGGGAGGTGTCCAAGCGCCCGCCGCGTACGTCGGCGTCGGCCAGCAGCCGGCGCAGGAAGGCGATGTTGGTCTGCACGCCCAGCACGCCGGTCTGGGCCAGGGCCCGGTCGAGGCCGTTTATGGCCTCCGCCCGCGTGCCGGCGTGGACGATGACCTTGGACAGCATGGGGTCGTAGTCGGAGCCGACGACGGTCCCCGTCCGCAGACCCGAGTCCACCCGGACGCCGGGGCCGTCCGGCTCGAGGAGGGCGAGGACGCGGCCGCCGGTGGGCAGGAACTCACGGCCGGGGTCCTCGGCGTAGACGCGGGCCTCGACCGCGTGCCCGGTGAGCTGGATGTCGTTCTGCGTGAACGGGAGACGCTCGCCGGCCGCGACCCGGACCTGCCACTCGACCAGGTCAATGCCGGTCACCAGCTCGGTCACCGGGTGCTCGACCTGAAGGCGGGTGTTCATCTCCATGAAGAAGAAATCGCCCGGTCGTTCGGCCGAGACGATGAACTCCACCGTTCCCGCGCCGACGTAGTCCACGCTGCGGGCGGTGTCGCACGCGGCGGCGCCGATGCGGGCGCGGGCGGCGGCGTCGAGCAGCGGCGAGGGGGCTTCCTCGACCACCTTCTGGTGACGGCGCTGCAGGCTGCACTCGCGCTCGCCGAGGTGGACCACGTTGCCGTGGCCGTCGGCCAGCACCTGGACCTCGATGTGCCGCGGCCGGAGCACGAACTGCTCCAGGAAGAGGGTGTCGTCCCCGAAGGACGCCGCCGCCTCGCGGCGGGCGCTGACGAGGGCCGGACCGAGGTCCTCGGGCCGCTCGACGACGCGCATCCCCTTGCCGCCTCCTCCCGCGGAGGGCTTGACCAGCATCGGGTAGGCGATGCCGGCCGCGGCGTCGATGAGCTCGGCGTCACTCAGCCCGGGGGCGGCGACGCCCGGCACCACCGGCACGCCGAACGCGGCCACGGTCGCCTTGGCCGTGATCTTGTCCCCCATCGTGGCGATGGCGCGGGCCGATGGCCCGATGAACGCGATGCCCGCCTCGGCCAGCGCCTCGGCGAAGGCGGCGTTCTCGGACAGGAACCCGTAGCCGGGATGGACGGCCTGCGCGCCGGTGGCCCGGCAGGCGGCCACGACGGCCTCGATCGAGAGGTAGCTCTGCCGGGCCGGGGCCGGTCCGAGCCGGCAGGCGACGTCTGCGTCGGCGACGTGCCGGGCGCCGGCGTCGGCGTCGCTGTAGACCGCCGCCGAGCGGATGCCCAGCGCCCGCAGCGTTCGGATCACGCGGACGGCGATCTCGCCGCGGTTGGCGACGAGGACGGTGTCGAAGGGTGGCATCGGCTGCCTCACATCCGGAAGACGCCGTAGGAGACGTCGTCGAGGGGCGCCTGGGCGCAGACGGACAGCGCCAGGCCGACGACGGTGCGGGTGTCGGCCGGATCGATGATGCCGTCGTCCCAGAGCCGGGCGGTGGAGTAGTAGGCGTTCCCCTGCTCCTCGTACTGGGCCCTGATCGGGGCCTTGAAGTCGTCGGCGTCCCGTTCGGTCCAGGGCCGGCCGGCCGCCTCGAGCTGGTCGCCGCGGACGGTGGCGAGCACCGAGGCGGCCTGCTCGCCGCCCATCACCGAGATCCGGGCGTTCGGCCACATCCACAGGAAGCGCGGCGAGTAGGCCCGGCCGCACATCGAATAGTTGCCCGCGCCGTAGGAGCCCCCGATGATCACGGTCAGCTTCGGCACCCGGGCGCAGGCGACGGCCGTCACCATCTTGGCCCCGTGCTTGGCGATGCCGGCCGCTTCGTACGCGCGGCCGACCATGAAGCCGCTGATGTTCTGCAGGAACAGCAGCGGGGTCCGGCGCTGATCGCACAGCTCGATGAAGTGGGCTCCCTTGAGCGCGGACTCGCCGAAGAGCACGCCGTTGCTGGCCACGACCCCGACCGGATGCCCGTGGATCCTGGTGAAGGCGGTGACCAGGGTGGTGCCGTACTCGGCCTTGAACTCCTGGAACTGGCCGCCGTCGGCGAGGCAGCCGATGACGTCGCGCACGTCGTACGGGGTGCGCGAGTCCGGCGGGACGATGTCATAGAGGTCCTGCTGCGGCCGCGCGGGCGCGACGGTCGCCGCCGTATCCCACGGCGCGGACGTTCTCGGCGCGAGCCCGGCCACGATGCCGCGGACGATGTCGAGGGCGTGCGCGTCGTCGTCGGCGAGGTGATCGACGACACCGGACTTGCGGGCGTGCACGTCTCCGCCGCCCAGGTCCTCGGCGCTGACGACCTCGCCGGTGGCCGCCTTCACCAGCGGCGGCCCGCCGAGGAAGATCGTGCCCTGGTTGCGCACGATCACGGTCTCGTCGCTCATCGCGGGCACGTAGGCGCCGCCCGCCGTGCACGATCCCAGCACCGCGGCGATCTGGGCGATGCCGCGGGCGCTCATCGTGGCCTGGTTGAAGAAGATCCGCCCGAAATGCTCGCGGTCCGGGAAGACCTCGTCCTGCCGGGGCAGAAAGGCGCCGCCGGAGTCGACCAGGTAGACGCAGGGCAGGCGGTTCGCCAGCGCGATCTCCTGCGCCCGCAGGTGCTTCTTCACCGTCATCGGGTAGTAGGTGCCGCCCTTGACGGTGGCGTCGTTGGCCACCACCACGCACTCCCGGCCGCTGACCCGGCCGATCCCGGTGATGATCCCGGCCCCCGGCGTCTCGTTCTCGTACATGCCCTCGGCCGCCAGGGGGGCGATCTCCAGGAACGCGCTGCCCGGATCGAGCAGCCGCTCCACCCGGTCCCTGGGCAGCAGCTTGCCGCGGGACACGTGCCTGGCCCGGGATGCCTCGGGACCGCCCAGCGCCCGCACCCGGAGCCGCTCCCGCAGGTCGGCGACCAGTTCCTGGTACTGCGCACGGGGCGGCGCGGTCGTACTCTGCACGGTCATCGGCAACGGCACCTCTCCGGGTTAACGATGATTAACCGAATTTAAGTTAGCCGTCATTAGCCGAAACGTCCATAGACTCTCCCCATGAGCGAGCCGGCCGTGCCCTCGACGTCCACCCCGCAGTCGGCCCTGACCCCGCGCCAGCAGCTCAAGGCCGACCGGCGGGAGGCGCTGCTGGCCGCGGCCAAGCGCCTCATCGCCAAGCACGGCTACCTCGGCGTGCGCCTCGAGGACATCGGCGGCGCGGCCGGGGTCAGCGGTCCCGCCGTCTACCGGCACTTCGCCAGCAAGGACGCGGTGCTGGCGGCCTTGCTGGTCGGGATCAGCCACACCCTGCGCGACGGCGGGCAGCGCATCCGGGAGTCGGCCGCCACCCCGTCGGAGGCGCTGCTCGGCCTCGTCGGCTGGCAGCTCGACTTCGCGCTGTCCGAACCCGAGCTGATCTTGATCTACGACCGGGATCGCTTCCACCTGCCCCCAGAGAACCTGCATGATGTCCGTCGTACCCAGCGCGCCTACGTTGAGATCTGGGTCGACGTGATCCGGGCGGCCGCGCCGTCCGGCAGCGTGGCCGAGGACCGCACCCGCGCGCACGCTGTCATCGGGCTGATCAACTCCGCGCCGCGCATCCCCGGCACGAGCGGGTCGGGGCAGACCCGCAAGGTCCTGTACCGGATGGCGCTGGGCGCTGTCGGCGTCGACGATGCCGGACAGCCTCGGGTCGACTGCGGGAGACTGCCATCTGGGAAGGACGCGGAGTTACGGGTCCGTTCGGGAAAATCCTGAAGTTGCCCTTGAACTTTTGAATAGGGTCCCGCCCCGCCGAGGGATCACCTTGACCAGATGACGACAGGATCGGCGCCGACGACCAGTGTGGGTGGTCGTGCCGTGCCGCGCGCATCGCTGGGGAGGTGAGGCAGAGCCGATGGTGATGCCTCTGGCGGGACGGGTGGTGGCCGCGGTGATCGGCGGCCTGCTCTTGCTCACCTCGGTCTCCAGCGTCATCGGGACGCTGGTCGTAACTCGCTCGGTCAGCAGCCGCCTGACCCGGTGGGTGGACCGGACGGTCGACCGGGCCTACCGAGTGGGAACGCTGGGCCGCCGACGTCGCCGAGAGCCACACCACGTACCTGCACCTGGCCCGTTTCCGGTCGCCGCAGCCGCTGTCGTCCTGGGTGACCTCGCTGCTGGCCGTGCTCGACTCGGCCGCGCTGTTCCTGGCCCGGATGCGGGAAGTCGACTTCCCGATCGAGCGTGATCCGGCCGAGGCATGGCCGGAGTTCGTCGGATGGCGGGTCAACTACGAGCGGGCCGCCTACGCGGTCGGCGCCGCCGTCTACGCCGTGCCGGCCCTGTGGTCGGGCCCGCGCCGGCACCCGGTGGCGCCGATCGCGCCTATCCGCCCGGATCTTGGCCGGCCGCCTAAGTAGGCGCTACTCCTCGTTCCAGGGGAGGGACGAGCTCGTCCAGTGGGTCAGGGTTTCGAGGTCCTGCTCGCCGGCTATGTGGCGGGGCGGCGTCATGAAGCTCGCGTAGGGCTTCAGGCGGAGCACGACCCGGTCCTCCTTGATCGCCATCGCTCGGGCGTGCTCGCGGGCGGAGGGGTCGAGCTCACGGCCGGCCATCAGCTCGAGGACTTTTAGGAGCAAGTCGGCGACCGCATCCGGGTCGTCGTTGACTGTGGCTTCGATCGTCGCGTCGCAGAACAGCGTGATGTAGGTCGGCGGCCAGTTCTCGTCCAGCACGCAGAGCGACACCTTGGGGTTGCGCTTCACCGCCTTGGCCTTGCCGCGCGCCAGCATGGTCGAGATCAGAAGGTCGTCGCCGTCCATGATGTAGTAGAGAACCGTCATCGCGGGCCCGTCGTCTTTCCGGCCGTATCCGAAGATCGCCGTCCGGTGCTCGCGGACGAACTGGCGGCGCTGGGCGGGCGACATCTGGCCTTGTTGGACCGTGGTCATGCGACTCTCCTTCTTCTGGCAGCGAGGCCAGGTCCCTGCCGGACGGGCATAGGGCGAAAGCTAGGCCCGCCCGCAGCCGGAGTCAAGGTGATCGCGGCCACTAGGCGGCGCCCGGGAGTTGTCGCGTCGATTGATCGAGGCTTGTTGTTATCACATATAGTTGCTAATTTGCCCTGAGTCACACCGCGCACGATGCGACAGATGAGGGAAACCAGATGACTTACCTCGAAGCGCATGATCACGCCGACCTCTACGTTCCGCACTCGTTCGACGAGCACATCGTCGATCTGGGCGAGGTCAGGCTCAACTACGCCGTGGCCGGCGACGCCAGCCTTCCCGCGCTGCTGCTGATCCCGGCCCAGAGCGAGTCGTGGTGGGGGTACGAGGTCGCGATGCCGCTGCTGGCCGAGCACTTCCAGGTGTTCGCGGTCGACCTGCGCGGTCAGGGGCGCTCGACCTGGACTCCCGGCCGGTACACGCTCGACATCTTCGGCAACGACCTGGTCCGGTTCATCGACCTGGTGATCGGACGGCCGGTCATCGTGTCGGGACTGTCGTCCGGCGGCACCATCGCCGCGTGGCTGTCCGCCTTCGCCAAGCCCGGTCAGGTCACCGCCGCCGTGTGGGAGGACCCGCCGCTGTTCGCGTCGGAGGCGAACCCTGCGGTCGGGCAGTCCATCCGGCAGGGCATCGGCCCGATGTTCGCGCTGTGGAACGCCTATCTCGGTGACCAGTGGTCGGTCGGCGACTGGAACGGACTGCAGCGGGCTATTCCGCGGACCCTGCCGATGTCGATGCTTCGAGGGTTCGCCGCCATGTTCCCGCCGCTGGAAGGCGAGCAGGCGGCGGGAGTCCCGCAGAACCTCAAGGAGTACGACCCCGAGTGGGGGAAGGCATTCGTGTCCGGCATCGCCACCGCCTCCTGCGACCACGCCGCGATGATCTCCCAGGTGAAGGTGCCGGTCCTGCTCACCCACCACTTCCACCAAGTCGACTCGACGACCGGCACGTTGGTCGGCGCGATGTCCGATCTTCAGGCCAGCCGCGCGGGGGAACTCGTCACGGCGGCCGGACAGGAGCTCACCTTCCGCTCCTTCCCGGACATGCCGCACGCGATGCACCGGTACCAGCCGGCGGTCTACACCGACACCGTCGTCGAGTGGGCAACGAAGCTTGGCCTTGTCGGATGACTGGGCTTAGCGCAGGTCGTGGGAGTGGAGTTCCGGAAGGCCGACCACTCCCCTAGGCCGACGGCAGAGCGCGCATCAGCCGCAAGTGGTCGGCATAGCCGACGTCAAGCAGGGTGCCCGTGGCCACCATCTGCCGCACCGTCTGTCGGTAGACCTCCGCGTTGCCGAACGTGTCGGTCGGGCCGGCGCCAGGCCAGCGGCTCCACGCCTGGTACCGGAAGCTGGCGTACGCGCTGTCCGTCCCCTGCCAGAAGGGGGAGTTCGCGCTGAGGGCCAGCAGGACGGCCAGCCACGGCCCGATCCGGTCGAGCACGGCAACCCCCTCGTCAGCCGAAGAGATCCCGACATGGACGTGGCAACCGCAGGTGAGCTGCTCGTGAGCGGTGAGCCCGAACGCGCGGGCCATCTCCTGGTTGCGCCTTGCAGGCACCAACTCAGGCACGACCGGGATCGGTGAAGTCGCCAGCGCCGCCACCCGGGCTCCGGCCCGGGCCGCCACCTCGGCGGCCAGCGACCGGCACCTGCGCAACTCGCGTCCGAGCTCGGTGAGGTCACAGCACGGCCTGGTGTTTGTCTCAAGTTGCTGGCGCTGGAACTCGAGGTCAAGCGACTGTGCGGGATCGTCAGCCTGAGGCCCGTCTCCCGCTGTCTCCGGGTGCTTGATTGCGCGCAGCGCCGTCTCGGCCACCGCCCGGGGCTGGCCGGTGCCGGGCTCGACCAGCAGCAATTCTTCTTCCACACCCACACTGCGAACGGTCATTGACGCTGAATGCCCACCGATCGCCGACTCATGCAGGGCCGCGCCTCGCCGCCGATCGGTCGGCTTCGCCATCGAGGGGAATTGAGCTGAGTCAAGTCGCCCCGGTCCGTTCGAGATAACGGGTTTGATCTGCCTGGGCGCGTTGCCGGCGGCTGGACGCGCGCGCTATAGCTCTGCCGCCCGGCCCATCACCTGAGTGCCTGGCCTCAGAATGCCGAGCTTGCGCCAGCCGCTGCTGAGGTACAACTGGACGGCCGGGTCTGCGAGGTCGTCCGTCGTGCTCAGCAGGGCTCTCTGGCTGACGCCGTCCAGCAGGGTGTCGTGCAGCCGACGGCCGAGCCCAGTAGCGTGACGACTTCACCGTCGGTGGTCTCGCGGGCCACGTTGAGCAGCCCGTCAAATGGCACATCGCGAAAGGCTGCGTTCAGGCCCATCAACTTCAGATAGAACGGCACGACGCAGCGCTGCTCGAGATCCGAGAGCCCAGGCACGGAGTCAGAGTAGGGCATGCTCTTGGCCCCGGTACGACCGGCGAGGATGATGAGCGGCTAACTTGCATGCGCTTGAAGTCGTCCAACAACTCCTCCGCGCCGCATGCGCGGCAACGCCGCGGGTCTGCTCAGTAGAAGAGTTCATCGATTCCGGATGGCCGGTCAGAATCCAGCCCTCCGCCGCTGGCGCCCTCGACCTGATGCGGACGCGAGGGCGCTTTCGCGAGGACATCGAGGAAGGCCGGCCGTCACTAGGCGGATGACGTTGCCGGTCGCGATCGACTCGTTGGCCGCGAGCCCGATCGCGACGCTGGCCAGGCCGTCGTTCACCGAAGGCCGAGCCGGATGAGGCAGGCGGACGGGAAGCGCGGGAGCTCGACCGACAGGGCGCTCGCGGCCGCGTCCCAGGTGGCCGCGGCCCCGGCCGAACGCGGGTACAGCACGTCGGCGGCGGTCACCGGGTGGCCGCGAAGCTGCGCAATAGGCAGGGTGATCCCCGGCTGATCAACGGTTCCGGTCCCGCCGTCGAACGGGCCCCGGTGCCATACGGTCAGGTAGCTCGCCTCGGGCGTGCGCAGGCCGAGGGCGATCCAGGGATCGGTCCAGCGCGGCAGTCCTAGCGGCCAGAACGGCAGCGCGCTGGCCAGGCGGCCGCGCAGTTCCTTGTGCACCCGCACCGCCTCCGCGACCAGGCCGCGCTGCGCGCGGCTCATGTGGTCGAGGTGACCGGACAGGTACATCCGGCCGAGCATCGCCCCGCACAAGGTGAACGCGATCTCGTCGTCAGTGAACGACGGCTGCGGGTAGGCCCAGCTCGCGGCCTGCTCGGGGGCGATCGCGGCCGGGGCGGCGGCCGCGATCGGCGGATAGCGGAGCGGATCCTGCTGGTCACTGGTGGACTGCAGCTGGAAGCGGGACAGCAGCGCGTAGTCGATGCGCATCCCGCCCGAGCTGCAGTTCTCGAGCACCAGCCGGGGGTGCCGGTCGAGGACCGCGTCCAGCCAGTCCAGCTGCGCCCGGTTGGCCTCGAGCAGCCCCGCGCCCGGGCTCAGCCCGGCGGTGTCGGGTCCCGGGGCGATCTCGATGTTGTAGTCAAGCTTGAGGTAGCCGACGCCGAGGTCGCCGACGACGAAGTCCACCACCTCGTCGAGGTGCTTCGCCGCGGCCGGGTGCCTGAGGTCGAGGTGATGCCGGCCGTGCTCGGTGACCAGCCTGCCGTCCCGCTGGAAGAACGCCTCCGGCGGCAGCTGCCTGACGACCGGGCTGTTCACGCCCACGACCTCGGGCTCGAGCCACAGGCCGGGGACCATCCCGGCCGACCTGATGCGGTCGAGCACCTCGCCGATGCCGTGTGGAAACCGGGTGGCGGACGGCTTCCACGCGCCGACCGTGTCCCACCAGCTCTCGTCGAGGTCGGCGTACCAGCCGGAATCGATGCAGAAGTACTCGGCGCCGACCTCGGCCGCGGCGTCAATCAGCGGCAGCAGCCGCTCCGTGGTCGGGTTGCCCATCAGCGTGTTCATGTAGTCGTTGAAGATCACCGGCAGGCGGCGGCCGTCCTCGTGCGGGCGGCGGATCGCCCGCCGGACCGCGGTCAGGCCGGCGACCGCCCCCTCGAACCCGTCCGCGCTGACGGCGACGGCGGCCGGCACGGTCGTGAACGTGCCGCCCGGGGGCAGCGTGACCTGCCAGGCGTGCTCGGTGTCGGCCGGGCCGAGCAGCGCCAGGTAGGCGCCGCTGGCCGACCCCGCGGGCGCGTGCCTGCCGTGCGGGCCGGGTCCGGCCGCGGGGTACCGGTGCGTGCACTCCCCCGTCTGCCAGTGCCAGCCGCCGTTGTGCTCGATCTGCCAGGCCCACGCGTGGCCGCTGGTCCGGCTGACGACCGCGCCCATCGGGAGGTAGACCCCGGACGACCAGGTGCCCGCGCTGGTGAGGCCGAACCGGCCGCGCGGGTCGGCCCCGTGGACCTGCCGGTTCAGGTCCGGCAGCGCATCGCGCAGGGCCCGGCGCTGCCACCGCCCCTCCGCCAGCCAGTCGTTCTCGGCCCAGAGCACGTCGAGGTCATCGAGGTCGTCGGGAGCGCCGAGGGCGGCGTTTGCGGCGCCGGCGCCGCTCGACAGGCTGCCGCTCGACAGGCCGCCGCACAGGAACGACGTCACCGACTCGACCGTCACCGGCGCGGCGCCGGCGTTGGTCAGGCGCACCCAGCAGCGCAGCGCGCCCGCCCCCGCCAGCACGCGGTAGAACACCTCGGCCCACAGCCCGCTGACCGGGTCGGCCAGGTCCACCCGCAGCTCCCGCCATCCGCCTGGCAGGTCGACGCGGTCATGACGGACGTAGCGGAACCGTCCGCCGGCCTCCGATTCGCAGTAGCGATCGCCGGACCAGGCCTTTCCCTCGCCGGCGAGGACCACGTCGAGCAGCGGCAGCGCCGCGTCGGCGGGCTCGTCGCCGGGGTCCGGCGATCGCTCGCCGGCGGCGCGGGCGGGGGGTTCCGGCGCGGCGCGGGCGGCGAGCCGGATGATCCTCGCCATCCCGTCCCGGCCCACCTCGATCCGCAGGTCCAGGGCCTCATCCGGTACGCCGATCAGTGGTTCAGCTGCGCTCGCCAAGCGAGCCTCCTCGTTGCCCTGTCCGGAACTTCCGCACATCACGAGGGCTAAATCGTGACGGCAGCGCCCTTGACGATCAAATTGTGAGCGGTCACAATCCTTCCATGGATGTGAGCGCTCACACAAGTCCACCCACCTGTGAGCCGCGGCAGCAGAGCAACTGAATCAGGCAGCAGAGCATCAAGAAACGGAGCGACTTGTGACCGATAACATCCCCAGCAGACGCCGGGCAAGAAGCTGGACGGCGCCCGCGGCGCTACTCGCGACCAGCGCCGTGCTCACCCTCGCGGCCTGCGGCGGCCCGGCCGCCTCGTCGGCCTCATCGGCCTCATCGGCCGGCGGCACCGGATCGGCGTCAGGGGTCGTGAACATCACCTGGCAGACGATGTGGTCGGGCGAGACCCTGACCCTGCTGAACCAGATGGTCACCCAGTTCAACAAGACCCATCCCGACATTCACGTGACCGAGTCCAACATCCCCAGCGCCACCGGGGACGCGAAGCTGCTGTCGGAGATCGCGGCGGGCGACCCGCCGGACGTGTTCACCGAGTGGAACCCGGTACTCGGCGAGTACGCCGCCGACGGCACCATCCAGTCGATGTCCCCGTACCTGACCGGCACCTACGCCGGGCTGGAGAAGTGGGAGTACCCGATCGCGCTGCAGGGCGGCGAGTACAAGGGCGCGCTGTACGCGCTGCCGATGTCGATGAACTCGTGGGCCCTGTACTACAACAAGTCCATGCTCACGGCGGCGGGCATCTCCTCCCCGCCGACGACGCTCGCCCAGCTCTACGCCGACCAGGCCAAGGAGTGGAAGACCCCCGGCGGCAAGCTCGAGCAGATCGGCTTCGACCCGGACGCCGGCGATAACGCGGGCTTCGAGTACTACGGAAGCTTCTTCGGCGCCGTCAACTGCTTCAGCTCGGCCGGGAAGTACAGCTTCGAGACCTGCCCGGCCGCCACGACCGAGGC
>Ga0208717_1000483_pt1 | contig 13381 bp, 9 predicted proteins | sample NGESurF53shallow_FD_184489 | JGI IMG/M metagenome (GOLD analysis project Ga0208717, IMG submission 184489) | Arctic peat soil microbial communities from Barrow, Alaska - NGEE Surface sample F53-3 shallow (SPAdes) | ecosystem: Environmental > Terrestrial > Soil > Wetlands > Peat ... | reverse complement strand
CGTGAACGTGGGTACCCTCGCCCGTTCCGCGCGGGCCAGCGCCTCGATGCCGGTCCGGTCGGCACCGACCGCCACCACGTCCGCGCCATAGGCCTCATCCGCGCACGCATCCAGCAAGGCCTGCAGGTTCGTGCCCGCGCCCGAGACCAGAACCACCAGGCGTGAGCGCATGCGGCCACGATAACCGCATCGGGGCAATGGGATCGCCCACCGGCCCGCAGAGGGCAAAATAGGAGGCTGTGTCCGCATCCGGCCCCGGAACACCCCCGTACCTGCCCCCTGGAGCACCCCGCTGATGCCCCCTGTAGCCCAGCCGCCACCACCCCCCGAGTCCGCTGAGCCCGCCGCGCCGGACGCCGCCGCCCTGGGTATGCCGCCAGCCGGCCACACGGAGCAGGATGCCCGCGCGGAGCTGGACCGCCGCGCGGAGCGGGAGCGCCGGGCGGCGGACCGGGCGACGGCGTCTCCGGCCGAGGCGTCTCCCGGTCTGACCGCGCGGCAGCAGCCGCTGGCCAAGGCCAAGCCCGCCGGGCGCACGGATCCGGCGAACCAGCGGCGGACGGCCGCGGCGTTCCTCCTCTCCGTGCTCAGCCTGTTCGGCGTGCTCGGCCTCAGCAACTTCCAGCGGGGCGTCTACATCGTGGCGTTCGCCCTGGTCGCCGGGGCCATGGCCATCTGGCTGGCGGTCACCGCGATCACGCGGTCCCGGCGCGGCCGGACCGCCGGGCCCCGGGGGGCGGTCGTGGTCATCGTGATCGGCGGAGTCGGGGTGCTGATCAGCTGCGCCCTGCTGGCCGGGTTCGCGTTGTTCGGCAGCCAGGCGTCGACGTTCACCCAGTGCCTGAGCGGGGCGAACACGATCGCCGCGCAGCAGTCGTGTCAGTCCCAGTTCATGCGGGCCGTCAAGGACGCCGGGGGCTGAGCGGTCAGGCTCAGGGAGTCACGGCCTGGTCCGGACAGGCTGGTCAGGGCAGGGATGCGGGTCCGGGCGGATCGGCCCGGCCGCTGTCCCGTCCGTCTTCCGCGTCTCCCCACGGATCGACGTAGATGTAGTGCCCGCTCACCTCGCCCGCTCGGCCACCGGCCGCCAGGTCAAGTCCGCTTCCTTGGGCGTCAGGCCCCAGCCGGTCAGCGTCATGGGCCCCGGCCCCCGGGATGACCACGCTGGCGGGGGTGAAACGGCGCATCCGATACCAGTTCACCAGGCCTGCGGTAACCGCGGCGGCGACGCCGACCTCGAGCACGGACACCACCCCGGCCTGCCATCCGGATGGCCCGACTGCGGTCAGCCGCCCGCTGCCCAGCGGGCCGCCAGCGAAGGCCGCGAGCAGTCCCAGGGCACACCCGGTGACCACGCCGCAGGCGAAGCCCCAGAGCGGCGCCAGCTCGACCGCCGGGGTGGGCGCCGCCCGGGCGGTCAGCAGCCCGCCAAACGCCCCGGCCAGGTACGGCACGCTGAGCATGAGCATGGACACCCAGCCGGGCACGGACGAATGCGCGCCGGCGGGCAGCGCCGCGAGCATGGGCAGCATCGGCAGCGGGCCCAGCGCGGACCCGGTAGGCGCGACCACGGTGCCGGTGCCGAACGCGAACCCGGGGCCCAGCGTGTAGCAGATCGACCACACGACGGCGTTAGGCACGAAGGCGATCTGGGCCAGCAGCAGCAGGGCCCCGCCCACTACACCGGGCGCGAGCGCCACGTCGACTGACCGGAAGCCGCCCATGTTCGCGCTGAGGGAGGCACCGGCCAGGATGGCTCCGGCCCCGGTCAGCACGGCGAGCGCGCCGACCGACCCGAGGAACACGGCCCGCGAGCGCGGGGACAGCAGGTGGATCAGCCGGCCCCAGGGAGCCAGTGCCCGGGCGCCCCCGAGCCCCCCCGCGACCAGGGCGATCAGGAAGCCGGACAGGACGGCCTGCGGTACTGAGGGTGTGGCCAGCGTGGACTGCCCGGCGAGTGCCAGCGCCCCGGCCACCAGCGCGTACGGCACCGCCAGCGCTAGGGCCGCGTAGCCGACGTCGGAGAGCCGGGCGACCTGCCCCTGGCGGACCACCCAGCGGCCCGCGGCCCAGAGCAACGCGCCGGGGATCAGCACCAGGCCCAGCGGCAGCATCCCGATCCGCCCGGTCCCGTGCAGCGCGAACCCGACGTGGTGGCCCACCAGCCAGAGGTCCGCGGCGGTGCGGAGCACGCCGGTTAGCCCGACGCCCGCGTGCGGGGCAGCGATCCAGCCGGCGAGCACCAGCAGGGTGATGAAGACCAGGCCACTGCCCGCAGCGGCACACGCCGCGATCGCGCCGGTGACCACCAGCGGGCGGTTCGGCCGGGCGAACGGCCCGCCCGACCCGTCGCGGCCGCCGTCGGCACGCTCAGCGGGCGGGGCAGATGCGGTCATGAACCCCAATCCTGGCCATCACCCGGCCAGGGAGCGTGGAGGCGCGCCGCGTCAGGCGCCCTGGCTCAGCTAGCCCGCATGATCTCGCGGACGAGGCGGGCGGTCTCGCTGGGCGTCCGGCCGACCCGTACTCCGACCTTCTCCAGCGCTTCCTTCTTGGCCTGCGCGGTGCCCGCGGAACCGGAGATGATCGCGCCCGCGTGGCCCATGGTCTTGCCTTCCGGGGCGGTGAAGCCCGCCACATAGGCCACCACGGGCTTGGTCACGTGCGCCTCGACGTAGGCAGCGGCCCGTTCCTCAGCGTCCCCGCCGATCTCGCCGATCATCACGATCGCGTCGGTCTCCGGATCGTCCTGGAACGCGGCCAGGCAGTCGATGTGCGTGGTGCCGATGATGGGGTCACCGCCGATCCCCACCGCGGTGGAGAAGCCTATGTCCCGCAGCTCGTACATCATCTGGTAGGTCAGCGTGCCGGACTTGGACACCAGCCCGATCCGCCCCTCGGTGGTGATGTCGGCCGGAATGATCCCCGCGTTCGACTTGCCTGGTGAGGCGACCCCGGGGCAGTTGGGCCCGACGATCCGGGTGGCGTTGCCCTTGGCGCTGGCGTAAGCCCAGAATTCCGCGCTGTCGTGGACCGGGATGCCCTCAGTGATCACGATCACCAGCGGGATGCCCGCGTCCACGGCCTCGATCACCGCGGCCTTGGTGCCCGCCGGCGGGACGAAGACCACCGACACGTCCGCGCCGGTCGCGGCCATGGTCTCCGCGACCGTGCCGAACACGGGCACCGAGCTGCCGCCCAGGTCCACGGTCTGCCCGGCCTTGCGTGGGTTGGTGCCCCCCACGACCGTGGTGCCCGCGGCGAGCATCCTGCGGCCGTGCTTGGTGCCTTCCGACCCGGTGATGCCCTGGATCATGACCCGGCTGTCGCCGGTCAGGAAAATCGCCATCTCATGCTCCCGTCGGGGCGGCAGCGGCCAGTTCCGAGGCACGCCGGGCTGCGTCATCCATGGTCGCGACCTGCTCGACCACCGGCAAACCCGCGTCGGCGAGGATGCGGCGGCCCTCCTCGGCCTTGTTGCCGTCCAGGCGGACCACGATCGGGTGCCGGACTTCCTGGCCCTGGCTGGCCAGCATGCCGATGGCCGACACGATCCCGTTGGCCACCGCGTCACACGAGGTGATGCCGCCGAACACGTTGACCAGGACACTGCGGACCGACGCGTCGGACAGCACGATCTCCAGGCCGTCCGCCATCACCTCCGCGGAGGCACCCCCGCCGATGTCCAGGAAGTTCGCGGGGCGCATCCCGCCGAACGGCTCCCCGGCCAGGGCCACCACGTCCAGGGTGGACATGACCAGCCCGGCCCCGTTGCCGATGATGCCGACCTGGCCCTCGAGCTTGACGTAGTTGAGGTGCTTGGCCTTGGCCCGCGCCTCGATCGGGTCGGATGCCCCGGGGTCCTCGAACTTGGCGTGGTCCTGGCGGAAGGCCGCGTTGTCGTCCAGGCTGACCTTCCCGTCCACGGCGAGCACATCGCCCTGGTCGGTCAGGGCCATGGGATTGACCTCGACCAGGGTGGCGTCCTCGTCGGCAAACACGGCCCAGAGCCGCTCCGCGAGCAGCGCCGCCTTCGCGGCCGCCTCGGCCGGGATCCCGCCCGCCGCGATGATCTCCGTGGCCTTGGCCGCATCCACCCCGGTCAGCGGGTCGACGGGGATCCGGGCGACCGCCTCGGGGTTGGTGTGGGCGACCTCCTCGATCTCCATGCCGCCCTGCACCGAGCAGATCGCCACGAACGTCCGGGCCGCCCGGTCCAGCAGGAAGGACAGGTAGTACTCCTGGGCGATGTCCACGGCCTCGGCGATCAGGACCTTGTGCACCGTGTGGCCCTTGATGTCCATGCCGAGGATCTGGCGGGCCTTGGCCTCCGCCTCGTCCGGGCCATTGGCGAGCTTGACGCCGCCGGCCTTTCCGCGGCCGCCGGCCTTCACCTGGGCCTTCACCACGACCAGGGACGAGCCGTCGGCCTCGTAGCTGGCCGCGATCTCGCGTGCCTCTTCGGCGGTGGAGGCAACCTGGCCACGCTGTACGGGTACCCCGTACTCGGCGAACAGTTCCTTCGCCTGATACTCAAACAGGTCCACTAGCGTCCGTCCTCGGGATGACCTCTGGTGAGCAGGATTCCGCACGCAGCCTACCGGGGTACGTCGCTCCCTTTCCCGCTCACCCCGCGCGCCGCGACCCCGCGCGGTTGCGCTCAGCGCGCCGGCCTCCCGCAAACGTCCGCCCCGCCGCGGCCCGGGCGGGGGTTCCGTGGGCGGGGTTGCGCGGGGCGGGGTTGCGCGGGGCGGGGTTGCGCGGGGCGGGGTTGCGCGGGGCGGGCAGGCCCGGACCGGCCATGCGGCAGTGAGGGCGCGCTCGCGTGCCAAGCAGCGCCCGCTACCTTCACCCGCCCGATCCCCCCACAGCGTGCCCGACCGACCCCACCCGCCCCTTCGTGATCATGACTTGAGTGTCGTCCCAACGACACTCAAGTCATGATCACGAAGGGGCGGCGCCGGGCACGCTGCGGGGGCCCGTCGTGGCAGGCAGCGCGAGGGCCCGCCCGTGACGGGGCGTCGCGAGGGACAGCAACGCCGGCCCGGACGGCCCGCCAGGGCGTCCGGGTCTGGGCCCAAAGTTGTCGGACTCTGGTGCGAGGCTGCTGCCGTGAGACGGTCAGCCAGAACGGATCAGGCCGCGTTAGGCCGACTGCTCCGCGAGCAGGAGTCCGTCATCTCCCGCGCCGAGGCGCTGGGCTGCGGCATGACTCCAAGCCAGTTGCGGCATCGGCTCCGCCCGGAAGGGCCGTGGCAGCGGCTCCTACCCGGCGTCTACCTAACTATGACGGGCATCCCGACCCGGGCGCAGAACGAGATCGCGGCCCATCGCTACGCCGGTCCGGGCAGTGTGATCACCGGCATGGCAGCGTTACGCCGCCACGGTATCCGGGTGCCAGAGTCCCAATTCGTCACGGTCCTGATTCCCGGCCACAAGGTCCGCGAGAGCCGGGATTTCGTCAAGGTCTGGGCGACCACGCGCATGCCTGAGTTCGTGTTCACCGATGGTCCCGTCCGGTTCACGGAGGCGGCCCGCGCGGTGGCGGACGCCTCGCGGGAGCTGGGGTCGTTCCGGGAGGTGCGGGCGGTCGCCGCGGATGCTGTGCAGCGCCGCCGGTGCCGGTTAGATCAGCTCACCGAGGAACTCGCGCAGGCGCCGGTGCGCCAGTCGGCGTGGCTGCGCAGGGCCTTAGCCGAGGTCGCGGACGGCGTCCGCTCGGTCGCGGAGGGGGATCTGCGCAGCCTGATCCGGGCGGCCCGGCTGCCTTTACCCATGTTCAACGCCCGGCTGTACATAGGCCCGGACCTCCTCGCCGTGGCGGACGCGTGGTGGCCGGACGCGGCAGTGGCCGTCGAAGTGGACTCCCGGGAGTGGCACCTGTCGCCAGAGGACTGGGAGCGGACCTTGCGCCGGTCCAGGCAGATGAGCGCTACGGGGATCATCATGGTGCACGTCACCCCGCACCAGATTAGGACCGAGCCCGAGAGGATCGTCGCGGACATCCGGTCCGCGCTGCGGGCCGGGCAGGCTCGGCCAACGCTGGCCATACGGACGCTCCCGGCGGTCGGCTAGCCAGCAGCAAGCCGGCCAGCAGTCAGCCGGCGGTCAGCTGCCTTGCTGCGCGGAAACTTCCGTGGTGGCCTGGCCGCCCAGGTGTGACTCCACCCACTCGACGATCTCGTACGTGGATGCGCCCGGCGTGAAGATCTTGGCCACGCCCAGCCGCTCGAGCTCGGTGATGTCGGCCTCGGGCACGATGCCTCCGCCGAAGACCACGATGTCGCTGGCCCCGCGCTCGGCCAGCAGTTCCAGGACCCGGCTGAACTGGATCATGTGCGCCCCGGACAGGATGGACAGGCCGACGGCGTCGGCGTCCTCCTGGATGGCCGCGGAGACGATCTGCTCAGGGGTCTGGTGGAGCCCGGTGTAGATGACCTCCACGCCCGCGTCGCGCAGCGCCCTGGCCACTACCTTGGCCCCGCGGTCATGACCGTCCAGGCCAGGCTTGGCGATGACGACCCGGATCGTTCCCATGAACCTGCCTCCCGGCCCCGCGATTGTCTGTCCACCGCAGGGTAACCCGCCAGTAAATCTGCGCCACGGGCCGGGCAGCCACGATCAGCCACCGCGCGCCCGCCACGACCCTCCGGGCTAGAGCTTCTCGATGGGCGCGTAGCGCAGCACCAGGTGCTTGATCCCGTACTCGCCGCCGAAGTCGATCTTGGCTTCGGGGTCGTCACCCCGGCCTTCGACGGACAGCACCGTGCCGAGCCCATAAGCGTCGTGCGTCACCTTGTCGCCCGGGCTGAGCGACGGCACGCGCCGGTTGCCAGGCCCGCGGCCGCCCGGGCGCTGGGCCAGCCGCTCCGACGCGGGTGCCGTCACCGCCCGCTCATCGCGGCGCCACTCGATCAGGTGGCCGGGAATCTCGTCCAGGAACCTCGACTGCTGGTGATACTCGGGCCGGCCCCACCAGGTGCGGGCCGCCGCCCGGGTGAGGTAGAGCCGGTGCTGCGCCCGGGTGATGCCCACGTAGGCCAGGCGCCGTTCCTCTTCGAGTTCCTTGTCGTCGGTCATCGAGCGCTGGTGCGGGAAGACGTGCTCCTCCATCCCGGTGAGGAACACCACCGGGAACTCCAGGCCCTTGGCGGTGTGCAGGGTCATCAGCGTGACCACGCCGCCGTGGCGTTCCCCGTCGGGGATCTCGTCAGCGTCCGCCACCAGGGATACCTGCTCCAGGAAGTCGGTGAGCGTCCCGTCCGGCCGCTGAGCATCGAACTCCCGGGCCACCGATACGAGCTCGTTCAGGTTCTCGATCCGGCTCGCGTCCTGCAGATCGGTGGAGTTCTGCAACTCGGCCAGGTAGCCGGACCGGTCCAGGATCATCTCGGCCAGGTCGGCCACGGGCAGGCCCGCTTCCGCCTCGGCCCGCAGCGCGGCCATCAGTTCGTTGAACGACGCGATGGCCTTGGCCGACCGGCCGGCCAGCCCGGGCACGTCGTCGGGCCGGGCGAGGGCCGTAGCGAACGTGATCCGGTCACGCTGCGCCAGCGCGGCCACGCAGGCCTCGGCCCGGTCCCCGATGCCCCGCCGGGGCACGTTGAGGATCCGCCGCAGCGACACCTCGTCCTCGGGGTTGGCGGTCAGCCGCAGGTAGGCCAGCAGGTCACGGACCTCGCGGCGCTCGTAGAAGCGGACCCCGCCGACCACCTTGTAAGGCAGGCCGGCCCGGATGAACACTTCCTCGAAGACCCGGGACTGCGCGTTGGTCCGGTAGAACACGGCGACCTCGCCGGCTGTGGCTTCGCGCTCGTCCGAGAGGCGATCCACCTCCTCAGCCACGAACGCGGCCTCGTCGTGCTCGCTATCGGCCACGTAGCCCACGATCGGCGGGCCGTCGCCCGCGTCGGACCACAGGTTCTTGGGCACGCGGCCGGTGTTGCGGGACACCACCGCGTTGGCCGCGGCCAGGATGTTCTGCGTGGAGCGGTAGTTCTGCTCCAGCATGACCACGCTCGCATCGGTGAAGTCCCGGGTGAACTCCTCGATGTTGCGGATGGTGGCGCCGCGGAACGCGTAGATGGACTGGTCCGCGTCACCGACCACGACCAGCTCGGCGGGCGGCAGAGGGCCCGCGTCCTCGCCGTCGGATTGCCAGGCCGGGTGCGAGACCAGCTCCCTGACCAGCATGTACTGCGCGTGGTTGGTGTCCTGGTACTCATCCACCAGGATGTGCCGGAACTGCCGCCGGTACGTCTCGGCGACCTCGGGGAAGGCCTGCAGCAGGTTGACCGTGACCATGATCAGGTCGTCGAAGTCCATCGCGCCCGCGGCGACCAGGCGGCGCTGGTACTCGGCGTACGCCTGGGCCAGGGCCTTGTCCCGGTAGTTGTCCGCGCGGGTGAGGAACGTCTCGTAGTCGACGAGCTCGTTCTTGAGGTTGGACACCTGGGCCAACATCTGCTTCGGCGGGTGGTGCTTGGAGTCCAGGTCGAGCTCGCGGCACACCAGGGTCATCAGCCGCTGCGAGTCAGCCTGGTCGTAGATCGAGAACGAGGACGGGTACCCGAACCGGGACGCCTCCCGGCGCAGGATCCGCACGCAGGCGGAGTGGAACGTCATCACCCACATGGCCCGCGAGCGCAGCCCGGTGAGCTCGCCCACCCGGGCCTTCATCTCGCCCGCCGCCTTGTTGGTGAACGTGATGGCCAGGATCTCGCTCGGGCTGACCTCCCGCGCGGCCAGCAGGTAGGCGATCCTGCGGGTCAGCACCCTGGTCTTGCCCGACCCCGCACCCGCCACGATGAGGAGCGGCGAGCCCTGGTGCACGACGGCCTCCCGCTGCTGCGGGTTCAGGCCATCCAGGAGGGAATCAGCGGCTGTGTCGGCGGTCACCTATCAAGCGTAGGCGCTGCCGCCGACAGCCCGCCCGGCGTACCGGCAGCCGGCCCGGGTTACTCGTCTGGGACCAGGGTCGGCGTGGCCCGGGTCAGGGTCTCCTTCTTGAAGAACGGGGGCCTGGTGATCCGCATGTAGATGAATCCGGCTACCCCGGCCACCGCGGCGAAGAAGGCGATGAGGAAGATCCCGCCGATCTCCCAGTGCAGGCCGGGCACCGTCCAGAAGGTGTAGCCGAAGGTCGCCGTCCAGTCACTCTGGAGGGCGTAGATACCCGCCCCCCACATGATCAGCCAGCCGAGCCCGGGGATGATGCCGCGCATCCAGAGGTTCCGGGCGCTGCTCGTCAGCGTCTTGCGGTAGTACCAGACGCAGGAGAGGGCGGTCAGGCCGTAGTAGAAAGCGATGTAGATGCCGATCGCAGTGACCGCGTCGTAGATGACGTTTCCGCCCGAGATGTAGTTCATCAGGACGTAGAGGACGATCGAGACACCGCCCATCGCGAGGGTGGACACCGTCGGCGTCAGGTACTTGCGGTGGATCTTGGCGAACGAGTCCGGGAGGGCCTTGTAGGCGGCCATCGACAGGGTCGTGCGGGCAGTCGGGAGGATGGTCGTCTGGGTGGAGGCTGCGGCCGAGCTGAGGACCATCAGGATCAGCAGCCTGGACAGCGTGGTGCCGAGGGCACCGCCGCCGAAGATCGCGCCGCCGAGCACCGACAGCACATCGCCGCCGTGTGCCTGGTTGGACAGCCCGATCCCCTTCGAGCCGATGCCGGCGAACGATACTGCTGCGAAGATCACAATCAAGTACGTGACCAGCAGCAGCACCGTGGAGATGATGGCCGCCTGGCCCGGGGTCTTGTTCTTGTCCTTGGTTTCCTCGTTGACCGAGACGGCGGTGTCCCAGCCCCAGTAGATGAACAGCATCAGGATGATCCCGCCGAGGAAGGCCGAGAGCGGCAGGTGGGTCGGGACCAGCCAGCTGATGCTCGGATGAACCGACGATGCCGGGTGATGCCCGGTCCCGACCTTGATCAGCGCGGTCGCCGAGAGCACCACGAGCATGACGAGCTCGATGCTCAGGAGTACCTTCTGGAAGTTCGCCGAGACCTCGATGCCGCGATAGCAGATATAGGTCATGGCAACGATCCAGATGACGCCCACGAGCAGCACCCAGCCGCTGGCTGGGTTGGTCCCGATGGAGCTGTTCGGGCCCTGGATCAGCAGGAACACGTACTGACCCGCGACCTGCGCCAGGCTGGCCATGACCAGGATGTCAGCCGCGACGATGCCCCAGCCGCCGGCCCAGCCGGTCTTCGGGCCGAACGCCCTCGCCGCCCAGGTGAAGGTGGTCCCGCAGTCGGGATCCGCCTTATTCATCTCGCTGTAGCCGATCGAGCAGAACAGGATCGGGATGAAGGCCAGCAGGGCGACCGCCGGGGCCTTGAAGCCGACCAGGACCACGACAAAGAGGAGGGTCGCGGCCAGGCTATAGGCGGGGGCCGTCGAGGCCACTCCCATGACAACACTGGACACCAGGCCCAGGGCGCCGGTCTTCAGCCCCTTGTCCCTGGATTCTTCGACTGGCTGAGCCTCCGGCGTAGCGGTCGCCATGGCTCCCCCTCCTGGCAACTACCCGAGCGGGTCGGGTGCAGAAACTCGGACAAGACCGGCCGGCTGGTCCCGGACGGAGTGTCCCGCCGGGAGGGCCGATCCGGGTCGGCTAAAGCGTTTGCAGACAGTGCGTAGCGTCAACTATAAGCATGTACCCAACTGCCACGGTTCTAGCACGAATAACCCCTGTCGGCAACGATTTCAGTCGTAACAGGTACGTATCACGACTGTTCCCGTGTTGTACCGGCGCCTAAAAGGCTAGGATCGCAGGCATGCGCATCCTTCTTGTGGGGGCTGGCGGGGTGGGTACGGCCTTCGCCCGGATCGCTGCCCGCCGCCCCTTTGCCGATCTCGTCATCGCCGACTACGACCTGGCCCGGGCCCAGCACGCGGCCGCCGCGAAGGACGGTTACCACGCCGTCCAGCTTGACGCCCGGGACGAGGCCGCCACCGCGGCCCTGCTCACCGAGCACCGCTGCGACGCGCTGATGAACGCCACGGACCCGCGGTTCGTGATGCCGCTGTTCAACGCGGCGCTGCGGGCGGGCACCCACTACCTGGACATGGCGATGTCGCTGTCCCACCCGCACCCGGACGCGCCGTACCGCCAGACCGGGGTCAAGCTGGGCGACGACCAGTTCGCCCTGGACGACCAGTGGCAGCAGGCGGGCAAGCTGGCGCTGGCCGGCATGGGCGTGGAGCCGGGCCTGTCCGATGTGTTCGCCCGGTACGCCGCCGACGAGCTGTTCGGCGAGATCGACCAGCTCGGCGTGCGGGACGGCGCCAACCTGGAGGTGGCCGGCTACGACTTCGCCCCCACCTTCTCCATCTGGACCACGATCGAGGAATGCCTCAACCCGCCGGTCGTCTGGGAGAAGGGGCAGGGCTGGTTCACTACCCCGCCGTTCAGCGAGCCCGAGGTGTTCGACTTCCCGGCCGGCATCGGCCCGGTCGAGTGCGTCAACGTGGAGCACGAGGAAGTACTGCTGATGCCCCGCTGGGTCGACGCCCGCCGGGTGACGTTCAAGTACGGGCTGGGCGCCGAGTTCATCGGCGTCCTGGAGACCCTGCACAAGCTGGGCCTGGACCGGACTGACCCGGTCGCGGTGGGCGCGGCCAGCGTCTCGCCCCGGGATGTGGTGGCCGCGTGCCTGCCGGACCCGGCCACGCTGGGCGACAAGATGACCGGCGTGACGTGTGCGGGCACCTGGGTGACCGGGACCGGCCAGGACGGTGCGCCCCGTGAGGTCTACCTGCACCACGTGGTGGACAACGCCTGGTCCATGGCGGAATACGGCTCCCAGGCGGTGGTCTGGCAGACCGCCGTCAACCCGGTGGTGGCGCTCGAGCTGATCGACTCGGGCGCCTGGTCCGGCACGGGGGTGCTCGGCCCGGAGGCCCTGCCGCCCGTTCCCTTCCTGGATCTGCTGGCCGACTATGGTTCGCCCTGGGCCTGCGAGGAGCGGACCCCGGCGCCCCAGCCCTGACGAGCAACATCCAGAGCCCAACCCCTGAAACACCGAACGGAGGCCCGTGGTGGAAGAGTTGCGTAACTACATCGGCGGCCAGTGGACGGACACCGCGTTCGACCGCCGGTCCGAGCTAATCGACCCGAGTACCGGCGAAGTCTTCGCCAGCGCCCCGGTATCCAGCGAAACCGAGGTGGACGCGGCGTTCGCCTCGGCGGCCGAGGCCTTCCCGGGCTGGCGCGATTCCACGCCGGCGGAGCGGAGCCTGGCCCTGCTCCGCATCGCGGACGCCATCGAGGCCCATGCCGACGAGCTGGTCAAGGCGGAGTCGCAGAACACCGGCAAGCCAATCGCGCTGACGCTGTCCGAAGAGATCCCGCCGATGGTGGACCAGATCCGCTTCTTCGCGGGTGCGGCGCGGATGCTGGAAGGCCGCTCGGCTGGTGAGTACATGTCCGGGTTCACCTCGTTCATCCGGCGTGAGCCGATCGGGGTGTGCGCCGCGGTCACGCCGTGGAACTACCCGATGATGATGGCCGTGTGGAAGTTCGGCCCGGCCCTGGCCGCGGGCAACACCATGGTGCTCAAGCCGTCCGACACCACCCCGGTGTCCACCCTGCTCCTGGCCGAGCTGATGGGCGACGTCCTGCCGCCGGGCGTGTTCAACGTGGTCTGCGGGGACCGGGACACCGGTCGCGCCCTGGTCACCAACCCCGTGCCGCAGATGGTCTCGATCACCGGGAGCGTCCGGGCCGGCCGTGAGGTGGCCATCGCCGCCGCGGCCGACCTCAAGAAGGTCCACCTCGAGCTGGGCGGCAAGGCGCCGGTGATCGTCTTCGACGACGCCGACCCGGTCAAGACCGCCGAGGGCATCGCGATCGCCGGGTACTTCAACGCCGGCCAGGACTGCACGGCCGCGACCAGGGTGCTGGCCGGCCCGCGCATCGCCGCCGATCTGGCCGATGCCCTGGTCGAGCAGGCCCGGGAGCAGACCGTGGCTGGCCCCGACGTGCCCGACGCCGACTTCGGGCCGCTGAACAACGAGAACCAGCTGGCCCGGGTCAGCGGGTTCATCGACCGGCTGCCCACCCACGCGGAGGTGCGTACCGGGGGCAACCGGATCGGCAGCCGCGGCTACTTCTTCGAGCCCAGCGTGGTCACCGGGCTGCGCCAGGACGACGAGATCATCCAGCAGGAGGTGTTCGGCCCGGTCATCACGGTCCAGGAGTTCAGCGCCGAGGACGAGGCGCTGGCCTGGGCGAACGGGACCGAGTACGGCCTGGCGTCGTCGGTGTGGACCACCGACCACGGCCGCGCCATGCGGATGGCCCGCGGGCTGGACTTCGGCTGCGTGTGGATCAACACGCACATCCCGCTGGTCGCCGAGATGCCGCA
>Ga0208717_1000482_pt1 | contig 13417 bp, 10 predicted proteins | sample NGESurF53shallow_FD_184489 | JGI IMG/M metagenome (GOLD analysis project Ga0208717, IMG submission 184489) | Arctic peat soil microbial communities from Barrow, Alaska - NGEE Surface sample F53-3 shallow (SPAdes) | ecosystem: Environmental > Terrestrial > Soil > Wetlands > Peat ... | reverse complement strand
AGGCCCTCTACCTCTCCTGAGTTCCGCCGGGGCCGGGGCCGGGGCCGCGCGGATCGTCCACGCGGCGGCGGCCGGCGGGCGCGGGCTCGCATTCTCCCTGCGACGTCGCGGCACCCCACTGGCAGGCCCCTTCCCCGGCCCGCGGCCGCATCAGCGGGCCGCGGGCCGGGTTGGGGGACGGTTTTCGTTGCGGAGAATTTTGGTTTTCATTCCGGTTTCCACCGTTAACTGGGGATATCGGGATACTTTTAGCCAGGCTCGCCTAGATCGGTCGTTGCCTGGATTTCATGCTGGCTAGGTGGAAGAGTCGCCCTATGCGGACGATCTTTGACGGGCTGGTCGAGGAATTCAGGGCCTGGCATTTGTTCGAGCAGCAGGCCGGGAACTCCCCGCGACGCGAACTTCCTGGCCTGGCCACCCTGGGCCTGCCCGACTACGGCGGGAGCGGTTACGGGGCCGGCGGCTACAACAGTGCAGGTTACGGCCCACCCAGCTTCAGCCCACCCAGCTTCGGGATGCCCACGTACGAGGAGCCCGGGTCCGGGGGGGCTGGCTTCGGGACGGCTGGATACGACACACCCGGGTACGGCGGTGCTGACTACGACCGGGCGCCGCGGCACGGCCGGGATCTGGGCGGGCCGGCGCCGCAGGCGGGCGGCCGGCGTTAACGGCGGGCGGCGGATCAGCCGGGGGTCGTAGAGGTACCAGCCTTCCCGGCCGCCCACGGTGGGGCTGGCGTACCAGCGCAGCCCGACACACCAGCGGCCGCGCCGGTCTTTGCGCTGCCCGATCACCTGGGCCCAGACCCACGTCCCGTCGTGGAGCAGGATCTCCGCTTCGCTGTCCTCGGGGATCGTGGAGCCGGGCACGGCGTCGGCGGGCATAGCCCGCTCCAGCGCCGGCTCACGGGACGGATCAGCAAACACGCAGGTCATCGTGCCCGTGACCAGCTATCAGCAATCAGCGGGCGCGCGGGCGCAGCAGCAGCACCACGAGGATCCCGGCTGCGGCCGCGGCCGGGATGACCGCGGTCACCGGCGCGAACTGCCCGGCCAGCCCCCAGAATGCGAACCCCACGCCCTGGAGGAACATCAGGCCGGCGCTGGACAGAGCGAGCGCGCGGCCGCGCAGTTCCTCCGGGGCCGCGGCGATCAGCAGCCCGTCCTGCCCGGCGCCCCAGGCACTGCCCAGCCCGGAGATGACCAGCAGAGCCAGGGCCAGCCCCAGCCGCGGGCTGGCCGCGAAGCCGGCCAGCGGCACGAACGTCAGCAGCCCGGCCGGGACGATGATGCGCCGCTGCAGCCGGGACGTGAGCATCCGCGCCGCGATCAGGTCGGCCACCACCGTCCCGGCCGGGATGCCCATGAGCAGGAAGCCCGTCACCCGGGCCGGCTGGCCGATGTGGCTGGCGTACGGGGCGGCCAGAGCCTCGGGGGCGACGGCGCAGACCGGGACGAGCCAGCCGAAGAGCAGCAGGCGCCGGACCGGGCGGCAGGCGAGCACGCGGCGGATCCCGCGTACCGAGTCTCCCGCCATCGACCCGGCCCCGGCCCGGCCACCGCGCGGCGGGCGCCGGAGCATGCCGGTGCGCAGCAGCAGGGCCGAGGCGGCGAACGAGGCTGCGTCGAAGGCCAGCGCACCGCGCGGGGACACCACGGTGAGCAGCAGTCCGCCTGCGCCGAAGCCGGCGATCTGCGCGGACTGGGCGACCATCCGCATCATGGACCGGCCGAGAATGTAGCCCGGCCCAGGCGGCAGCACATCCGGCAGGACGGCGGCGCGCACGCCCTGGTACACCGGGGAGAGCAGGCCGTTGGTGAACAAGAGTCCGAGCAGCGCGACAACGGGCATCCCGGGGATCACCATGGCGGCCACCAGCACCGTGCTGAGCAGGTCACACGTCACCAGGACCCGGCGGGCGGGCAGCCGGTCCGCGGCCGCGCCGAGCAGCACCCCGCCGAGCAGGTAGGGCAGGAAGGCCAGGGCCATGACCGAGGCGGCCAGCGCCGGGGACCGGGTCTGCTCGTAGACCAGCACGGTGAGCGCGACCGCGGCCACCACGTTGCCGAGCATGGACACAATGTCGGCCAGGAACATGACCCGGAACTCGGCCGACCCGAGCACGTCCCGGTACCGGGCCCGGCCGGGACCGGGGGCGGGGGCACCCGTCTGGCTCACCGGGGCGGAAGACGTCACGGGGACCAGGCTGGCCGGCGGCTAGAATCGAGACCAGATATTCGGTGTGCGCCGAATCATAGGCCGGGGCGATGCGATGAGCGTGACCATGGTGTTCGGGCCGGACGATCCGGCCCGCACCCGGTTCGTGGTCTCGCCGGCCTGGGAGACCATGCACGCGATCCGGGTCATCGCCGAACCGGGCAGGCACCAGTACCACCTGCCCTGGCTCGAGGCCGTGCGGCCGCAGGCGGAGCGGCTGGACCTGGGCCCGCTGCTCGCGCTCAGCCCTCAGCGCGGCTGGACCCCCGACTTCCTCAGTCCCGTGCCGGACACCGCGAACGCGGACATGGCCGGCGAGCTGGCCCGGGTCCGGGCCACGCCGCCGGACCAGGTCGCCTCCGAGGTGCGCCGGTCACTGACCGAGCGGTACGGGGCCCCGGTCCCGCCGGGCGCATGGCAGCTGCTGGAGGATCCGGCCGCCACCCGGGACCGGGTCGCGGACCTGCTCGCGCAGTGCTGGCAGCTGCTGGTCGAGCCGCACTGGCCGCGGCTGCGGGACCGGATCGAGGCGGACGTGGCCTTCCGGACCAGGATCCTCGCGGACTACGGGCTGGAGCGGATGCTCGGCGACCTGCACCCGCGGGTGCGCTGGACCGGGCGGTCGCTGGTCATCTCGGGGATGGGCACGGCCCGGCGGCACCTCGGCGGGGCCGGGCTGCTGCTCATCCCCAGCGCATTCGGCTGGCCGAGCCTGGCCCCCGTGATCGACCCGCCGTCCCGCCCCGCCCTGGCCTACCCGGCCCGCGGGATCGCCGAATTGTGGCAGCCGGCCCGGACGGCCCAGTCAGACGCGCTGGCCCGGCTGCTCGGCCGGACCCGGGCCGCGCTGCTGGAGTCGCTGGCCGAGCCGGCCTCGACCCACACGCTGGCCCGGCGGCACGAACTCGCCGCGAGCACCGTGTCCGAGCACCTGGCCGCGTTGCGGGACGCCCGGCTGGTCACCAGCCGGCGGGACCGGCACGCGGTTATGTACCGGCAGACCCCGCTGGGGGCGACGCTGGTCGCCGGCGGCTGACCAGCAGCGACTGCGCACCCACGCCCAGCCGTCCGCTGGTGTCCGACAGGACGGTGGTGGCCAGGCCTGCTCCGCCTGCGGAGATGGCGGTCTGCGCGTCCACGCAGACCCACTCGCCCGCCGCCTCCCGGTGCAGGTGCACGGTGAGTTCCGGGTTGATGAAATGCCATTCGGTGATGTCGAGCTCGCCGGACAGGCCGTTGCCGCTGTCGGCGACCGCAAGGACCCGCTCCAGCGGGCCAGGCTCCTCGTCCGGGACCAGGGGATAGCGCAGCCGCGCCCAGACCGTGGCCGGCCCCGGCTCGCCGAAATGGCCGCGGACTGGCCGCCACTCGATCGCGGACAGGTACCCGTCGATCCACCCTGCGGGCGGCGAGCCGGCGCTGCGGTCTGGCAGGGCGGGTGGCGGTTCCGCGGGCGGGAGCACCGTCTCACTGGTGGTGCGCAGCACCCGCCAGGCGCTGGCCCGGGCCACGTCGCGGCCGCCCGCGCTGGCCACCGCTTCGAGGAACTCCACGCTGCGGCCCGGGCGGACCTGGCGGGCCTGGACATCCAGCTCACCAACCGGGATAGCGCCGAGAATCTCGCAGGTGAACCGGGTCACGATCATGTCGTCGCGGGGAGCGCAGCGCTGAATGGCCCGGCCCAGCAGCGCGCTCGGCGGGCCGCCATGCTGGGCCCGCTCATCCCAAGGGCCCGTTGTATGCGCGGTCGCCCGCCAGGTGCCGTCCCCCACCGGAACGTAAAAGCTATCGGCCATTTGCTGGATGTTACTCACCAGTCGCCACCGGCCGCTGCGCGACCCGGCGGCGTGTCCCAGGATGTGGCCGGGGCCTGGCCCAGCGGCGTGAACGTAAGTCTGGGGTAGTCAGGTGTGCAGCAAAGCTACATCCATCCGGTCTGTGCGTGACCTGAGGTCAGGAGGCGGGCTCGATGACGACCTTCAGGCCGGTGCGCCGGGCCGCGTTCCCGAACGCGGTGGCCGCCTCCTCCAGCGGGTACCTGTCGGTGACCAGCGACGTCAGGTCCGCCTTCTTGCTCGCGGCCAGGGCGATGGCCCGGGGATAGACCTCGTTCATCCGGCGCACCATGGCGATCGTGAGTCCTTTGCGGCGGGCCATCGCGGCCCGGAACGTGGTCGTGTCGTCGTCGGGGATCCCGCCCAGCACGACCCGGCCGCCGGCCCAGGTGGCGGCCATCGCCAGCTGCACCGCCTCGCTGCTGCCGGCGATCTCGAAGGCCACGGCCGCGCCCTCACCAACCAGCGCGCGCAGGGCCTCGGGGTCGGCGGCCTCGGCCGGATCCGCCACGGCGGCCCCCAGGGCCGCGGCAGCCGCGCGACGGTGCGGCAGCGGCTCGAACACGGTCACCGGGCCCGCGCCCGCCACCCGGAGCAACTGCACGAGCAGCAGCCCGATGGGGCCGGCACCGACCACCACGACCGGCGCACCCAGGTGCACATGACCGAGATCGAACGCGTGGATAGCCACGCCCAGAGGTTCCAGCACGGCGCCATCCGCGTCGCTGACCTCGTCCGGGAGCGGGTGCAGGAGCTCATCCGGCCAGGTCATGAACTCCCGCATGGCCCCATCCTGCTTCCCATGTCCGGCGAACCGGATGTGCAGGCACAAGTTGCGGTAACCCTCGCGGCACGGCCGGCAAGTCCCGTCCGGGATGGCGGGGTCGATGGCCACCCGCTGGCCCCGCCGCGGTCCTTCCTCGATCACGCCGGCCGCTTCGTGGCCCAGCACCAGCGGGTGATCCAGGGCCGCGTCGCCGATCCCGCCCTGGTCCCACCAGTGCAGGTCCGAGCCGCAGATGCCGACGGCCGTGACCCGGACCAGGCTCTCTCCCGGCCCGGGCACCGGCACCGGCTCGTCGGCCAGGCGCAGGTCGCCGACCGCGTGCAACCGGGCAGCCCTCATGTGGTTCTCCGTCTCCGCCGATATGGGGTGGTGTCCCGAAGCCTGAGACTACTGCGCGGCCGGACGGCGGTGCGTAGCCGGAGGCCAGCGCCGCGGAGCTGAACTCAGCGGGGCGGGCCAGGCAGCTGCTGGGTCGCGCCGGGCAACTGCCTGGTGGCGTTCGGCAGCTGGCGCTGCTCCCTGGACGAGCTGGACAGCAGCAGTCCGGTCGGCTGGGAGGCGCTGATGGCCGGGGTGGTCCGCGGGGTGTTGTCGTGCCCCCAGCCCGTCCCGGAGCCCAGGCTGAGCGCCATGGCCGGGCACATCTCGACCGCCTGCTGCGCCTCGCGCTCCAGCCAGAACGGCACCGGCATGTCCAGGAACGCCGGGTAGCCCTGGCTGTCGAGCTGGACCATCTCGGGCGCGATCTTGGCGCACAGCCCGTGCCCGTCGCACCGCGCCCAGTCCACCTTGAGCCGCACCTCGGACTCTTCGGGGCCGAGGGGCAGGATGCCGCGGGTCTTGCGGCCACACGACCCGCGGAACAGGTGTGTGGTGAGGTCATCGCTGAACACGTCCAGCGCGGACAGCACGAACCGGGAGACCCCGTCCGGATGGGAGCAGGCGCCACGCCCGCGGACCACCGCAGCGGTACGGCGCGCCGTGTCGAGGGTGTCCATCCCACCGGAGCCATCGGCCAGCGCGCTCATCGCGCGGGCCAGGCCGGGCAGGCCGAGCTTGCACGGGCCGCACTGCCCGGATGACTCCTTGGCCAGGTAGCGCACCACCCGGGCGACCTCACCGAGCGGGCAGGTGCCGCCGAGCGGCATCACGATGCCGGCGCCGAGCATGCCGCCCGCCGCGTCCAGGCCGGCCCGGGAGACCGGCACGTCGTCGGCGAGCTCGGCAGGCAGCCACATCCCGTGGTACCCCCCCACCAGCACGCCGTCGAACGCGGTGGCCTCGCAGATATCCAGCACCGTGCCCAGCGGGATCCCGGTGGGCACCTCCACCACGGCCGGGCGGCCGGCGGAGCCGCCGACGGTCAGCAGGACGGTGCCGGGCTCGTCCGGGGTGCCGTCGGAGGCGTAGCCCTCCTGGCCCAGCATGGCGAGCACGGCGAGCTGGGCGAACGTCTCGGCGTTGGACAGCAGTGTGGGCAGGCCGTCCACGCCGCTCTCCGCGGCCCGGCGCTTCTTGCCCGGCGGCAGCGCGATCTTGCCGTTCACCGCGTTGACCAGGGCACCGCCCTCACCAGAGACGAACCGGTCGGGGACCTCCACGACACGGACGATCTTCTTGAGGTCAGGCTCGGCCCGGGCCGCCTCGGCCACCGAGGCCGCCACCGAGCTGTCGGTCACCCCGATGATGATCATCTTGGCGCTCAGTGCCCGGGCGGCCAGCAGCGCGCCCCCCAGGACCAGGTACGGCGAGCGGATCAGCAGCATCTTGTCCTTGGCGCTGCCCGGTTCTCCCTCGGTCCCGTTGATGAGGATCATGGGCTTGCACTTCCGCGCGGCGGCGTTGTCGACCACCGCACGCAGCTTGCGGGCGAAAGGGAAAGCGGCCCCGCCGCGACCCCGGAGGTCGACGCTTTCCACCATTTCGATCAGCTGACGCGCGGTCACCCGGCGCATAGGCCCGAAGATCTCCTGATGCGTAGTGAGATCAATGCGCTCAAAGCGATCCAGACCGGCAGTCAGCCGGGCCCGGCCAATCCGCATGGCCGGGGGTGGTGCGAGTGAGTTCACGAGTAATTCCCGATATTCAGCGGCACGATGTTCAGCGGGTCGGTCTCATCCTGAGGGCTGAACTGATCGCGGGCGCCAGCCGACCGTGGCCGGGTGAAGGTGGCATCCTGCTCAGCGAAGGAAACATAATGCGCGGCCCGTTCCCGCGGGTCGGAGTCCGGCCGACCGGACTGGCCTGACCGGCCTTCCGGCCCTCGCTGGTACTGGTCGTACTGCATCGGCTCCTCGTGGCGCATGGGTGCCTGAAACTGCCCCGGCTGCCCGCCGCGCTCGTATCCCGCAGGCGGCTGGTACTGGTACGGGCCCGGGTCGTGCTGGGCAGGCGGGTAGTGGCCCGGCTGGTACTGCGGCGGCTGGTACGGATCCGGGTGCGGCCGATCGTAGGCGCCGGACTGGTCCTGCTGGTGCGGCATCGGCTGCTCTGGCTGACCCTCATAGCCGTACGGAGCGGGCGCGTACCTGGGTGGCCCGCCGAACTGCGGCGCCGGGGCCGGGAACGGAGACTGGCCGGCTGGCGGCCCGTACTGGGACTGCTCATGCCGAGGCTGCTCGTACTGGCGCTCCTCGTACTGGCGCTGCTCGTACTGGCGCTGCTCGTACTGGCGCTCCTCGTATTGGCGCTGCTCATCCCGGGGCTGCTCGTACCGACGCGGCCCGTACTGGGACTGCTCGTACCGACCCTGCTCGTACTCAGACTGGTCGTACTGAGACTGGTCGCGCTGGGGCTGGTCGTAGTCGGGCCGCTCGTACTGGCCGGAGCGGTCGATCTCGCCGGTCCGCTCGTACCGCGGCTCGGCGCCCGGGCGCCCGTACTGGCTACGGCCGCCGTACTGGCCGTCCGCGCCGTACTGGGAGGGCGGCGCGCCGTACCGGGAGGGCGGCGCGGCCGGGTCGATCCGCTCGAGCGGGCCGGACCAGTCGTTGTAGTTGCCTGCCGCGTAGCGGGGCGGCATGGCCGGCGGCCCGATCCGCTGCATGGGACCCGACCAGTCCTCGTGCGGCCGCTCGTAGGGGCCGGTCTGGTCGTTCGGCCGCGGCATCTTCGGCTGCCCTGGATACCCGTTCTGCACGGGCGCCGCCTGAAACGGTCCGCGCTGGAACTGTCCAGGCTGAAGCGGTCCAGGCTGAAGCGGTCCAGCGGGGGACGGCCCGTAGGACGACGGCCCACCAGAGACCCGGTCACCCGGCAGCTGGCCGCGCAGCTGGTCCTGCGCGGGCTGCTCGTACTGGCCTGAACGGTCGATCTGCCCGGTCCGCTCGTACTGGTGGCTAGCGCCCTCGTAGTGTCCAACCGGCGGCATGGGCCCGGTCTGCTCGAACGGGCCGACCCGGTGCAGAGGGCCGGTCTGCCCCTGCGGAGCGCTGCTCACCCGGGGGTCCTGGCCCGACCCGCCGAACTGGCCAGCTCCGCCGAACTGGCCGGTGCCGCCGAACTGGCCGGTCCGCTCGAACGAGCCGGTCGTACCGGACCCGATCGGCCCCGTGGCGCCGATCCGCCGGGTGTCCGCGAGATACGCGGCCCGCTCGTCGTAGGGGGCGCTCCCGTACTGGGCGCCCCCGTACTGGGCACTGCGCGTCTGGCGGCCAGGCTGCGGAGCCGCGGACGCGCCCGCCGGGAGGGCGAGCTGGGGCCGGCCCGGCTGGCGTGACCTGGCCCGGGCGCCGTCCAGCGCGCCTGGCGAGCCCGCGCTCAGCGCGGGCGCCGGCATGGCCGTGGCGGTCAGCGCGGCCGCCCCGGGAATCGCACCTGCGCTGGTCAGGGCGGCCGCCGCCGCGGTCCACCCGCCAGCGCCACCCGAATCCGGGACCGGGTGGCTGGCCAGCTCGTTGCCAGCCCGGTTCTTGGCCACGAGCCGCACCATCAGGGCGGCGGCCACGGCGACCACGCAGGCACCGTAGGACCAGGCCACGAAGCCCGAGAAGCCGAAGAAGGACTTGGCCGGACGGCCAGCGAGCAGGCCGTGCACCAGCCCGAAGATCCACGCGGCGTAGGCCGACGCGTGGATGACGCGCCAGGCCTTCGGCGACATGTTCGCGGCCAGCCGGGCGCGGTAGATGCCGGTCATCATGATCACGATGAACATGTCGGACGCGACGGTCCCGAGCCCAAGATAGAAAGTCTTTCCCTTATCCAGGAAAGGAATCACCGCGTCGGCCGGCTGTGACCGGCCCGCGATTATCTCAAGCGCAATGTGAATAATCAGGAAAGCAATTGCGCCGAATCCCATGGCGCGGTGAAGCGCCTGCGCCGTGACCCGGGCGCTGGGCTTCATAAAGATACGGTCAGAAGCGACCAGGCCAATTCCTACTTCAGCAGTAAGCGCAATAAGCGCAAGAACGCCAGCATAATAAAGCAGGAAATGATCGCTCGCCGCGACGACCGTGTGCCCGGTCGTGGTGGCGGCAGCAGCGGCCGCGAGCACCACTGTGCCTATGACGACGGCGTTGAGGATCCACAACCATGCGTCTGACCTGGGCCTGGCCACCGTGTAACCGCGCCGCCCGCTCCTGGGAGCGGGGCCTCGCGGCCGCCCAGTCGAACCGTCACCCTTCGCCGACACTATTGCCTCCCGGGAGGAGCTGCTCAGCCACCTACCATTGTCTGGCTACTTGACACTGAATAGCTCAAGCATTGGCAACTTCGCCAACCCCGGGAGATCCCGCTTCTCTACCGGGCTGAAGAGGATGCTATCGCGGCGGATTCCGGCTTCGCAACGAAACGGTATAGAAACTAACGGAGGGTGCTGTTACTGCACGTCAGCGCAGGGTTTCGGAGGGCGCACGAGCCGCCCGGCGAGCCCTCCCGGCCAGGCTCCCGAGGGACACGCAGACGGGCTCACCGGGAGCGAGCGGAGGCGCCGGAATCCAGGACGCCGCGGAAGGGCCGGGTGGGCGGAAAATGGGCTGCGCGGCAGGGCGCGGGCGGTCACGATGGGGCGCATGCCCTGGTTCCTCAGCGACAGCCTCCCCGAGTACACGGCCAGCGTAGGCGGCCTGCTGGCCCGGCGCCCCGCGCAGCACACCATCTTGCTCGGCGTCATCGAGTCGCTCCGGGCCACCGGGCCTGCCCGCTACGGCGCCATCGCGCCGCTGTTCGGCTGGTGGCAGGGCCCGGACGGCGAGGCCAGCGCGGCGTTCCTGCACACGCCACCGTTCCAGGTGGCGCTGACCAGTGTGCCCGCCGCGGCTGCGGCGGCACTGGCCCAGGCGCTGCACGCCCGGCGGCGCACGGTGAGCGGGGTGAACGCGGATCCCGCTGGCGCGGAGGCCTTCGCCGGTGCATGGCATGAGCTGACCGGCGACGCCGTCGAGCTGCACATGCGGTCCCGGCTCTACGAGCTCGGCGGGCTGCGCTGGCCCGATCCCCGGCCGGCGGGGCAGGCCCGGGTGGCCGGACGGGCCGACCGCAGCCTGCTCATCGCCTGGTCGGAGGCGTTCCAGCAGGAAGCCCAGTCCGGTCCCGAGGACCTGGTCGCGATGGTCGACGACCGGCTCTCCTACCGCGGGCTGACCCTGTGGGAAGACGCGGGCCAGCCTGTGTCCATGGCCGGGCTGAGCCGCCCGGCGGCCGGGCAGGTGCGGGTAGGCCCGGTGTACACACCTCCGGGGCTGCGCGGGAAGGGATACGCGGGCGCGGTGACCTGTGTGGTCAGCCAGGCGGCCCGGGACGCCGGGGTCGGCCATGTGCTGCTGTTCACCGACCTCGCCAACCCCACCAGCAACGCCCTCTATCAGCGGCTCGGCTATGAGCCGCTGGAGGACCGGGCCATCTGGTCGTTCCAGCGCTCACCGGCGGGCGACGGCGCCGACCTGGGCGGGTAGGTGAGGGCGGGCCGGTGTTCGTTGCGTGCCTTTGAATTTGATCGTCGGGTTTGACTCTCAGAGCGCGACGGAGACCATCTCGGCGATCTGCGCGGTGTTCAGGGCAGCGCCCTTGCGCAGGTTGTCGCCGCAGACGAACAGGTCCACCGCGCACGGGTTGTCCAGGGACTGGCGGACCCGGCCCACCCAGGTCGGGTCGGTGCCCACCACGTCGGCGGGGGTGGGGAACTCGCCGCGTTCCGGGTCGTCGTTGAGCACCACGCCCGGCGCCTCGCTGAGGACCCGCTGCGCGGCCGGCCGGGTCACCTCCCGGCTGAACACCGCGTGCACGGCCACCGAGTGGGTGGTCACCACGGGCACCCGGACGCAGGTAGCCGTCACCCGGAGGCCAGGCAGGCCGAGGATCTTGCGGGACTCGTTGCGGATCTTGAGTTCCTCCGACGACCAGCCGTCTGGCTTGGCCGAGCCGGCCCAGGGCACCACGTTGAGGGCGAGCGGCGCGGGAAACGGGCCGAAGTCGCCGACCGCCGCGCGCAGGTCACCGGCCCGCTGACCGAGCATCCGCGATCCGGCGATCTTGTCCATCTGGGCGTACAGGGTGTCGATCCCGGCCTGGCCCGCACCCGAGGCGGCCTGGTAGGAGCTCACCACCATCTCTTCCAGCCCGAACGCGCGGTGCAGCGCGCCCATCGCCACGATCAGCGACAGCGTGGTGCAGTTCGGGTTGGCGATGATGCCCTTGGGCCGGTTCGCGGCCTCCTGCGGGTTGACCTCGGGGACCACCAGGGGAACCTCGGGGTCCATCCGGAACGCCCCCGAGTTGTCCACCACCACCACGCCGCGGGCCACCGCGACCGGCGCCCACTGCGCGGACACCTCGTCGGGCACGTCGAACATGGCCACGTCGACCCCGTCGAACACCTCGGGGGCCAGGGCAAGGACCTCGATCTCGGCGCCGCGGACCCGCAGGTGCCGGCCCGCGGACCGCGGCGAGGCGATCAGCCGGACCTCACCCCACACGTCGTCGCGGGTGGACAGCAGGTCGAGCATGACCGTGCCGACCGCGCCGGTCGCGCCGACCACGGCCAGCGTCGGCTTGGCCGTCCCGGGGCGGCGGCTCACCGGCCCGTCCCCCCGTACACCACAGCCTCGACCTCGCTGGCGTCCAGGTCGAAGGCCCGGTGCGCGGCGGTGACCGCGATGTCCACGTCCTTCTGGTCCACCACCACCGAGATCCTGATTTCCGACGTGGAGATCATCTCGATGTTGACCGCGGCGTCGGCGAGCGCGCCGAAGAACGTGGCGCTGACCCCGGGGTGGGACCGCATCCCCGCCCCGATCAGCGACACCTTGCCGATCCGGTCGTCGTACAGCAGCGTGTCGAAGCCGATGTCCGGCTGGGAACCGTTCAGCGCGGCCATAGCGGCCTGCCCGTCGTCGCGGGGCAGCGTGAACGAGATGTCCGTGCGGCCGGTGGTTGCGGCGGAGATGTTCTGCACGATCATGTCGATGTTGATGCCGGCCGCAGCCACGATGCGGAAGATCTGCGCGGCCACGCCCACCCGGTCGGGTACCCCGGCCACCGTGATCTTCGCCTCGCTCCGGTCGTGCGCAACTCCGGAGATGATCGCCTGCTCCACCCCGGCCGCCTCCATTTCCTGGTTGGCTTCGCTGATCGTGGTGCCCGTGCGGTTGCTGAACGACGACCTGACGTGGATCGGCATCGCGTAGCGCCGGGCGTACTCCACGCACCGCAACTGGAGGATCTTGGCCCCGCAGGCGGCCATCTCCAGCATTTCCTCGTAACTGATCCACGGGATGCGCCGGGCGGTCCGGACGATCCGGGGGTCGGCGGTGAACACCCCGTCCACGTCGGTGTAGATCTCGCAGACATCCGCCTCGAGGGCGGCGGCCAGCGCGACGGCAGTGGTGTCCGAGCCGCCCCGGCCGAGGGTGGTGATGTCCTTGCCGTTCTGGGACACGCCCTGGAAGCCGGCCACGATGGGGATCGCGCCCTCGGTCAGCGCGCTGGAGATCCGGCCCGGGGTCACGTCGATGATCCGGGCCTTGCCGTGCGCGGAGTCGGTGATCACGCCGGCCTGGGACCCGGTGAACGAGCGCCCTTCGAGGCCGAGGTTGGCGATCGCCATGGCCAGCAGAGCCATCGAGATCCGCTCACCCGCGGTGAGCAGCATGTCGAGTTCGCGGCCCGGCGGCAGCGGGCTGACCTGGGCGGCGAGATCCTGGAGTTCGTCGGTGGTGTCACCCATGGCGGACACCACCACGACGACGGAATGCCCCGCCTTGCGGGTCGCGACAATGCGCTGCGCCACCCGCTTGATGCCGTCGGCGTCGGCTACTGAGGATCCACCGTACTTCTGCACGACAAGCGACACGGGTGAGTCGCTCCTCCCGCTCCGGCTGTTGGCGGCTTGAGTGTACCTACCCAAGCTGGCCACTCCCGCCCCGTTTTGCCGGGCGGGGCCGTTCCGGGCGGCGCGGGTCAGGCGAGAGTGGACTCCTCGGACACGTCGAGCATGGCGTGGGCTAGCACCGCGTGCAGGGCCCGCAGCGCCGCGCTGCCGTGCGTCCCCCAGTGGTTGACGTAGGAGTACTGCCACCACCACAGGGCTTCCAGGGAACGGCCGGCCTCATAGTGCTGCAGCCCGTGAATCAGGTCCGCCGCG
>Ga0208717_1000481_pt1 | contig 13421 bp, 14 predicted proteins | sample NGESurF53shallow_FD_184489 | JGI IMG/M metagenome (GOLD analysis project Ga0208717, IMG submission 184489) | Arctic peat soil microbial communities from Barrow, Alaska - NGEE Surface sample F53-3 shallow (SPAdes) | ecosystem: Environmental > Terrestrial > Soil > Wetlands > Peat ... | reverse complement strand
CGCCAAGCGGGACGGGGCGCCGGAACCGACTGCGTGTGCGCTACAAACTACGTATGCCAGCGCGGTTCTTTGGGGGGGCCAATCGGCGTTCGGCCTGCTCGGGCTAATAAGGACAGAGTTAAGGTCAGTCGTTACCTCTCGAGGTTGCGAGCGAGCATGCGAGTCGGCACGTGAACATGCTCTCCCGTGGCACACTCAATTCGGCTACTTGTGAGTAAAGCCTGAGAGCCCGCGTCCTGCGGATGTGCATGGACTGTTGGCACGTGGCGCCTGCGGGTGCGCTGGGGAGTCTGCGGACGTCACCGAAGCATGATCATCGACGTGAATGTTGTTCCGTGACAGTCCCGCAGACACCCCCCTAGACCCCTGGCGAGCGGCAGCTGGCCCATCACCGCAGAGGCATGGCGCAAGCCGTTTCCGCAGGTGAGGCCCACGCGGGTGGCAATGCGGCGCCGACCCGGATCCAGGTGATGCACTTCGCCCACGGTGACACACACCGCTTCGTCCAGAGCCCGTCCACGAAAACGAAACCCGAGGGTGGCGCAGCACGGCCAGGTAGGCGAATCGTGGGCCACGAGCACAGAAGGTGCGGGAGCACGCGGCTCTCGCGCAGCCAGATCCCGAACTTGAACTTCCTCGGGCCGACAGGAAGATGCCAGGTCAACCGTGGTGACAGGATTACCGGCACCCACAGGCCATCCGCTCTCCGGCCGCCACGCTGGCTGGGACCGCTGGTGCCAGTGCCGTCGGGCCAGGGCCTCGGCAGCCGAGCCTCGCCACAATGCCCGTGGGCAGGGCCCGCTACGAGCACCAGGCAGGGCGCTGGGCCCGGGTGCTGGGCCGCGGGCTGCTTCCCGACGGCACATTTGCCATCAGGACGGTCCCGATCCCCCCGCAGCTTGTTCGCCTCCTGCGCTGGCACCTGCGAGCCTTCGGATGCGCCGAAGACGGGCGGCTGTTCCAGGGCGCCCGCGGCGGCCCGCTCAGCGAAAACCTCTACGGCCGGACCTGGCATCAGGCCCTCGCCGCAGCCATCCCGGGCCAGGCCCGACACCTGGCCGCCGCGCCGGCCCTACGACCTTCGCCATGCCGCGCTGTCGCTGTGGCTGGCCTCCGGCGCCCCGCCTGCCGAAGTCGCTGCCCGCGCCGGGCACAGCGTGCGTGTCCTGCTCACCATCTACGCCCACTGCATACCCGGCTGCGACCAGATCGCCAGCCAGCACATCGACCGGGCGCTCCACGCCAGCACCGGCCCACCGCTGGCCCACAAAACGGCCCCACCCGGGCAGATTCCGTCCGCGATGCGTCCGCGCCACAGCTGGACCGGCCGCTGAGGGGCACCGGGAGCAGGGTGGCCCGCGCCCGGGCTAGCGAAGTCGGCACCGGGGCCGGCAGCCGGGGGACGATGGCCGCGGCGCGCGCTCACTTGAAGTGCAGCTGGTCGAGTGCGGCCTGGACCGAGGTTGCGTAGGCCTGGCTGGTGTAAGTCGCCCCGGACACGGCGTTGATGTTCGTGCCTTGCGCGGACAGCACCTCGTTGCGCAGCACCGGGATGACCTGGCTGGCCAGCTGCTGGGAGAACGGCTCAGCCGTCCTGATCAGCGGCACGGTCAGGCCGGTGATGCGGCTCCCGCGGATCGTGACCCGGACCGCCAGTTCACCGTACCCGTACTGCTCGGTGGGCCCGGTGACGGTGGCCGCCGGGCCGGTGGTGGTGACCGGGCCGGCGGGCCCGCTGCCGGCGCTGCTGGCCGATGGGCTACTGGCCTGCCCGCCGGCGGCACCCGGGGTAGCCCCGCTGGCCGGGGTGGCCGGCTTGTGCAAGCCGAGCACACCCAGGAAGCCAGCCACGGCGCCCGCCACCATCAGCCACGGTGCCTTCGTCATGCCCCTCCCAGTCTCTCCTCGCCCACGGCCGGCCTGTGCGTGCGGCCGGCTCAGAGGGCAAACGCCTCATGGTGGATGGACTCGTCTGGCACGCCCAGGGTCCGGGCGACCTCGACGACGTCGGCCACGAACCCTTCCGGCCCGGACACGTACACATCGCGGTACTGCAGGTCAGGCACGAGCCGGGGCAGCGAGACCGGATCGATGGCGGCCTGGTCCCGGGGGCCGGTGAGCTCGTGGATCTTCCCTCGGCGGTGGCGGACGAGTTCCCTGACCTCCGGTGCCAGCACCAGGTCCTCCGCCCGGGTGGCGCGGAGCACGACCACTGGGGCGCTACCCCGCGGCAGGTCCTCCAGCAGGGACCGCAGCGCGGTGACCCCGATCCCGCCGGCTACCAGCAGGGCCTTGGGCCGCTGCTGCGCGTACGTGGTGAACGCCCCGTACGGGCCCTCGATCGCGACCTTGGTGCCGGGCCGCAGGCGGGCCAGCGCCCGGGAGTGATCACCCCGGCCCTTGACGGTCAGCCGCAGGTAGGGCGGCTGAGGCAGGGCAGACATCGAGTACGGGTGAGCCTGCCACCACATGCCGGGGGTAAGGAACCGCCAGAGAAAGAACTGGCCGCCAGAGACCGCCAGCCGGTCCAGATGGCGGCCGGCGAGGATGACCGACACCACGCCCGGCCCCTCCGCACGCACCTCGGCGACCGTCAGCCGGTGCCGCAGGCTGCGCAGCACCGGCAGGCCGAACCGGTAGCAGAGCACCAGCCCGGCCGTGCCCGCCCAGCACAGCGACCAGACGAGCCGCGTCAGCGGGTGCCCGACAAAGGCCGGGCCCAGCACGATCACGTGCGCGAACGAGATGGCCAGGGCCAGGTACATCCAGAGGTGGATCAGCCACCACGTCTCCCGGGTCAGCCGCAGCCGCACGGCGCGCACCGAGATCACGCCGATCAGGCACATGATGCCCAGCGCGGCGGTGGCGGTGGGCACGTCCGGGTACCGGTTCAGCAGCACGCCCAGCTCGTGCCAGAAGCCGGAGCGGGCTGCCTCGGCGTAGCCGAGCGTGAGCAGCAGGGCGTGCGCGGCGATAAGGCTGATCGGCCACGGGGCGAGCGCCCGGTGCCAGCGCACCAGCCCATCCTGGCCCGCCACCCGCTCGATCAGCGGGATCCGGCTGACCAGCAGCACCATCACCAGGGCCAGATAGGTGCCGACCATGCCGGTGAGGCTGCCCGCGAAAGTGAGCAGGCCGCCCGGCGCGGACAGCTGCCCGGCCGACTCGCCCGTGATGGTGAGCGCCGCGACCGCGCCCAGGCCTGCACCGGCCAGCACCACGGCGGCGCCGGCCAGCCGGGGGTGCGGCCGCGGCGCGGGCACAGCCCGCGCGGCCTGCCGCTTCCGGCCCGCCCCCGCGGGCGGCTGCGGCGACCCGAAATCCACCTGCGCGGCGCTCATGGTGGCCACCCTGGCAGGGCAGATTATCCGCCGGGTAGCTGTTTCTTCTGTATTTCCTCTGGATATCCAGAGGAAATACTAAGAAGCCGCTAAGGCCGTGGCTGAGCAGCTGGGCTGACCGCGCACCTACCCGCACCGGATGGGACGGCCGCCAGCCAGCGCCGAGATCGCCGTGCTCATCGAGCAGCTTGTCATCGAGAACCGCAGCTGGGGATACAAGAGGATCCAAGGAATTCGATGTCAACCCGATGCGCCGGGCGGGAAATGGGCAGGCCTTGATCGCACGATCGCCGCGCTCCGCCTTCATGGCCTGCTCCGTGGTCGACGACATGACCGCCAGCCCGCAATGGACTACGGGGCAGCATGCCAGGCAAGACGAGGTACGGCAGGCCCTCCTCACCAGCCCGCTGCTCACCTCGACCGAGCTCGATCACGGCTCCGGGGTCATCCTCTCCACCCGCCACGCCTGAACCCAGCCCCAGCTGACCTTGGCCACAACATCCGTCATCCGGTCATGCCGCGATGAGGTGCGTCGCCGTGAGCGGCAGGCCGCATAGACGCGAGCCCGGAAGGCCAGTTGGCGATCATGTGCGCTGCACTGATCAGCAGCCATGCTCTGCCAGGGAGCAGACCACTGCTGGCGGGGATTGCCAGCTTGTATTACTGCAAGCATCCGTTGCCGCCGGAGAACAATACTCAGTATGCTACTCGGCATGATATCGAGTCTGAGCGACTCATGGGCGTACGGCTTGCGATGCTCGCGCTGCTGAGCGAGGGACCCCAGTACGGGCTGCGGCTCCGCGAGGAGTTCGAGGACCGCACCGGCGAGGTCTGGCCACTGAACGTGGGCCAGGTCCACACGACGCTGCAGAGGCTGGAGCGCGACGGTCTTGCCGGGTCCGATGGGAGCGGCGAGGAGGGCCCGCAGAAGGCCTTCCGGATCACCTGCGATGGCGAGCGGGAGCTGGCCGCGTGGCTGCGCACGCCTCCACTACGCGGCCCCGCGGTTCCGGCCCTTCCAGCTCATCGAGGGAGGCTGGCTGCTCGTGGTCGCCGTGCTCCTGCTCGCGGCGACCGTGTGGTTCGTGCGTCACCGCGCGGCGTGACTCCCTCGGCTGGCCTCACTCGCGGACGCCGGCGGGTGCCGGATGCCTGACGAACCGCTCGAGCCGCAGGCCGGGGCGTCGCTCGAGCGGCCGGCCGACCGCCGGACCGCGCGCCGCTCCCTCTCCCGTTGGACGGTCCATCTCGGTCTCCTGTGCTCGGCAGCGGCCGCACTCGGCACACTGGACCTTCTGCACGTGCGGATCGCCATCCACACCGACGTCGGCCTTGTCTTCGTCGGGCTGGTGGTCGTGCACCTGGCCCAGCGCCGCCGGACCCTCGCCCGCATGGCCACCCAGATCGTCCGGGTCCGGACGTTCGCCGGACGGAGGATCCGCCTCACCGTTTCGGACCTCCTGCTCCTCTTCATCACCCTGAACGTGCTCGTGTCAGGCGTCCTGGACTGGAGCCGCGGCGTGCCAATACAGGTGCCGCTCCCCAGGCCCTTCGACAGGTGGCACCTCGACTCCGGGATCGTCCTCGTCGTCTACCTGGCGGTGCACGTCTGGCGCCGGAGGAAGCGCCTCCGGCGGTCGGCGATCCGATAGCGGGCGATGCTGGATGGCGGATCGACCTCGTAGGCAAGCGCCTGTCCGTGGCCCGATTTCAACCTGCGACGTCTCGTTGATTCTGCTCGGAGAGACGCTTCCAGTCCCGAGATAGCTGACGGCTACAGAAGAGGTGTTTCGGTACCCGTTGGAGAGCCCGCCTTGGAGTCGTCTGTGAACTACAGATTCGGCGTTATACGGGTGATCGAAGATCACCGAGCCCTTCGGGCCGCATAACGAGTGATACACGGGTGATCATCGCCAGTTTTTCGATTCGATATGCGGAGATGATCACCCGTGTATCACTCGTTCGGTACCGGATGTATTGCGCTGGCGCACCGTACTGACGCCAGCCGGCCTATGCGCTCAACCGCTCCTCAACCAAACCTGGCCCGCAAGTCCAGTCATATCCGGCTGGCGCTGACGGTTCAAGGGATGGGACCCCTCCGTGGCGCTCCCGGATCGCTCGGTACCTGCCGGCGCCGGAGACCTGCGCGCCTCAGCCCTCGCCTGCTGCGGCGCGGATTGCTTGTGGCAAGGCAGAGTTATGCGGTGGCTTTCCGGTAAAGGTTCAAGGACACGATGAGGAAGACGATGCCGATGCCGATGCTCCACGACATGGACTGCCACAGATAATGGTAGACGGGGCCACCCTGGAAGAGCGCGCGGACCCCGTTGATGGTTACGGTGGCCGGCTGGTTCTGGGCGAATGGCTGAAGCCATCCTGGCATCGTAGCTACCGGGACTAGCGCGGAACTGGCGAAGAACAAGACAAACATCGGCAGGATGGCTGCCATCTGGGCGGTCTGCGGATCCTTCACCGCCAAACCTATAGCGGCGTAGACCCAGGTCAAGGCGAAGCCGAAGACGATAATCAGAGCGATGCCGGCCAAGCATGCGCCGACGCTGTTGTGGAACCGGAAACCAACGAGCACTGCGAGGCCGATGATGAACCCCAGCGCCAGCATGTTCCGGATCAGATCGGCCAGGGTACGGCCGGCGAGGAACGCGGGCCGGGCCATCGGCAGGCTGCGGAAGCGGTCGATCATCCCGGCCTGGAGATCCTGAGCGAGCGCGAGCGCTGTGGTCATGCCGCCGATCAGCACTGCTTCGAGGAAGATGCCCGGCATGACGAAGTCGACATAGTTGATGCCGGGAACGTGGATGGCTCCTCCGAGTACGTAGCGGAAGAGAAGCAGGATGATCGTGGGCTGCAGGATCGACACGAACAGCAGCTGCGGCGTGCGGATGATCCGCAGCAGGTTGCGTCTGGTGATCCCCTCCATGTCGCGCAGCGCCAGCCGCAGGGTAAGCGGCACCGCGGCAGTTGCCGGGGACTGGCGTATGAGATCAGCCATCGGCTTCGCCTGTTCTCGTCCTGAATCCGTTAACTGAGCTCGTCGCGTGGCCAGTGAGTGCCAGGAAAGCGTCATCGAGCGAGGGCCGCCGAATCCCCAGGTCCTCAAGAGCCATGCCGACGTCGTCGAGCGCACGGCCGGCCGCGATCAGCTCGCGGGGGCCGCCCTTGACCGGCATGCTGAGCTTGTTCTGCTCGGCATCGACCCGGGGCGCGGCGGTGCCGAGGCCCGCGACTAGCGAAGCGGCCTTCTCCAGGTCAGCCTGGTGGGTCACGTGTATCTCCAGCACATTGCCGCCCATGCGGTCTTTGAGCTCGTCGGCTGTCCCCGCCGCCACCACGCGCCCGGCATCCAGGACAACGACGCTGCTGGCCAGCTCCTCCGCTTCCTGCATGTACTGGGTGGTGAGCAGAACGGTCGTGCCATCGGCCACGAGCTCCTCAATGAGCTCCCAGAGCTCGTTACGCGTCCTGGGGTCAAGTCCCGTCGTCGGCTCGTCGAGAAACAGGACGGGTGGCCGGCCGATGAGGCTGGCGGCCAGGTCCAGACGGCGCCGCATGCCGCCTGAGTAAGTCTTGACCGGCCTGTCCCCCGCATCGACGAGCGACATCCGTTCCAGCGCCTGCTGGGCACGGCACCGGTAAACCGGCCGGTCCAGGTGATACAGGAGGCCGACGAGCTCCAGGTTCTCCCGGCCGGTGAGCAATTGATCGACGGTGGCGTACTGGCCGGCCAGCCCGATGACCGACCGGATCGCTTTCGCGTCCTCCCTCACATCGAGGCCCGCTACTCTGGCGCGCCCGCTATCCGGAATGAGAAGCGTGGTGAGAACCCGCACCAGCGTGGTCTTGCCCGCCCCGTTCGGCCCAAGCAGCGCAACCACCCGGCCCGCCCCGACCGACAGACTGACCTGGTCAAGAGCCCGGGTCACGCCGAACCGCTTCGTGAGCGCTTCCACCTCGATCATCGGAGCGACTGCCACCTGACCTCCATAGGACACGTCGGCCCCGTCCTGCGCGATCTCGCCTCGAGCGGAGGCCCGCTCAAGCACCGCAGCCGGCTTCAGCCGGCTGCGTGCTGGTGCCCGTCAGGACGTATGACGGTGATGGGGCCATGAGCGTGGTGCACACAGAACGTGCTTACTGACCCGAGCAGCGCATCGGCGAAGCCGCCGTATCCCCGGCTGCCGACAACCAGCAGTTCAGCGGCAACTGAAGCCTCGACCAGAACCTGCGGTGGATAACCCTCGACGACGCGAGTCCGGATCCAGTCCGGGAAGTGCGGACCAATGACCTCAGCGATACTCGCGTTAACGGTCTCCTCGGCGATCTTGCCGAAATCGACGTCGCTTGATCCCACAGGCGCCCAGCCGAAGAACGCTGGGTACTGCCAGGCAATCACCGCCTCGACAGCAGACCCGGTGAGGCCCGCTTGCCGGACGGCCCACCTCAGAGCCTCTTTAGATCCCTCGGATCCGTCAACTCCTACGACGATCCGGCCTTGCCTGCCGCCATCCGGCTCACGCATCGCTGTCCTCCCGATCGGGTGCTGATTCCAGGCTGCGGCTGGCCGACCGCGGTTGGAAGGGAAGTCGGTCCCAGGGCTCCGGGACGTTCGGCCTGCCGAATTGTGCCCAGAAGCCCGGGAAATGGCCCGGCCAGGTACGGTTCCTCGTCGTGGACGAAATGCCGGTACCGCCGAACAACCGGAAGGGCATGGTTACCTTCATCACCTCTCTCCGAGGACCTAGGCCCCTGACCTGTCCTGTCCCGTCTGGCGTGCACTGAATAAGAAGGCGTACGCGGATATGCAACCGGGAAACGCACTCGCCCGCGCTGACCCGGCGACAGTCTGGCGATGGCAGCATCCTCGGGATCCGGACGTTAACCATGCCACCGTGCCGAACCGCTGCGCGTACGAGCTCGCTGCTGAGACGCCACCGCACAGTAGAGACCGCCAGGAGCGCACGGTGAACAGGACAGGACGCACCCTCATGACGGAAGCCAGGCTCAGCAAGGATGGCCGCGGGCCCGCAGCCGTGGACCCGGCCGGCGGGGCGCCGGGCGTTGCCGGATTGCCCCCGGAGCCCGGCGGCCGGGCTGATCCGCTGGAGCCGATGACGCAGCTGTTCCGGGACCTGCGGGCCGCACCAGGGGGACTCTCGGACCGCGAGGCGAGCCGGCGGCTGGAAGTCTCTGGCCCGAATGAGCTGGCCCGGCGGGGAGGGCGACAGTGGCCAGGTGAGCTGCTCGCGCAGTTCACGCAGCCGCTGGCGGTCCTGCTGGCGGTGGCCACGGTACTGGCGTGGGTCAGCGGGACCCCGCGGCTGGCGGTCGCGATCGCGGCGGTCATCCTGCTGAACGCCGCTTTCGCGTTCGCGCAGGAGATGCAGGCCGAGCGGGCCGTGGAGGCGCTGGCCGCCTTCCTGCCCGAACGGGCCAAAGTGCTCCGCGACGGCGTCAGGCAGGAAATCGAGGCCCGGCTGCTCGTCCCGGGCGACGTCCTGCTGATCGAGGAAGGGGAAAGCATCTGCGCCGACGCCCGCCTGATAACCGGCACCCTGGAAGTGGACATGTCGACGCTGACGGGAGAGTCCGCGCCGGTGACCCGGTCCGCCGGGCCGGCCGATCCCGGCACGCCGCTGCTGCAGGCCAGCGACGTGGTGTTCAGCGGAACCGCCTGCGCAGGCGGCGAAGCGCAGGCCCTGGTGACGGCCACAGGGATGCAGACTGAACTGGGCCGGATCGCGGCGCTCAGCCAGCGGTCCGGGCGCAGCGAAAGCCCGCTGGAACACCAGGTCAGGCGCGCCACGCTGCTGATCGCATTCGTTGCTGTAGGGGCAGGGATAGCGTTCCTGCCCATCGGCCTGGCCGCCGGCTTGAGCGTGGCCGCCGCAGCCAGCTTCGCGATCGGCCTACTGGTCGCGAACGTCCCCGAAGGACTGCTGCCCACGATCACCCTGGCACTGGCTGTCGGGGTGCGTGAGATGGCGCACCGCGGTGCCTTGGTGAAGCGGCTGTCGGCCGTGGAGACCCTGGGATCTACTTCCGTCATCTGCACGGACAAGACTGGCACGCTCACCGAGAACCGGATGCACGTCACTGCGGTATGGACCCCGGACGGGGAAACCCGTGTGCCAGACGCGTCCTCCTCCAGCCGGCCCGTCCCCGCCGCGGCAGGCGACGACGCGGGCGGGGTGCCCAGCCTGCTCGCCCACGGCATCGCCGCCTGTAACAACGCGGACCTGTATGGCCCTGGTGGCCAGCGGGCCGGGGATCCGACCGAGATTGCGCTGCTCGCGCTCGCGGCAGGCTGGGGCGTGGACGTCTCCCTGGCCAGCCGGGAAGCGCGCCGCCGCCAGCTGTTCCGCTTTGACCCCCGGCTCAAGCTCATGACCACCGTCGACGACCAGGACGGCGGCCTGGTGGTGAACACCAAGGGCGCACCGGAGGAGGTGCTGGCCCGGGTCACCTGCGTCCACCGCGACCACCACGACGTGGCCGTCACTGCGGCCGACCGCGACGAGGCCACCCGCGTGATGAAGGACTACGCGCAGGCTGGCCTGCGCGTGCTGGCCGTCGGCCGCCGGATGCTGCCAGCTGGTGCCGCCGCTCCCGCCCACCGTGAGGACGCCGAGCAGGGCCTCTGTCTGACCGGGATGGCGGCGATGCTCGACGCGCCACGGGCGCAGGTACCAGCGGCGATCGACAAGGTGCACCGGGCTGGCATCCGCGTTCATGTAGTCACCGGCGACAACGGCCTGACTGCCGCCGCGATCGCCCGCGGTGTCGGCATCGGAGCCGGGACTGGCGGGATGAAGGTCATCACCGGCACCGCACTAGACGCGATGACTGAGCAGCAGCTCGATGACCTGCTGGCATCCGGCCCGGAAATCGTCTTCGCCCGCAGTTCCCCTGAAGCCAAGCTGCGCATCGCTGATGCCCTACGCTCGGCTGGCCAGGTCGTCGCGATGACAGGTGACGGGGTCAACGACGCCCCCGCGCTGCGCCGCGCGGATATCGGCGTCGCTATGGGCCGCTCCGGCACTGACGTCGCCCGCGAGGCCGCCACGATGATCCTCACCGACGACAACTTCGCCACCATCGCCGCAGCCGTCGAATCCGGCCGGCGGATCTATGACAACGTCCGCAAGTTCATCTGCTACATCTTCGCCCACGCCGTGCCCGAGGTCGTCCCCTTCCTGGCCTTCGCCCTCGCCGGCGGAGCGATCCCGCTGCCACTGACCGTCATGCAGATCCTCGCCATCGACTTGGGCACCGACACCCTCCCCGCGCTGGCGCTCAGCCGCGAACCCGCCGAGCCCGGGCTCATGGACCGCCCCCCGCGGCCCCGCACCCAGGGTGTCATCAGCCGGCGGATGCTGGCCCGCGCCTGGGGATTCCTCGGCCTCATCTCCGCCACCCTCGTCATGACCGGGTTTTTTGTCACCCTCCGCCACGCCGGATGGCACGCCGGTGCCGCCACCGGGCCTGGGAGCCTGCTGCACCACGCCTACCAGCAGGCCACCACCGTCGCCTGGCTCGGCATCGTCGCCTGCCAGATCGGCACGGCGTTCGCGGTCCGCACCGACCACGTCTCGCTGCGTTCGGTCGGAGTATTCTCCAACCGGTTCCTGCTCGGCGCCATCGGGGTAGCGCTCGCGTTCGCCGCCGCCCTGATCTACCTCCCCGCCCTGAACAGCATCTTCGGCACGGCGCCGCTCAGCCCTGCCCAGCTCGCCACGGTCGCCCCCTTCCCGTTCATCGTCTGGGGAGCCGACGAACTCCGGCGCCTCCTCCTGCGCCAGCGCACTGCCCGGCGCGGTACGCCAGGCCCCAGGCCCGGCGCCATCCCGCCAGCCCAGGCCAGCCCGCCAGCGCGCGCGGCTGCGCCCTGAGCTGCGCACCGCCCGCCTAAGCGAATCCTGGCCGCTAGCCGGCCGGGATCCGCGAGCCGGAAGTCCCGCGCCATGGGCCCCTTCGGCCTTCCCGCCCCGCGGCGGGCAGCGATGCAATGGGATCGCAAAGCCGGGAAGGAAAGCGGGAGCCATGAGCGCACAGTCCCGTGGGCGAGAGCTCATCACCAGGACGGGTTGATCTGGCTGGCCAGAGTCATTCTCCTGGCGAGTCCCGCCGGGTAAACGCGATGCGCTTTGCGGGCGGGCGGCCAGCCAAGCGACCACGGTGCCGGGCGATCTCACCGCAGGGTCCCCGCGCCCGGGCCGCCATCTCAGCGGGCACTATGCGGCGCGCCCTGGCCGCTGCCGCCGTAAAGGGCGAGGAACAGCTCCTCGAGCGACGGCTCGCGGCTGACCAGGTGCGTGACGTCTTCCGCCGCCAGGACCTTCAGTAGCGACGCGACCGGCCCACTCACGTGGCAGCGGACGTCACCGTAGCGCTTGGTCAGCTCCTCCGCGCGTATGGCCGTAGCACCCATGAGGCAGCTACCTTCTATGAGTTGCGGGCAGGCACACCGGCGGACCGGGCGAGAGCGGCTCCCCATGCCCGGGCCCGGTCCAGCTCACCCGGGCGAAGCGGGCCTTGCGACGCCGTGACGATGAAGCCTTCTGGCTTACCGGCCAGGCCGAATCCGCGGCGCTTCAGCTGGCGGCTGGCCGGGCGGGCGGCGCTGCCGGCCAGCCGGGACTCAACACGGGTGTCAAAGGCCGCGGCCATGGCGCCCAGCCGGGCGGGGGGTAGCGCTTGCAGCCACTCCCGCAGGCCCGGACCCGCAGCGCCTGGTTCAGGTTCGCAGCTCTGCTGATCCTTGGCTTTGCGTGCCGCCTGCAGGCCCTGCTGGCGGCTGCGTGGTGAAGTCATCCGCCTCATGTGCGTCGGGCCGCCGACCACCAGGAGGCAAGCATCGTCAACCTCGCCGAGCTTCGTGGCATCCGTCCGCGTCACACTCACGCGGGCGGCTGGATCGGCGGCCCGGATCCCGTCCGCGATCGCCTCGGCGACCAGCCGGGTGTTCCCGAACAGGCTCTCGTACACCACTGCGACGTCCATCGCTTCCTCCGATTCCCCCGGCGCCGGCGTGTGCCCTGGCGCGCCTCAGCTCGCTTGGCGGGCGGCGGGAGCCCGGTCACGCCGCATGAGCCCGTGCTGCCCGCGGCAGTCAGTGGCCGACCGCGGACGGCCCGGGGCATGGGCGAGGCGCTCGGCACGGTCTTTGATGCCGAGCAGCATCTTGCGTTCCATGATCAGACTGCCGGGCTCCATCGCGTACGTGTTCACCACCTGCGCGAGCCGCGAAGCCCCGTCCGTAGCAATCCGGTTCCTGCTGATTAGCCTGGTACCCGTGTTATCGGGCACCAGCGAGAAGGCCCACACCCAGTTCCCGTCGTCAGAGCGGAACACCAGTGACCGTTCGGGTTCGAGCTCGGCCACCCGCAGCACGGGGCCCTGCGCACCGAGCCGCTGCGAGTCTCCGACTGCCAGCTTCTGGTACTCGGGAAGAATCCGGTCAGCACTGTGCATGCCGAGACCCATAAGGTTCTCGATCCAGTCATAGGTGTAGGCGCCGCCACGACCCGGGCCCATCTGGACGAGCCACGGCCAGATGGCACTGGGCGGGGCGTCCACGTGCACGGCGCGGGTGGACACGATCCCCGCGCTGGTCAGCATGTCATCGCCGGGCAGACTGCGCCCGACCTCGCTGTCCGTCGCTCCCCAGCTGAGACACCATGGCCGCCAACGCCGGTACGTCCTCGCCTCGAATGCAGCGGCTACCGCCAGGGCTCCGAGGGCGATGAGGCCGCCCCGCTCGATCAATTGCGTGTGAGTGACTGCGCTCATCAGATTTCACCTCTTCCTCAGACGTGCCGCGCGGGGGATCTGATGGTCCAGAACTCCGTCAGCGCCTCTTACGTTCACCCTGTCCCGCCCCTGTAGTGCCTGCCCAGAGTCCATCGGTCATGGACGACGGGACGTGAGTCACTGTGGGCCGGGCTGAATTGCCCTGGCCCGCGCAGGCAGGCGGGACCAGGCTCGAGTAAGGAGGTAGCGATCATGCCGTCCAGAGCGCCGCACAGACTGATCGAGCTCGCGAGGTGAAGGTGCTGATAGATC
>Ga0208717_1000480_pt1 | contig 13431 bp, 7 predicted proteins | sample NGESurF53shallow_FD_184489 | JGI IMG/M metagenome (GOLD analysis project Ga0208717, IMG submission 184489) | Arctic peat soil microbial communities from Barrow, Alaska - NGEE Surface sample F53-3 shallow (SPAdes) | ecosystem: Environmental > Terrestrial > Soil > Wetlands > Peat ... | reverse complement strand
CCGCCTTGACGGTGATCGTCCCGACAATGTGGCAAGCAATGATGCCGGTGCTGACGCAAAGCGGGGTCGTCAGCGCGGCAAAGCCGGTTGTCCCGCCCAGGAAGTAAGCCGCCTCGCCGATGAGTGCGGTCGGGGTGGCCGTGCCGCCGTTCAAGTCGAACCTGGTGCCGCCTGCGGCGCCTGATGTCGTGTAGAGTTCAATGTCGAAAGCGTAGGTCGCGCCTGCGGCCAGGGTCGCCGACAGGCCGGGGATGGGGGCGGGAGTCGTGCTGTTGGTCGCGCTCACGGTCGTCGTGACGCGCGAGCCGATGAATGATGCTGATTGCGCCTTGGCCTCATGCGCGACGCACAAAACGGCGAACAGCGCCGCTACCGCCGCCGTGAGTGCGGCGGGTCTTTGGCATGGCATGGGCATGTAGTCGGTGGGCTGGTGTTTGTGTTGCTGTATCCGCTCTTTGCGGCGCTGTCAGTATAGCATGTCCCTGCGCTAAGTAAAGCCGTTACTTGTCGTCGATCTCCCGCCGAATCCCATTTATTGGCTGCCTACGGAATAGATTCCGCCTTAAGAGCTTATTGACCCATGTACGGTAGTATTACGCTACGTGGTTACCGTGTGACCTTCTCGAAGGAGAGAAGCAGTGACCGAAGTGTACAAAAACCTGTTTGTCGAGTCTGAGCATGATGAGGTGGCCGTTCGGCCCTGGGATCGGGGCTGAACCCCAATTGGCGCTGCCCGCAAGGAGCGCGCTGGCGAGCCGCTGAACGTCTCGCTTGAGATGGCGGAAAGCTCCTACGGGCTTCCCAAACCTATTCGATCGGCGTTACGGGGAGTTGGGTACGCTTTTTCGGATGATTGGTGCGGGCGCCCGGCCTCGAACCGGCACAGCCCTTTCGGGCCTACGGATTTTCATACCCGCTACGGCTTTCGCCGCCCCATCCTCTGCGCTTGCGCCCAGGATGGGTTTGGGGTCTGGACTATCCCTTCACCTTAGCCGCCGGCTGGAACCAGCGGCCTTAGGTGCTACCCGTCTAGTCTCTACACCTTCCCGTTTCCGGGCTTGGCTCGGGATTGCCATCTGACAGGTTCCCCCGAATTTGGGCAGTTCTGCATCATCGGTTTCCCAATGAGCACTCAAGTTTGGTCTAAGAGTCCGTTTCGAATCGGTTGCTCAACGTGCGAGCCTGCGTAGGAGCAGGATGGCGGAAGCTGCGTAGAGGAATGCCTCTGCCGACGCGATCGTCGCCTCGAACTCTTTGGCCAGGCGGCGGTTGCGATTGATCCAGGCAAAGAAGCGTTCGACCAGCCAGCGGCGGGCATGTACGGCGAAACCGACCTGCCCTTCGGGTTTGCGCACGATTTCGACGCGGATCGAACTGGCCGACGCGACGCGCGGCCCCTGGTATCCTGCGTCGGCGAAGGCGGGTTGCACGAACGGCCAACTCGGGCGCGATGCGCGCAGCAGCGGCCCGGCCCCGTCGCGGTCCTGAATGTCAGCCGCGTGAGCCTGGAGCTTGAGTGCCCGGCCGTCGGTATCCACCATCGCGTGCCGCTTGCGTCCCTTGATCTTCTTGCCGCCATCGTAGCCCCGCACGCCGCCACTTTCGGTCGTCTTGACACTTTGGCTGTCGATGACGGAAGCGGTCGGGCTCGCCTCGCGCCCGGTCCGCTCGCGGTCCTGCATGACCAAGTGGTGGTTGATGGTCTCCCACGTGCCATCGTCGCGCAATCGCGCAAACCATCGGTAGACCGTGCCCCAAGGCGGGAAATTGTCCGGTATCAGCCGCCACGCGATGCCGCCGCGCAACACATAGCAGATCGCATTGACGATCTCCCGCATCGGGTAGCCCCGTTTGCGGCCGCAAGCGGCTTCGGACGGCAGGAACGAACAGAGGATCGCCCATTCGGCATCGGTCAGGTCGCTTCCATAGCGCAGCCCCGCGCGGCTATGCTGCCGCCGGGTGGTCGGGGTCCACATCGAGATTGCTTCCAAGGTGTCGCAACCCAGGAAGAATCACGATTTGACTCGGCCGCCCAGCCCTCACGACGTCATGCCGGAAACGTTTCGAGACAGCCTCTAAGGGCAGAAGGTCTTCTGGATGACGGATAATGACGCGATTGGAGAAACGTCCGAGAAGCACAAACTGTTGCTCGCCGTTCTCAATGGCGTTCTCCCGCTCTACACGAACAAGGCGTTCAGCCTTCTGGGTGGCGCACGTCCTTTTCAGCCAAGGGCGTTTGAATATCTTGACCTCCTCAGCCTCTCGGATATTGCCGCTGGTGCCGTCGCGCAATGCCTTAGCAGCATCGATGCCGTCGGCCATGATGGGGCTCAGATCAAGGAAGGCGGCGACCATGTTCTGCGCTGGCTGTGTCATAACAGCGTAACGCTAAAAAAGTTTTGCATGACGGTGAAGCGCGGCGCCAACGGCGACATCGTCTACGGGCCCGTGAATTTTGAGGCTCGCACCCCTATCGCGGACGAGGTCTTCGTTCCGATGCAGCTAATGCGGTAACCCGCATCCGGACAATCCTCGATAACACGCCCCTGTCAGCTGATAGCCATTTCTGGAACTTCGCGGCTGCACTGCTCATCGGCATGTGTCGTCACCGTCAAATCCCTATCGATGCGCCGGCCATGACAGCTCGCGCGCTCGCGAGTTATTTGCTGGAACGAATTTAGTACTTCGTTATTCGAAGAAGGGAGGGTCAGCCGGCGACAGTACTGCGATACGCGTAATTTTATCCCGCCATCATCTCGCCCAGCGGCTTGCCACGGAGAAGTACTCGCAGTTGCCTCCACGATCCCATTCCGGCGTGATCTCATGAAGGATGAGGGCGGCGAGTGAGAGCGCCATTGCCGTCGGTGTCTGACGCTTGGTTAGTTTGCGCCGGTGCGGACTGAGCCTTGGCCACATGCATCTCCCCCGTTCGCGTTTCCCGTTATATGGCAGGCAGGTTTCGTATAGATATACGCTCCTTCCCGCGGCCCTATATCGTGGCCTACCACCCTGCTGGGCCATCGACTGGACCTATGGTCTTTTATTTCCCCTGCGCTATGAAGCCTTCCGGTTGGATTCCATGTTGGTAATTCGTTCTTCGATTTCGCGAGCCTGAGCGACACCCGACCGGATGAGGATATCAAGGCACTTCATCAGATCTTCGGCGACCCCAGCGAGAACCCCCTCCGATGTTGAATCGGCGGTGAATGTGCGATCGAGCCAGGCGCACACCCGGCCGCCGATGTCCTTTTCGGACCAGAAGTTGGTGTCGACACCGTAGGCGGAGCACCACGCCGTGGTCGCTTTTATGACGAAGGGCAGCAGTGCCACATGCGGCGCGGAGTCCACCAAGTTCAGGAACAGGGTTGCAATGTAGCCGGAGGTGGGTGCCCCGGTAACGAGCGCGGTCAGAGTTGGCATGGTCGCGTCCACGCCGTCCCAATTGTCGGGAATGCTTGGTCGCCCGCGATTGGCGAAACGCGGAGGCTGGTAAAACATTGCGTTCAATGCATCACCAGCATGCGTTTCGCTCGTGAATCCCTTCTCCCGCCCGAGACGTTTGAAGTTCCAGCCTTGCCGGATGCGATCAGCCAACAGCACGCGAACGGCCACGGGGTTCTCAGGTTTTTTGGTGTCCGTCGCCTGCGTCGCACGGTCGAAGCCGCGCAAAAACTCCGCCATAGCGTCATGGAAAGCCTCGTCCTTGAACCGCGTGATCGGCTCGATGAACATCGCAACCACGTCGTCATGCGGCAGCGCCACACTCAGAATTCCAACAAAATCGAAGAAGTGGCCGTTCCATGTATATGGCCGGTTGTCCCGATCGCGGTCGTTCTCGCCATGCGGCCCGTTGGCATCGTCCGTCCACCGCATCAGGTGCACCGCAAAGGCAACGACCCAAGGCGGCAATTCCCCCACTGTCAGGCCAATGAGATGAACGACCAGCGCTCCGAGAGCCTGTTCGCTCACATAATGGTCGGGCTCATCGACTTCGTGCGCGTCATCGTCGTCCTCGGTCCAGCCGCCAATACGAATTCCGCGGCGCGGCCGCGACAGCCAAGCCGGAAGTTCAGGCCAGTTCGGCTCATCCGCCGTTCCGTCCAACCATCGCTGCTCCGCCGCAATCGACGCCTCGACTCTTTCCCGGTACGCTTGTTGGCTCGCCCGGTTTTGATAATCGCTGTCACTTCTGCGAGTGTGAATGGAACTCGCCATTACGATGCGAACGAGCGCGCGAGGCAGGCGGGGGTCGAGGCGACCCAAGTCCGGAAAGTGGCGCCCAAGCGCTTTGACCACGGCGAGGTGCTGGTGGCTTGCGAGGTGCAGGAGCGCGTCACGCGCGGCGCCATTCTGATCTCTCAGATACTGGGCGATGAGACCAAGGGCGCCGATGGCCGTCACGTTGTATTCGATCTGATCGTTCCCAGGATATTCCTTACCCTTTTCCACCGCGGCGGCATGCAGTACCGGCAACGCCCAACTGAGGACATCGCTGCGGTCGGGCGCTTCATAGTCGCGTGCGGCGAGGGCCGCAGCCATGACCACGGCTCGCAGGTCCCATTCTTTGTCGAACTTCTTCTCTTCATCATTCTCGGCCGGCTGCGGTTCAGCGTTCGCAGGTTGCGCCTTTGCCCACTCAATCGCTTCGGCCACGATCTCGGCCGTCGATTTGGCGCGGTCGAACAGGGCGAACTGAACTTTTGCGCGGACATTGTGATGCCGCATGTTGGCCTCAACACGCTTGGTCTCCACACTGATAAGCCGCAGCTCCTCCGGATCGGGCTGGAATTGGTGCACCTCCGTCTCCGAGCCGTCTGCGAGCGTCACTTTGACAAGCGGCCAATGTTCGGCGTGGGTCATGCGAACCGCGCGGTCAGCCGTGGCGCGAAGCCCATTGATCGGGTCTTCGCCATCGTTCGGCTTCTGCTTAATCTCGTTGCGGGCCTGCTCAAGCGCCGCGCGAAGCGCCTCAAGCTCCTTCGGCTCAGCGCGGAACACATAGTGACCGATGGTGTCCGACAGCCGATTGCGCCGAGACGGTCTGGCGGCGAGGTCGGCGCGCTTTACGCGCGAAGTGCTCGCCTCCTGCTCGAAAGCCAGCATTCGGTTCACGCCAGTCCGGTCATGCGTCAGACGCGCATCGTCGAACTCAAGCAGCTCAGGCGTCGCCACCATTGGCCACGCCGTGGCGTGCGCTTCGCGCCAGTGCGACAGCGCCAGATCAACGGCAACCGCTACGAAGGCGATGCTCGAACCGTCGGGTCCAAGAACGTCATGCAGGACACCCTCGAACGGCCGCCCGGCCTCGATCTGGAGATGTCCCCACGCTTCCAGCGCCATCAGCGCTGATGCGGTGATCACGGAAGGAGCGACGCTGCGCGCCGAATTATAGACTGACCAGTCGCCTTCGAACGATTTCGTGCCGCTCGGAAACGGAATTGAAATCCGGGGAAAGGGCCGCCGCGCCTCGATGTATTGGTCGCGCCGCCATTGCGTGGCGTGCTCGACCAACGCCCGGACTAAGGGCAGCCCTTCGGCCGGTGCGTGCTCCAACAGCTCGAAGAAGGGGCCTTGACCCGGCGACGCCGGCGAGAACAGATGGTCGTGCACGCCGAACGGCCCAAACCGGTCGCGCCTGTTGCTGTAAACATCGTCGGGGTCTTCTTTCTCGATGATCGCGCCGCGCGCAAAATCCGCCAACGCCGCAGGGGCGGCTTTCGCCAGTGTGCCCGGCGCGCACAGGATGGCTTGCATCTCATGGTGCCGGACGGCGTCGGGATCGAGGCCGGAGAGGTAGCGCTCAGCCGCCAGCGGATTGAGGTGGGAGAACGTAAACGCCGTCATCCGGATTTCGTCGCGGACATCCCTTAGGTGGCGAATGTTGAGACTGGGCGGCTCGTCCCGCGTGTCCCTCGACATGCGGGGCGTCATCGCGTCCTCGATCAGCGCCAGCCATTCGAAGAGAAGGCCCACGATTTCGGCATTGAACGGGAGCGACTGGTTCTGCGTCGAAATCAGCCACGCCTGGAATGCTTTCGAGATGTCCGGGATAAGCGCGGGGGGCAACGATTTCGCATTTGCCACAAGCCATAGCACCAGCCACGTCCAGCCTAACCCCTTCGGGACGATCAAATCGGCCGCACCCGACGGTACGGCGACGGAGGGCTGCACGCGCGCGATCACCTTGGCGAGCGATTCTGACTCGATCGCAATCATCAGCCGGATGATCTCGCCCAGACGGCGCCCATCGGATTCCAGGAGAACTGACTTCAGGCCTTGGAACAGCGCGAACGCCTGTTCGGAGCGCGGCAACGCCAGCAGCACCGGGCGCTTCCAGCTTCCATGACAGCCGTCGCGTTCGACCGCGGCGAGCAGAACCAACCAGCGCGCGCCGGTGGTATCACCTTCGATAGCGAGCCGCGCCGCGATTTCAAGGCCCCGAGCCAAGCCGGCCGGAAGCGGACTGTCCATTGGGACAGCGTTCAGCAGCTCTTTGTCCTCATGAAGCAGAAAGCCAACCGTCCAGTCGCATAGCACATCGTGCCGGAAGGCTACCGTCGCGCCCTTGATGTCTTCCCGCAAACTATCGAACCGCAGCAATTCCGCTATGGTCGGCGAGGAAAGATCGTCGGCCTTGAACGCCACGCGGCTGGGGTGAGTGACAACCTGTGTTCCCATCGCCCGCAGAACCTTTAGCCGGGCGAACCTGCTGTCATCCTCACCGCGTCCGCCGCCATAACGCCACCACAACCGAGCCAGATCTATTTCGGTCGCGATCTCCGCCGTGGCTTCCGCTTGGCCCGTGCCAAGTTCGATCATTCGCGACAGGTAGAATAGATTTCGCGCGATCCTTCGCGCCGGATGGTCGTTGCTCAGAATGATGGCGAGCGCCTGGTTTCCTTCGGAGAGGACGGCGGTTTCGTCGTCGGTGATTTCCTCGACCTGCAAGGTCGCTATGCCGGCGTTGCCTACCTCCTCCGGAAGCTTGGTCTTCCAGTCGTGGTTGCCGACTCCACCTGTGACGACTGCACGCCAGCCGGGGTTTCGCGCGACGCCTGTGAGTAGGTCGGTGACCGTAGCCCAGTCGCCTGCGTCATCGATTTGGTCGATGTTGTCGATGAACAGAGTAGCGCCACCGCCGCAGCCAAGTTCGTTGAAGAGTTCATTCTGCGACACCGTGCAGCCGATCGCATGGGCCATCGGAAGCCAGCCACCCGGAATAATCCGACCATTGCGGAGAACGATGATACGACCCTCCGGCCGGAGGCGTCGGGCGAGGTGTTTCATGACCCACGACTTGCCGACGCCGGGTGCGCCGACAATGTGCAGCGTGCGATGGGGATCAAGAGCCGTATAGGCCTGATCAATCAGTTCAGTACGGGCAAGCCTTACACCGCCAACCTGATCCTTGATTTCCTCTAGCGCACGGTTCGCCGCCTCTGACAAGCGGGCATCGACGGACCGCAGGTCCGCTCGCTGATCGAAGTGAAACCCGTGCTGCGTCTTCAGCGGAGTGACTACGGCAGGACGGTCGAGGGCTCCGCCAGCTCTTGCGCAGGCGCCAGCTTGGTCAATCAGAATTGGCCATAAATCGGCCGCGCGGTTGGCGTGATCGGTACCAAGAGCGAGGCGCGCCCGCTCGCGCGCCCGATGCTCGTAGTCAGACCCGGGCGATTCAAAATCGAAAACCAAGATTTGGAAGCGACGCAGCAACCGCCAGACGGTCTCATCGTCGGTCGGCGCCCCCGCGATCGCGAGATTGGCGCGAAAAACATCGACGAAGTTCCGCATCCCTTTGGACGAGAATTTTTCGCGATTAATGTGCGTCGCGAACGTCGCGCCATCCGGGAACTGCCGCGCCCAATGCAGAACTTCCTGACACGCATGCTCCACCCGCGTGGTCGTCCTTGCGATCGCAACGGCCAGTTCGTACCGGGTCGTCTCGAAGTCGGGCTTCTGCGCGGCCTCCCACATCTGTCCCACGACATCCGTGAATTCCGTGTCGGAAGTCGTAAAGGTCAGCGTGCGTTTTGCTTGGATTTCGAGGATCGCGGCGGACCCATCGGCATTCGTGGCCTGGACGATCACATCGTCAAGAGGACGACCCGACCCGCGCTGCTGGAACTCAACGGTACGGATGGTCGCGCCCGGCAGGCCGCGCGGTTCACTGCTGGAAAGCACCGACAGAAGATAGAACGCACCGACCTTTCCCTCGAATTGAGGGCCAGCGTTACCGGTCGCTGCCGGCGGTGCGACCAGCGGAGGTTCCGGGCGGTTTTTGGACACGATCCATGGTGTTCCAGATTCGTTCGATTCGCAACCTCATCTGAAGCGCGAGGGTGTCGAGTCCCCCGACGAACTGATTAAGAAGCGGTGACTGCCGACGGCCGGCCCGTCGAACTCGACGGCCGGTTCGGCCGTTCGGCATTTGGCAACGTGTGGTCGTCCTTGGGCCTTCAGGCCGGCGACCTCCAGGGAGACCACCGCCGGCCGCTGCATCTGCGCGGCACACAGGAGCGGCGGTCTTGGTCGGCATCTCGGCCTCTCCGGCATCTGCAAGCTGCATCCTTGCCGGGCCGGCTGCCGCCCTGAGAATTGTGCTCCTCAGAGCACTTAAACATGCCTTATGTGCTCTCGGGGACATATTCCTTGACAATGGGCCAATCCTTCTATATGCTTTCAAAAGCGCATTAACCCAGAGAAGGTGCTTTGGAGAGATCATGGCCACCCGCAACTCCCTCCTCGCCGCCCCGCCTCATGCCGTGGAAACGGTATTGAAGCGCCTCGGCGCCAATCTGCGCACGGCCCGGACGCGGCGGAACCTGACCGTGGCGGAGGTGGCCGAGAAGATCGGCACTGGCCGCCGCGCGGTTATGGATGCCGAGAAAGGCCAGCCTTCGAGCGGTGTTGCCATCTATGCGGCGCTTCTGTGGGCCTATGATCTGATCGGGCAACTCGACGAGGTTGCCGATCCCCTCAGGGACGAACGGGGCCAGGCGCTGGCGCTCTCCCATGAACGGAAGCGGGCGCGCAAGCCCGCCGGGCTGAGCGATGATTTCTAAGACATCGAACAATGAGTGCTTCGTCTATATCACCCTGCCGGGCGAAACCTCCGCCGTCACGGCAGGGCGTTTCGTGTTGACGGTTGACCGGCGGGGAACCCCGCTCGGTCGGTTCGTCTATGGTCAGAACTATCAGAAGCGCGCGGATGCCGTCGATATCGATCCGGTCGAACTCAAGCTCGGCCGCGGCACCTTCGAAACCACGAGTCTCAAGGGTGTGTTCGGCGCCCTACGCGATGCCGGTCCCGACTTCTGGGGTCGCCGGCTGATCGAACGGCATGTCGGCGGACAGCTTGGCGAGCTTGATTACCTGCTGCACTCGCCGGACGACCGGGCCGGCGCGCTCGGGTTCGGGCTTGGCCCCTCCCCACCGGCACCGCTGCGGAAATTCAACAAGACGCTTGCCCTGGCGAAACTCCAGGCGCTCGCCGATGCCGTTGCCAAGGAGGAGGAACTGCCGGAAGGCGTGACAGAGGACCAGGTCAAGAATCTGGTGCTGCTCGGCACCTCGATGGGCGGCGCCCGCCCTAAAGCGGTGGTCGAAGACGACGACGGACTGTGGCTCGCCAAATTCGGCCGACCCGACGACCGCTGGAACAACGCCCGCGTCGAGCGCGCGATGCTGGTGCTGGCGCGGCACTGCGGTATCACCGCGACAGAGAGCCGGATCGACACCGTCGGCGCGCGCGACGTGCTGCTGGTCAAGCGGTTCGACCGCGAGAAGGCAACAGGCGGTTATCGCCGTGCGCGGATGGTGAGCGGCCTCACGCTGCTGCGCGCCGAGGACACCTACCAGTCACGGGATAAATGGTCCTACGTCGCGTTGGCGGAGGAGCTGCGGAGGGTGTCCTCGACACCGAAGAAGGATGCAGCAGAGCTGTTCCGGCGTATGTGCTTCAACGCGCTGATCACCAACACCGATGATCACCCGCGCAATCACGCGATCATCGCCTGGGATCGGGACTGGAAACTGTCGCCGGCCTACGACCTGACGCCGATGAATCTGGTCAGCCTCGAACGGCGCGATCTGGCGATGACTTGCGGCGACGCCGGCCGCTATGCCAGCGCGGCCAATCTCAAATCGCAAAGTGCGCGGTTTCTTCTCGATCCCCACGAAGCCGAGCGGATTGTCAAGGAGATGGCGGGTACTGTCGCGGCGAGCTGGTATGAGATTGCCCGCGGCGAGGGCGTGTCGGTTGTGGATTGCGAGACGATCAAGGGCGCATTCGTCTATACGGGGTTTTGGCAACCAGGTGAGTGAGACGCGCCGATGTGATGCCGGCGATCATGATCACCACCATCGGCGGCATGATTCGGAGACTCGTGTTCCACGACACAGTAGCATCATGGCGGCGCGCTGCTGCTGATGGTGGTGGTGATGTTGTTGGAGCGTGTCTTTCGCGCTCAATCCAGCGCCAGCGGCGCATTGAGCGTGGCTTGAGTCCTTGCTGCCGGCGCACCGAATCTCGATGCGTCGATCCGGCCTCCTGTCTCAATCAAGAACCGCGCGCCCCCTTGCCCTTCGGCCTGACGGGCTTGGCCCTCGCTTCGTCCGCGTTCACGCGGCCGGTTTCGGTGGCGGCCTGGGGCGCGGCGGCGATGGGCTCCCATCCCGGCAAACCCTGAAGAATGCGCTCGGCATTCTTCACCGGGTTGATGTGGCCATAGTGATCTTCGATCATCTGGACGGACGTGCCCATCTGCTTGGACAAGAAATACACATCGACGCCTTCCGTCAGACGGAAGGTGGCGTAGGTGTGGCGGAAACAATAGGTCGAGCGCCTGCTGCCGGACGAACTGCGCACCAGGCCGGACTCCGTCAGGAGCGTCGCGATCAGCTCCTTGTAGAGCGTAGCGGCTGGCTCGCCCTTCGCGTTCGTGAAGACGAAATCGTCCGGCTCGGTCGCCTTGCCGATGGCGCGGATGCGTTCGAGGTAATCGGCGACGTTGTGGGCGGCGACCAGATTGCGGAACTTGTCTTTTCCCCTCACATGCAGGACGACGAACTTGCGGTTTTGATCGTCGGTTCTGATGGCGACATCGCGCCAGCGGAGGTTCTTGGCCTCCGGCGGGCGCATGCCGGTGTTGCACATGATGAGAACGAAATTGTAGACGATGGTGCGATACCAGGTGTGAAGGGGAGTTCGCGCCTGCTTGACCCATGCCCGCGCGAAGGTGTGCAGCTTGCGGTATTCTTCGGGCGTGAACTCCTCGCGCCGCACTTTGGCCAAGGGGAGTTTGCCCTTGAACATCTGATTTTCGGCGATGTATCTCTTGGTAGCGGCAAAGGCCATGATCGAGCGAAAGATCGACATCTCGTAGCGGATGGAGGCGTCGCTGACGCGACCATTGACCCCCTTGCCATTTTTTTGCCGCCAGAGCGGATAAGCGAGCCAGCGGTCCTGGCCGATCAAATTGATCTGCACGGAACCGACATAGCGATTGAGCTGCGCCCGGACGACGGAATCGACGTGCTCCCAGCGGGCTGGGGCGATCTGTCCGGCCTCGGCGCGCTCCTTCTGGAGATCAATGAAGTCCTTGGCAATCTGGCTAAAGGGCCGATTGAAGATCGGAACGTCGTGCTTGATGCGAAAGCGGAGATCCGCGTCCTGATCGAAGGCCCGCTCGCGCGCGGCGTCGATGTCGGCAGTCTTCAGGCAAACCGTCTTGTAGCGGTCCGCATTCGGCAGCTTGATCCGGCAATACCAATTCCGGTGTTTCACGTCCGCCCGGCGGAAGATGACGAGGCCGGTCTTGAGTTCCTGAGCGTCGAGGAGGAATGCCATTTGGGGGATGTCTCTGTGCAGATTCTGTGTTACATTTTTTCCTAAGCCCCTGATTCGCATAGACCTGGGTAGGACCTGTGTGTGGTATGTCTAACAAAAATACGCCGGAATGTCAAGCACTTAACAAAGCATCATCTCCCCTTGCGGGAGGGGGTTAGGGGGAGGGGTTGCGACGAGTCACCGCTCGCGGCCGGTGCTGTTATTCGTCACCCCCGGCCTACTGGAGCGATAACAGGTCATGCTCGCGAACTTCCCCCGCTACCCTCTCACCTTCGGTCCCACTCCGATCGAAAAGCTATCACGCCTCACCGCCCATCTCGGCGGCGGCGTCGAGATCTTCGCCAAGCGGGAGGACTGCAACTCCGGCCTCGCGTTCGGCGGCAACAAGCTTCGCAAGCTCGAATACATCGTGCCCGACGCGATCGCCAGCGGTGCCGATACGTTGGTCTCGATCGGCGGCGTGCAGTCGAACCACACGCGGATGGTCGCGGCGGTGGCGGCGAAGATCGGGATGAAGTGCCGCCTCATTCAGGAAAGCTGGGTGCCGCACGAGGATGCCGTCTACGACCGCGTGGGCAATATCCTGCTGTCGCGCATCATGGGCGCCGAGACCCAACTGGTCGACGAGGGCTTCGACATCGGCATCCGCGACAGCTGGAAAGCGGCGCTGGAAGATGTGAAGGCCAAGGGCGGCAAGCCGTACGCCATCCCGGCCGGCGCATCCGTCCATAGGTTCGGCGGCCTCGGCTATGTCGGGTTCGCGGAAGAGGTCCGCGCGCAGGAGGCGGCTCTCGACACCCGGTTCGACTATATCATCGTCTGCACCGTGACCGGTTCCACCCAAGCGGGCATGATCGTCGGCTTCGCGAAGGATGGCCGCCAGCGCAATGTCATCGGCATCGATGCGTCGTGCACGCCGAAACAGACACGGGCCCAGGTGCTCGATATCGCCCGAAGGACTTCAACGCTGGTCGGGGGACAGGACATCACCGATGACGACGTCGTCCTGAACGAGGACTATGCCTATCCGGTCTACGGCGTCCCCTCGAAAGAGACGGTTGAGGCGATCCGCCTGTCGGCCCGGCTGGAGGGCATGATCACCGACCCGGTCTACGAGGGCAAGTCGATGCAGGGCATGATCGACCTCGTTCGGAAAGGGTTCTTTCCAAAGGGTTCAAGGCTGCTCTACGCGCATCTCGGTGGCGCGCCGGCGCTCAACGGCTACAGCTACACGTTCCGCAACGGCTGAGACCGCTCGACTAGGGCGACTGGCTGAGCGAGATCGTCACCCGCCGGCTCTCCTGCTTCGTGCCGATCGACGGGACCGACCCCTCCGCCGCTTGCTGGATCCGACCCGCCGGCACGCCGTCGGCCTGCAAGGCATCAGTGACGACCTGGGCGCGCAGTTCGGTCAGATACACGTTCGCCTTGGAACCGCCGGTGGTATCGGCGAAACCGGTGACGTGGAGCGTGGCGTGCGGGTTGGCCGCCGCCGCCTTCGCCGCGGCGCCGATCACCGAGGTGGCGGACTTGTCGATCGCCGCCGACCATTCCTGGAAGAACACGATGAAATTCGGCCCTCG
>Ga0208717_1000479_pt1 | contig 13439 bp, 9 predicted proteins | sample NGESurF53shallow_FD_184489 | JGI IMG/M metagenome (GOLD analysis project Ga0208717, IMG submission 184489) | Arctic peat soil microbial communities from Barrow, Alaska - NGEE Surface sample F53-3 shallow (SPAdes) | ecosystem: Environmental > Terrestrial > Soil > Wetlands > Peat ... | reverse complement strand
GATCAGCTCGGCCGCCCAGCCGTTCATCGACTGGTAGCCGGTGGCGTACACGACCAGGTCGGCCGGCAGCTTGGTGCCGTCCTCCAGCACCACCGCGTCCTCGGTCAGATGATCGACCTGGCCGTGTGCCAGCGCCACGTCCCCGTTGGCGACCAGGTCGGCGGCGCCGACGTCGATGTAGTAGCCGGAGCCGCGGCGCAGGTACTTCATGAACAGGCCGGAGCCGTCGTCACCCCAGTCGTGGTCGAAGCCGGCCGCCTCGAGCCGGTCGTAGAACACCTGGTCCCGTTCGCGCATCTGGTCGTAGAGCGGGATCTGGAACCGGTGCATGATCCGGTACGGGATCGACGCGAACACCAGGTCCGCCTTGTCGGTCGTCATGCCGGACGCGACGGCTTCCTCGGAGTAGAGCGCGCCCAGGCCGATGTCCATCAGCGTGGCCGACCGGACGATGTGGGTGGACGACCGCTGCACCATGGTGACGTCCGCGCGGTGCTCCCACAGTGCGCCGCAGATGTCGAAGGCCGAGTTGTTCGAGCCGATGACCACGCAGCGCTTCCCCCGGTAGCGGCCCGGGCCCGGATGAGCCGAGGAATGATGCTGGTCGCCACGGAAGGTGTCCATGCCCGGGAAGTCGGGGAGGTTGGGCCGGCCCGACATCCCGGTGGCCAGCACCAGCTGCGCCGGGCGGAGCACCAGCGGCTCACCGTCCTGCTCGACGTGCACCGTCCACTTCCCGGCCTGGCTGTCGTAGGCCGCGCTCGTGGCCTCGGTGTCGGCCCAGTAGTTGAGTTCCATGATCTTCGTGTACGACTCGAGCCAGTCGGCGATCTTGTCTTTGGGGGAGAAGACCGGCCAGTGCTCGGGAAACTTCAGGTAGGGCATGTGGTCGTACCAGACCGGGTCGTGCAGGCACAGCGACTTGTACCGGCTGCGCCACTGGTCACCCGGGCGGCTGCGCTTGTCGATGATGATGGTGGGCACGCGGAGCTGGCGGAGCCGGGCACCCAGGCCGATGCCGGCCTGCCCGCCCCCGACGATCAGCACGTACGGCTGCTCGGCGAAGCCCAGCCCGGACGCCTCCTGCTCCCGGTCCTCCAGCCAGGTGGTCCGGGCCGGGTCTGCGCGGTGCTCGACACCCTTCGGGCGGCTGGGGCCGCGGTGTTCCTCGTGGCCCTTGAGCTCGTCGAGTGTGGTCAGCAGCGTCCAGCACAGGCCATCGCGCAGCCGCAGGTGCCCGCGCCCGCGGCCTGCGGCGGTCTCGAAGTCGATCCACGCCTCGGTGACGCCGCCGGCGCTGGCTGGTTCCTCGCCGCCGGTGATGGCCCAGCCGCCCGGCTGCACCCAGGGCAGCGTCGCATCCAGCATCGCGCTGATCGCCGCGCGGCCCTCGAGCGTCTTGATGTTCCAGGTAAACGCCACGAGGTCACGCCAGAAGCAGTCCTCGGTGAACAGGGCCGTGGCGGCCGCCGCATCGCCGGCCGCCAGCGCGTCCCCGAACGCGGACAGCCAGGTCGTCACTCCGGCCGCGATCTCGTCAGCTGGCAGGGTTGCAGTCATCGATGACCTCCCGCGGCGATGAGGGGGTGAGCCTGCGCTCTCCCAGCCTCACCCGGGACCGCCGGTGCGTCCAGCCCCCGGCGTCGGCTCTGCGCGCTAGCGGTCGGCGATCCAGTTGCCGTGGAACCCCAGCGGGATCCGGGCGGGCAGGTGCACGCGGGCCACGGGCTCGCCGGTGAAGTCCTGGGCGGCCAGGATGACCAGGTCGGCCGCGCCGCGGTCGGGGTTGTGCACGAAGGCCATGACGTAGCCGTCGTCCTCGTCCGCGGCGGGGGCCGCGGGCACGAACACGGCCTCGCCCGTGGTGGCGTCGCGGCCGAACTCGTGCGCCTCCGTGGTGCCGTGCGCAAGGTCGTGCTTGAGCAGGGCGTTCGCGAAGGCCTGGTCGGCGAAGTCCCCGGCGAGGGAGACGGTGGCCTGGCTGACGTCGCCGATCACCGCGCTGTAGCCGTAGCGGTGCGGCCGGGAGATGACCCGCTCGTCGACCCGTGGGAATTCCTGGAGGCGGTCGTCCAGGCGCTGCTGGGTGACCTTCCCGGCCGCGGGATCCACGATCCACCGGTCCAGCGTCAGCGGCCCGCGGCCATCCAGGCTGGAGACGTCATACGCCCCCTGGTACCGGCACAGGTCGATGACCACCCGGCCGCTGTCGTCGTCGTAGGCGTTGAGGGTGTGGAAGACCCAGCATGGGTCGACCTCGAACCAGCGGATGTCACCGGGACTGCCGTCGCGGGGGAGCAGGCCGACCCGGGCCGGGTGGGCGGGATTCCAGGTGTACGGCAGCTTCTTCCCAGCGGAGACGGCGTCCATGCTGAACGTGACCGGCAGGTCGAACAGGATGACGTAGCTGGCGGTGAGCGCGAAGTCATGCATCATCGGCCCGCCGGCGACCGGGATGTTGGTGGCCGACGTCACCCGGCCGCCCGAGCCCACGACCACGTGCTGGACGTGGTCCCAGGCCCAGTAGTAGGCGATCGCGTGCAGGTCCCCGGTCAGCGGGTCAGCCTTGGTGTGCGCGGCGAAGCCGCCGGGCAGCGTCCCGGTGAAGTCGCACGGGCCGACGGTGTCCAGCTCGTCGGTGAGCTCGTACGGCAGCGGGCCGGATTCCACCGTGGCCAGGGTCCGCCCGGCGCTGGCGAGCACGTGCGTGTTGGCCGCGAAGTCCATCCCCTCGTGCACCGGGCCGGCCGGCCACGTCTCGCCGCGGGCCTGAGCGACGGCCCGGGAACGGACCCACCTGTTGCGGTACCACTCGGCCCGGCCATCGCGTAGCCGGACCCCGTGCACCATCCCATCGCCCAGGAACCAGTGGTAGGCGGGATCCTCCAGGCCCAGCGGGTTAGGGCCGTTACGCAGGTACCGCCCGTCCAGCCCGGCCGGCACCTGGCCGGTCACCGGCAGGTCGAAGGCCGTGATTTCCTCGGTCACCGGCGCGAACGGGCCGTCCAGAAAGCGTTTCATGTCCGGCATGGCCGATTTCCCCCTCCAGTCCTTGGGGGGCACTTACCCGTATTTGCCCCCGCCCAAAGACGCGGAACCTGGTTCCCCGGCGGCCGCTAATCTGACCTTGACGTCGATATCAAGTTCGTGTTGAATCTCGTCACTGAGCGCGCCGCGCCGCCGTCTGCACCGCACGTCCGCCGAGGGGGCCCGGGCAGGCTGGCGGGCGGCGGACGGGTGGTGGATCGCCGGTGCTGACCACGTCCTACTGGCCCGCCGAGGCCAGCGTCCCGCTGGACGAGATCACCGTGGGTGCCCTGCTCCGGCGCGTCGCCGGGCAGGTGCCCGACCGGCTCGCCCTGGTGGACGGGCAGGCCGCCGCGGCCGCCAGGCGCCGGTGGAGCTACGCCGAGCTGCTGGCCGTCGCCGAGGACGTGGCGGGCGCCCTGCTGGCCCGGTTCGAGCCGGGGGAGCGGGTCGCCGTCTGGGAGGCCAACCGGCCGGAGTGGGTCATGCTCCAGCTCGGTGCGGCCCTGGCCGGCGTCATCCTGGTGACGGTGAACCCGCAGTACCGCTCGGGCGAGCTCAAGTACGCGCTGGAGCAGTCCGGCGTGGCCGGGCTGGTCCACGGCACCAGCCACCGCGGCGCATCCATGGTGGACGTGGTGAGCGCGCTGCGGCCGGAGCTCCCCGCGCTGCGCGAGGTCGTCTGCTTCGCGGACTGGGACGAGTTCGCGGCCAGCGGCGCGGGGCACGGGCCGCTCCCGCAGCTCAAGCCGTCCGACCCGGCCCTGATCATCTACACCTCGGGCACGACCGGGTTCGCGAAGGGTGCCCTGCTGCATCACCTCGGCCTGGTCAACGCGGCCGGGCTGTCCGCGCAGCGGGCCGGTTTCCAGGACGGGGACACCTGGATCAACCCCATCCCGCTGTTCCACACCGGGGGAGGGGTGCTGGCCGGCGTCGGCTGCCTGGCCCGGCGCGCGGCGCACGTGGTAGTCCCGCAGTTCGACCCGGCCCTGGTGCTGGAGCTGATCGAGGCGGAGCGCGGCAGCATGGTGCTCACTGTGCCGACCATCTTGCTGGCCATGCTCGAGAACCACGACCGGCAGCCGCGCGACCTCTCCTCGCTGCGCACGGTAATGTCCGGCGGCGCCAAGGTGCCCGACAGCCTGGTCCGCCGCACCACGCAGACCTTCGGCTGCGAGTTCTCCATCCTGTTCGGCCAGGCCGAGCTGCACGGGGTGCTGACCCAGACCCAGACCACGGACAGCCCGCAGGATCAGGCCGAGACGCTCGGCCAGCCGATGCCGCATGTCGAGGTGAAGATCGCCGGCCTGGGCACCGGGGAGCCGGTCGGCGTGGGGGAGGAAGGTGAGATCTGCGCCCGCGGCTACCAGAACATGGTCGGCTACTGGGACATGCCGGACGCGACCGCGGCGACCATCGACGGCGAGGGCTGGCTGCACACCGGGGACGCCGGGACCATGGACGCCCGCGGCTACGTGCGCATCGCGGGCCGGCTGAAGGACATCATCATCCGGGGCGGGGAGAACATCCACGCGCTGGAGATCGAGCAGCTGCTGGCGGATCACCCGGGCGTGGCCGAGGTCGCGGTCATCGGCGTGCCGGACCCGCACTGGGGAGAGCAGGTCGCGGCCGTGATCCGGCCCGCCGACGAGGCCGCCCCGCCCGACCCGGAGGAGCTGGCCGCGTTCTGCCGGGAGCACCTGGCCCGGTTCAAGACGCCGAGGCTGTGGTTCTTCGTGGACTCGTTCCCGATGACACCGTCCGGGAAGATCCGCAAGTTCGAGGTTCGCCAGCGGTTCGCGGCCCCGTGGTGAAGGCCCACCCTGCGGTGACCGCAGCAACCTGAACTCGACGTCAACATCGACAACTCGCGGCGGCGGCTTGTACTGTGGCGGGATGCCAGACTGCGACGGCGCGGTGGCGCCTCCCGGCGTCGCGCCCGGCCCGCTCACGGACTGGTTCGCCGCCACACTCGACGCCGCGGCGCCGCTCCGGTTCGAGCGGCTCGCGGGTGGCTACTCCAACCTGACTTTCCTGGTCAGTGACGCGGCGGAGGGACGCTGGGTGCTCCGGCGGCCGCCGCTGGGCCATGTGCTGGCCACCGCGCACGACATGGACCGCGAGGGCGGGATCATGGCCGCGCTGGCCGGGTCGGGTGTCCCGGTCCCGGCTGTGCTGGGCCGGACTTCCGACCCCCGGTGGAACGAGGCCCCGTTCTTCGTCATGTCCTACGTCCCGGGCCGGGTGCTGCGCACCCCGGCCGACGCGGCCGGGCTGGCCGGGGACGATCTCGCCGCGATCGCGTACGGCCTGTTCGACGTGCTGGCCGCGATCCACGCCGTGGACCTGGCCGCCACGGGCCTAGACGGCCTGGGCCGCCCTGGCTCCTACGCCGAGCGCCAGCTCCGCCGCTGGCACCGGCAGTGGCAGGACATCCGCACCCGCGACCTGCCGCTGCTGGACGAGCTGTTCGCCGAGCTGACCGCCCGCCTCCCGGAGCAGGCCGAGGTGACGCTGATCCACGGGGATTACCGGCTCGACAACGTCATCCTCGGGCCCGGTGCGCAGATCAGCGCGGTGCTGGACTGGGAGCTGGCCACGGCGGGTGACCCGCTGGCTGATCTCGGGATGGCCCTCGCCTACTGGAGCGAGCCGCACGAGGCGGGCCAGCTGCCGCCCGCGCCGACCGACGCGCCGGGCTTCCCGGCCCGCCGCGACGTCGCCGCCCGGTACCTAGAGCGCAGCGGCCGGGACGGCGGTGACCTCAGCTTCTACGTCGCGCTGGCGCACTGGAAGGTCGCCTGCATGGCCGAGGGGGTCTACACCCGGCACCTGTCCGGGGACATGGGAGCGTCCGGGGCGGACATGGACCTGCTCCGGCGCCAGCCCGGGATGCGCGCCCGCGCCGCCCGGCGGGTGCTCGACGGTGAGCCCTAGGCGGGAGGAGGCCGGATGACCGACACGGTCCGCTTCGAGGTGTCCGGGGCGGTGGCCACGATCACGCTCAACCGGCCGGACCGGCTCAACGCGATGACCGAGGAGCTGATCGGCGCGGTCCTGGACCGCCTGGAGCAGGTCAGCGGGGACGACGCCATCCGGGTGGTCGTGCTCACCGGGGCCGGCCGCGGTTTCTGCGCGGGCGGTGACCTCGGCGCGATGGGGGAGTTCGCTGAGCCGCGGACACCCGCGGCCAGCGTCGCCCAGCTGCGGCGGCTGCACCGGACCAGCGAGCTGCTGCATGAGATGCCGAAGGTGACCATCGCCGCGGTCAACGGCCCCTGCGCCGGCGCCGGGCTGTCCTGGGCCTGCGCCTGCGACCTGCGGATCGCCGCCGAGTCCGCGGTGTTCCGCACCGCGTTCCTCAGCGCCGGGCTGACCGGGGACTTCGGCGGCACATGGTCGCTGACCCGGCTGGTCGGCGCGGGCCGCGCCCGCCACCTCTTCTTCCTCAACGAAAAGCTGAACGCGACCACGGCCGCCTCCATCGGACTGGTCGGCGAGGTCGTTCCGGACGACGCCCTGATGGGACGGGTCGCTGACATCGCCAGCGGGCTGGCGCAGGCACCGCCGCACGTCGTCGCCGGGATCAAGCAGAACCTGAACGACGCCCAGGAACTGGACCTGCACACGATGCTGAACGCCGAGGCCGGCCGGCAGGTCCGTGCGGCCCTCAGCCACCCGTCCGCCGCGCCGCGGCCGTAGCCGTGAGGACGCGGGCATGATCGCCGGCTGGGCCGCCGCGAAGGACCGGGTGCTGCCGGGCCTGCTCCGCCGCCGGGCCGGTGAGCGGCCGGACGAGCCGTTCCTGCGGATCGAGGACGGTCCCGCCGAGACCTTCGGCCAGGTCCTATCGGCCGCCGAGCGGATCGCGGGCCAGCTCGCCGGCCTGGGGGTTGGCCGGGGGGACCTGGTACCACTGCTGGCCGAGACGTCGGCGCCGTCCGTGCACGCCTGGCTCGGGGTGAACCTGGCCGGGGCGGCTGACGTGCCGCTGAACACCGGCTACCGCGGCGCGAGCCTGGCCCACGCGGTCGGCCTCACCCGCGCCCGGCTGATGATCGCCGACCCGTCGTTCCTGCCGCGGATCGCCGAGATCGCCGCGGACCTGCCCGCCCTGCGGACCGTGGTCCTGCTTGGTGACGGCGCCGCGCCGGATCCCGCTGGCGCGGCCGGGCTGCGGCTGGTCCCGCTGGCCGCGGCGGGCACCGGGCCGGTGCCGGACTTGGAGGGAGTGACCTGCCGGGCTGCGGCGTCCGTCCTGTTCACCTCCGGGACCACCGGCCCGGCCAAGGGCGTGATCATGACGCACGCGCAGACGTATGCGATCGCCCGGGAGATCGTCGAGGGGCTGCGCGTGACGGAGCGGGACATCTTCTACTGCTTCCACCCGATGTTCCACATGACGCGGTTCGGGTCGGTGTACACGGCCCTGCTGGCCGGCTGCCCGGTGGTGCTGGACCGCCGGTTCGACCCGGCCGCGTTCCTGGACCGGGCCCGCCGGTACGGGGCCACCGCCACCATCGGGCACGGGCCGATGCTGGAAGCCATCTACCGCCAGCCAGAGCGGCCGGACGACGCCGACAACCCGCTGCGCGCGATCCTCACCGCGCCGCTGCCAGCGAAGATCGCCGAGGACTTCGAGCGCCGGTTCGGCGTCCGGGCCATCGACACCTGGGGAATGACCGAGGTGACCTGCGTGACCATGCGCCCGTACCAGGCCCCGCTGCGCCCGGGCAGTTGCGGGCGCCCGCGCGACGACCTGCTCGAGGTGCGGATCGTCGACCCGGAGACCGATGAGGTCCTGCCCGCGGGGCAGGTCGGCGAGATCACCGTGCGGCCGCGCGAGCCCTGGGTGGTGATGCAGGGCTACCTGGGCATGCCCGACCTGACCGTGGCCGCCTGGCGGAACTTCCGGTTCCACTCGGGCGACTTCGGCTACCTGAGCCGGGACGGCTACCTGTACTTCGCCGAGCGGTCCGGCGACCGGATCCGCCGCCGGGCCGAGAACGTGTCGGCCTACGACATCGAGTCCGCCGCGGCCAGCTATCCGCGGGTGCAGGACTGCGCCGCGGTGGGTGTCGCCTCGGAGTTCGAGGGTGACGACGACATCAAGCTCTGCGTGGTGCCCGCCCCCGGACCGGCGCTGGACGAGGCGGGCCTGATCAGGCACCTGGTTCAGGCGCTGCCGCACTACATGGTCCCGCGGTACGTCGAGGTGCTCCCCGCACTCCCCCGCACCCCGACCGGCAAGATCCAGCGGCAGGTCCTGCGGGGATCCGGCGCCGGCCCGGGCGTCTGGGACCGGGTCGCGGCCGGCGTCTCGGTCCGGGCCCTGTCGCGCGAGGGGGAGCGATGAGCGATTCCGCGGCCGCGTCCCGCGGCGGCCCGCTGACCGGGATCCGGGTTATCGACCTCAGCAGGCTCGCCCCCGGGCCCTACGCCAGCATGCTGCTCGCCGATCTCGGGGCCGTGGTCATCGCGGTCACCGGCGGCCGGGCCGGGCAGGTCTCGGCCGACTTCACCCGGGGCAAGCGGTTCGTGCACCTGAACCTCAAGCATCCGGCCAGCCGGCAGGCCCTGCACCGCCTGGTCGCCACGGCCGACGTCCTGCTCGAGGGGTTCCGGCCGGGAGTCGCCGACCGGCTCGGCGCTGGTTACGCCGAGCTGAGCCAGGTCAACCCGCGGCTGGTCTACTGCTCGGTGACCGGCTACGACCCGGCCGGGCCGGACGCCCAGGCCGCCGGGCACGACATCAACTACCTGGCCGTCACCGGCCTGCTCGGCGCGGTCGGGCCGGCGGACGGGGACCCGCTGCCCCCGCTCAACCTGGTCGCCGACCTGGCGGGCGGCGGGATGCTGGCCGCGTTCGGCATCTGCGCGGCGCTCGTCGAGCGGGACCGTTCCGGGCACGGCCAGCGAATCAACGCCGCGATGACCGACGGCGTGCTGTCCATGATGGAGATGTGGCTGAACGCCTGGCGGACCCCGCTGCTGCCCGAACGAGGACTCGGCTTCACCACGGGGGCGGCGCCGTTCTACCGCTGCTACCGCTGCGCCGACGGGCAGTACGTCGCGGTGGGCGCCGTCGAGGACGGGTTCTTCCGCGCCCTGTGGGACGGGCTCAGCCTGCCGCCGCCCTACCCGGGTGACCGCTTCGAGCCGGCCACCTGGCCCGGCCTGGCCAAGGTCATCGGCGACCGGTTCGCCACCGCGAGCCGGGACGAGTGGTCAGCCCGGTTCGCCGGGGCCGACGCCTGCGTCACGCCGGTGCTCGCGCCGGACGAGGTGCTCCGCGCCAGCGGCCGCCCGGGGCCGGTGCCACGGTTCTCCCGCACCCCCGGCGAGCGGGGCCGCGACGGCGGCCAGCCGGATACCACGGCTGAGGTGCTGACCCAGGCCGGCCTGACCGGCGAGGAGTTGCAGGCGGTGGCCGCGGACGCACAGCGCGACGGGGCGTTCGGGTTCAAGTGGCCGCCTGACTGACCACGGGCGGACCGTTATCTGTCCCGCGGTGTGCCCGCCGGGTCAGCCGATCGCGTGCCTGCGGGGGCCAGGAGATGCGCTGGATGCGGCGCCGGAAACTGGGCCATGACGGGCGGGAAGTCCGGGCATAGCCTTGCGGTATGGAGGAATGTGACTACGCGCTCGCCGCGCGCCGTCACGCCGGCCAGGCGCGCGGCGGAAGCGCTAGCGAAGATCCCGGGCTGCTGGCCAGCCTGGCCCAGACCGAGGCGCTGTTAGCGGTAGCCGCTGCGATCGACCGCCTGGCAGGAGTGCTCAGCGAACGCGGCGCACCTCTGCCGTCCACAGCAGAAGGCCGGGCCTACCAGGTCGCCGAGATCCGCCGTCAGTTCTCACACGCCGCAGCCATGACTCCCGGCCGCAGACGTGGTCTGTGATGCGAGTTGTGCCATTGTCAGACCATCCCGGCACCCTGCTGCGGCAGGCGCAGCGGCGGCGCGCGACCGCTGACCGGGACGCTGGGCGTGCCTATGAAGAGGTGCTGGCCGGGCACCGCGAGCGGGTGGCGGAAGCACGTGCGGCCCGGGATCAGGCCCGGGCTCAGCGGCGCTGGGGCGCGTGGCTGCGCAGCGTCTTCGCCGTCTGGCGGGCGCAACGGCAGTTTCCCGCCACCTCCCTGCCCGGGAGCCAGCCGACTGATGAGGAAGAGAAGCTAGCCGCCGGGGTGGAAGGCGAACGGCTGGTCGAGGCGGGGCTGGCCCAGGTTCTCGGTGACGAATGGACGCTCCTGCACGGGTACCACAACCGCCACGGGGAGATCGACCATCTCCTGCTCGGCCCGCGGGGGTTGTTCGCCATCGAGGTCAAGCACCGCAACGCCACCATCGATTGCGCTGGCGACCGCTGGTGGTACTCGAAGTACGACAAGTACGGGAACCCGGTCGGGGACCGGCGCGAGATGGCCGACCGGGGAGGACGTTCCCCTAGTGAGCAACTCAACGAGCCTGCCACCGAGCTAGCGAGCTTCCTGAGCTCCCGTGGCCGTCCCGTCACGATCGGGCGCATGGTCGTGCTCACCCACCCCCGCGCGCGGTTGCGCAGCTGCTCCAGCCCGACCGTGCACATCGTCACCTCCATCAGGCAGATCATCGGCCTGGTGAACAGCTTCCCGGCCGCAATCACCGCCGCCGAGCGCGCGGAGCTTGAGCGACTGATCGTCCGCGACCATCGCTTCCACGACAGGCGCCGCTCATCCTGACGACCGGCCATACGCGCGAAGGTGATCACCCGGCGCTCAGCTGGCTGGCTCTCGCGGCAGGAGATCAGGCGCGGGTGACGATCAGGCAGGCGTCCTGCCCGCCGAAGCCGAACCCGTTGACCTGCAGCACGCCGATGTCGGCCTTGGCGGGCGCGTGCGTGATCACCCGGAACCGGGCCTCGGGCTCCACCTCGGTGGTGCCCGCGACCTGAACCAGCGTGCCTGCGCGCATCCCGTGCAGGCCAGCGAGCAGGCCCATCACGCCGCTGGCTGAGCCGGTGTGCCCGACGTGGCCCTTGATCGAGGTAACCGGCAGTTCCGCGGCGTGCTCGCCGAACACCTCGTTGATCGCCTTGGCCTCGGCCAGGTCCCCGGCGGGGGTCGCGGTAGCGTGCGCGATCACCGCATCCACGTCCTGCGGGCCGGCCAGGCCCGCGTCCCGCTGCGCGCGGCGCATGGCCTCCGCCTCCCACCGGCCGGACGGCTCGGGGGAAGACGGATGGAACCCCTCGGACAGCGAGGCGTAGCCGGTGACCAGGCCGTAGACGTGCGTGCCGCGCCTGGCCGCCCGCCCCGCCTCCTCCAGCACGACCACGGCTGCCCCGGCGCCTTCCACCACTCCGCGGCGGCGCACGTCAAAAGGCAGGCTGGCCAGGTCCGCGCGGTCGGGCGGGTCCGACATGCCGTAGCTGCGCTGGCTGTACGCCAGCGCGGGCGCCAGGCCGCACTCGGTGCCGCCCGCGACAATCACGTCGGCCTGCCCGGTCTCGATCATCCGGGCGGCGGTGCCGATGGCGTCCAGTGAGGACGCGCAGGCCGAGGAGACGGTCAGCAGGGGTCCGTGCAGCCCGTAGTGAATGGCGATCTGCGCGGCCGCCATGTTGGGCCAGACCTGGATGTTCAGCTTCCGCGGCACCGCGTCCGGGCCCTCGGTGTCGAGCAGCCGCTGGGCGTCGAGCAGGGCCCGCGCGCCGGCCATCGTCACGCCCAGCACGACCCCGGTGCGCAGCGGGTCGAAGTCCCCGCCGGTGTCCCGGACCGCCTGGATGGCGGCAGCCAGGGCGTGCTGGGTGAACGTGTCCGAGCCCGCGATGACCCGCTCGTCCAGCCACGCGCCCGGGTCGAAGTCCGGCACCGGGGCGATCCAGGCGTAGCGGCCGGCTTCCGGCTCGGCCCAGGGCGCCGCGGTCACGCCGTGCTCTCCCGCGTCGAGCCGGGTGAAGTACTCGTCGGCGGACTGGCCGATGCAGGAGATCACGCCGATGCCGGTGATCGCCACGCCCCGCATGCGCTGCCCCTTCCGCCGCTCATTGACAGTAGTTGAATCCGACGTCAGAATCAATCAGTCGCGTGCGGCCCCGGCATAGACAGAGCGGGGATGCGACCAGGCGTCCCGACCGCCAGGACGACGCACCGCCGGGCGACGCAGGCCGGAGGCAGGCATGAAGTTCACCCTTGCCGATTTCATCGCGATGAACATCCGGTCCTTCCCGGACCGGCAGGCCCTCGACGTGCTTGGCGACGCCGGTGAGAGTTACACGTACCGGGACATGTGGCTGCGAGTCTCGGCCCTGGCCGACGCGCTGCGCGAGGTCGAGCCGGGGCCGCACGGGCCGGCCGCCGCCACCTTGCTGCCCAACGGGGCGGACGCGCTGCTCATCTACCTGGCCGGGCAGCTGGCGGGCTGCGCGATCGTGCCGGTCAACACCCGGCTCGCGCATCCGGAGATCCTGCACATCGTCAACGACTCCGGGGCGCGGCGCATCTTCGCGGGCGGTGACCTGCTGGCCATGGCGGCAGGGGTGGCCGGCGCTGCGGACCAGGACGCGACCGTCATCGACGTAGCGCAGCTGCCCACCCCCGGCGGCCTGCGCGACCCGGCCGTCTCCGACCCGGCCAAGGGTGACCGGCTGGCGGCCGTTTTCTACACCTCAGGCACCACCGGCGCGCCCAAGGGTGCCGCGATGACCAACGACACCTGGCTGGTCAACGCCATGCGCTGGGGCTGGCAGCTGGGCCTGTGCTGGGACGACGTGATGCTGGTGCCCGGCCCGCTGTTCCACATGTCCTACTGCAGCTTCGCCTTCGGCACGCTGATGATCGGCGGCCGGATCCGGATCATGCCTTCGTTCGACGCCGCCCAGGCCTGCGACGAGTTCACCGGGACAGCCACCACCGCCTTCCTGGTGCCGTCGATGACCGCGATGATGATCGAGGAGTGGCAGCGCCGCGGCCGGCCGCCGCTGGGCAGCATGCGGGCCATGATGACCGCAGCCGCGTCGGTGTCGTCCGAGGCACTCGCGGACGCGTTCGCCATGTTCCCGAACGCCCGGATCACCGAGACCTACGGCTGGACCGAGGCCGGGTTCGCCACGGACGAGATCAAGCGCCCGGAGACCCTCGCGGACGCCACCGTCGGGTACTCCACGCTGGGCTGCGAGATCGCGATCCTGGACCCCGGCGGGAACCCGGTCCCGCCCGGCGAGCAGGGCGAGGTGGCGGTGAAGACCGTGGCGCACTTCTCCGGGTACCTGAACCGGCCCGACGCCACCGCCGCCGCGTTGGCGGGGGACTTCCTGCGCTCGGACGACATCGGCGTGCTGGAGAAGGACGGCCGGCTGCGGATCATCGACCGGAAGAACGGTCTCATCATCAGCGGCGGCGAGAACGTCTACGCCGCCGAGGTGGA
>Ga0208717_1000474_pt1 | contig 13535 bp, 16 predicted proteins | sample NGESurF53shallow_FD_184489 | JGI IMG/M metagenome (GOLD analysis project Ga0208717, IMG submission 184489) | Arctic peat soil microbial communities from Barrow, Alaska - NGEE Surface sample F53-3 shallow (SPAdes) | ecosystem: Environmental > Terrestrial > Soil > Wetlands > Peat ... | reverse complement strand
CGACCCGAGGGCGGCCGACCGCTGCTGGTACTCGCCGGTGCCCAGCATCGCGATGACCTCCCGCGCGACCGCGCACGCGAGCGGGTTGCCGCCGAACGTGGACCCGTGCTGCCCCGGCTTGAGCACGCCGAGCACCGACCGGGAGGAGACCATCGCCGAGACCGGCACGATCCCGCCGCCCAGCGCCTTGCCCAGCAGGTAGGCGTCAGGGACCACGCCGTCGGCCTCGCACGCGAAGGTGGAGCCGACCCGGCCGAGGCCGGACTGGATCTCGTCGGCGATCATGAGCGCGCCCGCCGACGTGCACAGCGACCGCACCCCGGCCAGGAACCCGGCCGGCGGCACGACCACCCCGGCCTCGCCCTGGATGGGCTCGACGAGCACGCCGACGACCCGCGACCCGTACCGCCCGAAGGCGTCCGTCAGCGCGGACAGGTCGCCGTAGGGAACCGAGACGAAACCGGGCGTGTAGGGGCCGAAGTCGTCGCGCGCGTCGTGATCGGAGGAGAACGACACGATCGTCGTCGTGCGCCCGTGGAAGTTCCCGTCGAACACGACGATGATCGCCTGGTCGGCGGCCACCCCGCGGGTGACGTAGCCCCACTTGCGGGCCACCTTGATCGCGGTCTCGACCGCCTCGGCGCCGGTGTTCATCGGCAGCACCATGTCCATCGCGCACAGCTCGGCCAGCTCGGCGCAGAACGGCCCGAACTGGTCGTGGTCGAACGCCCGGCTGACCAGCGTCACCCGCTCAAGCTGCCGCATCGCGGCGGCGACGAGCCGGGGGTGCCGGTGCCCGAAGTTGAGCGCCGAGTAGCCGGCCAGCATGTCCAGGTACCGCCGCCCGGAGACGTCGGTCACCCAGACGCCCTCCGCCGTCGCCGCCATGACCGGCAGCGGGTGGTAGTTGTGGGCGCTGTACTGGCTGGTCAGGGCGGCCGGGTCGCGGACGTCGGTCAGGGTTTGGGTGTCGGAGTAGGTGTCGGTCATCTCAGTGCCTCAGTTCCAGGGTGCAGCACTTGGCGCCGCCGCCCGCCTTCAGTAGCTCGGACATGTCAACCGGGACGACCTCGAACCCGCGCGAGCGCAGCGATCGCGCCAGCCCGGTCGCCGCCGCCGCGAGGACGACGTGCCGCCCGTCCGAGACCGCGTTCAGCCCGAGCACCTCGGCGTCCTCGTCCTTGGCCTCGATCAGCTCGGGGAACATCGACGCCAGGACCGCCCGCCCGTCGTCGTCGAACGCGGCCGGGTAGTACATCGCGGTCGAGGAGTCGAGCACGCACAGCGCCGTGTCGAGGTGGTAGAACCGGTCGTCGACCAGGCGCAGCGACACCACCGTGCGCCCGAACACGGCCGCCAGCTCGTCGGCCGCGGCGAGATCGGACCTGAACCCGTACCCCGCCAGCACGGTGCCGTCCCCGGCGACGAGGATGTCCCCCTCGCCCTCGTTCACGTGCTCGGGCTCGTGCACGGCGGTCCAGCCGTTCCACCGGAACCAGTTCATGTACGCGGCCGCCTCGGCCGCCCGCTCGGCGTAGCGGAACCGCACGCCGAGCACGGCGGAGTCGATCACGGTGGCGCCGTTGGCCGCGAACACCATGTCGGGCAGCCCGGGGACCGGCTCGATGATCGAGACCGAATGCCCGAGGGACTCGTAGGTCTGCCGCAGCGTCTCCCACTGCCGCATGGCCAGCGCCGGATCGACGGGGGAATCCGGCCGCATCCACGGGTTGATCGCGTAGGTCACGGCGAAGTACTCGGGCGGGCACATCAGGTAGGACCTGGGCGTGGCGACCCGGCTGGTCACGTCGTTGCTCATGCGCCAAGCGTAGGGACAGCGGCCACGTCGGTAACAGAGCGTGATTATGCGTCCGAGCGGTGATCCGTTGCGTATTTTCGTCCCAGACACGCTATTCGTTGCGTCGACGGTCGGCTTTGCCGCCCTTGTCGGCGTTGTCGTTTTGCGGCGGCGGGCGCTTTCATCGGGCGGCGCCGGGGAATGCTCCGCAGTGCCAACGTCGGCGTCGTCCCGAGAGCCCGTCCGGTCGCCGGGCAGCAGGAGGTTGAGATGCCGTGGTTCCCCGAGTTCGCCAGCGCGGCGCAGCTGGCTCGCGAGCAGGAGCGCGAGGCCGGCCTGGCCGATCCGGTCGGCGAGTACCTGGCGGCGCTGCGGGCGGGCGACACCCGGATCCTGGAGACGGTGTGGCCGGGCGAGGTGGTGATCGACGATCCCCGCGCGGGCGAGGTCCGCGGGCACCGGAAGGTGCGGCAGTTCATCAGCAGCAACGTGTCCTGGCCGGCCGGCAGGCCCGGGCGGAGACGGTGGCGGTCACCCGCTCGGCCGGCCGGGCGGTGGTCGAGCTGCTGGCCCGGCTGGACCACGCCGGCCGGGAGCTCAGCTGGCCGGTGGCGGTCGTGGCCGAGTCGCCCGACGACCGGTCGGTCGTCTTCCGCACCTACTGCAGCCAGTGGCCGCGCGACGAGCGGCGGCACATCAGGCCGCCCGTGCTCGAGTCGGGGCAGGTTGAGCCGGGCGACGTCGTCGGCCGCTACCTGGCCGCGCTCGCGGCCGGCGACGCCGACGCGGTCGCCCGCGTGTTCGCCCCCGACGGGTATTTCCGCAGCCCATCGGGCCGACGGTACGGGCGTGAGGGGGCGCCGACGAGCTGCGCGAGTTCTTCGCCCGCTGTTTCGCCGCAGGCGGCGGGATCGAACTTCAGCCGTGCGCGGTGACCGACGACGGGGTGCGCTGCGCGGTGGAATATAACTGCCTGCGCTGGGGCATACACGACCTGCCGCCCCAGGCGGGTCTGGGCGTGTACGAGCGCGGCGCGGACGGGCTGCTGACCGCGGCCCGTGCGTATGACGATGTCGAGGCACCGGTGGGGTAACCCGGCCGCGGCCGATCCAGCCAATGAACGACGCGCTGACGCAATGACGCACTGACGCCGACAGACCGACACCAGAGACTGGCATCGAAGGAGAGCAGCGACCATGGTGGACTTGAAGCTCGAGGTGATCGTCATCCCGGTCACGGACGTGGATCGAGCCAAGCAGTTCTACACCGGGCTCGGCTGGCGGCTCGACGCCGACTTCCCGTTTGACAACGGTTTCCGCGTCGTCCAGTTCACCCCGCCGGGCGCGCCGTGCTCGGTCCAGTTCGGCTCGAACATCACCACCGCCGCCCCCGGCTCGGCCCAGGGCACGTACCTGGTCGTCTCCGACATCCAGGCCGCCGTTGACGAGCTCGCCGCCCGCGGCGCCAAGCCGAGCGAGGTCTTCCACCCCGGGGCGCCCGGGGCCCAGTTCCGGGCCGACGGTGGCAGCCGGGTCGGCGGCCGGGCCGACGACGGCGCCAGCTACGGCTCGTTCGCCACGTTCAGCGACCCCGACGGCAACGGCTGGCTGCTGCAGGAGATCACCAAGCGGCTGCCGGGCCGGATCGACGCCGCCGGGACGTCGTTCGCGTCGCAGGGGGACCTGGCGGGCGCGATGCGGCGCGCGTCGGTCGCCCACGGCGAGCACGAGAAGCGCATCGGCCACGAGGACCCGGACTGGCCGGACTGGTACGCCTCGTACATGGCGGCCGAGCAGGCCGGGACGGAGCTGCCGACGTGAGCGACTACGACGTCATCGTCTTCGGCGGCGGGGCGCCCGGCGAGCACTGCGCGGCCGCCCTGGCCGCGCGCGGCCTGCGCGTCGCCGTGGTCGAGCGGGAGCTGGTCGGCGGCGAGTGCTCCTACTGGGCCTGCATTCCGTCCAAGTCGCTGCTGCGCCCGGGGGAGGCGGTGCACGGCGCCCGCGAGGCGGCCGCCACCGCCCAGGTCGACGTGCAGGCGGCGCTGGCGTGGCGGGACTTCATGGTGTCGAACTGGTCCGACGCCGGGGCGGCGCAGTGGCTGACCGGCCGGGGCATCGACGTCCTGCGGGGCAACGGCAAGCTCGCGGGCACCGGCGTGGTCGAGGTGGACGGCGTCCGGCACACCGCCGAGCACGTGGTGGTGGCGACCGGGGCCGAGCCGATCACGCCGCCGATCCCGGGGCTGAGCGACCTCGAGGGCGTCTGGGGCACCCGCGAGGCGACGAGCATGAAGACCGTGCCGCGTCGCCTGCTGGTGCTCGGCGGCGGCTCCGCCGGCGTTGAGATCGCGCAGATCGTCCGGCGTCTCGGCGGCGAGGTGGCGCTGGTCGAGGGCGCCCCCCGGCTCATTCCGCGCGAGGCCGCGCCGCTGGGCGATGCGCTCAGCGAGGCCCTCACCAAGGACGGCATCGAGCTGCATCTCGGGGTGCGCGCGACCGCCGCCAAGCGCGACGGCGACGAGTTCGTCCTGCAGCTCGACGACGGCAAGGAGCTGCGCGGCGACCGGCTACTGGTAGCGACCGGGCGGCGCCCGCGGGTCGAGGGGATCGGCCTGGAGACGGTCGGGGTCACGGTCGACCCGAGGAAGGGGATCGCGGTCGACGACCACCTGCGCGCGGGGACGCGGCTGTGGGCGATCGGCGACGTGAACGGCATCTGGCCGCTCACCCACGTCGGCGAGTACGAGGGCGACGTGGTGGCGGCCAACATCGCAGGCGAGGACCGCCCGACCAACTACGAGGCGGTGCCGAGGGTCACCTACACCGATCCGCAGGCGGCGGCGGTGGGCGCGACCGAGGCGCCCTACAGCGGCACCGCGGCGCTCAAAGACGTGCCCAAGGCCGCCACCTACACGCACGCCTACGCCGACTCCAACGGGTTCCTGACCATGCTCAGCGACGGCGAGCGGCTGACCGGCGCCTACGGCCTGGGCCCGGAGGCCGGCGAGTGGATGCAGCAGGCGACGCTCGCGATCCGCGCGCGGATCCCGCTCGCGGTGCTTGACGACACGATCCAGCCCTTCCCCAGCTTCTCCGCCATCTACAGCGGGGCCGTGAACGCGCTGCTGATGAACATCAAGGACATGCCGCAGCCGAAGACGCCGATGGCCGCGCAGATGGCGAACATGCCGGTGACGAGCTCGTGACCGGCGGCCGCGAGCCGGAGCTGGCCGGCCAGACCATCGCCGTGATCGGCGGCAGCTCGGGGATCGGGCTTGAGACGGCCCGGCGCGCGATCGCCGAGGGCGCCGACGCCATCCTCATCGGCCGCAATCACGACCGGCTGGACCGGGCCGCCAGGGAACTGGGGACGCAGCGCACGGCCGCCTTCGACGCCACCGACGAGGACGCCCTGGCGGCGTTCTTCCGCGACCTGCCGGCGCCGATCGACCACGTGATGGTCACCGGCGGCGGGCCGTCCTACAGCCCGATCCTCAAGATGGACTCGGCCACGGTGGCCCGGGACCTCAGCGATCACGCCACGCTGATGGTCAGCGTGGCCAGGAACGCCGTCGGCAAGGTCCGGCCGTCAGGCACGCTGCTGTTCATGGGCGGGGCCGACGGCCGGGTCACGCCCGGGGCCGGGATCTTCCCCGCCGCCACGTCCGCGCTGCCGCCGCTCACGGCCACCCTGGCGCTCGAGGTCGCGCCGATCCGGGTGAACCTCATCGCGGCCGGCTTCGTCGACACCCCGCTGTCGGCGTCGCTGCTCGGCGACGACCTCGACAAGCGCCGCGCCGAGCTGCGGGCGACGCTCCCGATCGGCCGCGTCGTCGGCCCGGCCGACATCGCCGCGCTCGCCGTCCACCTGATGACCAACACGGCGATCACCGGCGAGACCTACAACATCGACGGCGGCCAGCGGTTCGTCTCTTAGGCCCGCAGGCGTTCCAGGCGCTGGCCGGCCGCGGCGACGCGCTCGTCGGTCGCGGTGAGCGCGACCCGGATGTGCGAGTTCCCGGCCGGCCCGTACATGGACCCGGGCCCGACCAGGATGCCGCACTCGGCCGCGAGCAGCTCGCAGGCGGCCCAGCAGTCGAGCCCCGGCCTGGTCGCCCACAGGTAGAGCCCGGCCTGGGAATGGTCGATGCGGAACCCGGCCGCGGTCAGCCCGGCCGCCAGCACCGACCGCCTGGCCGCGTAGCGGGCCTTCTGCTCGGCCGCGTGGGCGTCGTCGGCCAGCGCGACGGTCATCGCCGCCTGCACCGGGGCCGGCATGATGAGCCCGGCCTGCCTGCTGACGAGCAGCAGCTGCTTCATCAGCGCGGGGTCGCCGGTCACGAACCCGGCCCGGTAGCCGGCCAGGTTGGACCGCTTGGAGAGCGAGAACACGGCCAGCAGCCCTTCGGCCGAGTCGCCGCTGACCGAGGGGTGCAGCACCGAGACCGGCGTCGCCGTCCAGCCGAGCTCGATGTAGCACTCGTCGGAGGCGACCACGCAGTCGCGGGCGCGCGCCCAGCCGACCTTCTCGCGCAGGTCGGCCGCGGTCAGCACCCGGCCGGTCGGGTTGGACGGCGAGTTGACCCAGACCAGCCGGGTCGATTCCGGCGCGTCGGCCAGCGCGTCGGTCGCCACCGAGGCGGCGCCGGCCAGCCGGGCGCCGATGTCGTAGGTCGGATAGGCCAGCGCCGGGCAGAGGACCGTGTCGGCGGGCCCGAGCCCGAGCATGACCGGCAGCCAGGCGATGAACTCCTTGGTCCCGATCACCGGCAGCACGCTGTCCGGGTCGACCTGCACGCCCAGCGAGCGGGCAAGCCACCCGGCGGCCGCCGAACGCAGCCCGGGGGTCCCCGCGGTCAGCGGGTAGCCGGGCGCGTTGGCGGCCGCGATAAGCGCGTCCTGGACGATCGCGGGGACCGGGTCGACCGGCGTGCCGATGGACACGTCGACCACCCCGCCGGGGAAGGCCCTGGCCTTCTCCGCGATCGGTCCGAGCGCGTCCCAGGGGTATTCGGGGAGCCGTGAGGCGAGGGTCACTCGGCCGCGGCTTGCGGCGGAAGCGCCGCCACGGTCGGGTAGTCCTTCCCGATCTTCCCGACCTTGGACGCCCCGCCCGGGGAGCCGAGGTCCTGGAAGAAGTCGACGTTGACCTTGTAGTAGTCCTTCCACTGCTCGGGGGTGTCGTCCTCGTAGTAGATGGCCTCAACCGGGCACACGGGTTCGCACGCACCGCAGTCCACGCACTCGTCCGGGTGGATGTACAGCATGCGCTCGCCCTCGTAGATGCAGTCCACGGGGCACTCTTCGATGCATGCCTTGTCGAGCACATCAACGCACGGCTGCGTGATGATGTAGGTCACGGGAGCTCCTCTTTAACGTTCATAACCCACTTGAACTACCAAACAGTATGGTGGTTGGCCCTGCTAGCTGGCGACAATACGCGTACCGGCCGAAACGGAGTCTGGCTGCCAGCTCGTTTCGTTCAGTCCTGCCGTCCACTGGTACCCACCGTAGCTGACCTGCGTGATGCCGTACGAGCTGGCATTGGCGACGAGCCAGTTGGCCGCCGTCCAGCCGTCTCCGCGAGCGGCGGAGATCACAGCCGAGCCGCCCGCGCGGGCCACGCTGACCGACGTCACCGCCCCGTCCGCGCCCGGCCGTCCGAAGGCGTCCGCGAACCCGCTGAGCGCCCCGCGCAGGTTCAGTTTGGCGGAAACGCCCTCGCTGGCCGCCTGCGAGGCCGGGTCGTACCAGCAGGTGACCGCGTGCGGGGTCGCGGTCAGGTCGGTCGCGAGGGCCGCGCCGGACTGGGCGTACTGCTCGTAGGCGGCGCCGTCGGCGCTCCGCTGCACGTCCTGGGCGGCCACGTCGACCGGCAGCTTGGCGTAGCCGGGGATCTTGACCAGCGCGCCGAAGAAGGCGCGGGCCGCGTAGGCGGGATCCTCGAGCTGGGCCCTGCTGCCCCATCCTTCCGAGGGCCGCTGCTGGAAGATGCCGACCGAGTCCCGGTCGCCGTAAGACGGGTTCTCCAGCTTTGATTCCTGCCACGCGGTGGCGTAGGCGACGGTCAGCGCCTCGCGGGGGAGCCGCTCGCGGGCGGCGACGCCGGCGATGGTGGCCGCGTCCGCCGTCTCGCCGAAGTCCAGGCCGATCGCGTTCACGCCGGTCCCGGCCTGGCAGCCGGGGACGGTGAGCAGCCGGTTGACGTACCGCCCGTACGCGTTGTAGGCGACGTAGGCGCCGACGGCGATCAGTCCCGCGATCACGATGACCACGCCGAGCGCGATCAGCGGGCGGCGCCACGAGGGACGCTGATAGCTGTACGAAGCACTGCGCCCCGAGGTCGTCCGCACGCTGTTAAGCTACCCGGCTTTCGCCGGGCGGGTGGGGAGTACCGCGTTGCCGGCCTTGCCCCGGCGCTCCAGCCGCTAGGCTCCCCGCCATGAGTGATCTGAGGTCTTCGCTCGCGCCGGCCATCGATGACCTGTGGGAGCGGCGGGCCGAGCTGAGCCCGGCCGACTCCGCCGCCCGGGCCGAGGTCGTCGCCGCGGTGGACGAGCTCGACGCGGGCAAGGCCCGGGTCGCGCTGGTCGACCCGCAGACCGACGAGGTGGTGGTCGACGAGCGGGCCAAGCGCGCGATCCTGCTCGCCTTCCGGCTCCTGCCGATGGTGCAGTCGCAGGTCGGCGACTTTCGCCAGCACGACCGGGTGCCGCTCAAGACCCGGCTCGACGGGGTGCGGGTGGTGCCGGGCGCGATCGCCCGCTGGGGCGCCTACATCGCCCCGGGCACGGTCCTGATGCCCTCGTTCGTCAACATCGGCGCGTACGTCGGCGAGGGCACGATGGTGGACACCTGGGCGACGGTCGGGTCCTGCGCCCAGATCGGCAAGAACGTCCACCTCTCGGGCGGGGTCGGGATCGGCGGCGTCCTCGAGCCGCCGAACGCGGTTCCGGTCGTGGTCGAGGACGAGTGCATGATCGGCTCCCGGTCGATGGTGGTGGACGGGGCGCGGGTGCGGGAGGGGGCGGTGCTCGGGGCCGGCTCCATCCTGACCAAGACCACCCACGTCATCGACGTCGAGACCGGCGACGAGCTGACCCCGGGGGAGGCGCCGGCCTGGTCGGTCTGCGTCGGCGGCACCCGGACGCGCACGTTCGCGGGCGGCGACTTCGGGCTGCCGTGCCTGCTCATGCTCCGGCGGCTGGCGGCGGGCAGCCGCCACGACAAGGCCGAGCTGAACGCGATCCTGCGCGATCACGGCGTCAACGGCTGATCGTTCGCCCGCCGTTTCCCGTCAGTACGGCGTGTTTCCGCCAGAGCACCGACAGTTGGTGGCTACCGTGGGTAGGACTATGGGTGGAAGTAACGCGCGAAGGGTCCGACGCCAGGGACCCGTGACGCTGCGCGACAAGCAGGTTCCGGCGACCACGACCGACCAGCGGCTGCTGGACCGCCGCGGCCCCTCCGACTGGGTGCACGCGGACCCCTGGCGGGTGATGCGGATCCAGGCCGAGTTCGTGGAGGGGTTCGGCCTGCTGGCCGAGCTGGGCATGGCCGTGTCCGTCTTCGGGTCGGCCCGGACGAAACGCGGCACGGCCGAGTACCGGCTGGCCGACGAGATCGCCTCGGGACTGGTCAAGGCCGGCTACGCCGTGATCACCGGCGGCGGCCCCGGCATCATGGAGGCGGCCAACAAGGGCGCCGCCGAGGCGGGCGGCGTCTCGGTCGGACTCGGCATCGAGCTGCCGATGGAGTCCGGCCTCAACGACTACGTGAACGTCGGGGTGGAGTTCCGCTACTTCTTCGTCCGCAAGACCGTCTTCGTCAAGTACTCGCAGGCGTTCGTGGTGCTCCCGGGCGGCTTCGGCACCATGGACGAGCTCTTCGAGGCGCTCACCCTGCTCGCCACCGGGAAGATCACCAAGTTCCCGATCGTGCTGGTCGGCAGCGCCTACTGGAACGGCATGCTCGGCTGGCTCAAGGAGACCATGCTGGCCGAGGGCAACATCGGCCCCGAGGAGCTCGAGCTGTTCCACGTCGCCGACGACCCGGCCGAGATCCTCAAGATCATTAAGACCGCCCACGCCGGCATGTCGCTCAAGTAACCCACCGTCGGGGTGCTCGGCCGATGGCTCTACGCGCGAGTTCTCTCATCTGGCCAGCAAATGCTAGCGAAAATGGTAGCAAGAGGCGGTTGCGGCGGACGTGTGGAGCGCTATGGAAGGCAGTGGTGGCATGTCGGTGGAACTCGAACCACCACAGGCCCGAAACGTCGCCCCCGATCGGGCCAAAGACGACCGGCTCCGGCATGTTCCAGTCCGCCCACGTCCGGCCCTGATGTTCTTCGACCCCGAGACCAGAGAACTCCTGCGGACCCGGCACAGCCCGCTGACCTGGGACCAGGCCCGCGCCATGCGCGGAGCCCGACCCGCCGGGCCACCCCCGCGCCCTTCAACGGAGCCGGTTACCGCCCAGCGGCGGGCGAGCAACACCGGCGTCATCATGGTCACCGGGCAGAAGATCTCCCTCGGCCGCATCCACGCCCGCCAGGTCGTCACCGTCCACGTCGCCGCCGAGACGATCACCATAGACCTCGACGACCAGGACAGCCGCACCGTCCGGCGGACGACAACCCGGCCGGTCCGCAACGTCAAGGCCGCACAGTCCCGAAAGGCTGCCCGTGTCTCCTGAACCGCCGGGCCCGCCGCGCCGGCGCTTACCAGTCCTCGTCGGCGGACTCGACCATGCGCCGGAACCTGCGAGCGTCGCGGCGGGGCAGGTGATGAGCGACGATCTCCAGGATCTCCCGCACCTGGTTCATGTCCGGGCAGCAACCCCAGCACCCGCAGCCCTCATACCGGGGATCCCACAGGCGGTGATACGGATGCCGCATGAACCCGCGCCAGAACTTCAGCGCCTCTTCGGCCTGCCTCGGCATCAAGCGCGTGTGCTCGAGCTGGGCGATGACACAACGGCCGTGAGGCGACAGACCGGGAAACTGCGAGACGCGCAGCGGCCCGAACGGGCCTTTGCTGACAGAGAGCCGGGCCTGACGGCCGGCACGAATCTGGACTGGCCGCCTACGCGGCATTGTCCTTTCGAGTCGAGAACATGCGCCGAATCCTTCCACAGCCACGCAGCACCACGCAACCAGCCGCTCAGCACGGCCGCCCACAGCCCCGCAAGGCTGCCCAATCCCGGCGGGTCGCGTCGGCCCGCAGCGACAGCGCTTCAGCCAGCTTCACGCCCGCACCTCATCCCTGCTCATAGTCCATCGCCGTCCCCGCGGAAGATGTACTCGGCCTTGCATGTCGCCTGACGGCGGCAGCCCGGATTCCTCCTCGGGCCCCTCAGTCACATCTCGAAGTTAGCGAGGGCGCCTACATGGACGCTATGAGCTACCAGGGTGATTCGCCCCTGCCCTGCGGAACGCCTACATAGCCACCTAAGCCTGGCCAATGCCCGGTTCCCGGCACGTGTGGCGTTGGCAGGGCTTCGCTTCCCCGAAGGTGACTCCGCCTCTCGGTCGGGAACGACGGCGGTGAAAGCAGGCCGAAAGAGAAAAGTCAACTTCTCTGATATCCCGAACGGACCCCTGGCTCGATCGTGATGCGCTTGGGCTCATCGCGCCAGGCATGCCGCGCGCACTGACGCGTACATGCCCATGCGACTCAGCCTACGTACCGATCCGCCGGGATCCTCTACCTTGGCCAAGCCACCGATAGGCAGCAGCGGGACCTCATGGCGACCGCCGCTTAACACACCCACGGCCGCGCGAGGCGCAAGCCGATAAGCTTAGGAAATCTTACCTTCTGCTCAGGATGTCCCGTCAATCTCGCGAGAGATTCACCGAGTACGGTTATCGGTTAATGTGACAGCGATCGGGTTGGAACGGTTTGCCTGATCGCACGTGCCGGCGCTGGCGCCTGCGGCTGCCCCATACCACAGCGCATCGACGCGGTGAACCCTATCGGTCTCCCTGCGGCCGACACGACCCTATTGCGCTCGCGCACATTTACGATCAGCTATGCTGAGTGTTAAACATCATCTACCCGGCGGAGAAATCATGGCCCAGCAGATTCAGACGCTCTTCATTGACGACATCGACGGCGGCGCGGCAGACGGCACGGTCCGCTTCGGCCTGGACGGCACGGACTACGAGATCGACCTCAGCGGCAAGCACACCAAGGAACTGCGCGACGCGCTCGGAAAGTACATCGAGCACAGCCGCAAAGTCGCCGGCCCGGCCCGGCGCGGCCGCCGCGCCGCCCTAGCCGTCGACACCGCCAAGGTCCGCGAATGGGCCAGGAGCAACGGCCACGACATCAAGGACCGCGGCCGCGTGCCCGCCGATCTCGTCGCGAAATTCCAGGCGGCGTCGGGGTCGTAGCCGCTCCCGCGCGTATCGGCCGAGGAGGCGCATGGCTGTGCCGTTTTACTGGGAGCGGCACCCGGACGGGCGGTTCGCGACGATCATCCTCATCGCGACGACTTACCTGGACCCGGAGAACTACCACCTCGAAGCCCTCCAACGGCTGGCCGCGCGCGAGGGCGACCCCGAGATGCAGGTGTTCAAGGCCGACCTCCGGCAGGCCCTGCGAGATCCGGGCCTGCTGCCGGGGGACGAGCTGTTCGAGGCCGTCGAGTACGCCGACGGCAGCGACGAGGCGTTCCTGCGGCGGCTATGGCGCGACCTGTACGGGGACGAGCCCCTACCCGACGCATGAATGGCCACCGGGAGCCCTCCGACGCAAAGTGAATGGCTTACCCGAAGAACTCCCTGAGCGAGTCCATGGACGTGGTCCACTCGGAGATCTGATTCCCGTCCTCATCTGTCTCGCGCCTGTACATCGGCCAGCAGACGAGGAAATTGCTCATGCGCGGGTCGGTCATGGAGGTCATCAAACAGGACGTCGGGGCCGGATCAGCGTTGAGCACTTCGAACGCCTCCCGCCAGCTGCGACGATAGTCGGACTCGTCCCAGAACCCCAACGGAACCTCGAACGTCTCGGTGAAGTCGCCAATGGTGATTCCTCCGGATGCCTCGCCGACGGGGCCCGGCGCGGACGCCGCTACGCGTGGCCACCACTTATGCGGCGGCTGTTTCCAGTCAGGCATTGTGGATCACTGTCCACGAGTACGGGCGCCACGTTCCTCCGATATCGGACGCTTCGCTTGCACGCAAGGACAACTGGGTGTCTTCGGCGGACAATTGCCCTCGCCGCGCGGCCGCGCAGCGATACCATTGCCGGACGCTAGCGGACGGTCACGGACAGGATTTCCGGCACAGGCAGACCATGGACGACATGAATCCCGGCAATGCAGACAGCCTTGACGACTTGGCCGCATGTCTGAAGCACGTTCACCTCCAGGCCGGCAGGCCTTCCTACCGGGTGCTTGAACAGCAGACCATCCACGGTGGCGGACTGTTGCCCGGTACCCGGTTCAAGCGGGTCAGGCTTACCCGCAGCATTATCAGTGACGCGCTGAACGGCCGGAAGCTGCCTGGCAAGGCATTCCTGCTCACCTTCGTGGATGCGTGCGGCATCGACCTTGAGAACGATCACCGCTGGGAGGAAGCCTGGGACAGGCTCGCAGCCCAGCACTATCAGGCCGGTGCCGCCCTGCCGTCGGCAGACGCAGAGATGGAGCGACTCATCCGAGAGAATGAGGAACTCCGCCAGCAGTTCACCGTTCTGCAGCAGGCGGCTGCTCCCGCCGAGGGCCCCCCG
>Ga0208717_1000473_pt1 | contig 13538 bp, 13 predicted proteins | sample NGESurF53shallow_FD_184489 | JGI IMG/M metagenome (GOLD analysis project Ga0208717, IMG submission 184489) | Arctic peat soil microbial communities from Barrow, Alaska - NGEE Surface sample F53-3 shallow (SPAdes) | ecosystem: Environmental > Terrestrial > Soil > Wetlands > Peat ... | reverse complement strand
GGCCCACTTTGTCCTCCATGTACAGGGATCTCTTGACGGCGCACCGCATTCCGGGGCACGGTCGACGTACGGAGGAGTCGACTCAGATGAAGGGCTCGACGGTATGAAGGACGAGCCAACCTGCCCCCGTTGCGGTGGCGCGGTCCATCCACCCGGTATCTGGACGAGCGACTGGAATTGCGTCGAGCACGGCCCAGTGCATCCGTTGCAGCCGGCCGCCAAACAGCCCGGGCCGGAGTGTCTCGAACACGTGCGGGCGCATGCGAGGGTCCCGCTGTGGATGCCGTCTCCGCTACCGACGGGTTGGGTCGTCACGGGCTACACCCACGCCGGAGACGAGCGCACCGGCGCAGTTGCCACCCTTGTCGGCTGTTCAGGCCCGGCACCGCTTGGCGGCGCCGCCGATCTGGTGCTCATCGCGGAGTCGCCGGGTGTCGGACTCGGCGCCAGGTTGGCTGGCCTACCCGGTCCTGATCCGGGCGACGGTTTCGACGACGGTCCTGCACACGCCAAGCTCGATGCCGCCGGTCACCCAACGGCGATGTGGAACGTCGACGTCGGTCCCGACAACGCCGTCTACGTCGGGGAAGCCAAAGGCGCATGGATTTGGGCCATCCTCTGGCCGTCCGCCGCCGGCGTCCTGCTCCTGGAAAACCTCGGTCTTGAAGACCTGGTCGAGCGCACCGAGGTCAGCCCTGGGCACCTCGGTCTCGACCTTCCACACGGGGCACTGATGCCCAGGCTCGCCGGGCTTACGGCCGCTGCGGGCGGGCTGCGCCGATAGCCTGAGGCCGGCTGGTCGGCCGGCCATCCGACGTCGACGATGAGGACGGCGCGAGCCCGCATGCGGATCGACCTCCACGTGCACAGCAACGCCTCCGACGGCACCGATCCCCCAGGGGATCTCGTTCGCAGGGCGTGGGCACTCGTCCTCGAAGGTGCCCCTCTTGAGGGCATCGCGCTGACCGACCACGACACGATCGCCGGATACCACGATGCGGCGGCCGAATTGGAAGCGCTCGCCGGGCGCCCAGAATGTCCGTTCGTTGTCGTTCCTGGGGCTGAAATCTCGTGCATCCTCGGTGACGTCAGCCTGCACCTGCTCGGGTACTTGTTCGACCCCGCCCATCCAGCACTTACCGCGGAGTTGGAGCTGCTGCGCACGGATCGTATTCGGCGCGCAAAGGCCATCGTCGACAAGCTGGTGGAGCTAGGCGCTCCTGTCACTTGGCAGCAAGTCAGTGCTATTGCACGCGACGGCGCCGTCGGGCGCCCGCACATCGCACAGGCGCTCGTCGATGCAGGCGTTGTTGCCGACATTCCTGCGGCGTTCGTGCCCGACTGGATCGCCAATGACGGGCGAGCCTACGTAGAGAAGTACTCGCTGACGCCCGCCCGAGCGATCGCCTTGGTGCGCGACGCCGGGGGAGTGACGGTATTCGCGCACCCTGCGGCGTCGTCGCGGGGCGATGTCGTAGATGAGGCCGCGATCGCTTCGTTCGCGGCAGCTGGGCTTGACGGGTTGGAGGTCGATCACCCCGATCACGACGAACCGACCCGTGCGCGGTTGCGAACGATCGCGCGCGACCTCGGCTTGCTTGTCACCGGAAGCAGTGACTATCACGGGTCAGTGAAAGCGGTCCAGATCGGCGCGAACACCACCGACCCGGACGTCTTCGACGCACTGCTTCAACGTGCCCAGGGCAAGGTGTTCAGCCGATGAGCGGGTGGTTCGACGCGCGCTTCTTCGGCGAGGTGTTCGTCACGCTGCTCGTCATCATGGACCCACCCGGTTCGGTGCCCGTGTTCTTGTCGCTAACTGGCTCCTATCCCCGCAAGGCGCGCAACCGCAGTGCTGACCTGGCGGTGCTCACGGCGTTCACCGTCATCGTGGTCTTCGCGTTGTTCGGTCAGCAGGTGCTGCAATACCTGCACGTGACGCTCGCCGCGCTGCAGGTCTCCGGCGGACTACTACTCCTGCTCGTCGCCCTTGAGCTTTTGATGGGTTGGGGGAATGAGCGCTCCCCCAAGGACGATGTGAACGTGTCGATGGTGCCGCTTGGCACGCCGCTGTTGGCGGGGCCGGGTGCGATCGCGGCGACAATCGTGTTCGCCAAGTCGGTGCACCACGAGCAACAAGGGCTGGCACTGGCAGCTGGCATCGTTGCTGTCCACATTGTGCTGTGGTTGACGTTGCGGTTCTCGACAGTCATCTTGCGAGTACTCCGTCGCAGCGGTGTGACTTTGCTGACGCGGATCGCCGGTTTGTTGCTTTCCGCTATCGCGGTGCAGCTCGCCGCCGACGGCATTGCGAAGTTCGTTGCCGCGAACTAAGCCACTAAGCAGCAAGTTACCGATTGGCGGACGTCGTGCGGCCGATGAAACCTTCCCCGTCGACACGGCGATCGCGACATTGGTTCGCGATGGTTCGCGACGCAATGCCTGGACGTTGTTGCTGGACGGCGTAGAGACCTCACACGTCGATCTCGACGATCCGACGGCACTGGAGTTCGAGTACGTGCGATGGCTCGGTGACGTGATTGAGTGCGTGGCGCCCACGGGCGCTCGCATCGACACGGTGCATCTCGGCGGTGGCGCACTCACGCTCGCCCGATACGTCATGGCGACCCGGCCGCAGTCGACACAAATCGTGTTTGAGATCGACGGCGCGCTTGTCGATCTCGTTCGGTCCCGGCTGCCGTGGCATCGAAGCCGAAGGCTGCGCATCAGGATTGGCGATGCGCGCGCCGGGCTCGCCGCGCTCGCCGACGCGTCGTGCGATCTCGTCGTCCGCGATGCATTTCGCGACGCCGTGGTGCCGGCGAATCTGCGCACCGTCGAATGCGCGGTACGTGTGAAGGAGTGCCTTCGTCCCGGTGGCGTCTACGTGATGAACGTTGCAGATCGCGCACCGTTTGCAACGACCGGCGTCGAGTTAGCAACGGTGTCGGAGGCATTCAGTGACGTCGCGGTGATCTCAGAGCCAGGCGTCCTTCGGGGCCGGCGGCACGGCAACCTCATCATCGTCGGGGCGAACGAGCCACTGCCCGTTAGCGCCATCGCACGTCGGGTAGCCGACGGCGGCGTGCAAGGCAGGGTGCGAGATCACCGTCAGTCGATGGAGATTGCTCGTGGCCACCGTGCACTTCGTGACGCCGACATCGGGAGTGCTCGGCTTCAGTAGCTAAGGATCAGGACGTTTTGAGTAGCTAAGGGTCAGTAAGTGAAGCGCGAGACCAGCGTCTTGAGCTCGTCAGCAACCTTGCCCAGTTCGTCGGTCGTGACCCGTGCGGAGGCCACACTCGTCAACGTCGTCGATGATGCGCTCGCCACGCCAGCAATGGACCTGGCGATCTCCGCACTTCCGGTGGCCACCTCGGAAAATCCGCGACCCATCTCACTCGTGGTCGCCGACTGCTCTTCGACAGCCGAGGCGATCGTCACCTGGTAGTCGCTGATCTGGCTGATGACGACCCGGATCGCCTCAATGGCCGCGATCGCGTCCCGCGAATCGTTTCGCACCGACTCGATGCGGCGAGAGATGTCGTCGGTAGCCCTGGCGGTCTCCTGAGCGAGGTCCTTGACCTCATCGGCGACAACGGCGAAGCCCTTGCCGGCTTCGCCGGCCCGCGCCGCTTCGATCGTGGCGTTCAGCGCCAGCAGGTTCGTTTGCTGGGCGATCTCGGTGATGAGCTTGACCACGCTGCCGATGTCGAGCGACGACTCGCCGAGCCTGGATATTGCGGCATTGGTCGTGTCGGCCATCGTCACTGCGTCGATGGCGACACCTGCCGCGCGGTGTGCGTTGTGCGCAATCTCGCGGATTGACGATCCCATTTCCTCGGCAGCGCCGGCCACGCTGGCCACATTGCTGCTGACCTGCTCGGCGGCGCTCGAGGCGCTTTCGGCACGACGGGTCGCATCATGCGCGGACGATGCGATTTGCTCAGACGCTGCAGACAGGCTCGCGGCAGACGTTGCTAGACCAGCGGCGGTACCCGCGACCTTGCCGACGAGTGACTGCATGCCGGTGACAAAGCGATCGAACTCGCCCGCGAGGTTGCCGATCTCGTCGTCACGATGGAAGGCGAGCCGGCGGGTGAGGTCGCCGTCGCCGTCCGCGATGTCGGCCATCCCGCCCCGCAACACCTCAAGCGGGCGCAGGACGTCGTGGCGCAGCCACAGCCCGAGAGCAATCAGTATGAGTAGCATTCCGACGAGCAGGCAGATAGTGGCGGCGATCATGTCGACTCGCGCCGCATTGACCGCGCCTGCGGTGACGTCGCCGGCTCGCATGTGGTGCAGTGCGTCGTTCGCCTTCGACAACGCAATAAGACTGACGGCACTGACTGTGACGAAGCCCCCCACCGCGGTCGCAGCGGCCTTGTGCACGAGCTTCATCAGTGCCTCCAGGTCACCCGCGCATCCGTCAGGTCGGAGCGCCTTCGTGGTCCTTCGGCACGAGGCAGGCCGAAGGTGAGTGCTGAAACGACGATCTGCGCGCTGCTGAGATGAACGACGGACCTGGCGTCCCCGCGAGGCATCCCAGTTCTGTCGTCCCTGCCGGGGACCATGACAGGCATGAGTGCGCAACCGGTCGTGCCAGTTCGTCCGCCCGAGCAGCTCGGGCTGGCCGGTATGCCGCGACAACTCTTCGCTTGCACGCCCTCCCGGCTGACGTCATGGGTCGACTGCCCCCGCCGCTACCGGCTGACCTACCTCGATCGCCCGCGCCCGCCGGCCGGGCCGCCCTGGGCGCATAACAGCTTCGGTGCGGGGATCCACAACGCGTTGGCCGGGTGGTGGCGGCTGTCGCGAGCGCAGCGCACCATCGATTCGGCAGGGGAGTTGCTGGCTGCCTGCTGGTCGGCCGAGGGGTTTCGCGATCCCGCCCATTCCAGCGCCTGGCTTGCCCGCGGTCGCGCACTCGTGCAGCGCTACGTCGCAGGCCTCGATCCCGACCGCGAGCCGCTTGGCGTCGAGCGCACGATCGCCGCGCGCACCAACCGGCTGGCGCTCTCCGGTCGCGTCGACCGGCTCGATGACCGCGATGGCGAGCTGGTCGTCGTCGACTACAAGACCGGCCGGCGGCCGCTGACGGTTGACGACACCCGCGGCTCGATGGCGCTTGCCCTCTACGCGGTTGCGGCCGCGGCGACGCTACGTCGGCGTTGCGTTCGAGTCGAGTTGCATCACCTGCCCACGGGCGAAGTCCACCGGTACGAGCACACCGACGAGTCGCTGCAACGCCAGGTGCGGCGGGCGGAGCAGATCGCCGACGAGGCGCAAGCCGCCACGGCCGCCTTCAAGGCACAAATCGTCGACTCCCCCGCTGGCACGCCTACGCCGGTTGGGATTGCCGACATGTTTGCGCCGCGGCCCGGTTCGCAATGCGGCTGGTGCGACATGCGGGCGCATTGCCCTGAGGGTGCCGCAGCGGCTCCTGCCCAGGTGCCGTGGGCGGGGCTCGGAGAAGACAAGGGCAGTGAGACGGACGCCGCTCAGCCCGGCCCGTCGGGGCCACCTGACCGAGCTCAGTCGTGATTTGAGGCTCAGTTGTTCCGCAGAAGCGCCGATGCACTGATCGTCGTGCCCGCGGGCCGTCGCGGGCACGCGACACCTCGGCGACCGGAGGAGCGTTGGATGGACGAGTTCGACGAGATCGTGCGCGAGTTCCTCGTGGAGAGCTACGAGAACCTCGACCAGCTCGACCGTGACCTTGTTGCGCTCGAGCAGGAACCTGATGCCCACCCGCTGCTCCAGAGCATCTTCCGCACGATCCACACGATCAAAGGCACCAGCGGCTTTCTCGCATTCGGCAAGCTCGAGGTCTTGACGCACGCGGGCGAAGGCCTGCTCGCGCGCCTGCGCGACGGCGGCCTTCGACTCACCCAGGAGCGCACGACTGGCCTGCTCGAACTCGTCGACGCGGTCCGCAGCATCCTGGCCTCGATCGAGACGACCGGCGTTGAAAACGACCGTGACTACACCGCCCTGGTAGCGCGGCTCACCGCCTTGCAGACCTCGGCGCCGGAGACAGAGTTGGCCGGCTCGGCAGCCGCGAAGGGCGCGAGCACTGCGACGCGCAGCCGATCGACCAAGGCGCGGTCCGACGCCACCGCATCAAGTACGCCGGCTTCGAGTACGCGTGCACCGAGTCCTGAGGCTGCTGCCGCCGCGGGTCCGGCGAAATCATCCGCCCGGCCGCGCCGTCGCTCAACGGATCGCCAGCCCGCCCAGCTCGCCGCCGATGGAGCAAACGAGGCCACCGAAAAGGCGGCCGGACAAGTTGCCAGGCACGACATCAAAGCGGCGCGCGCCGCGCGCAAGGCGAGCACTGTGGCGCCCGCTGCAGCCGCGATCCCACCGGCGAACGTCCCGCTGCTCGGCGAACTGCTTCAGCAACAGGCCGATATCAACCCCGAAGACGTTGCGGTCGCCATGCTCGAACAGCAGCTTGGTGACGAGCGCCCACTCGGCGAGATCCTTGTTGACCACGGACAGGCGACGCCCGACCAAGTGCGCGAAGCTCTTGCGCTGCAGGCTGCCGCGCAGTCGGACGCCCGCGTAGGCGGGTCGGTCAGCGACTCGACGCTGCGCGTCGACGTGAACTTGCTCGACACCCTGATGCGCCTCGTCGGCGAACTGGTTCTCACCCGCAATCAGATCGTTGCGACCGCGGCTGCTCGCGCTGATACCGGCATGCAGCGATCGTCGCAGCGTTTGAACCTCTTGGTCAGCGAGCTCCAGGCCGGGGTCATGAAGACCCGGATGCAGCCGATCGACACCGTCTGGAACAAGCTTCCGCGCCTCGTGCGCGACGTGTCCGTCGCATGCCGCCGCGAGGTCCGGCTCGTTCTCGAGGGCCGCGACACCGAGCTCGACAAGACGATCCTCGAGGCCATCAAGGACCCGCTCACACACGTCGTCCGCAATGCGATCGACCACGGGATCGAATCTCCCGCGCTCAGAGTCGCCGCGGGCAAGCCGGCCGAGGGCACGTTGACGATGCGCGCTTTTCATGAGGGCGGCCAGGTCAATATCGAAATCAGCGACGACGGCGCGGGCATCGATCCCGCGCAGATCGCGACCAAGGCGATCGAGCGCGGGCTTGCAACAGTTGAGCAGCTGCGCGCGATGCCGCCGCGCGAGATCATCAATCTCATTTTCGTACCGGGTTTCTCCACCGCAACCAAGGTCACCAACATGTCTGGTCGCGGGGTCGGCATGGATGTCGTCCGTACCAATGTCGAGAAGATCGGCGGCACCGTCGATATCTCGAGCGAGCCAGGCCTCGGCACCACCCTGAAGATCAAGATTCCGTTGACCTTGGCGATCATTCCGGCGCTGACCGTCGAGTGCGCCGGTGAGCGCTACGCGGTTCCGCAGGTCAGTCTCGACGAGCTGTTGTGTCTCGAAGGCGAGCAAGCCAGAGCGGGTGTCGAGTACTTGTCAGGCACCCCGGTCTTCCGTTTGCGCGGCACCCTGATCCCTCTCGTATGGCTCGATCACGTTCTCGATCTAACAGATGCGCCGCACGTCGACGAGTCTGTCTACATCTTGGTGCTGCAGGCCGACGGGCGTCGGTTCGGTCTTGTTGTCGACCGCGTCCTGAACACCGAAGAAATCGTCGTCAAGCCGTTGTCACGGCAGCTCAAGGGCATCGGTACTTACGCCGGCGCCACGATCCTTGGCGACGGGCGGGTCGCGCTCATCCTCGACGTCCGCGCATTGGCACGTCGAGCGCATGTTGTGCGCGAAAGCGACTCGGCCATGGAACGCGAGCGGCAGCTGATGGACGCACCTGTCATTGAGGGTCCCGAACCATTGCTCGTCGTCGCGGTCGGCGATCGCCGACTCGGCGTCCCGCTCTCGATGGTGACCCGGCTCGAAGAGATTTCGCTGGATCGCGTCGAGCATGTCGGTCAGCGCGAGGTCGTGCAGTACCGCGGCCAGTTACTTCCGCTCGGCCGCCTCGCGACGATGCTGGGCGAGCAGGCGGTGGCCGATACCGGCTCGCAGCTGAAGGTCATCGTCTACACCCAAGGTCGGCGCAGTGTGGGTCTGGTTGTCGACGCTGTCGTCGACATTGCAACCGAGGCTCCCGCGTCTCGCGGAGATGTTGAGGCGTTCGGTGTGTCGGGGGTTGTCGTCGTCCAGGACTTGGTGACCGAACTCCTCGATATGGAGCAGGCCATCACGGCGACCGATCCACGCTTTTTCGACGCGGTAGCGGCTGCGGGCGCTGCGGACGTTTCGCCCTACGAGGACTACACGGAAGACACCTACGTTGGCTTGGGGTCCTGATATGGAGATGCGTCAGTTCGCCACCTTCACCATCGATGCATTGCTTTTCGGGGTAGAAGTTCACAAAGTGCAAGAAGTCATCCGTTACCAGGAGATGACCGCCGTTCCGCTCGCCGGACACGGCGCTGCAGGCCTAATCAATCTGCGTGGTGAAGTCGTCACAGCCGTCGATCTACGGACACGGCTCGGCTTGCCGCCGCGCGCCGCCGGGGTCCTGCCAATGAACGTCGTGGTACGGGTCGATGACGAGCCGGTGAGCCTGCTTGTCGACGCGATCGGCGATGTCGCACACGTGTCGTCGGAACAGTTCGAGGAGCCGCCTGACACCATGACGGGCCCGGGCGCGACGTTGGTTACGGGCGCCTACAAACTCGAGGGCGCGCTGCTCCTCGTGCTCGACGTCGCTCGGGCGGCCGATATCGGCCTCGCCGTCTGACCTCAGGGTTCGCCCGGTCGGCCGTCTCGCGAAGGCCCCACTCAGTGGCACCATCGTTACCTGAGCTGCGGGGGCAGGTCACCACGACCTGTACTCGGGCCGGGTTCGATGGTTCGGAGGGGCTTCGGTGTACTCGCTCGTTAACGCGCCGACGGTCGGCTTCGATCTAGCCCGTCTGCCGACTGGCGCGGCGGTGGCGACCGTCCTGCTCGAGGCGCTGGCTCTTCATGGCACCGTCGGCGAACCTGCGCTCGATTTGTCCGGCTTCGATGCCTTGCAGGTCACTGATCCGCAGCGCGCCTCGGCGTGGCTCGAGGTGTCGGCACTGACTCCTCCGCGACGCCTTGACGACGCTTTGTCTGCTGTCGGCCAACTTCTCGACGAAGCCGCGAACGCGATGGACGGCAGCGAGTCGACCACCCGCGAACTCGAGCCGGCTTTGCGAGACCTCACGACAGCATCGTTCGGCAGCCTCGACGACCTCTTGCGGATGCTCCGCCAGGACATCCTCGACGAGAGTCCGACACATGTGGTGGCACTGGGGAGCGACGCTCTTGCAGCCGCCTACGGCGGACCTCGGCTGGCCGAGGATGTGCGTCGATTGCTCAGGACACCTTGGATCGCCGCAGCTCGCCGGCTGCCACCGATCCCGGCCGATCTCGGACCGTTTGGCGCCGACCTGCACACGATTTTGGCTCGCGTCGCCACACTGTCCACGGACGAGGTCGGCGTGCTCCTCGAGGCGACCGGTTCGGTCGAGGCGGAGTGGAGCGCTCGCATGCACGCGGCCACCTGGGCGAGCTACCTGGCGGGGAGGCTGCGTCCGGCGGCGGCGGCGCAGTTCCAGGCGGTCCGAGCGTTGCGTATTGCGGGAGTCGATGCGGGCCCCGCGGCGCGCGGTGTGTGGAACTCCGTCAGTGGCTGCCTGCAGGCGGTCGGCGTGCACGACCTACTCGACGAGGTGACGTACGGCGTGTTGGTGGCGCCGTGGGAAACGGCCGTCGGGATTCTCGGGTGACGGAGTCACCCCGGGGATAGGGCTGAGCGAAATCGACGCCCAGAGCTGCAGCTGATGTAGCTCGACCTCGAGCAGCGGCTTGTGGAAGCACTGGCAACCTCAGTCCGGAGCCGCTCGTGCCGATGGGTTAATGCCGGGTCATAACAGCGACCCGCGCCCCAGGGTCGGGAGGTTGCGGTGGCTGGCATCGGCGTGCTCGTCGTCGATGACTCCGTGGTGGTTCGCCGCATCGTCTCCAGCGTCTTGGACGACGACCCCGATATCACGGTCGTTGGCACCGCCGCGAACGGCCGGATCGCTCTCGACAAGCTCGGCGCGCTGCGTCCTGACATTGTGATTCTCGACGTCGAGATGCCGGTCATGGACGGCTTGGCGACGCTGCGCGAGTTGCGCCGTACCCACCCAACGCTGCCGGTGGTCATGTTCAGCACGGTCACCGAGCGCGGTGCGATGGCCACCCTTGATGCTCTCGCCGCCGGTGCCACGGACTACGTGACGAAGCCCACGCACGCCACCAGCGCGACCGCATCAGTCGATCGCGTACGAGCCGAGCTGATCCCGAAGATCAAGGGTTTGGTCGCGGCGGCACGCACCCGTGCAGTCTTTGCCAAACGCCCGGCGCCGAAAGCGCCGATGTCGGCGGGCTCAGCGGTTCGGCAGGATCGCGTCGATGTCATCGTGATCGGCGCATCAACCGGTGGACCCGACGCGCTCAGTTCGATCGTGGCCGGATTGCGAAGCGACCTCAGCGTCCCGATTCTCGTCGTTCAACACATGCCGCCGTTGTTCACCCGGCTGTTCGCCGCGCGCCTCGACCGCAGCTGCGCCCTGCATGTGGTTGAAGCCGTCGATGGTCAACGGGTTGAGCCTGGTCACATCATCGTTGCGCCCGGCGACCAGCACCTGACACTTCGGCGGCAGGGAACCGAGGTTCGAGTGCGGTTGACGAACGACCCGCCCGAGAACTACTGCCGGCCTTCGGTTGATGTGTTGTTCCGGTCCGCTGCGGCGGTTTATGGCGCAGGTGTCGTGGCGTGCGTACTCACCGGCATGGGACGGGACGGCGCCCAGGGAGCGCAGCGGGTGCGGGCTGCCGGCGGTCGAATCATCGTGCAGGACGAAGTGAGTTCTGTCGTGTGGGGCATGCCCGGCGCAGTTGTGGCGGCAGGTGTCGCCACCGACGTCGTCCCGTTGCATCAGATCGCCGACCGCCTGCAAGGCACGCTCGGCACCCGGCGTATCGCGCGTCCACTCCTGCCTGCAGCACCTCCCCGAGCCGTCGCTTTCGGTGGGGCCTCGTGACCATCAGTGCGAGCGCCTTTACGTTCGTCAGCGAACTCGTCAAGCGCCAGGCCGCAATCGTCATTGGCCCCGGCAAGGAGTACCTCGTCGAGAGCCGGCTGCTACCGCTTGCTCGCGATGCCGGCCTCGACGATGTCGGGGCGCTGATTGCACGGCTGCAAGGAAGTCACGACGACGTCTTGCGTCGGCAGATCGTCGAGGCGATGACAACCAACGAGACATCGTTCTTTCGCGACCGAGACCCGTTCAACGCGCTCTCGCAGGCGATCGTCCCCGAACTGTGCAAGCTGCGTCGCACGAGCCATCGCCTGACCCTGTGGTCGGCCGCATGTTCGACCGGTCAGGAGCCGTACAGCATCGCCATGACGCTGCTTGACCATCCCCTGATCACCGACGACTGGCAAGTTGACGTGCTCGCGTCCGACATCAACGGCGACGTTCTCGAGCGAGGTCGCCGGGCGAGGTATTCGCAGCTCGAGGTGAACCGAGGGCTGCCGGCACCGTTGCTGGTCCGCCACTTCGAGCGCGCCGAAACCGACTGGCGGGTCGTGGCGGCGGTCCGCAAGCTGGTCCGGTTCTCGCAGCTGAACCTGGCGGAGCCCTTCGAGGTACATCAGATGGACGTCGTGTTCCTCCGCAACGTCCTCATCTACTTCGATCCGGCCACCAAGGTCGAGGTCCTGCGCCGGATCAGGGCGATTCTGCGGCCCGACGGTTTTCTTTTCCTGGGCGGCGCTGAGACGACCCTCGGCCTCGACGACGGCTTCGAGCGCGTCGCGGTCGGTTCGACAATCGCCTACCGCCCGAAGGGGGCCGGACCCCTCGACCTCCCGCGCCGCCTTGCCCCCGCGGTCGCTGGCGTGGGCCTGTCCGGGACGGTCCCCGTCGGCGTCCGGCCGCGTCCTGTGGCGGGGGCGTGGCAGCTCGCTGCACCGCCAGCCCCACCGCAGCCCGCCGACCGCTCAATTAGTTGGCCCACCGGCCGATGAAGATGCGAGGACTTGCTAGGCGAATGCCGCAACAGCAATCGCCGAGATCGACCGATTAAGAGCTGAGCAAGACGAAGAACGCCCGGATCGACCGATGAGACGATGGAAGGTGCACGCCCGATGTTGGCCATGGTGATCGACGACTCGAGCGCGATGCGGTTGATTCTTGGCCGGATCATGCGCTCGCTCGGGTTTGACGTTGTCGATGCTCCAAACGGGGCCGAAGCCATCGCTCGATTGCAGACCGGCGTCCTGCCGGACATCGCGCTCGTCGACTGGAACATGCCCGTCATGGACGGCCTGGCGTTCGTGAACGCAGTCCGTCGCGAAGAGAAGTGGCGTCAGATCACGCTCATGATGGTGACAACGGAAAGCGAGCAGTCGCAGATTGTCCGCGCACTCGCCGCGGGCGCGCACGAATACGTCATCAAGCCGTTCACTCCCGATGCGATCGCCGACAAGCTTGCGCTTCTCGGCGTCCTCGCCTACTAACGCGCGCGAGAGGTAAAGGCCGTGACTTACATTCCCAGTGCGGATGACCTCGAGGTCATCACGCGTGAGGTCTGGACGTCGTTCCTTGACGGTGACCCGTCAGGCCTGATCGCCGAGAGCGGCGACATGCCTGCCGACAAGATCACCGGCTGCGTCTACCTCGCCGGTGCCTACACCGGCTCGATCATGCTGCAGTGCTCGCCGCCTGCCGCGCGCGACGCCGCGGCAGCGCTTTACTCCATGGCGCCTGCGTCGGTGACGCAGACCGAGGTTGTCGACGCGCTCGGCGAAATCGCGAACATGGTCGGCGGCAACGTCAAGAGCATGTTGCCCGGCCCCTCGACCCTGTCGCTGCCGTCGGTGGTGCAAGGTCAGCTGTCGGTTCCCGGCACCCGGATGGTCCGCGAAGTTCAGCTCTCGTGGCGTGCGCAGCCGCTCTTCGTGAGCCTGTGGCAGCAGGCGTCGTAGGTCCCAATGCGAATCCTGATCGTCGACGACAGCAGAGCCATGCGGATGATCGTGGCCCGTACCTTGCGGATGGCCGGCTACGACGAGCACGAACTCATTGAAGCCGTCGATGGGCTGCACGCACTCGAGGTCGTGGCGCAGGAGCCACCCGATGTCGTGCTGTGCGACTGGAACATGCCGCAGATGTCCGGGCTCGAGCTGCTGACCGCATTGCGATCAGCGGGCTGGCGCATTCCGTTTGGCTTCGTGACGTCGGAAGCTTCGCCCCAGATGAGAGCCGCGGCCCTCGAAGCCGGCGCCATGTTCTTGGTCGCGAAGCCGTTCACGCCCGAGGACTTCCAGGACGTGCTCGACCCGGTACTTGCTTAGCGCTTGCGCGCTCTGAGCGAGCGCTGAAGTCCAGCGCTCGCAAGAACGAGCGCTGGACTTCAATGCTTGCCCTGACCGGACGACCGCTACGACGTGGCCTTCGTCAGGTCGTACAGCGTGACGCCGCCGATCGTCACCGTGGTGTAGTGACTGCTCA
>Ga0208717_1000472_pt1 | contig 13547 bp, 10 predicted proteins | sample NGESurF53shallow_FD_184489 | JGI IMG/M metagenome (GOLD analysis project Ga0208717, IMG submission 184489) | Arctic peat soil microbial communities from Barrow, Alaska - NGEE Surface sample F53-3 shallow (SPAdes) | ecosystem: Environmental > Terrestrial > Soil > Wetlands > Peat ... | reverse complement strand
AAAATATTTTTTAAGAGATGAAGTAAAATTTAATGGGCTTGATGCTTTAAAGGACCAACTCGCTCTTGATAAAATAAATTCCTTGCAATTATTGAACAAGCATTAATTATAGACGCCGGTCTTAATTATTTTGTAAACCATTTCTTTCATAAGTGAGCCACCCGAAGTGCCATAATTTTTTATTCCAATACTTTTTAAATTATAATGGTGAAGCAACATGATTACCTGCTCTGCTTCTGCATAAGAATAGTTCATAAGCATGTCCATAGCCTGCTGAACTAAAAATGGATTGTTGTAAAATATAGGCCGGAGCGCTTTCTCACTCTTATCATTCATCTGGTAAATAACCAAAATTTTTGTGAAGTAGTTATAAAGAGAAGGCAGCACCAATTGAATAGGCGCCGCTTTAGGATTCGCTTCAAAATACTGGATAATCCGTATGGCTTTTGCCAGGTCCTTTTTACTAAGCGCATGTTGCAGTTCAAAAATATTATACTCCTTACTTACACCGATGTATTTTTCAATATCATCTTCTGTGATATTTTTTTCATTGCCCAGGTTAATAGAAAGCTTTTCCACTTCATTGGCAATCCTGCTTAAATCGTTCCCAATATGATCGACAAGCAATGTTAAAGCCCTTGGGGTAATCTGGTATCCTTTCGATTGTACGTAGCCGTTAGTCCATGACGGCAATTGATTTTCGTAAATTTTCTTAGATAAAAAAACCTCACCATTTTTTTTTATCAGTTTTGCAATACGGCTTCTTCCGTCAATAGTTTTACCCTTATACGAAACTACAAATACAGTTGAACTTAGCGGTTTTTCGATATACCCTTCGAGTTTGTCGATGTCTTTCATCTGCTGAGCCTCCTTTAGCAGAACAACCTGCCGTTCAGCAAACATGGGATAGCGCCTGCACGAATTTAGAACATCGGCCCAGTTGGCGTCTTTACCGTAAAAAATACTCAGGTTAAATTGTGCATCTGCATCATTTAAAATTTTCTTTTCAGCATAATCCATCACCTCATCTATATAAAATTCTTCTTCCCCTTCCAACCAGTAAATTGGTTTAAAGACTTTTTTTTTCCATTCAGAAAGAATAGTTAATCCACTCATTTTTCAAAGATAAAATTTTACAGGTATTCAAAAACTAATTGATTAACATTTTGAAAATTTATAAATTGTGCGTTAGTATGGTTTTGGAAAAAATATAATGTATATCTTTAAAAAAAATCTTTAATATGAGTTACGAAAATTTTCCCGAAAATTATCCGTCTGAAGAAAAAACGGTAGTGGTAAAGAATAACAATAACCGCAATATTTTAACTGGTATACTCATTGTTGCCCTGCTCGGAACATGGGGTTATATTATTTATGATAAAAATAAAACCAAGCAGGAAAAGCAGGACCTGACAACACAATTGGTCAATAGCGATTCTTCTAAAAACGAACTGCAACGTGAATTAAATGACGCAGCCTTACGTCTTGATGTGCTTAAAACTTCCAACGTGAAAGCTGACAGCCTCTTAAAAACAAAAGATAAAGACATTGAGGATCTTCAGAAAAAGGTGCAAACTATAATAAACGATAAAAATGCAACTGCTTCACAATTGGCAGAAGCAAAACGTTTAGTAGCAGAATTGAAAGGCAATATTGAAACTTACACCGCACAGATTGAGGAATTAAAAACACAAAACACCCAATTAACCCAGGAAAAACAGCAGGTTACTGATGAACGGGATGTTGCCAATAAAAATTATGACTCAGCTAACCAGGTTATTAAGCAAAAAGAAAACGTAATTGATATTGGTTCTACTTTACATGCTTCCAATTTTAATATTATTGGTTTAAAGGAAAAAAGCAGCGGCAAAGAAAAAGAAACTACTACGGCAAAAAGAGTTGATAAATTAAGAATATCTTTTGATATTGATGAAAACAGGATAACGCAAAACGGACCAAAAGATATCTATGTTTGTATTACTTCCCCTGATGGAAATCCTGTAACGGTTGATGCATTAGGCTCAGGAAAATTTAAGATAAGAGATGGCTCTGAAATCCCGTACACCAAGAAAGTACAAATTAATTATGTGCAGGGCCAAAAGCAGCCCGTTACTGTAGAATGGACTCAAAACAGTGATTTCCAAACCGGGAATTATAAAATTGAAATTTATAATAACGGATTTAAAATTGGTGAAGGAGTTCGCTCGTTTAAAAAAGGCGGCTTATTCGGATAACAGTTTAGATATAGTAGTTGATTATAATAAAAAACGCTTTCCACAAATAATGGAAAGCGTTTTTTTATCCTGGCAATGAATTTTAAAAGGGCTTTAAATTGTTCAGGTTGCCAAAAAAGACCAATGATCTTTTATACCAGTTTTCGCAGGAATATTTTTGCAATAATTTATTTTGAAGCAACCGGTGGTTTTCCACCATCAGGCACAAATATTAATGCTGCAGAATTCATACAATAGCGCTTACCCGTAGGCGCAGGACCATCATCAAATACGTGTCCGAGATGCGAACCTGATTTTGAATCTACTACTTCCCACCGTACCTGGCCATAACTTTCATCTTTAACTAATTTAACTGCATCGGGATTTATAGGCGCATAAAAACTTGGCCAGCCAGTACCTGAATCAAATTTTGTGTCAGAGCTAAAAACGGGTTGCAATGAAGCAGCAGAATAATAAGTTCCCTTTTTATAAAAATGATCCAGTGCACCTGTTCCTGCCATTTCAGTTCCTTTCTCCCTCAGAATATTATATTGTGCAGGAGTTAATTTTTGCTTCCATTCGCTTTCTGAAAGTCTCATGGGAAAGTTTGCATTCTCCGAGACTTTTTGGGGATCAGGAAATTTTGTGGCCGAAGCTTTTGTCTCCGGAGCTTTAGATTGTGATTCTTTTGTTTGAGACTGGGTGCAATTAGTCAGCAGCAAAGAAAAGACGATCGACGACAGGTATATAACTTTCCTCATGATAAATTTTTACATCCATATACGAGACAAAATTATAAAAAGGTTCTTTAGGAAATGTTAAGAACCCGTGAATTCGAAATTGTTGCTTTAAAGACTGAAACTATTCTGTTTTATTAACTTGAAAACTTTCGGTGAAGTACCGCCTTCTATTTTAAGAATATACATTCCTGAAGGAAGATTATTTGTGTTTATTGTAGTTTTTTGAGCCGTAATTATTTGTTTCATGAATAGTCTGCCTGTAACATCATACAGCTTAGCTATCTTACCAGTAACATCCGCTTCACTACTACCATTAATGATAACCTGGTTCGTAAATGGATTGGGATAAACTGAAACGGTAATGTTATTTGACGTAGCTGCTGAGTCTACAGGAAGCGGGCCTCTTTCTGCAAGAGAGCTGTCACAAACGGAAGAATTCAGAAAAGAATTTCGGAAATTTCCCAAAGCAAACAAACTCCGCATTTCATTGGCCTGGCCACGGGTAAACATATTCATACATGCATCATCTGTAAAATCCATAAAATCCATAAACATATCTCCATAAGAATTTATAGAGCAAGAGGATAAATGAGGAAATGAAGCACAATTGCTATTGCTGGTTTCCTGTGGCGGCGTATCTGCAATACCGTCATCACCACATTCAGCATCGCCCCACAAATGCCGAAGTCCAAGCCAGTGGCCAATTTCATGGGTTGCGGTTCTGCCTTTATTAAAGGGAGCTTCTGCCGTACCAGTGGTACCAAAGGCAGTGTATTGTATCACAACACCATCTTTTTCTGCCGGGCCGCCAGGCATAACAGCATACCCTAACGTGCGGCCAAAAAGGTTACATACCCAGATATTAAGGTATTTTTTTGAGTCCCACGCATCGTCACCACCGCTTGAAGAGAATTTCATTTCATCATCTGCAAGGAAAAAACTTGCACTGGTATGTTTACGTATAATACCGGTAGTATATCTTCCGTTAGAGTCTACTTTCGCAACGCAAAACACGATTCTTGCATCTGCTGCTACACTTTTAAAAGGAACCGGTGTATTAATTGTATCTGCATTATTTCTTCTGTAATCATTATTCAATACTGTCAGTTGCGATAACACCTGCTGATCGCTTACATTTTGTGCACTTGTGTTATACAAAACATGAAAAACAACCGGAACCACAATTACTTCTCCGGGTAATGTATCGCGTGCGCCCGGATCATTAACATTTGCTGTAGAAGAAAGTACCAAAGGCGAGCCGTTTTGCTTTACATATTCAGGCGTGCCGCATCTTTGAGCGGAGCCGTATACTGTAAAACTGAGGCAAATAAGTGTAAAAATAAATTTCATTTTCCCTGTTTTGTTTCAGAACTGTCCTAAAATGATAGTAAGCGGAATTAAATAGGAATGCTGAATCGGGAATTACACAGGATGTTAATAATACATGGGATAAATGGAAGAGAGGAATATCAACTAAGTTTGAATGCGTTAGTTACTTTTGAAAGAAAGTTGGTTAGCGCCAGTAACAGAGGTTGATGAGTGCAAATAAAATACAAATTCCCCATATCTCAAAGCGTTCATTAAAAACATTTTATAAATGAATTAACACGCATAACAAGGCCGTTTACTATTTTTACAGCACCTAAAAATTTATAATGATTAAAATAATTGCCGGAGTTGCTGTGATGGCGCTTTTATTTTCATGTAATAGCAATACTACAACCCCCAACGAAGATCCGAACCTACCTTTTGCAAAGCCCAACAATATCCCCCCTCCCCAACCAATTACTTTTACCGTTAATAGTGTTTTTCCTCACGACCCAAAGGCATTTACCCAGGGACTTCAATTTTATAAAGGAAAGCTATATGAGGGGACGGGCCATCCTGATGAAGCACACAAATCAACTTTAAGAATTGTTGATATAAAAACGGGTAAACCCGATAAAGAATATCTTATACCAGATCAAACAATTTTTGGCGAAGGCATCACTATTTTCAAAAACAAGATTTATCAGCTTACGTGGCAAAACCATAAAATTTTTGTTTACAATGTGAATGACATCATGAACCCCATAGAAACATATAACTGGAGTTTAGATGGATGGGGACTCACCAATGACGGCAACAGTCTTATCGTAAGCGACGGATCATCTAAATTATATTACGTACAACCAGATGAGGCTGCCAGGCAAATGAAAACTATAAAAATTCTTACTGTGGCCGATAACACCGGAGAACTCGACAGTCTCAATGAACTCGAATATATTAATGGGTATGTTTTTGCCAATAGATGGTATAATAATCATATCTATAAGATTGATACATCTAATGGCCACGTAGTTGGTATAATGGATTTTACAGGCCTGCTCCATCAATACGACCCAACTGACCAGGTTGGGGATGAGGCGGTTTTAAATGGAATAGCTTATGACAGTGCAACACAAAAATTATACATAACGGGTAAAGATTGGCCAAGGCTGTTTGAGATTAAGTTGAATATGCAATAAAATAACCATTAACTACCGGGCGAAAAAACCAATCAGCAAAATTTTTTAAGTATTTAACGGACAGATTTGTTTCTGAATAAACATTCTTTCAAAGCCTTTAAAACCTTGATCGTGACTTTCGGACGCTTCTTAATGTTAGAAAGGTTCGGTGGAATGAGAAATATATATTACCGAACTACATTTCTCTTTATCTGACATTGCCTTGAGATTTGAAACTCCACCTGTAATAAACGCTCTAAAAATATTCGTACTTCCGGTCTTGTATTTTTCGCTCAGCATACTTACATAAAAACTATCATACCACATTGGCTTTGTTGAAACTACCTGCATATTGTGAATAGATAATAATTTATACATTGATTTGGGAGAAAAATGATAAAGGTGCCTGGGCACATCGTAAGCTGCCCAAAACTCCCTATAAATTTTTTCATCGTAGCAGGTATAATTGGGAACTGCTATGAAAAGTTTTCCGCCAGGTTTTAACAGGTTCTTTAATGTCTTTATATAATGATGAAGGTCATGCACATGTTCCAGCACATGCCACATGGTAATTGCATCAAAGCTGTTAGCGGGCAATACAAATAATTTCTCAGGACCATCTAAATTCAGATTATATAATTCCTTTGCTTTTCTTCTTGCAGTCTCATCAGGTTCCAGTCCCGTAATTTGCCACCCGGCTTGTTGCATAGTTTTTAAAAACGCTCCGGTACCACAACCTACATCCAGTATGTTTCCTGTGGATTTACCGGTATATTTTTCAATCATGTTTCGCTTTTTAATAAGCGTACGATTTCTCACTTTATGATAGAGCTTATTAATAATGCCTTTGCTGGTATCACTATGCGAAATATAATTTTCAGATTGATAGTACGAACCAATTTCGTTTATGCCAGGAATCTTTTGAGTGAACCTGATCGTGCAATCTTTACACTCCCAAACTTCGAATCGTTCGTGGGAAACAGTAAAGTCCTCAGCGGAAAGTACGGCAGCAATATTTTTTTGCCCGCAACTTGGGCAAGCGTCATACAAAATCATGTTATTCCTCTTCATACAAAGAAAATATAAAATTGTCAATACTACATTTTATATATAGAGCTGAAAAAAGATTTTGTTTTTCTTTATGTTTTTTTTGAATGAATTTTACCGAAAATGAATATCGCAGCAACCAGGGATAAAATAAGGAGCATAGGCTTTTTTATCCCCTTTCGCATACATCTTTTACTTTTAATAATTGCATTAGTACTGGCCTGGCGCTGGCTTATAAAAAATAATGCAGTTCCTGAAACTGCGCATACGGCAATTATCGGTGTCTTTATTACTGTTACTTTTTGGTTTGCTTTGGCTATTCTCATTATTTCTTTTTTTACGGCTTTTATCCCCTGGATATTTTTTCTATTCAGCAAAAAAAATAACAAGAGTTCTTTACAGGTAAAAACGATGAGCACTAAAAATACAGCCAGCAAGCAATTGATAGAAATAAATATTTCTAAAATAATTAAACCCGTTTTCGGATATATACGTCTACGCCTCCGTTATGATAAAAATAATATTTCACCAAAATTTGCCCCGATAAGATTGAAGCGTGCAAACAATTTTTTTTCATTGCAAACACAAGGCGTATATAACTGGCCATTAAAAAATATTAAAGAATATGATATCAGTAACGGCATCATTTATTTCGAAGATTTTTTTCAGTTTTTTTCTTTTACCTCACAGCTTCCTGTAAACAGTAATTTCTATACGCAACCGCTAAAAGCATCTACAGGGGCGCTAATTGTTCAACCAAAGAAAACAGAAGATACCAATATGAGGATTGAAGAAATGAGAAAAGTTGAAGGGGAATTAATCAATTATAAGAATTTTGAAAACAATGATGATGTAAGAAGAATCGTCTGGAAAATATATGCAAAGAACAAAGAATTAGTTGTAAGGGTTCCCGAAACAAATGATCCTTATGCATCTCACATTTATTTTTATACATCATTTTACAATGCAATAAGCAACGATGCGTATGAAGAATTTAATGCAGTGTTTCTTGATAACTTTAAAACAATTGCCTGGAATATTTACGAACAGTTATACCGTCAGAATGAACTGATACAGTACATTCCCGATCAGGAAACAAAAACATTTTATGCGGATGATATTATACAAAAAACAAAATATATTGTCAGCACATCATCGTGGCAAAAGCAAAATGATCTTAATACTTACTTTAATAAGCAATTCGCTTCTGTACTTTGTATTTCTTCGTTAACAGATGCAAAACAACTGGAAGAAGTTCTTGAAAAAAGTGGCAAAAGCCTTACCGTAGTGTTTGTTCAGCTTAGTAAAAGTTTTTCGGGTATGAGGGTAACAGACTGGTTGCAATGGATTTTCGTAAATCCTGAAAAGAAAAGCGCTGAGAAATTACAGCTCGCATTCAGTTTGTCGCCTTTACGAAAAAAAATATCAGATAATGAGAAAACTATAAAAGACTTATTGAATAAAAGTGAATGTGAAAGTTTAATTTATTAATAAATAACATCCTTTCCCTAAGAGGGATCCGAGAGAGGCTAATGAATATAGAAAAAAAATATAGCGCTAAGAAAATATTTGCAAGATTAACTTTATTGATAGTGCCTGCCATTGCAATAGGCACATATATGTTATGGCATCTAAATGAATATTACGGAGTGTTGGAAAGCCAGTGGCTCAGTGAAGGTTTGTTTTTAGCAGCAGGCCTTATTGCGGGCTGTTTATTTTACAGTTTCCGTTTTCGGTTTGTAACAACCACCCTTCCGTTATTACTTCTGCTTTTTATTATAAGCAAAATTGTAAACAATATTTACACGGGTGAGTTTACCGCCTTCTATGCCATTACCAAATTCTATATCTTTTCTTTTTTATTTTTTACCGGATGGCTTGCAGGATGGGCATTTGCAAGATTGCGCTGGTTCCCGGTGGTTCTTTCGGCATTGTTGTTATTGTTACAAATTATTGTTGTTAGCAATACTTCAGACATCACTGCAAAAAAATTGGTGGTTGCCTTTGCTCCGGTTTTGGTATTTGCATTTTATATTGTTTATACCGCAGAGCTGGTAAGAAACATGAATGATGATGAAACCAATTTTACATGGTTTATCACAAAAAAATTATTGGGCTTCGCTGTCATTGCAGGTATCATTTTACTATTAATTTTTTCCTTTTATAAAAAAGATTTCCAGGCTATTGAAAAACAATATGGCGGCGGTAAAAGCGAAACACAAGCACCCAATAAAGAAAGCCTTACTAAAGAAAATAAAGACGGTACCGTTAGTAATAAAAAACAAATGGGATTGAGCGGCGGCAGAAGTTCAACCAAAAGGTTGGTGTTTATTGCAAAGCTTGATAATTATTTTCCTAACTCTGAAATGCCAAACCCATTGTATTTTACTTATGATTATTATACAAAGTTTGATACGCTTACACAAACATTGGAAACGGACAGCCTCATGCCGTCCAATGATTTGTTTCAGCCTGATCCGTCTAAAATTCCGCTATACTTTACTCAAACCGATTCATCTGTTTTATTAAAAAGCGAAAGCTACCTCAATAGAAAAGTAGTTAGCACTGAAGTATACAAAGCATTGCTTTCACCAAAAGAATTTTTAGCTCCTGCTACTGCATTTTTTTGCCAGCCTATAGCAGTTGAAAAAGAATATAAGCAACAATTTAAAAGCGCTTACAGGGCCAAGATGATGGTGAGTGATCTTAACAGTGCTTACTTTGTTTATAATCCCGCAGGTAATAAAGCATTGGAAAATTTTCAAAGTGAAAGATTTGAATTGCTTCGAAAAATTACTAATTGGAATAATGAAGACTCTGCGTTTATGCAGTATTATACCTTTATTCCCAAAGGTGATGATTTTGATTCCATAAGAGCTTTGGCAAAAGAGATAACCAAAAATGCGGTAACTCCTATTGATAAAATTATTGCAATAAGAAATTATTTTTTAAGCAATGACGAAACCGGCCAGCCATTATTTAAATATACAGAAAACCCTGGCGTACCAGGATTGCCCAGTGCCAGCAAACTCAATTATTTCTTATTCCAGAATCGTAAAGGGTATTGTGCCTATTATGCCGGCGCTACACTTTTTTTATTGAGGGCATTAGGAATGCCGACACGGGTATCTACTGGCTTTCTAACAATGGATCGAAGCACTAAAAACAAAGGCTGGTATTGGTTTTACGAAGACCAGGCCCATGCGTGGACACAGGTTTATTTCCCCGGTTATGGATGGCTTGATTTCGATACAACCATCCCAAGTACGGAACAACAGCAGGCGCCGGCTCCTGATGGAACACCGCCAATAACAGTTCAGACGGCGTTGTTTGTAACCCATGGAAAAGTTACTGAAGTTGATACCACAAAAATGCGTGTAGCTATGTCAGTTAGTCAAATGATTTACCATGATAAAACATTTGACTTAAAGCAACCTGTAATACTTAATATGGATGTTTCACTGGCAACAGTAAGCAAAGACACCGGCCAGGTTCCTCTTTCAGAATTAAAAAAAGGAAATGAAATTACTGCCCTTTCCTTTTCTGAACAATTTAAAAATATAGAACTGAAAGACACCAATAACTATGAAGAAATTTTTGAAAAAATTCCGAAGCCTGCTCCTATTGACGAAATAAAAATTATTGATTCAACAAAAGAAAAACAACAGGCAGTTAAAGCCGCGATAAAAAAACCTGTATCAATTAAGAGAACAATTGCAATAGCAATTATCGTATTGCTATTTTTAATTTATTTATTATTCAGCATGCCTGCTATCATTTTCAGATGGATACATTTTTTCGCAAATCGTGCAAAACAAATTTCCCAAAAAGCTTACTGGTCGTACATTGCATCAACTTATTATCTTAATCAACTGGGGTATTCAAGAGAAGATATGTCACCTTCTACATTTGCAAAAGATATTGTTGATCCAAAATTCAAAACAAATTTTTCGCAGTTTATGCAGGTATATTTAAAAGGCAAATACGCTAAAGATGCATTAAGCGATAACGAACAAACTATTGTTAAAACATTTTATAAACCATTTTATCGAACGGTTAAAAACCAGGTTCCTTTTAAAGACCGTTTCTCAAAGTTTTTAAATTTTTATAGAACCATAAATTTTTTTTCAAAACCAAAAATATAAATGAATGGAAACAGTGAATACTGAAACTGCGTTGCAGAATATACAGCGTCTTACTGACAATATTGAAACGGTTATTAAAGGTAAACGTAACCAGGTAAAATTTGTGCTTACTGCACTGCTTGCAAAGGGACATATCTTATTGGAAGATAATCCCGGCACCGGCAAAACAGTTATGGCTAAAACGCTTGCACAAAGCATTTCAGGAGAAAACTCAAATGATAGTGTAAACTTTAAACGCATCCAGTTTACACCGGATTTATTACCAATGGACCTGTTAGGTTCTCATATTTTTGATGATATAAAAAAGGAATTTATTTTTAAAAAGGGCCCTCTCTTTTGTAATATATTACTGGCAGATGAAATTAACAGGGCTTCCCCAAAAGTGCAATCTGCTCTATTAGAATGTATGGCTGAAAACCAGATTACAATGGGAGAAATTACTTATAAGCTAAGTGATTTATTTTTTACAATAGCCACGCAAAACCCGGTTGAAATGGAAGGCACTTATCCCCTGCCCGCAGCACAACTTGACCGGTTTTTTATAAAAATTATTTTCGGTTATGTAGACGAAGAAACGGAGCTTGGCATCTATAAAGATTATCTGGGCATTAATAATAATTTGCTCAATCTTCAACAAGTGCTGGGCATACACGAAATTTTATTTCTGCAACAGCAATGTGAAAATGTATTTGTGCATGAAGAAGTTATTAAAGCAGTTCGCAATATCGTATGGGCTACACGAAAGAATCCTGATATTGTTTTAGCTGCGTCTACGCGTAGTGGTATTATTTTTCTAAAATGCCTGAAAGCTTACGCATTAGTAAATGGCCGCACTTACGTTACGGAAGATGATGTGAAAGACCTTGCCCAGCCCGTATTACAACACCGACTCATTTACAGAAATAAAGAAGCAAAAGCAAATACACTTAATAATATTGTTCTTGCAGAGATGGACAGGCTTTCTAAATTAAAAATTAATTAAAATAGATGCTTCGCCGGTTCAAATCATATCTTTTACTTCTCATACTAACGGTGTTTTGCGAAAATTCATTTTCGCAGTTTAATGCCAAACGTTATGAAATAGATGCCAAACGCATTGGTGTAAATTTTTATGATAAAGATGCATTACCGCGAAGTCGTGAATTTATAAGACTGGACAGTACCTATTATGTTGGTTGGTATTACGATGGAATGTTTAGGTACGACAGGGCTGCAGACTACCTCGGTTACAAAAATTGCATTGAACCTTTAAAAAAAGCACTTTTTCTTTTTGCAAGAAATTATAAGAATGATCTCAAGAAGGTTTTAACACCGGGCCGCTATAGTTTTGCGCAGGCCGATATTGTGCAAATCTGTAATGCTTTATATGACAGCTATTCCAATGTGGAAGAACCCGATAGCGCCATGTGGATTTTAGATAGAATACAAAGCTGGAATACCGGGAATGATTTTATGGAATATAATATTAAAGCTGCGTGGACTATTCACCGCAATCGAATTTATATTCATAAATATTCGTTTTTAAAAAATACAGTTGAAGGAAATGAACAACTTGCTTTAGATCATTTATATACGGCATTGGCGGCCGGTGACGCTAACTCTATTTTCTATCTCGCCATAATTCATAATTATTTATTAAACATAGATTCAGCCGCTTTATATTACGACATACTCAAACAAACCGGCGGTTTTTCTTATAATAATTATGCGCACTTTCAAAATACGCTGGGCAATTTTGGAGAAGCCATCACTGATTTTGAAAATGATAAATATGCGTTCGATAAAAGATTAATTGAAGCTTATTATTTTCTTCCCACGCTTTATATAAACAGCGGAAAAAGCAGGGAAGCTATTGACGAAACAAACAGTATCATCAATACAAATGGCTCTACGCCTGGCTTTGGGTGGTATAATATTGCTTTGGCAAGAAGTTATTTATATAATGGCCAGCTTGATAGTTGTGATAATGCTATCAATAAAGCAGCACAGTTTAAAGAGGTTCATATCGGTACCACACTGGGACAATCTCAATATGATTTTGCAGTGAATGTTATAAAACTAATGCTGGCAACCAATAAAATTCAACGCATCAAATTTTTAAATTCCGGTTGGTGGTTTTCTTTAAGAGATCTTTCTAAAATTAGTGCGCTCAAGGGAGAACAGTTTCTTTTAAAATTTGCATTGGTAAACGAATTAGCCGGTAACCCTGAACGTGAGCAGGTAATCTATAACATATTCGCCAGCGAAAATGTAGTGGGTTTCGATGAAATTTTAAGCCTGATGAAAAATATAAGTCCGCAATATTTTTCAGAAATATATAAACAAAAAGCGCAGACTGAAAAACGAAAAAATATCGTTCGTTATATGCAGCTCTTTTATGGTGAATTTTCTTATGAAGCGGGTGATTATAACGAGAGCCGGCAAACATTTGAGAATATTTTAAACACTGCCTTATTAGACACAGCTCATGAAAAACTTTTTGTGGCCAGATTATACGAAAGCCTTGCCAGGAGCTATTCGCATGACGATGAAAAAAGTAAAGCTGAAGACATGAAATATAATTTTTTCTCGGAATACCCGCAGTTGATTCCGTTTAGTGGCTTTACTATAAAGATGAATCTTTCCGCCTCTGGCCTTAATAATTCTATGGAAAGAAATATAATAAAAGAATTGAAAGGCTGTGATATTGATTTTACTGACGATGCAGGCAGTGATATTCCAAAAGCCGTTATAAATTTTATCCAGCTAAAAAATAAATACGAAGTGGATTATAGCGTTGCTGCCGCGAATGGTAAAATAATTGTTCCTCTACAAAAAATGTATTTTAAAAAAGAAGATGGAGTTGGGAAAGAACTTGCATTGAGGCTATTTGGAGTTGGCGGGCCAGTGGAGTTTGATGGGGATTGAAGGCAAATG
>Ga0208717_1000471_pt1 | contig 13553 bp, 10 predicted proteins | sample NGESurF53shallow_FD_184489 | JGI IMG/M metagenome (GOLD analysis project Ga0208717, IMG submission 184489) | Arctic peat soil microbial communities from Barrow, Alaska - NGEE Surface sample F53-3 shallow (SPAdes) | ecosystem: Environmental > Terrestrial > Soil > Wetlands > Peat ... | reverse complement strand
CCGGGGGTGAACACCGCGTCGCCGTCGGCGGTGCGCCGCACCGCGTCGACGAACTCCGCCCGGGCGGAGGACTTGAGCAGGTAGCCGACCGCGCCCGCCTTCACCGCGTCGAGCACGTCCTGCTGCTCGCCGCTGGCGGAGAGCACCAGCACGCGCACGCCTGGGTGGGCCGCGCGCAGGCCGCTGGTCACCTCGACGCCGGACATGTCCGGCAGCTGCAGGTCGAGCACGACGACGTCCGGCCGGGCGGCGCCGGCGACCCGCAGCGCCTGGGCGCCGTCGGCGGCCGTCGCGACGACGTCGTAGCCGGCCTCGGCCAGGTCCCGCGCGACCGCGTCGCGCCACATCGGATGGTCGTCGACCACCATGACCCGAATCGGTCCGCTGCGTCCCACGTCCGCACCTTAAGCCCGTTCCGGCGACCGCGCCACCGATACGCCCGCCCGCCGCGGCAGCCGGAGCGCCACCTCGGTGCCCTCGCCCGGGGCGGAGCTGATGGTGGCCGAACCGCCCAGGTCGCGCAGCCGGCCGCGGATGGAGTGGGTGACGCCGAGCCGTCCGGCCGCGGCCGCCTCGGCCAGCCGGCCGTCCGGGATACCGGGGCCGTCGTCTCTGATCGTCACCGTGACCAGCCCCGGCTCTTCCTCGACGAGCACCCACGCGCGGGCCTGCTCGCCGCCATGGCGCCGCACGTTGTCCAGCGCCGCCCGCATCGCCCTCGCCAGTTCGTCCGCCTCGGTCCTGTCGACCAGCACCGCCTGCGCCGGAACCGACACGGTGACCCGATCGGTCTGGGCCGGCAGCAGCAGCGCGCGCAGGTCAAGCGCCTCCGTCGCGCCCGCCGCCAGCGCGCCCGCCTGGGCGGCCTCGATCCCGCCTCCGACCAGCGCCCGGAGCGCGGCCTCCTGCTGGCCCGCGAGGCGGCCGAGCTCGGCCGCGGTGCCGCCCGCCTCGGCCCCCCTCCGCTGCACCAGCGCCAGCACCTGCAGGACCGAGTCGTGGATGTGGCGGGCCAGTCGTTCCCGCTCCCGGCTGGCCGCCTCGACCTCGGTCGCGTGCTGCCGTTCCGCCTCCACCTCGGCCGCGAGCCTGGCCAGGTGGCCGACGATCACCCCGGACAGCAGCAGCAGCACAACGCCGTTGAGCGCCACGCTGAGCGCGGTGCCGCGGGCCAGCGCGAGATCGCAGCCGGACATGATCACGGCGGTGATCAGGCCGGCCCGCCGGCCGTCGCGAATCGCCCAGGCCAGCACCGGTCCCGCCAGCCAGGTCGCGGTCACCGGCGGCACCCCGCGATGCAGGGCCGACGGGTACTGCAGGGCCGCGGTGCTCAGCAGCAGCGCGGCGGTGACCGCGAAGTCGACGCTGAGCAGCAGCCGGGTGCGACGGTCGGGCCGCGCGTAGGCGACGGTGGTGCCGATCGTCCAGAGCGTCATCACCCCGATGACACCCCACGCCCAGCCCGGCCGGGAGTACATGCTGCGGTCGATGACGGCCAGTCGCACGATCGCGTAGCCGAGGCTGGCGAACCGGAACACCGCCAGCGCCCGCCACAGCGGCTCGGAGCTTCCGCGCTGGCTCGGGATGCCCCGCCGGCCAGCGGTCCCGGTCCGGCCGTCCCACCACGCGCTCGCTGGCCCCACGGTGCGAAACCCATCTACTCGGCGGACTATTCACCATTCTGCCCTAATTGTTTCCGGCCGGCTTTCCTTGGCTGAATGCAAAGGAGTCCGGATGGTTGAGGCCGCGCCCGCCCGTGGTAGAGGTAAGTCATGACTGTCGGCGGCGCGACGACGATGCGGGCGTGGGTAGTCGACCGCCAGGCGCCGGTGGAGACCAGCCCGCTGCGGCACGTGCAGAAGCCGGTGCCGGCCCCGGCGCCAGGCGAGCTGCTGGTCCGGGTGCTGGCCTGCGCCGTCTGCCGGACCGACCTGCACGTCATCGAGGGCGACCTGCCGGTCCACCGCGAGCACGTCACGCCCGGCCACATGGTGGTCGGCACGGTGGCGGCGCTCGGCGAGGGGGCCGGCGACTACGCGGAAGGCGACCGGGTGGGCGTCGCCTGGCTGCGGCACACCGACGGGACGTGCCGCTACTGCCGCCGCGGGAACGAGAACCTCTGCCCCAACTCGCTCTACACCGGCTGGGACGCCGACGGCGGCTACGCGGACTACACGACCGTTCCCGCCCCGTTCGCTTACCGGCTGCCGGCCGACGTCGACGACGTCGAGCTGGCGCCGCTGCTGTGCGCCGGGATCATCGGCTACCGGGCGCTGCTGCGCGCGTCGCTGCCGGAGCACGGCCGGCTCGGACTGTACGGGTTCGGCGACAGCGCTCACCTGACCGCCCAGGTCGCGCTGGCCCAGGGCGCCACCGTGCACGCCCTGACCCGGGGCGAGTCGTCCCGGCGGCTGGCGCTCGAGCTCGGCGCGGCGTCGGCCGGCGGCGCCTACGACGCGCCGCCGGAACCGCTCGACAGCGCGATCCTGTTCGCGCCGGTCGGGGACCTGGTCCCGGTCGCCATGCGGGCGCTCGACCGCGGCGGCGTCCTCGCCGTGGCCGGGATCCACCTGACCGACACCCCGCCGCTGAACTACGAGCGGGAGCTGTTCTACGAGAAGGAACTGCGCAGCGTCACGTCCAACACCCGGCAGGACGGGCGGGAGTTCCTGGCGCTGGCCGCGCGGTACCACGTGCGGGCCACCACGCACATCTACCCGATGGCGCAGGCCCAGCAGGCGCTGCAGGACCTGAAGGCCGGCGCCTTCGACGGGGCAGCCGTTCTCGTCAACGACTAGCCCGTCGGAGGCTCGCCGACAGCGCCCGATCTCCTCGACCATTGTCGAATTCATGTCCGGCGACGCCGCCGCGCGTCGCGCCTGACGGAATCCTTATTCAGTGCGCAATTTGCCAATTGTCTATACGCACTGTTCGGGCTTGGCCCCGAGTGACACTAGGTGCCCGCTGTTTACGTTGCGGCGCGGTTCCTGTACGGTGTCACCCGAAACCCCTGAAACTGGACTAGAACTCTCTATAATCTGCCAAATGCCAACTGCCCGGAGATATGATGAGTGACCGTACCATGCCGCCTGTCGCGACAAGTGTCGCGCCCGCGCGCCTTGAGCCTGACGCGATCAGCGTCGCGCAGGATACGCTGATTGGGCTGGCCGATACCGGGCCAACGGTGTCGATATCTTTCAGCCTGGTCCTGCTTATCTCGGCTACCGCCTACGGGGCGCCGCTGATCCTGCTGATAACGGCGATTCCGATGCTGATCATCGCGAACGCCTATCGGCGGCTGAACCTGTGGAACGCCAACTGCGGCGCGTCGTTCGAGTGGGTCGGGCGGGCGATCAACCCGTATCTCGGCTACATGACCGGATGGCTGATGCTGGCCGGCACGCTGTTTGGCACCCTGACGCCGGTTACCGCGGTCGGCCCCTCGGTCCTGGCCGTATTCAACCAGCCGGCCAACAGCAAGTGGCCGAACATCGCCATTGCCACGGGCCTGATCGTGGTGATGGGGGCTATCTCCGTCATCGGCATCAGAATGACGGCGCGCACCCAGGTGGTCATCGGGATCATCGAGTACGCGATCCTCATTGTCCTCGCGGTGTGGGGCCTGACGTGGGTCCTCGGTCACCACGCGGGCACCGTTCACATCACCTCGGGCTGGTTCAGCCTGCACGGCATCGGCGGCCAGGGCAGCCTGGTCGGGGGCTTCCTGATCACCGTGTTCATGTTCAGCGGCTGGGACGGCACGCTCTACGTCAACGAGGAAGTCAAGCACCGGCGGGAGAACCCGGGCCGGGCGGCGATGATGGCGGTGGGCGTCGCGGCGGTCCTGTTCATCCTCGCGCAGATCGGCCTGCAGGGCGTGGTCTCGTACAACAAGCTCAACAGCAACAGCACCTCGGTGCTCGTGTACCTGGGCGACACGCTGACCGGGCACAGCTACGGCGGCCAGATAGCCGCCCTCGCGCTCGCCCTGTCGGTGATCGCCGCGACCGGGGTCGGAATTGTGCTCAGCGCGCGGATCGCCTACGGCATTGCCAGCTACCGCGCGCTGCCGGAGAGTCTGGCCAACGTTTCCCAGCGGTTCAGGACGCCCGCCGTGGCGACCGTCGTTGCCAGCCTGATCCTGCTCGCGCTCGGCTGGGTGTACCTGCTGACGACCTCGGTGCAGAGTGCTTTCAGCTACGTGCTGAACAACACGGGAATCCTCTACGCCACGTTCTACTGCATCACCGCGCTCGCGGCGATCGTTTACTACCGGCGCCGCGTGCTCAGCAACCTCAGCGATGCGATCACCCTCGGCCTGCTGCCGCTGGCCTCGATTGTCTTCCTCGGCTTTGTCGCGATCAAGTCGATGCTCTCCGCGCCGGCCGCGCAGAATTACTCGCTCCTCGGCTTCCTCGTCGTGGGCCTGGTCCTGATGCTGATCGCCCGGTTCGTATGGAAGTCGTCGTTCTTCGGGACCAGGCGCGAGAGCTGGACGCCGGGTAACAAGGCGTAGAACTCCGCACGCTAGTCAAGCGGCGGCCCGGCCCCTGCACAGGGACCGGGCCGTTCGCCGTTGCGCTAGGAACGGACGAGGTCCGCCACGCGGGCCAGGTGGCGGGGGTCGCAGCTGACGGAGAACGTGGTCAGGACGGTCTGCTTCCAGCGCTGGATCTCGTCGGCGATCTTGGCCCACGGACCGATCAGGGCGACGTCCTCCACCAGAGCGGTGGGGACCGCCGCGATCGCGCCCTGCTTGTCGCCCGCCAGGTAGGCGTCCTGAATGGTCTTGGCCTCGGCCTCGTAGCCCATCCGGGCGAAGACCTCGTGGTGGAAGTTGACGCCGCGGGCGCCCATCCCGCCGATGTAGAGGGCGAGGGTGGGCCGCAGCCGGTCGGCGGCGCGCTCGAGGTCGTCATCGGGGACGATCGCAAGCGGGCCGCCGACGACGTCGAAGGTGCCGGCCGCGTGCCGGGCGCCGGGGCGGGCGAAGCCATCGGCCAAGGCGGCGGCGTAGAAGTCGTTCATCGCGGGCGAGAAGAAGATGACGTTCCAGCCGTCGGCGATCTCGGCCGCCAGGGCGACGTTCTTGGGCCCCTCGGCGCCGAGGTAGATCGGGATCTCGGTCCGGTACGGGTGCAGGATCGATCGCAGCGGCTTGCCAAGACCGGTGCCCGCCTGCAGCGGGAGCTGGTAGTGCCTGCCGTCGTAGCTGACCGGCTCGCCGCGGGCGATGACCAGCCGCAGGATGTCGATGTACTCGCGGGTGCGCTCGAGCGGCCGGGGGTACGGCTGGCCGTACCAGCCCTCCACCACCTGCGGGTTGCTGGTGCCGATCCCGAGCAGCACCCGGCCGCCGGTGAGGTGGTCCATGGTCATCGCGGTCATCGCCAGCGTGGTCGGCGGGCGGGCCGACAGCTGCGAGACCGAGGTGCCGAGCTGGACCCGCGAGGTCCGCGACCCCCACCAGGCGAGCGGCGTCCACGCGTCGCTGCCGTAGGCCTCGGCCGTCCAGACCTGGTCGAACCCGAGGCGCTCGGCCGCGTCGAACAGGTCGGCCGCGCCCGCCGGCGGCCCGGCGCCCCAGTAGCCGGAGACGACGGCGGTCCTCACCGCAGCCGGTCCAGCGCCTCGCCGGTCTCCCGCACGAGCGTCGCGATCACGTCCGCGACCGGTCGGATCTCGGTGATCCGGCCGACGATCTGCCCGGCCGGCATCGGCACCACGTCCGGCGCGCCCGCGCGCATGAGCCGCTGGTGCGCCTGGGCCACGAGCACGTTCTGCAGCGGCATCGGCAGCGGCGCGGGGGCGCCCGGCTGCTCCCAGGCGGCCGTCCAGCGGTTCCGCAGCAGCCGGGCGGGCTTGCCGCTGTAGATCCGGGAGCGGACGGTGTCGGACGAGGTGGCGGCCAGCAGCGCCTGCTGGACGGCGGGGGCGCTGGTGGTCAGCTCGTACTCCTGGGTCAGCAGCCAGGCCGACCCCATCCAGACGCCGGCCGCGCCGAGCGCGAGGGCGGCCGCGATCTGGCGGCCGCAGCCGATCCCGCCCGCGGCCAGCACCGGCACCCGGTCGCCGACCGCGTCGACGATCTCAGGGATCAGCACCATGCTGCCGATCTCGCCGGTGTGCCCGCCGGCCTCGTATCCCTGGGCGACGACGATGTCGACCCCGCCCGCGACCTGGTCGCGGGCGTGCTGCGCCTTGCCCGCCAGCGCCGCCACCAGCATGCCGCGGTCGTGGGCGCTGGCGATGACGTCGGCCGGCGGCGGGCCGAGGGCGTTGGCGATCAGCCGGGCCGGGTGCGCGAGCGCGACCTCGACGTGCTTGCGCGCGATCGAGTGCAGCCAGCCGATCACGCCCTCGCCGCCGGGCGCCCCGTCCGGCAGCGGCGGCACCCCGAGCTCGAGCAGCGTCCGCTCGACGAAGTCCCGGTGCCCGGGCGGTATCAGCTCTTCCAGGTCCCTGACGGCGCCCTCGGCCGGCATCCGGGCGGGCATGACCACGTCCACGCCGTAGGGCCGTCCGTCGGTGTTGGCGTCCATCCAGTCGAGCACCGCGTCCAGCTCGGCCGGGTCGTTGAACCGGACGCAGCCGAGCACGCCCAGCCCGCCGGCCCGGCTGATCGCGGCGGCGACGTGCTCGGACGGGGTGAACCCGACGATCGGGTGCTCGATGCCGAGCAGCTCGCAGATCGGCGTCCGCACGGTCACGGCGCCCTTTCTGCCTGGGCCGGGGTGGCGGGCGGATGCTCGGCGACGTACTGCCGGGCCCAGCCGTAGTCGGCCTTGCCCGACACGGTGCGGCCGACCGCGTCGACGAACCAGACCGTGCGCGGCGCCTTGTAGCCGGCCAGCCGGCCGTGCACGTGCGCCTCGAGCGCGGCCGGGTCGGCGGCGCCGCCGGGGCGGAGCTGGACCAGCGCGGCCACCCGCTGGCCGAGGCGGTCGTCGGGCACCCCGATGACGAGGGCGTCGAACACGTCCGGATGCGACTTCAGCGCGCCCTCGACCTCCTCCGGGTAGACCTTCTCGCCGCCGGTGTTCACGCAGGTGTTGCCCCGGCCGAGCATGGTGATCGCGCCGTCCGCCTCGACCCGCGCCCAGTCCCCAGGCACCGCGTAGCGCCGGCCGTTCACCTCGGTGAACATCTCGGCCGTCTTGACCGGGTCCTTGTAGTAGCCGAGCGGTATGTGCCCGCCCCGCGCGAGCTTCCCGGTCTGCTCCAGGCCGCACACCGCGCCGGCCTCGTCGATCACGATCACGTCGGGCCCGGCGTTGACGGTGGGCCCGCCCCGGTGCTCGTCGTCGACGTTGACGAACGCGAGGCCGGCGAAGCCGGTCTCGGTCGAGCCGATCGCCTCGCTGAGGTACGCGTTGGGAAGCGCCTTGGCGCACGCCTCCTTGACCGCGGGCGAGAACAGCGCCGCGGTGGAGTTGAGCGAGATCAGCGAGGAGGTGTCGTAGTCGCCTTCGGCGAGCGCCTCCATCAGCGGCCGCGCCATCGCGTCGCCGATGATCGACAGCACGTTGACCTGGTGCCGCTGCACCGCCGCCCAGACCGCGTGCGGATCGAACTTGGGGAGGATCACGGCCGTGTCCCCGATGAACAGGCTGGCCAGGGTGGCGACCATGGCGGCGCCGTGGATGAGCGGCGCGGGCGCCATCCGGACCATGCCGTCGTCCTCGGCCCCGGTGCGGGACTGCGACCACTCGTCGTCGAGGGTCTCGCCGGTGACGAAGTCGATGCCGCCGCCGAGCGTGCGCCAGATGTCCTCGTGCCGCCACATGACGCCCTTCGGGTGCCCGGTGGTCCCGCCGGTGTAGATGATGTAGATGTCGTCGGCGCTGCGCGGGCCGAAGTCGCGCGCGGCCGACGCGGCCAGCACCGCGTCGCCGTAGTTGCCGCCGATCGTCGTCCTCGGCAGACCCGGCGACACCACCGCGTCGACGATCGGCGCTAGGGCCTGGTCGTGGACGAGGGCGCACAGGTCGGAGTCGCGCAGGTGGTACGCGAGCTCGTCGGCCAGGTAGCGGAAGTTGATGTTGATGGCCACCGCCCGGAGCTTGATCGCCGCCAGCAGCGTGGCCACCGCCTCGACCGAGTTATGGGCGTAGAGGCCGACGTGACCGCCGGGGCCGACGCCCTGGGCGGCCAGGTGGTGGGCCAGCCGGTTGGCCTCTTCTTCGAGCTCGCTGTAGGTGACCTGCAGGTCGCCGTAGATCAGCGCGACCCGGTCAGGGAACGTGTCGGCGGCGTGCTCGAAGATATCGGCCATATTCAGTGCCATGGGTAGAAACTAGAACGTGTTACTGTTCAGGGCAATAGGTAAGCCGGGACGGCGGGCGGGAAAGACACCATGAGCGACTTGCCCCATGCGCTGATTGAGCAGCGCGGACACGTTCTTATCGTCACGATGAACCGGCCGGAGGCGCGCAACGCGCTCAGCCCGTCGATGATGGCGCTGATGCGGCAGGCGTGGGACCAGGTCGACGCCGACCCCGGCATCCGGGTCTGCGTGCTGACCGGGGCGGGCGGCGCGTTCTGCGCGGGGGCTGACCTCAAGGCGATGACCAGCGATCATCCCGGCTCGCGGCTGGGCGACTTCGACCTGTCGGTGATCGAGCCGCTGCTCAAGGGGCGGCGGCTGACCAAGCCGCTGATCGCGGCGGTGGAGGGGCCGGCCATCGCCGGCGGGACCGAGATCCTGCAGGCGTGCGACATCCGGGTCGCGGGCGAGAGCGCGCGGTTCGGCGTGTCTGAGGCGCGCTGGGGGCTGTTCCCGCTGGGCGGGTCGGCGGTCCGGCTGCCGCGGCAGATCCCCTACACCCTGGCGGCCGACCTGCTGCTGACCGGGCGGCATATCAAGGCGCCTGAGGCGCTGTCGATGGGGCTGATCGGCCACGTCGTCCCGGACGGGCAGGCCCTGGCCAGGGCGCTGGAGATCGCCGACGCGATCGCCGCCAACGGGCCGGTGGCGGTGCGCGCGATCCTGGCGACGATGCGGGAGACCGAGGGCATGGCGGAGAACGACGCCTTCAAGATCGAGGCCAAGCTGGGGGCGGCGGTGTTCGCCAGCGACGACGCGCGGGAGGGGCCGCGCGCGTTCGCGGACAAACGGGGGCCGGAGTTCCGGGACGCGTGAACGGCGGGGAGTCGCCCGGGCCCGTTCGAGAAAATTGATTTGTCTTTATATCGACTTATCGCGCGCGGCCCAGTACGGATCTCGCAGCCGCCGCTTGTACAGCTTCCCGTTGGGGTCGCGCGGCAGCTCGGCGACGTAGTCGATCGTGCGGGGCAGCTTGAACTTGGCGATCCGGCCGTCGAGGAAGCCGAGCAGCTCGGCGGTCAGCTCGGGGCCGGGGGCGACCCCGTCGGCCGGCTGCACCACCGCCTTGATCTCCTCGCCCCACTCCTCGTGCGGGATGCCGAAGACGGCGACGTCGGCGACCGCCGGGTGGCAGGACAGCTCTGACTCGATCTCGGCCGGGTAGATGTTGACCCCGCCCGAGATGATCATGTCGCCCTTGCGGTCGCACAGGTAGAGGTAGCCGTCGGCGTCGAGGTAGCCGATGTCGCCGACGGTGAACATGCCCCGCGCGCGGGACGCGAGCGTCTTCTCCCGGTCCTTGTGATACTCGAACGTGGAGGCGCCCATCCGCAGGTAGACCAGGCCGGGCTGGCCGGCCGGGGCGTCGTCGCCGCTGTCGTCGAGGACCCGGACCTCGGAACCAGGCCAGGCGGCGCCGACCGATCCCGGCCGTTCGAGCCACTCCCGGGCGGTGATCACGCTCCCGCCGCCCTCGGTCGCCGCGTAGTACTCGACCACGACCGGCCCCCACCAGTCGAGCATCCGCCGCTTGACCTCCTGCGGGCACGGCGCGGCGGCGTGGATCATGCAGCGCAGCGAGCTGACGTCGTATTGGGCGCGGACCGCGTCGGGCAGCGCCAGCAGCCGCTTGAACTGCGTCGGCACCATGTGGCTGCTGGTCACCCGGTGCCGTTCGACCAGCGCGAGCAGGGTTTCCGGGTCGAAGCGGTCCATCAGCACGACCGGGTGGCCGAGCGTGATGGAGATCGTCGCGAAGTTCAGCACCGCCGTGTGGTACAGCGGCGAGCAGCACAGGTGCACGTGGCCGTCGTACGGCTTGAGCCCGAAGATGCCGAAGAACCAGGTCGTGAACGGCGGCACCGCGTCCGGGTCCTCGCCCGTCAGCGCCCGGCGCACGCCCTTGGGGCGGCCCGACGTGCCCGACGTGTACAGCATCGGGGCGCCGGCCGTGCGCTCGGCCGGGCGGCCGGAGTCGCCGGCCCCGAGCTCGGCCAGCGGGGCGAAGCCGGGGACGTGACCGACCGAGAATCTGGCGTTCGCGCCGATCCCGGCGAGGTCGGCCGCGGCCGCCGCGACGCCCGCGAACCGCTGGTGGGCGATGAACGCGCCCGCCTCGCTGTCGCCGAGGATGTAGGCGACCTCGGCCGCGGTCAGGTGCCAGTTGACCGGGACCACGTAGAGCCCGGTCTGCATCGCGGCGAAGAACAGCGCGAGCGCGTCGGCGCCGTTGGGCAGCATCCCGGCCACGGTCGCGCCGGGGGCGAGCCCGAGCGCCTGCAGGCCCCGCCCGATTTGGTCGGCGCGGGCGGCCAGCTCGGCGTAGCTGACCACGGTGCCGTCGGGCTCGATCACCGCCGCCCGGTCCGGGTCATGCGCTGCGATGGTCCACAAGCCGATGTCGCTCACGGGCCCAATCTAGAACGCGTTCTCAGTTGGGACAAGCAATTACTAGAACACGTTCTACTATGGATGGGTGACCGAGACGCAGCTGCACGCGCCGATGGAGATCGCCTTCGACTACACCCGGTCGCTCGGGCCGGTGCTCGGGGAGTTCATGACCGGCCTGCGGGACCGGCGCATCCTCGCCGCGCGCGGTGCGGACGGCCGGGTGCACGCGCCGCCGTTCGAGTACGACCCGGTGACGAGCCTGCCACCGTCGGAGCTGATTGAGGTGGGGCCGGCCGGGACCGTGATCAGCTGGTCGTGGCTGCCGGCGCCGCTGGCCGGGCAGCCGCTCGACCGGCCGTTCGGGTGGGCGCTGATCCGGATCGACGGCGCCGACACGGCGCTGCTGCACGCGGTCGACGCCGGGTCGGCCGCCGCGATGCGGACCGGCCTGCGGGTGCGGCCGCGGTGGGCTCACCAGCGGGTCGGCAGCATCCGCGACATCGCGTGCTTCGAGCCGGGCGAGGCCGCCGCCGCGCCGACCGACGACGTTCCGGACGACGCAGCGCCGGTCACGATGACGATCACCCCCGTCCGGCTGCGTTACGAGCACACCGCGTCCGCCGCCGAGAGCGCCTACCTGCGCGGGCTGTCGGAAGGCAGGCTGATCGGCCAGCGCTGCCCCGCCTGCGGGAAGGTGTACGTCCCGTCCCGGGGGGTGTGCCCAGCCGACGGGGTGCCCGCCGACAGCCAGGTCGAGCTGCCCGACATCGGCACCGTCACCACCTTCTCCGTCGTCAACGTGGGGTACCCGGGGCAGAAGGTCACCCCGCCCTACGTGGCCGCGGCGGTGCTGCTTGACGGGGCCGACATCGCGTTCCAGCACCTCATCCTCGGCTGCGAGCCGGCCGAGGTGCACCTCGGCATGCGGGTGCGGGCGGTCTGGCGACCGCGGGATGAGCGGGACACGACGGCCGAGAACATCAGCCACTTCGGGCCGGCCGGGGAGCCGGACGCCCCCTACGAGAGCTATGCGAGGTTCATTTGACCGAGGTGGCCGTGGTCGGCTTCGCCCAGTCGCCGGTTCGGGTCCGCGAGGACGCGACCACCGGCGGGGTGGAGATGCTGGTGCCGATCTTCGCCGACGTGTTCCGGGCGACCGGGCTGGCCAAGGCCGACATCGGGTTCTGGTGCTCGGGGTCGTCGGACTACCTGGCCGGGCGGGCGTTCTCGTTCGTGCAGGCGGTCGACGCGATCGGCGCGGTCCCCCCGATCAGGGAATCGCACGTGGAGATGGACGGTGCGTGGGCGCTGTACGAGGCGTGGGTGAAGATCGCCACCGGCGAGGTCGACACCGCCCTCGCCTACGGGTTCGGCAAGTCGTCGGGGGCCGAGCTCCGGCGGGTGCTCGCCCTGCAGCTCGACCCGTACCTGGTCGCGCCGCTGTGGCCGGACTCGGTGTCGGTCGCCGCGCTGCAGGCCCGGCTCGGCCTCGAGGCGGGCCTGTGGACCGAGAAGGACATGGCCGAGGTGGCCGCGCGCAGCCGGGCGGCGGCGGTCACGAACCCGGCCGCGCAGGTGTCGGGCGATTTCTCTGCTGAGGAACTGCTCGGACGGCCGTACGTGGCCGACCCGCTGCGGGCGCACGACTGCGCGCCGGTCGGCGACGGGGCGGCGGTGGTGATCCTGGCGTCCGGGGACCGGGCCCGCGAAGTGTGCGCGCGGCCGGCCTGGATCAGCTGGTTCGGTCACCGGATCGAGTCGGGGTCGCTCGGGGCGCGGGACCTGCTGGCGCTGCCGCCGCTCGGGCCCGCCGGCGGCCCGTCGGTTGACGTGGCCGAGTTGCACGCGCCGTTCACCCACCAGGAGATCGTGCTGCGCCGGGCGCTCGGGCTCGGCGCCGAGGTCGAGGTCAACCCGTCCGGCGGCGCGCTCTGCGGCAACCCGATGTTCGCGGCCGGGCTGGCGCGGATCGGGTGCGCGGCCGAGGCGGTCATGGCCGGCCGGGCGGGCCGGGCGCTCGGGCACGCGACCAGCGGGCCGCTGCTGCAGCAGAACCTGGCCTGCGTGCTGGAGGGGCGTTGACATCCTCCCCCGCCTGAAGGCGGGGCATTCCAACTACGACGCTAGGAGCGTGAGTTGAGGTTCGCGGTTCATTGGCCGGCTGATGCCGTCGCCTCCCCGCGCTTTCACCGCATGCCCTGCGGCGATGTTGCGTGCCGCGTTCACGTCAGCGTTGCAGGCGAAGTTGCAGGCCGTGCACAGGAATGCCGCTTGGCTCTCACGGTTCTCCCTGGCGACGTGCCCGCACGCACTGCAACGCTGCGACGTGTACGCGGCTGGTACCTTCTCGACCCGGCCGGGGGCCTTGTCTTCAAGCCTGGAGGCGAGCAGTCCCCAACCGGACTTGCCGATGCCCCGGTTCAGGCCCGTCTTCTGGGCGACGTTCCGGCCCGGCGTGTCTTTGGTGCCGCTGGCCGAGCGGGTCATGCTCGTGATCTTGAGGTCCTCGACGCGTATCACGTCGAACCTGCGGGCGAGATCGGTGCTGGTCTTCTCCACCCAGTCCTTGCGCCGGTCGGTCTCGCGGGCTTTCAGCCGGGCGACCGAGGCCTTGACCTTGCCGCGCCGGTTCGACCCGCGCCCGGCCTTGGCGAGCTTCCGTTCCAGCCTCACGAGCCTGCGTTGCTCGCGGGCGCTCAGGCCCGGGCAGCTCAGCATCTCGCCCGTCGACAGCGCGGCTGTCACCTTGACGCCACGGTCCACGCCGACAACCTCGCCAGTGCCCGGCGCCGGCGCCGGGTGTGGGATGTGCGCGAACGCGACGTGCCACCGGCCC
>Ga0208717_1000470_pt1 | contig 13566 bp, 10 predicted proteins | sample NGESurF53shallow_FD_184489 | JGI IMG/M metagenome (GOLD analysis project Ga0208717, IMG submission 184489) | Arctic peat soil microbial communities from Barrow, Alaska - NGEE Surface sample F53-3 shallow (SPAdes) | ecosystem: Environmental > Terrestrial > Soil > Wetlands > Peat ... | reverse complement strand
CAGCATCACCCGGCTGCCCACGGGCTGCCCGATCAGGCCCTTGTCCCAGCCCGTGATGACCTGGCTCGGCGTAGCACCGATCGTGAACCCGAACGGCTCACCCCGCGACCACGACGAGTCGAAGACCTTGCCGGTCCGCCAGATCTCGCCCACGTACTGGGCGACCACCGTCTGCCCCTTGGCCACCACCGGGCCGGTTCCCTTGATCAGCGTCTTGGTCACCAGTCCCGTCGGCGGTTTCGCGGACTTCGGGATCGTGATGGTGGGGGCCGCCCCGGCCTTGGCCGTGACGGTGGGCAGCGAGCCGCCGCCGCTGGACACCTTGCTGCCCGTGGCCGACGCGTTGTTGGCGAACTCCTTGATCATGTCCACCACGAACACCAGCGTGTCGTTCGCGGTCACCCCGGCCTGGGAGTTCCCGGTCTTGCCGTAGCCCTCGGCCGGCGGGATGACAGCCAGCACCCGGCTGCCCATCTTCTTGCCCTGCAGAGCGCTCTCCAGACCGGGCAGCAACGTGCCGGCGAACAGCTGCGGGCTCTTAGACGTGAACGTGCTCTCGGCGAGCTTGCTCGTCTTGCCGCTCCAGACGTAGACCGCGTAGTTCCCGACGAAGGCGTCCGACTTGGTCAGCGCCGGGCCAGTCCCCTTGACCAGGGTCTTGGTCACCAGCGTCTTCGCGGCGGTCTCCTTAGGAATATTGACGGTCGGAACCGTGCCGAACTGCCCCTTTACCGAGACGCTGGGGCTGGACGAGGAGGACGTAGATGATCCGCATCCGGCCAGGGCCAGGACGGCCAGCAGGGGGACGGACAGCAGGGCGGCAATGCGTCGCATAAAAAGGGAACCTTGTCATCTCCGACGTTGAAGCGACGCCAGCCTACCGGCATCAACGAACCACAGTGCGCAGGTTCCGCTGCCAGGTCATTACGGTATCTGCACCAATCCGCAAGAAACCGGGCCAGCCGCCGGAACACGCCTCCGACCTGCGGCGCAGCCCACGGCCGGAAAAGGCGCTTCGCTCGATTATCAGGAAATCCACAGGTTGCCGGCCTGCGGCAGTGCCCACGTGAAGGCCCGTTGCGGAAAGAAAACGGGACCGCGGGCCGGCCCGCGGCCAGGCGGCCACCTGCTGCGATGAGCTTCCTGCCCGCTCAGCTACCAGCCTGCGATGAGCTTCTCCACCCGCTCAGCTACATACCTGCGATGAGCTTCTCCACCCGCTCATCGACGGCCCGGAACGGGTCCTTGCACAGCACCGTCCGCTGGGCCTGGTCGTTGAGCTTCAGGTGGACCCAGTCCACGGTGAAGTCACGGCGCCGCTCCTGGGCGCGGCGGATGAACTCGCCGCGCAGCCGGGCCCGGGTGGTCTGCGGGGGGACGGACTTGGCCTCGAAGATGTCGATGTCCCGCGCGGTCCGGGCCACCGCCCCGCGCCGTTGCAGCAGGTAGTACAGGCCGCGGCCGCGGTGCACGTCGTGGTAGGCCAGGTCGAGCTGGGCCACCCGGGGCGAGGACAGCGCCAGGTCGTGCTTGCCGCGGTACCGCTCGATCAGCTGGTACTTGGTGATCCAGTCGATCTCGCGGTCGACCAGCCCGAAGTTGCCGGTGTCCACCGCGTGCAGGGTGCGCTCCCACAGGTCCAGTACCCGCTGGGTGATCGCGTCGGCCCCGCGCCGGTCAGTGAAGTCCTTGGCCTTGGCCAGGTACTCACGCTGGATGTCCAGCGCGCTGGCCTCCCGCCCGTTAGCCAGCCGGACCTTGCGGCGGCCGGTCATGTCGTGGCTGACGTCCCGGATGGCCCGGATCGGGTTCTCCAGGGTCAGGTCGCGCATCACCGTGCCCGCCTCGACCATCCGCAGCACCAGGTCGGTCGCGCCGACCTTGAGCAGCATCGTGGTCTCGCTCATGTTCGAGTCGCCGACGATCACGTGCAGCCGCCGGAATCGCTCCGCGTCCGCGTGCGGTTCGTCCCGGGTGTTGATGATCGGCCGGGACCGGGTGGTGGCCGAGGACACACCCTCCCAGATGTGCTCGGCCCGCTGGCTGACGCAGTACACCGCGCCGCGCGGGGTCTGCAGCACCTTGCCCGCGCCGCAGATCACTTGCCGGGTGACCAGGAACGGGATCAGGATGTCGGCCAGCCGGCCGAACTCGCCGTGCCGGCCCACCAGGTAGTTCTCGTGGCAGCCGTAGGAGTTGCCCGCCGAGTCGGTGTTGTTCTTGAACAGGTAGATGTCCCCGGCGATGCCTTCTTCGCGCAGCCGCCGGTCGGCGTCCACCAGCAGGCCTTCGAGGATGCGCTCGCCGGCTTTGTCGTGCACCACCAGATCGAGGATGTTGTCGCACTCGGGTGTGGCGTACTCGGGGTGGCTGCCCACGTCCAGGTAGAGGCGCGCCCCGTTGCGCAGGAACACGTTGCTGCTCCTGCCCCACGAGACCACACGGCGGAAGAGGTACCTGGCTACCTCGTCCGGGGACAGCCGCCGGCTGCCGCGGAAGGTGCAGGTGACCCCGTATTCGTTCTCAAGCCCGAAGATTCGTCTGTCCATGGTCGCTCACTAGACCCTACGACACGTCGGCGCGCGCCCGCACCAGGTGGGGTGGGTCAGAAAGCGTGTCGCGGCCACGCCCCGGCTCTTCACGCGCTGCGTCACCAGTCGACGGCGATGTACTTGGTTTCGGTGAACTCCAGCAATCCGTCGTGCCCCCCCTCGCGGCCGATCCCGGACTGCTTTACCCCGCCGAACGGGGCTGCCGGGTCCGAGACCACGCCGCGGTTGATGCCGATCATCCCGGCCTCCAGGGCCTCGGCCACCCGCAGCGAGCGGCGCAAGTCCCGGGTGTAGACGTAGGAAACCAGCCCGTATTCGGTGTTGTTGGCCCAGGAGACCACCTCGGACTCCGAGCTGAACCGGACGATCGGGGCGACCGGGCCGAAGATCTCCTCGTCCAGGATCCCCGCGCCGGGCGGGACGTTGTCCAGCACGGTCGGCGCGTAGAAGTAGCCGCGGCGGTCCGGGACGGAGCCCCCGGTGACGACCCGGCTGCCGGCGCTGGTGGCCTCGTCCACCAGGCTGGCCACCTTGGACCGGGTGTCCTCGTTGACCAGCGGGCCCAGCTCGGTACCCTCGTCCAGGCCCGGGCCGACCTTGAGCGCCCCGAGCCGCGCCGCGAACGCCGCGGTGAACTCGTCGGCGACCGCTTCGTGGACGTAGAAACGGTTGGCGGCGGTGCACGCCTCGCCGCCGTTGCGCATCTTGGCCAGGAAAGCCCCGTCCAGGGCCGCGCTGATGTCAGCGTCCTCGAAGATCAGGAAGGGCGCATTGCCGCCCAGTTCCATGGAGCAGTTGATCACGTTGTCCGCCGCGGCCTTCAGCAGCACCCGGCCGACCTCGGTGGACCCGGTGAAGGACAGCTTGCGGACCCGGGGATCGGCCAGCACGGTCTGGCTGAACCGGCTGGCCGAGGACGTCGTGATCACGTTCACCACGCCGTCCGGCACGCCGGCCTCGTTCAGGATCTCGGCCACCGCGAGCGCGGTCAGCGGCGTCTCCTTGGCAGGCTTGAGGACCACGGTGCAGCCGGCGGCGAGGGCCGGCCCGATCTTGCGGGTGGCCATCGCGGCCGGGAAGTTCCACGGGGTGATCAGCACGCTGACGCCCACCGGCTGGCGCTGGACCAGGATGCGGTTGGCGCCGGACGGCGCGGTGAGGACCGAGCCGTCCAGCCGGACCGCCTCCTCGGCGTACCAGCGGAAGAACTCGGCGGCGTAGATCACCTCACTGCGTGCGTCCGGCAGTGCCTTGCCGTTCTCCAGGACCATCAGCCGGGCCAGCGCGTCAGCCTTGGCGATCATCAGCGACCAGGCCCGGCGCAGGCACTCGGCCCGCTCCCGGGGCGCGGTTGCGGCCCAGCCGGGCAGCGCGGCCGAAGCGGCGCTCACGGCGTCGAGCGTGTCCTCAGCCGTGGCGTCGGCCACGTCCGCGATGATCTCCTCGGTGGCGGGGTCGGTCACGCCGATCAGCCCGCCGTCGCGGCCCTTGGTCCACTGGCCGCCGATCAGCAGCCCGGTGGGCACGTCGATCCCGGTCGTGGCCGCCAGGTCCGCCATACTGCCTGTCAATCGTCCTCCAGGGTCGTGCCGAGCACCTCGGTCATCATCCCCGACACTAAGCGGATCCCGGGCCCACGCGCTAGCCGCCCGGCGGCCCGACGATAGCTGGACGCCTAGGGGGTGACCCCGTCATCGGGGCTGGCGGCCTCGCCGGGCTGTGGCTCTTCCGGTGCCGGGCTGACCGCGCCAGTGCCCTCCTCGGCCGCCGCCTCGGTCAGCAGCAGCTCCAGCCGGGCCCCGGTCAGCCTGCGGAACGTCCGGTGCGCCCGGTCGCGGGCCAGGATGCCCACTTCGAGCTGGCTGGCACTCAGCTCGGTGCCCTCGCCGTTGCCCTGGCCCTGGCCCTGGCCTGCCAGGCCCGCGATCGCAGCGCCCAGCGCCCGGACCAGCGGGAGGCCGTCCGCGTAGTGGTCCTTGAGCACCGCCGTGACCTGATCGGCCTGGCCGCCCATGGCCACGAAGCCGTGCTCCTCCGCCACCGAGCCGTCGAACGTGATCCGGTAGATCTGGTCGTCGACCGGCGACTCGCCGACCTCGGCCACCACCAGCTCGACCTCGAAGGGCTTGTTGCTCTCGGTGAAGAACTGCCCCAGGATCTGCGCGTACCAGTTAGCCAGGCCGCGGGCGGTCACGTCACTGCGGTCGTACTGGTACCCGGTGTAGTCCGCGTACCTGACCCCCGCCTTGCGCAGGTTCTCGAACTCGTTGTAGCGGCCGACCGCGGCGAACGCGATGCGATCGTAGATCTCGCTGATCTTGTGCAGGGCGCTGGACGGGTTCGGCGCCACGAACAGGATGCCCCCGTCGTACTGGATCACCACCCCGCTGCGGCCGCGGGCGATGCCCTTCCGGGCGTAATCCGCCTTGTCCTTCATCGCCTGCTCAGGCGACACGTAGAACGGCATACTCACCGCAGCTTTACCCCTACTCGTAACGGCGCTACTGGAATGGCGGCTGGTCAGGCGGGAGCGCGGGTCACCCGCTCAGGCCGGGCGACAGGTTCAGCGGCGCGACCGGCCCGGAAGGCTCCCTGGTCCGCTCCTCCACGACGGTCCGGGCGTACTCGCCCGCTTCCGCGTCCGAGAGGCGGCGGAACCCATCGGCGGTGATCATAGCCACCACCGGGTAGATCTGCCTGGCCAGGTCCGGGCCGCCGGTCGCCGAGTCGTCGTCGGCCGCGTCGTACAGGGCCTGCATCAGGGCCAGGACCACCGCCCGGTCGGACATGTCCTCGGTGTAGAGCTTCTTCAGCGATCCCTTGGCGAATATGGACCCCGAGCCGATGGCGTGGAAGGGACGCTCTTCGTACCGGCCGCCGGCCACGTCATAGCTGAAGATCCGCCCCCGGCCAGCGACCTCGTCGTAGCCGGCGAACAGCGGGACGACCACCAGCCCCTGCATGGCCGCGCCCATGTTGCCGCGGACGAACGCGGACAGCCGGTTCGCCTTGCCCTCCAGGGACAGCGTCCGGCCCTCAAGCTTCTCGTAGTGCTCCAGTTCCAGCTGGAAGAGCCGGACCAGCTCCATCCCGATCCCGGCCACGCCCGCGATGCCGACCGCGGAGAAGTCGTCGCTGCGGAACACCTTCTCGATGTCCCGCTGCATGATCATGTTTCCCGCGGTGGCGCGCCGGTCACCGGCCATGACCACGCCGTCCGCGAAACGGGCGGCCACGATCGTGGTCGCGTGCGGCAGTTGCGGGCCTGCGCCCTCGCTTCCGGCGCCGGTGACCCCCGAAGCGCCGCCCACCCGGGTGGCGGCCGCAGCGCCGGCCCCCGGGAGCAGCTCAGGGGCGCACTCGGCCACTAGGTCAGCGAATGACGATGTGCCAGCGTCCATGCACGCCGCAATGAACTTCCCGGCAAACAAGCCAGAACCCACGCTCAGTCCTCCCGGTTAGACCGCGCCCGATACCTGACCCGACCCTACTGCGGCCACGCGCTGGCCGCGCATACGGCTTGTCAGCCCAGCGCGAACCCGGCCGGGCTGCCGCCCGGGCGCGCCCCGTGGTGAGCTCTGCGGGGGGCCGCCGTCACTGGCCGCCCTTCTGCACGTAAGACCGGACGAACTCCTCAGCGTTCTCCTCGAGCACCTCGTCGATCTCGTCGAGGATCGCGTCTACGTCGTCGGCCAGTTTCTCCTGGCGCTCCTTGACCTCGCCCGATGCCTGCGGCTCCGCCTCCTCGGCGTCCTCAGTACGCTTCGAGGTTTGCCGCTGACCGCCAGTGTCTTTCGTCGCCATGCCCGAAACCTCCGTGCTACAAGGGTCATCCTCGGCTTAACCGTATCCTCGCCTGCCGATGGCCTGTCCAACCCTGAAATCGGGCATCGGGATCAGGCGCCTCAATAATGCCCTGCCGATGTGTCCTGGTCCCCGGCGTGCCTGCCGGGGCTGCGGCCCCGGAGCGGGGCGCTCACGGGTGCCGGAAGGGCCACGGGGCCGAGGGCGATCGTAGGGCCCCGCGGGTGGTTGGGGTCAGTTCTCGCCGGTGAGCGCGGCTACCAGCTCCGCGGCGGTCCGGCACCGGTCGAGCAGGCCGCCCACGTGGGCTCTGGTCCCGCGGAGCGGCTCCAGGGTGGGCACCCGCTGCAGCGACTCGCGGCCGGGTATGTCGAATATCACCGAGTCCCAGGAGGCGGCGGCCACCGACTCCGGATACTGCTGCAGGCACCGGCCGCGGAAGTAGGCCCGGGTGTCCTCCGGCGGCGTCTCGATGGCCCGGGTCACGTCCTCCTCGGTCACGAGCTGCACCATCCTGCCCCGCGCGGCGAGCCGGTTGTATAGCCCGCGGGTAAGCCGGACGTCGGAGTACTGCAAGTCGACCAGCTGGAGCTTGGGATGCCCCCAGGCCAGCCCCTCACGGGTCCGGTAGCCCTCGAGCAGCTCCAGCTTGGCCACCCAGTCCAGTTCCCGGGACGCCAGCATCGGGTCCTCGGCCAGCCGGATCAGCACGGATTCCCAGCGGGCCAGCACGTCCGCGGTCATGTCATCGACGTCGGACCCGAACTTGTCCTCGGTGTACTTGCGGGCCAGCTCGAGGTACTCCATCTGCAGCTGGACCCCGGTCATCTTCCGCCCGTCGCGCAGGGTAAGCAGATGGCGGCAGGTGGGGTCGTGCGAGATGGCCCGGAGCTCGGCCACCGGTGACTCGACCGACAGGTCACCGCCGAGGAACTTGTCCTCGATCATGGCCAGGACCAGCGCGGTGGTGCCGAGCTTGAGGTAGGTGCTGACCTCGCTCATGTTCGCGTCGCCGATGATGACGTGCAGGCGGCGGTACTTCTCCGGGTCGGCGTGCGGCTCATCCCGGGTGTTGATGATGGGCCGCTTCAGCGTGGTTTCCAGGCCCACCTCGACTTCGAAGAAGTCGGCGCGCTGGCTGATCTGGAAGCCGTCCTCGCGGCCGTCGGCGCCCAGGCCCACCCGCCCGGCCCCGCACACCACCTGCCGGGACACGAAGAACGGGGTGAGGTGCCGGACGATGTCCGCGAACGGCGTGGCCCGGCGCATCAGGTAATTCTCGTGGCAGCCGTAGGAGGCGCCCTTGTTATCGGTGTTGTTCTTGTAGAGCTGGATCGGCTGGCTGCCGGGTATGGTGGCCGCCTTGGCGGCGGCCTCGGCCATGACCCGCTCCCCCGCCTTGTCCCAGATGACCGCCGCCAGCGGGTTGGTGCATTCCGGCGCCGAGTACTCCGGGTGGGCGTGGTCCACGTACAGCCGGGCCCCGTTGGTCAGTATCACGTTGGCCAGGCCGAGGTCCTCGTCGGTCAGCTGGGTGGCGTCCGCCGACTCCCGGGCCAGGTCGAACCCGCGGGCGTCCCGCAGCGGGTTCTCTTCCTCGAAGTCCCACCGCGCCCGCCGGGCGCGGGCCGAGGAAGCCGCCTGGTAGGCGTTGACGACCTGGGACGAGGTAATCATGGCATTTGCCCCAGGCTGACCAGGGACCGAGATGCCGAACTCGGTCTCGGTCCCCATCACCCGCCGAACGCTCATATCAGGCAGCCTAGTGCCGGCCGGCCGGGCGCGGGACGGGTGACCCGCCGCACGCGCCCGGCGCAATATCGGTGACGGTCCGGGCGTCCTGGAAACGCGCCACCGCGCCTGCCCAGGTCAGAGGTACTGCCCGGTATTGGCCACCGTGTCGATGGAACGCCCGGCCTCGGTGCCCTGCTTGCCGGAAACCAGGGTCCGGATGTACACGATCCGCTCGCCCTTCTTGCCGGAGATGCGGGCCCAGTCGTCCGGGTTGGTGGTGTTCGGCAGATCCTCGTTCTCACTGAACTCATCCACGCAAGCGGCCAGCAGGTGGGCGACGCGCATGCCCTTCTGCCCGGTGTCGAGGAACTCCTTGATGGCCATCTTCTTGGCCCGGGCCACGATGTTCTCGATCATCGCGCCGGAGTTGAAGTCCTTGAAGTACAGGACCTCCTTGTCCCCGTTGGCGTAGGTGACCTCGAGGAACCGGTTCTCCTCCGTCTCGCTGTACATGCGCTCCACGACCCGCTGGATCATGGCATCCACCGTGGCTTCCCGGGACGACCTGTGCTCGGCGAGGTCGTCCGGATGCAGCGGCAGCTGGGTCAGCACGTACTTGGAGAAGATGTCCTTCGCCGCCTCGGCATCGGGACGCTCGATCTTGATCTTCACGTCGAGCCGGCCCGGCCGCAGGATGGCCGGGTCGATCATGTCCTCCCGGTTGGAGGCCCCGATCACGATCACGTTCTCCAGGCCTTCGACACCGTCGATCTCGCTGAGCAGCTGGGGCACGATCGTGTTCTCCACGTCGCTGGAGACGCCCGAGCCGCGGGTCCGGAAGATCGAGTCCATCTCGTCGAAGAACACGATGACCGGCATGCCCTCGCTGGCCTTCTCGCGAGCCCGCTGGAACACCAGCCTGATGTGCCGCTCGGTCTCGCCGACGTACTTGTTGAGCAGCTCCGGGCCCTTGATGTTGAGGAAGAAGCTCTTGCCCTCCTTGGCCTCCTTGGCCTGCCCCTTCTTCGCCGGCGGCTCCGGCTCCTCGCCGTTCTCGGCCCGCTGCGCCGCGGTCCGGGCCGCGACCTGCTTGGCCAGCGAGTTGGCGACCGCCTTGGCGATCAGCGTCTTGCCGCATCCCGGCGGCCCGTAGAGGAGCACGCCCTTGGGCGGCCGCAGCTGGTGCTCACGGAACAGGTCCGCGTGCAGGTACGGCAGCTCCACTGCGTCCCTGATCTGGACGATTTGGGAGCCGAGGCCACCGATGTCGGAGTAGGTGATGTCCGGCACTTCCTCGAGGATGAGCTCTTCAACCTCAGCCTTGGGGATGCGCTCATACACGTAGCCGGACCGCGGCTCGAGCAGCAGCGAGTCCCCCGCGCGCAGCACCGAGTCGAGCAGCGGCTCGGCCAGCCGGACGACACGCTCCTCATCGGCGTGCGAGATCACCAGCGCCCGGTCGCCGCCCTCAAGGAGTTCCTTGAGCATGACGACCTCGCCCACGGTCTCGTAACCCTGGGCGATGACGACGTTGAGGGCCTCGTTCAGCACCACTTCCTGGCCGGGCCGCAGCGTGTCCAGCTCGACCGCCGGGCTGACGCTGACGCGCATCTTCCGGCCGCCGGTGAACACGTCGGCGGTGCCGTCCTCGCACGCCTCCAGGAACACGCCGAAGCCGGACGGCGGCTGGGCCAGCCGGTCGACTTCCTCCTTGAGCGCGACGATCTGGTCGCGTGCCTCGCGCAGCGTATCGGCCAGCCGCTCATTCTGGCCGGTGACCGAGGCCAGGCTGGCTTCGGTCTCACGCAGGCGCTCCTCGAGAAGCCGGGCATGCCTGGGCGAGTCAGCCAACCTGCGCCGCAGCACTGCCACCTCCTCCTCGAGGAAGGAGATCTGCGTGGTGAGCCCCTGAACCTGGTCTTCGCGCGCGGTGCGCGATCCTTCATCTCGAGTGGCCACGCCCCCACCCCCTTCCGAGAGCAGACTTCACTTAGACCCTACCTATCCGAGGCCCTGGCGTAACCTCGCGTCGCCTGCCGCTGACATTCTCACTGATCAGGCTCCTCCCGGGAACCCTTCGCGGGCCTGCGCCTTCGCGGGGGTGCGGTGATTCCCTCAGCGAGCCGTCGTGCCGTGATGAGAAATCCGGTGTGACCCACCATCCGGTGGTCTGGCCGCACTGCCAGGCCGTCAACGTGCCAGCCGCGGACCATCGACTCCCAGGCGACTGGCTCGTCGAAGCTGGACTGCTCCCGGATCGACTCTACGGTCCGGGACAACTGGGTCACGGTCGCGACATAGCAGCACAGCACCCCGCCGGGGATGAGCGCGCCGGCGGCTATGTCTGCGAACTCCCATGGCGCCAGCATGTCCAGTACCACCCGGTCGAAACTATCCGCAGGCCCAGCGGGGTCGGGCGGGCTGCCGGCGTCGGCCTCGCCGGCCGGTACGGGGGCGTCCGCCGGCTCAGCGGGCTCCGCCTCGCCGGCCCCGGCAGGGGTAACACCGGGCTCATCCGGCTCCACCTCGCTGGCCCTGGCGGGCGCATCCGCGAGCTCAGCGGTGACCTCCAAGAGGTCACCGACCCGAAGCTGCCAGGCGGGATGCGGCCCGCCGAAGAAGCGCTCGACGTTGTTCCGCGCGATGTCGGCGAAATCGGCGCGGCGCTCGTACGACACCAGCAGCCCGTCTTCCCCCACGGCGCGCAGCAGCCAGCAGGCCAGCGCACCCGAGCCGGCTCCCGCCTCCAGCACCCGCGCGCCCGGGAAGATGTCGGCCAGCGCGACGATCTGGGCCGCGTCCTTCGGATAGACGACGGCGGCGCCACGGCTCATGGACAGCGTGAAGTCGGCCAGCAGCGGCCGGAGCGCCACGTACGGCGTCCCGCCGGAGGACTTCACCACCGTGCCCTCCGGGGCGCCGATCAGATCGTCGTGGGCCAGCCCGCCCCGGTGGGTGTGGAACGTGCGTCCCTCCGCGAGCAGCACGAGGTGCTTGCGGCCCTTGGGGTCGGTGATCTGGACCTGGTCTCCAGGAACGAACGGGCCGCGGCGCTGAGGGATCACGTCCGCCAGGGTAGCCGTGCCGGGGCGTGCCGCGGCCCGGGGCGGCTAGACGCCGGCGAAGGCGTGGTCGAGATCGCTGGCCGACAGCACCCCGTAGACCTGCCCCGAGGGCTCGACGAGGAGGTACTCGGTGGCCGGCGAACGGCGGACCGCCTCGAGCAGGGCCATCCCGGAGAGGTCGGCGGGCAGCACCAGGCCGCTGTCGATCGTCCTGGCCAGCGATCCGGCGTCCACCCACGGCCTGCGCTGCGGCGGGGTGGCCATCACCGCGTTCTCGTTGACGATCGCGATCGGCTTGTCGTCGTGATCGACGATTACGAGCGCGCGGGCCCCGGCGGCGTCGGCGCGGCGGATGGCCTCGGCCAGCGGCAGCGTGGCCGGAATCGCGATGGCCCGCCGGGCGAGCGTCCTGGCCTGCAGGCCGGGCAGCCGCTCGCGGACCCGGGTGACCTTCAGCGACTGGCTCGCGCCGACCCACATGAACGCGGCGATGACGCCGAGCCAGACGACGTCGAAGATCTGGACCTGGTTACCGGCCGACACGAGCAGCGCCACCGGCACCACCAGCACGGCCACCGCGAGGATCCGGCCGGCCCAGGCGGCGACGATGGTCGCCGTGATCGGCTTGCCGGTCACCTTCCATACCCCGGCCCGGAGCATCCGGCCGCCGTCCAGCGGCAGGCCGGGCAGCAGATTGAAGATCCCGACCAGCAGATTGGCCCAGACCAGCTGCTCGATAAGCAGGCCGGGCAGGCCGCCCAGGTGGCTCACCAGCAGGACCACCCACCCGAGCGCGGCCAGGACCAGGGAGAGCAGCGGGCCGGCCGCGGACACCAGGAATTCACGACCCGGAGTGGGCGGCTCCTGCTCGATCTCGGAGAACCCGCCCAGCGGGTAGAGCAGGATGCGGCGCACCGGCAGCCCGAACCCACGCGCGACCAGGGAGTGGCTCAGCTCGTGGAACAGGACAGACACATACAGCAGCACCACGAAGGCGGCCGCGACGACGTACCGGACCCCGCTCGAGCCGGCCAGCGCCGCGCTGTTCCCGTAGAGGAAGACGAACAAGCCGGCGATCAGGAACCAGTACGGGGAGATGTACACGGGTATCCCGAAGGGCCGCGCGATCCTCACTCCGGGACCCGACCCCTGCGGCGAGGGCCGTTCGGGCGGTGTGCCTGCCACAGGTCGATGCTACGTGCTGGGCGGCCCCGCCGGACGCGCCTGCCGCGCCGGCGCAGCCAGTGGGGACGTGAAACAGGCGGCAAAGCACCGCAACTGTCAGAGGCTTGCCCTACTCTCCGTGGCATGGCCGACGATGGTGTGCCGCTCCTTGCCCCGCCTGAACCCCGCCCGCCCGCGGAGGACGCGGCCGGGAAGGACGCGGGTGCGGCGCCGGATGGGGCGGCCCAGGAGGATGCGGCCGCGGAGCGGAGGCGATCGCTGTCCCCGTCCCGGGCCGGTGACTTCATGACCTGCCCGCTGCTGTACCGGTTCCGGGTGATCGACCGGCTGCCTGAGCCGCCCAGCCCCGCCGCGGCCCGCGGCACGCTGGTCCACGCGGTCCTGGAGCACCTGTTCGACCGGCCAGCCCGCGAGCGCACCCCGGAGGTGGCCAGGTCGCTGCTGGATCCCGAGTGGGACCGCCTGGTCACCGGCGCACCGGAGCTGGGCAGCCTGTTCGCGGCGGAGACGGACCGGGCCGCCTGGCTCCAGGAGGCGGGGGACATGCTGAACCGTTATTTCACCCTGGAGGACCCGCGGCGGCTGGAGCCGGCTCACCGTGAGCTCTGCGTGGAAGCCGAGCTGGCCTCAGGGCTGCGGCTGCGCGGCTACATCGACCGCCTGGACGTAGCCCCCGGCGGCGCGACCAGGATCGTGGACTACAAGACCGGGAAGGCTCCGCCGGCTGAGTTCGAGGCCCGGGCCCTGTTCCAGATGAAGTTCTACGCGCTGGCGCTGTGGCGCGCCGAAGGCCGCCTCCCCCGGCTGCTCCAGCTCATGTACCTGGGCAACGGGGAGATTGTGCGCTACGAGCCCGACGAGGCCGATCTGCAGGCGACCGAGCGCAAGATCGAGGCGCTCTGGCAGGCCATCGAGCGGGCCAGGCTCTCCGGTGACTGGCGGCCCCGGCCGGGGCGGCTGTGCGACTGGTGCGCGCACAAGGCCCTCTGCCCGGCCTTCGGCGGCACCCCGCCCGAGCTGCCTGCGGAGGCTCTGCTGCCCGGTGAGGGCCTGCCGTCCGCCGCCTCCGGCGAGCTGGCGGCCGCCGGGCCGGTCCTGGTCGGCGACGACCTCTGACCCAGGCGGTCACGGGCTGGCACGGCCGGTGAAGGCCGGCCGCGGTCAGCGGATGCCGTGCCGCGGTCAGCGGATGCCGTGCCGCGGTCAGCGGATGCCGTGCTTGCGCA
>Ga0208717_1000469_pt1 | contig 13603 bp, 12 predicted proteins | sample NGESurF53shallow_FD_184489 | JGI IMG/M metagenome (GOLD analysis project Ga0208717, IMG submission 184489) | Arctic peat soil microbial communities from Barrow, Alaska - NGEE Surface sample F53-3 shallow (SPAdes) | ecosystem: Environmental > Terrestrial > Soil > Wetlands > Peat ... | reverse complement strand
CGCCGGTCCGTCGTCCGACGGCGCCTCGGACATGACCTCCCGGATGTCGATCCACTCGTACAGCGGCTCTCCGCCCGGGCCGGGCTCGGAGGAGACGTAGGCCGCGAGCTCGACCGCGCGCTCGAGCGACTCGACGTCGGTCATGTACCAGCCCGCCACGAGATCGCTGGTCTCGGGCAGCGGGCCGTCGGTGGTGACTGGCGCGGCGTCCGGGCCACCGTAGCGCACCCAGGTGCGTGCCGGCGTGAGCGCCTGCGCGTCGACGTACTCGCCGTTCTCCTCGAGCAACTCGCTGACGTGCTTGAGGAAGGCCATGTGCGCCTCCACGTCCTCCGGGGGCCCACTGGTCCATCGGGGGCACGGGACGGTGCGGCTCCGGGCCGCCGCGGTAGTGCTTGAGGAGCAGGTACTTCGGCATGGTGGTCTCCTGGTGTCGTGGGCCGCGCCTGTCGTGGCCCTTCACCTGGTGAGCGGAGCCGGTCAGAGCTTCTCGACATCACTCATCTAGCTCCGAGACCGTCGCGTGGGGGGACCCCTAGGCGGAGATGTCGCCGCTCGGTCAGCTGGCGCCGGGGATCAGGCGGTCGGTGGCCGCAGAGCGGCCAGCGCTGAGTTGATGCTCTGGTGGACGTAACCTGGCGGCGCCGACGGGTCGGACCGCCAGTTGGGGAGTTCGTCGGGTCCCTCGCTGGGAGTCATGCTTTCCGGCCCGTACTCGAAGAGCCACCAGACGTTTGTGCCACGGATCCAGAAACCGCGCCAGACGTTGGCCGCCGTGGAAGTCGGTCGGTTCGGTGATCAGGCACTGCTCGCTTGCGGCTGCGGGACAGGCGGTGGTCGGCGGTGCGACGTACCATCTTTCCTGTGACCAGGAGTCCCACGGCCGAGCAGCACCTGCGCGACCTCGCGCGGCTGCGCCGTGTCCGCGACCGGATCGACCGGGAGTACGCGCAGCCGCTGGACGTCGAGGCGCTCGCCCGCGGTGTGCACATGTCGGCCGGGCATCTCAGCCGCGAGTTCCGGCTCGCCTACGGTGAGTCTCCATACAGCTACCTGATGACGCGGCGCGTTGAGCGGGCGATGGCGCTGCTGCGCCGGGGCGGCCTCAGCGTCACCGAGGTCTGTTTCGCGGTCGGCTGCTCGTCGCTGGGCACCTTCAGCACCCGCTTCACCGAACTGGTCGGCATGCCGCCCAGCATCTACCGGCGCGACGCGGCGCGTGCGACGGCGGGGATGCCGTCGTGCGTCGCGAAACAGGTGACCAGACCGATCAGGAATCGAGAAGCGCCGGCCACGGGGCGTGACTAGCGTGACAGCCATGGACATCACCATTCACGCAAGCTCCCTGCCGCACGACGACCCGGAGGCCTCCCTGGTCTTTTATCGTGACACCCTTGGCTTCGAGGTCCGCGCCGACGTCGGATCCGGCAAGATGCGCTGGATCACCGTCGGCCCTCCCGGCCAGCCTGGCACGTCCATCCTCTTGGCACCGCCGGCCGTCGACCCCGGCATCACCGACGACGAGCGCCGCACCATCACCGAGATGATGGCCAAGGGCACCTACGGCTGGATCCTCCTGGCCACTAAGGACCTTGACGGCACCTTCGCGCGGCTGCAGGCCAGCGCCGAGGTCGTGCAGGAGCCGACCGAGCAGCCGTACGGCATTCGCGACTGCGCCTTCCGCGATCCCGCGGGCAACCTGATCCGCATCCAAGAGCTGCGCTAACCCGCCTGGCAGTTCGCAGCCATGTGCACAGACGCGTACCGTGAGGCGCTGACACGACAGCTCTCATCCCGGGCCCTGGCCTCGGCATCGAGCCAGCACGAGGCCGCTGAAGTCGATCGCGAAGGCATTGTGGGGCGGCCGCTCCAGTGTCCCGAGACAGGACGATCTGGAAGGCCCCGGTGCCGTGACCACAGGTGCGGCAGCCAGCGCGGCCAGGTGATGGAGCTCGTCGAGGCCACGGTCGTCAGCGGCCAGGCGGTCTATTTCCTGGGGCTTCTCGAACCCTCGCGGGACGATCCAGCGGACGCGGGCTTCCATGAGGCTTGGGGAGCCGCTCCCATCATGCAGGCCCACCGCGTCGCGCGTGATTGTCCTTCCGGGCTGCCAGCGGCCCCCGGCGGCAGCCAACCTAACATCGTCTTATGGAGTTCAGCCGGGACCTGCGGGACGAGGTGATATCGGGCGGCATCACTGTGTCCTTCCGTCTCTGGCGGCGGCCTAAGGTCCGAGAGGGAGGCCGTTACCCTGTCGGTCCTGCGCAGATCGAGGTGGACTCCGTGGACCTGGTGCCCTTTAGCGCTATTACCCCGGCCGACGTCCGCCGGTCCGGGGAACGAGACCGGGAATCCCTGCGCCAGCGGGCGGCCCACGCGGGTCCTATCGTTGACGACACGCTGCTGTACCGGGTGGAGTTCCATCTCGTCGCCCGCCAGCACGACCCGGGGGGACCCTGACCAGATGAGGCCAGAGCTTCAGCCCCAATGACGGCCAGCTGTCACGTGCCGTGTCCGCGGCCCAGGTGGGCGGCGCCCGGCCAGTCTGGGAGTCTGTTTGGGTGGATTGAACTATGTGGGACACCTTCAGCTGTGCTGTTCCCGTGGCGGGGTAAGTCCGTGCTGGTAGGCGAAGGTGACCGCTTGGGCGCGGTCGCGTGCGTCAATCTTGGCGAGCAGGTGGTTGATGTGGCTTTTGACGGTGCCTTCGCTGACGACGAGGTGTTCGGCGATCTCACGGTTCGACATGCCTGTGGCGATGAGTGACAGTACCTCGGCTTCCCGGGGAGTGAGACCCGCGGGAAGAGGCCGGAGCGGTCGCCGGTCCTGGGCCGCCGGTCCGGTGGCGATGGCGTCAACCACGTGATGCTGGACGGCGGGGTCGATGACTGCATAATTATCGAGGACTTGTCTGAGGGCTTGGCGGATCTCTGCCCCGCCCGCGTCTTTGGTCAGGTAGCCGCGTGCGCCGGCCTGCAGAGCGTTTATCACGGATCGGTCATCCGCGTAGGTGGTTAGCACGACGACCTTGGTCTGTGGCACGCGCTCACGTAGCAGGCGGGTGGCCTCGACGCCATCACAGCGGGGCATCCGCAGATCCATGAGGACGATGTCGGGGAGTAGATCAGCGGCCATGGCGACGGCCTCGTCGCCACTAGAGGCGGACCCCACGACTTCGACCTCAGGCAGGAGGCCTAGCACCATCGCCAGTCCTTCACGGACCACTCGCTGGTCGTCAGCGATGAGAACACGCATCGGCTGGCTCACGCCGGCACCCGCAACTCCACCCGGAAGCCCTCGCGTGTCGTCGCCGTGGTGAGTTCGCCGCCGAGCAGTTCGGCCCGCTCGCGCATCCCCGTCAGGCCGTAACCGGACCCGTCGTTGGCCACGCGCGGCGCTTCCCAGTTCATCGCGAAATTCTCGACCGTCAGGCGGGTGCCGCAAGGCTCATAACCGAGGTGCACCTCGACCCGTTCCGGGCGGGCGTGCTTGGTGATGTTCGTAAGCGCTTCTTGGGCTACCCGGTACACCGCGAGCCCAGCGTCTGACGGGAGTTCGTATGCCTGGCCGGACACCGTGAACTGGCACGGGACGCCGCTAACCTCCTGGAACTGCGCGGCGAGACCGGCCAGGCGTTCGGGGCCGGGCAGTTCGTCGCCGCGCAGCATCCCGATCACCTGGCGGGCTTCTTCGAGCCCGGACTTGCCCAGGTGATGGGCACGCTCGATGGCTCCCGGCAGCCGAGAATCGCCCGGGTTATCGGCCACGAGCATCCGTGCGCCTTCAAGCTGGAGCATGAGCCCGGACAGGGAATGGGCGAGTACATCGTGCATCTCCCTGGCAAGCCGCTGGCGTTCGGCCAGTCCAGCCGCCCGTGCCTGCGCCGCCCGGGTGCCCTCCAGTTCGACCAGGAGCCGTTCGGCTTGGTCGTTGGCCTGCCCGAGCCGTCTCGCTAGCAACGTCATGCCAGGGAAGCCGATAATCGCGATGGCGCTGAGCAGCGCGGAGGCCGGCGCGCCGTGGCTGACGACCACCGCAGCCGCCGGTGGTCACCTTGCTGCCTAGCCATACGCCAGGCAGCAACTGAGTTACCCGCGTGTCCGCTCGATGAGATCCGGGCCCGCATCCTCGAACGCGGCCGTGATGACTCGCACGCCGGCCTGGCATGGGTTTGGGCCGCTCGCCGCCCGCTATGGACGGCATCCGGGATGGCAGACTGAAAAGCGGCGGAGACGCCGATAACCTTGGCGTGCTTGTGGGAACGACGGCGCTGCCGTTGCCCGGGTGGTTCGCTAAGCGTATGGTCAAAGAGCAGTTGTTGTGATCGCCTGGGCACGGTTGCAGTTGGGGCTGCCTCGGGGACGTCGCTCCGGACCTTGGTGACGCGGTTGAGTTACCAAGGAAGAGCCTCATGAATGTCCCTGAACGGAAGTGCGTAACCGCGAAGCGGGTAGGGGGGCCGGATTGCCGACGGGCGGGTGCGGTCGCGTCGCGGAATGGCACCGATAAGCCCGGGGCCGCTGATGCGCCAAGGTCGGCATTGGAACGCTCCAACGGCCATATCGTCGCGATCATGCGTCATGGCTGCGTGCGCTCGGAGGTACGCGCTGCGCCGAAGCCAGCTGCTGACGCGGTCGGCAAGACGGCAGGCCAAGCGGGCGGGCGCGCTGCAGGAGCAGGCCCGGCGCAAGTGGTGCGCGCCGCCTCCGGGGATAGACGCCCTGAAGGGACAGTTCCCGCCGCTGGTGCTCCTGGCGAGAAGACCGTGGCTTGGCCTCCGGCCTTTGTGTTGGTCGCCTCCCGCCAGCCCGCAAACCTGACTCAGGCCGTCCATGTGCCAGGCGGCTCGCGGTCTACCTCAGCGTGGATTGAGTCCGGGGCGTAGCGAAAAGGAGAAACGTCGGATGCTTGGAGAAGCAGCGATGCCGCGCACGCGGCTGGTGAAACTGCCCGGCCGCGGGACGACGCGCGTGTGGGAGTGCGCCGGACCGCCAGGCGCGGGAACCCTGGTCCTTATTCACGGGGTGGCGAGTACGGCCGAGCTGAACTGGGCGAAGGTCTTCACGCCGCTCGGACGGCATTTCCGGGTCGTCGCCGCCGATCTGCGTGGCCATGGCGACGGAATCCCCCTGCGTTCCCGGTTCCGGCTGGAGGATTGCGCTGACGATGTCGCCGCGCTGGCAGCTGCCCTTGATATCCGCAGGTTTACTGCCGTGGGCTATTCCATGGGCGGCATGGTTGCCCAGCTCATGTACCGGCGGCACACGTCGCTGGTGTCGGGCCTGGTCTTGTGCTCCACCACGCGCAACGTCTGCGGATCACCGGCGGAGCAGATGGCCGCTCTTGCGGTACCGGCGATGGCCGCAGCCCTGCAATGGAACCCGATGCTGCATCTGCTGGGCGCCGACTTCTTCGGCATGGCGCTGCTGGGCCGGGTTGACGACCCGGCGACAGCCAGGTGGGCCCGCGCCCAGTTGAGCCGGACCACTCTGGCCACCACCATCTCGGCCATGCACGCAGTCTGCGGGTTCACGTCGGACAGCTGGATCAGCCAGGTCGATGTGCCGACCGCAGTGGTCATCACCGCCCGGGACCGCGTCGTGCCGCCAGATCGCCAGCTTGAGCTGGCCCGGGCGATCCCGGGCGCATCGGTCCACCACCTGGACGCCGATCACGGAGCATGCATCAACGCGCCGCGGTTGTTCGCCCCCGCATTGCTCGAGGCCTGCTGGTCGGCAGAGCCAGCCCACGCCAGCGCACTGCGTACCCCAGCCTGAAGCGTCCGGCGCCGGCCACCTCAACCCCCCGGGTCCACCGCTAGCGACTTAGGATCGCTGACCGGTCCGCGGCGGCGCCTGGCCGGTCAAGACATACCCGCTGCCGAGCGCTAGCTCGTGGACGTGCACGTCCACGAGCAGTTGCTCGAGATGATGCCACGGCCGCTGGAACCCCTCGAAGCTGCGCACATAGGGAGCGTGGAGCATCGTCACTGGCAGGTTCACGGCCACCATCCATGGTGCCGCCCACTTGCCGCCGCCAGCGGCCACCCCGGCGCCAGGACGCAGCGTGCTCAGGACGTTCCGTAGCGCATCCTGAGACTGCAGGATGTCGTGGACGGCGCAGAACAGAGCGGCGTCTGCGGTTAACGCAATCTGCGCATCCTCGGCCGACGACTGCACGACCGTGACGTTACGCCAGCCTTCCTGCTCGATGCGTTCGCGCGCCACCGCCACCATTTCCGGTGATTCCTCAATGCCGACCACCCTGCCCTGAGGACCTACTTTGTCCAGCAGTGAGCCGTGGCACAGCCCTGTCCCGCATCCCACGTCGAGGACCACCTGCCCACGGCAGAGCGGGAGTGCCTCGACGACTGCCCGGCGGTAGCCCTGGAAAGCGCTCGTCCTCTGATCGTAGGAGCGGGCATGCTCTTGGTAAGCCGGCTGCCGCGCCACCCCCGCCGACGCATGTACGGAAGGCACGGAATTAGGCGATTCGTTCATGGCCCCTCACCCTTCACCCCTCACCTGGAGGGGTATCTCCTGACGTGTTCTCCGGGCGCCATTCGTGACGGGATCCAACGTACCCAGGGTCGCGGTCGTCCGTGTTAACGGTGTGTGACACTTAACGTCCTGCTGGCAAATGTTCTCCAAGCGGCGGAACGCTGGCCATGATGCCGAGGTGGCGTAAGAGGTTTTTGCGCCCCCAAATTCATTGGCGCCAACTTGCTTGGGCCATGAACGTGAGCCAATCTGAGCGGACATTGATGTGCCTATTTACCAACCCTTAGGCCGGAAAAAGCGGGGCAAAAGGGATTTCTTGAACGCCTCGAGTACCCGCGACGCTCACGCCCCGATCGTGCGGAACCCCTCGCGCCAGGTCGGATAGCGCAGGATCCAGCCGAGCTCCTTCTTCGCCTTCGCGTTGGCCGCGCCCCGGGCCTGCATCAGCATGTCCAGCCCGGAGCCCATAACCAGCCGGCCAGCCCACTCCGGCACGCGCCGGGGCGGGCGGGCGCCGAGCGCCGCCGCCAGCACCGGAAGCCACTCGCGCATCGGGGCAGGCTCATCGTCGGTAACGTTGTAGATGGCCGGGCCGTCAGCCTCCAGGGCCAGCACCGTTGCTGCGGCCGCGTCATGGAGGTGGATGAAGGACATCATGCCCCTGCCGTCGCCTACCAGGGGATACTGGCGCCTCGCCACGGCGGTCGTCATCTGGTCCGGCTCGCCGTAGAACCCGCCGTAGCGCAGCGTGATCCCCCCGGCGGCTGTCACCGCCTGGTCCAGGTGGGTCATCGCCGCGAAAGTCTGTGCCGCGCTGGCTGGCGGTTCCGCCAGCACCGGGTCGTCTTCGGAAGCCACCAGGCCCGATGAGGCGTACCGGTACGGCGCGAAACTCTGTCCGACGAGCTTGGGCACTCCCGCCGAACGGGCGGCGGCTATCACGTTGTCGGTGCCGTCCGTCCGCAGCCGGTTGGTGGGCGCGAACGTCTTGTCCAGGCTCCGGCCGAAGCGCATGCCCGCCAGCGCCGTCGCCTGGTAGATGATCGCGTCCGGGCGCACGTACGCTACCGCCGACCTGGTCGCGGCGGCATCCAGGACGTCCAGGACAAGCGGTGTCGCGCCCGCGGAACGGATCCTGCCTTCGTGTGATGCAGAACGGCACGTCCCGGTCACCTCCTGCCCCTGCTCGGTGAGCTGCCGGGTCAGGTGGGTCCCGACGGCGCCGCTGGCCCCGATGATCAGTACTCGCATGAGCTTGCTCCCGTGTCCGTCACGCCGACGCGATCCGCCGTGTCAGTGTTTGCGTGTCACAGCCGATGACACGCGGCGAAGCGAGGACGTGACGAGTGAGCGACGACGCAGCACCTGGCACAGGGCAGGACGCGGAGCTGGCCCGCGTGTTCGAGCAGCACCGGCGGCACCTGCGGGCGATCGCCTACCGGATGCTCGGCTCGCTGGCCGAGGCCGACGACGCGGTGCAGGAGACCTGGGTGAGGTTCGCCGCCGCCGGAACCGACGGCGTGCGGAACGTAAGCGGCTGGCTGACCACGATAGTCACCCGCGCGTGCCTGAACGTCCTGCGCGCCCGGGCCGCCCGGCCGGAGCAGCCCGCCGGGATGGTCGTGCCAGACCCGATCGCCGTCCATGCAGACGACGCCGCGCCCGACCCGGAACAGGAGGCGCTGCTCGCTGAATCAGTCGGGCTGGCGCTTATGGTCGTGCTGGACGCCCTGACGCCCGCTGAGCGCGTGGCATTCGTGCTGCACGACGCGTTCGGCGTGCCGTTCAGCGAGATCGGGCAGCTTGTCGGGCGATCGGAGCAGGCGGCTAGGCAGCTGGCCAGCCGGGCCCGCCGCCAGGTCAGGGAGGCGGGGCCGAACACCCCCGACGTGGGCCTGCCGCAGCAGCGCGCGATCGTGGACGCGTTCTTCACGGCGGCCCGCGCGGGCGACTTTGACCGGCTCATGGAACTGCTCGACCCCGATGTCGTCATCCGCGCGGACGGCGGCCCGGCCCGGCCCGGCGCCTCGGTCGTCATGCGAGGTGCGGCGCAGATCGCCCGGGCGACGATCGCGACGGCCAGCCCGCTAGCCGACTTCACCCCGGTGCTGGTCAACGGCGTAGCCGGGATGCTGATCACGGTCAGGGGACGGCCGGTGTCACTCATCGCGGTCACGGTCACCGGCAGCCGGATCACCGCGATGGACGGCATCACCGACCTGGATCGGCTGGCCCGGCTAGGCCTGGCGGGTCTCAGCCCCGGAAGCCGCGACTAGACGTTCGCCGGTTCTGGGTCGAGTCCCTAGACTAGTGAGCGTTCGCAGGGCTCCGGATACTCGCAGCTGAGTTTGGGCTGGTTTTTCCGACCAATTAATTAGATTTTCGGCTAATCTCCCCGCGTGGCTCCGGACATGCCCATGACCGTGGGACCTACCCCGCTGACAGCCTGGCGAGAGCGCCGCCAGCAGGTGACGGAGGGCTGGCCACCCCGGTGCCTGGTCGGGATGCTGGCTGCCCTGATCCGCTACTACACCTTCCACTCCAACGCATACGATCTGGTGATCTTCGACCAGGCGTGCGATCGTACGCGGACTTCAGGCCCGGAATCTCGGTCAATAAAGGGGTGCGCAACGGGTTCGGCCCGGACTTCTCGGTGCTTGGTGGTTACTGGGGCCGTACCTGCCGGCACGGGACACTGTCCTGCTGCGGGAGGGGGAGGACCCACCACGCTGGGAGCCCTGGGTCGTCGCGGAAAGGCCGCGGGCCTCGCGGCTCAGGCGCTACGGCTACCTAGTCACTTTGACCGGAGGGGATACATCGTGCTGCACCGGGAGAGCGGCCAGCAGAGCGCCGGTCCGTCTCAGGCGCCCGCGAAATGAGCGCCGAGACCACAGCCAGCGGCTCTTCGGTACCCGTCGCCGGCGTCCCGGCCGGCGACGGCGGCCGGACGGCGGAGGTACCGAATGCGGCCGGCCGCCTGCTGGGCCGGCTGTCCGTGCTCCCGGCGCTGCTGGCGATGGCCTGGCTGCTGACCGGGCTCCCTCTGCTGATGCTGGGCTGGTTCACCTGGCCGCTGATGGTGGCGCTGTCCGTGCCGGTGGCGGCCGTGGCGGTGATAGGCGGTCTGCGGTGGATCCCGGACCGATGGCCAGGCACCCTGCCAGCGCGCGGCGCCGGGCAGGCGGGCACGCCGTGGTGGGCAGTGGCCGGTGTCATCGTGGTGGCTGCCGCGTTCGGCGCCGAGCAGCTGATATATCACTCCCAGCAGATCATCATCGTGCGCGATCCCGCGTCCTACATCCAGTTCGGGGCCTGGATCGCCCGCCACGGATCACTCCCGATCCCGCAGTCGCGCGCGGCGTTCGGCGGAACCCATCACCTGCTCATCTTTTCCAGCCCCGGGTACTTCCAGGTCGGCGGCAGCATCGTGCCGCAGTTCATGGCCGGGATGCCGATGCTTCTCGCGGCCGCCTTCTGGGCCGGCGGGGTGAGCGCGGCGGTCCTGGTGGCACCGGTGCTCGGAGCGGCCGCGGTGCTCACGTTCGGCGGCCTGGCCGCGCGGCTGGCCGGGCCGCGGTGGGCGCCGCTGGCGGCTCTGGTCCTCGCCCTCTCCCTGCCGGAGCAGTACGTCAGCCGGTCGGCCTTCAGTGAGCCGCTGGCTCAGATCCTGTTCCTCGGCGGGCTCTGCCTGGTCATCGACTCGCTGGCGGCCGACGGCGCTGCGGCCCGGGTCATCGCCGGGCTGGGCGGCCTGGCTCTCGGCCTGACCATCCTGGTGCGCATCGACGGGATCAGCGACATCCTGCCGGTCGTTCCGTACTGCGGCCTGCTGCTGGCCAGGCGACGGCCCCAGGCGCTCCCGCTCCTCGGCGGTCTTGGCCTCGGCGCGGTTTTCGGCGTGGTGGACGGGCTGGTGCTGTCCTGGCCCTACATGGTGCTGATCAGGGGCGCGCTGCTGCCCCTGGCGCTGGCGGCTGGCGCGGTCCTGGTCGTGACGGCCCTGGGAGTGCCGGTGCTGCGGCGGCGCGGCCTGCCCCGGGCGGACTGGGCCGGGAAGCGGGCACGATGGGCGCTCCGCGCGGCCGCGGCCCTGCCCTTGGCGATCCTGATCGGGCTGGCCGTCCGCCCCTACGTCCATCCGGTGCCCATCATGCCCGGCCGACGGCCCCGGTACCGTGCCATCACCTTCCATCACTACATGCAACTCAGCCTGCACTGGGTGTTCTGGTACGTCGGGGTACCGGTCGTGCTGCTCGCCGCACTCGGCGCCGCCGTGCTCGTCCGCAGGTGCCTGCGCGGCGAAATGCCGGCCTGGGTGCTGCCGCTCGGCACGTTCGGGTGGATCATCGTCACGGTGCTGTACCGGCCGGCCATCATCCCCCAGCAGCCGTGGGCGAGCCGCAGGCTGGTGCCCGGCGTGCTGCCAGGGCTGATCCTGCTGGCGATCTGGGGGGCAAGCTGGCTCATTGCCTGGGCCCGGCGCCACGACTACGGCCCGGTGGCCTTCGCCGCGATCCCCGTCTGCGCCGCGGCACTGGTGGTGCCGGCCGCGATAACCACGTTCGGCCTGGGCGTCAGGGATGGCGGGCCGCTGGGGATCAGGCCGGTCGCGGACGGCTGGGCACTCACGGCCACGGAGTCGGGTGAGATCGCGGCGGTAGCCCGGATGTGCGCGGCGCTGCCCGGTAATTCCTCCGTTGTCATGCTCAGCGGCCGGGCCGCCGACGAGTTCCCCGAGGTCGTCCGCGGTATGTGCGGCCTGCCGGCCGCGGTCCTGCCCCACCCGACGCCGGCCCGCGTGCGGCAGGTCGTGCGGGGCATTGACAGGGCGGGCCGGCGTCCGGTCCTCCTGGCGACTTTCCGCGACGCACTCATCCCCTACGGCACCGGGGCAAGGGAGATCATGCGGCTGCACACGAGGCAGGATGAGGGCACCGAGACGGTCGCGCCCGAGACCACCAACCGGGTGCACTTCGAAGTCTGGATACTGGAGCCCGCCCCATGAGCGCCGCCGACCAGGATCTAGCCAGGGGCCGAGCGGACTAGGGTGAGGTGTGATCACTTGCGTCGTGGAGTACGTGATCGATCCTGCGAAGATCGACGCCTTCGAGCGCTTCGGGCGCCGGTGGATCCAGCTGGTCGATTCGCATGGCGGTACGCATCACGGCTACTTTCTTCCGGCCGAGGGTGCAAGCGACAAGGCCCTCGCCCTGTTCAGCTTCCCCAGCCTCGCGGCTTACGAGCAGTACCGTGCCCTGTTCGGCACCGATCCGGAATTCCTTGAAGCCGACCGCATCCGGGACGAGAGCAAGTGCGTGCTCCGCTACGAGCGGACATTCATGCGCCCGCTGCTGCCCGGCCACTGACAGGGCAGTCCGGCCACTGACCGGGCAGGTGGCCCGCGCAACGGTCCGGGGCAGTACCTGCCGCCCGGACCAGTTGAACGCGTGTTAACCCCCGCATTGACCCGGGGATCGCGAATGCTAGGTCGCCTCTATCAATCGGGCGGCTCATCCGGTGTCCTTGTGTGCCCTGTTACGCCAGAGCACCGGGAAGTTCCCGGCGGCGAGCTCTTCCACGTGACGAAGGCGCCACAGGATCGATTGCTGGCGCTGCGGCGGCGCGGCGTTGAGCAGACTGGTCAGCATGGCCAGGGTCCGCAGCAGCACCATCGGGGACTGAGAGCTGGACTCGATGAGATCGTCCAGGGCGATCTGCAGGTAGTCATCCCAGGATGGCAGGGCCAGGACCACGCGGACGGTCCCGGTGTCATCGGCTACCTCGGCAACGTCCAGGTCACGCGGCGAAAGGGGCAGCAGCAGGCTCTCGATGGTGTCCAGTACCTGGACGGCGGTGGCCGGATCGTTGACGGCCGGCGATAGCGCGCGCAGGCCGATGTCGGTCAGCAGCCGGAAGGCGAACAGCGGGTCCTGGCGGAATGTACGTTCCTGCCCAGTCACGAGTCCGCCGAGCACTGCCGCGTCGCTCCCGTCGGCGCCGTGCAGGTCGGCGACCGGGGCGCCTTCCTGCAACGTGTCGCCGATGCGGGCCCGGAGCACGATCACGGCAGTACCGGCAGCGGAGCACAGCCGCCGGAGATCGAGTTGCTGCAAGATGGCCTGCCGGTGCGGCCAGGTGACCGTCTGGGTGAGCGGCGGGAGCTGCGGGGCGGGGTGCCGGTCGCCACCGGCCGGGTGCCGGTAAAGCTCGTCGATAATCACCCGGCCCTGGGCGGCGATGGCCGACAAGGTCGGCGCGAGCTGGATGGAGGCGAAGGCCCGCACCTGCAGCGTGCGGACCAGGGCGAGCGTGACGAGCACCGCGACCACCTCGGCCACCGGCACGATGACCGGCACCTTCGGATCGTTGCCGATGGCCAGCGCCGCAGTGACCGAGAACACGAACACGCCGATGGCCAGCCCGAACGTGCGCCACACGATCGGGTCGTCGCGGAACAGGTTCAACCGGGGCGAGAGGCTGCCGAACGCCCACTGCACGGTGAGGAAAAGCAGCGAGAAAATAATGCTGACCAGCCCTAGGACGCCAAAGCCAACGGCGACAAGCGTCTCCGTCACCCGGGTGCTGGCCACGCTGGTCTCGGTGGTGATCCGCGGCAGCGCCAGCCCGAGCCCCAGCCCGGCCACCGCGCACAGCAGCTGCACCAGCCCGGCCCGCATCTGTCGGCGCGGCCGGGCGAACCTGCCTACCACGATGGCGGACCCCCAATATCACGGCAGCTGCCACGCCGCACGGCCCAGTAGCACGTGTGGCGGACATGCGTCCTCCTATTCTGGCGAGCTTTGGCCGAGACGCTCAGGAGGCTCGCGCACCGGACTGTCCCCGTTAGCTGCGTACCCGTTAGCTGCGTACCGGGCGCAGGCTTACGCTGTCGCTGGCGGGTGCCAGCGGATGAATCGGCTGCGGGTTGGCCAGTAGCTGCGGTGGGATCGTCACTGCCCGGAAGGATGTTTGACTGGCTTGCCAGCCGCCCGCGTCGTCCGCCCAACCTGGGCAGGATCTGCGGTAAGGCCGCCGTCCGGGAATGCCGTGCCTCGGCGGCTCGCTGGGTCGACCAGCAGTACCAGCTCATCGAGTCTGCGGTC
>Ga0208717_1000467_pt1 | contig 13652 bp, 11 predicted proteins | sample NGESurF53shallow_FD_184489 | JGI IMG/M metagenome (GOLD analysis project Ga0208717, IMG submission 184489) | Arctic peat soil microbial communities from Barrow, Alaska - NGEE Surface sample F53-3 shallow (SPAdes) | ecosystem: Environmental > Terrestrial > Soil > Wetlands > Peat ... | reverse complement strand
ACCTTGACTTCGGCATCCGGGCCGGTCAGCGCGGCCGCCCAGCGCTCGGCCACCGGGACCCGGGCGGGCCGCCGGCCACGCCGCGGCGTCAGCAGGGTCCAGCCCGGCGACCCACCCGCAGCGTCCAGCCGGGCCCGCGCGGCCGCATCAGCCAGCGCGTCCAGCGCCCCGGCCAGCAGCGGCCCGGGCGGTTCCCCGCCAGGCTCGCCGGCGCGGCACACGGGCGGCATGGCCCCGGCCAGTTCGGCGGCGCGCGGGGCGTCCGGGCCGGTCAGCACCGTCCGCCAGGAAGCGGTCCAGCCGTCACCGGGCCCTCCGCTACCAGCGCGGTCCAGCCCCGGGAGCACTTTGCCCCGGGTGCACAGGTCGGCGGCGAACCGGGCCACGGCCGCCCAGTAGATCGCCGAGCCCCCGGCGATCATGTCGGGATGGCTGACCACGCCGGGGGGAGTATCCACCGGATCCAGGCCCGTCAGGATGGTGAGTGCGGCGGCCGGCCCGAAGGCCAGCGCCGGGATACGCCAGCAGCCGAGCGCGGCGCGGCGGCCCCGGCCGGGGCCGGGGCCGGTCGGTCCGCCGTCGTCCTCGCCGGCCGGGTCGGCTGGCCTGATCAGCTCGGGAGCGGCCGCCGGGCCCGCGCCTGCGCCCGCCGTCGGCAGCCAGAGGGTGAGCTCGTCGGCGGCCGCCTTGCCCGCCAGGTCACGCAGGCCGCCGCCCAGGACGCCGAGCGCGTCGGCCAGCACGTCAGGATCAGCCGCGAACGGGTGCGGCCGCGCCGCCCGGGACGGGCGGCCGCCGGCCGGGGCCGGTCCGCTGGCCGGGAGCGCGGAGTCTTCCGCCCACAGGCAGAGCGCACCCCGCGCCCAGATCCCGTGGATGACCAGCATGCCCGCCGCTCCCTGCCCGCCGGCCCGACCAGGCCGGACTGCACTCCCGCTCGACGGTAGCAATGATCGGGGACACTCTGGCCCCGGAACACGGAGGCCCGGGAACCGCGTGGCAGGCTGACGTCATGCCGGACGACAGCGCCTTGATCCACCGCGCCCGCGAGCTGGCCAGCCAGGTCCTCGCCCCGGCCGCGATGGGCGTGGAGGCTACTCACCGGGTGCCGCCGGAGCAGCTGGACCTGCTCGCCGCCGAAGGCTTCTACGGGCTGGCCGGCCCGCGGGAGGCGGGCGGCCTGGACGTGCCGTTCCCGGAGGCCTGCCAGATCATCGAGATCCTGGCCGGCGCGTGCCTGTCCACCACGTTCGTGTGGATGCAGCACCATGGCGTGGTGCGCGCGGTCGCCGGGGCTCCGGCCGCGCTGCGGCAGGAGCTGCTCGGGCCGCTGTGCCGGGGCGAGCGGCGGGCCGGGGTGGCCCTGGCCGGGCTGCTGCCGGGCCCGCCCCGGCTGCGGGCCCGGCTCACCGAGGGCGGGTACGTGCTCGACGGGACCTCGCCGTGGGTCACCGGCTGGGGGCTCATCGACACGCTGCACGTGGCCGCCCGCCAGGAGGACGACACCATCGTGTGGGCCGTGCTCGACGCGCGGCCCGCCGCCGGATCCTCCCTCACGGCCGAGCCGCTGCCCCTGGTGGCGGTGATGGCCAGTTCCACCGTGCAGCTCACCTTCACCGCTCACCCCGTCCCGCAGGGGCGGGTGACCGGCACCCTGCCCCTGGACCAGTGGCGCAGCCGGGACGCGGCCGGATTGCGGGCGAACGGCTCACTCGCGCTGGGCCTGGCCGCGCGCTGCTGCGAGCTGATCGGGCCTGGCCCGCTCGATGAGCAGCTGGCCCACTGCCGGGCGGCGCTCGACACCGCAGGCCCTGACTCCATGCCCGGGGCCCGCGCGGCCGCCTGCGAGCTGGCCCTGCGCGCCACGGCGGCGCTGGTGGTCATCCAGGGCTCCTCGGCCATCCTGGCCGATCACGACGCGCAGCGGCTGGCCCGGGAAGCCCTGTTCCTGCTGGTGTTCGGCTCCCGGCCGCCGATCAAGGAGTCGCTGGCCGGGCTGCTCACGAACCACACGCGCTAGGTAGAGTGCGGATGATTTTCCCTCACAGGACGGTGTACCCCCGTGCCAGATACCCCAGGGTCAGAGACGACTCGCAGCCCCGGACCGGCGCCCCGCCCAGCCCCGGAACCCCGCCGGGCCGCCTCGGGCTTCCCCGCGGTGATCGTGCGCGACGCCCGGCCCGGCGAGCTGGCTGAGCTGGGTGATCTGCGGGTGACGGCCTACGAGGCCGGCGGGTTCTTGTCCGACGCCTCGCACTACGGCGAGACTCTCCGCACGCTGGGCCACGACGGCATCGGCCAGATACTGGTCGCGGTCGGGGACGCGGACAGCGGGGATGGACGTACCGGGGCTGGACCCACGGGGGATGAGCGCACGGGCCAGCTCCTCGGCACCGTCATGCTGCAGCTGTGGCCGCACGCCGAGCACGTGGTACAGGCACCGGACGAGGCCGAGATCAGGGCGCTCGCGGTGGCCCCGGAGGCGCGCGGGCGCGGGGTGGGCCGGACCCTGCTCCGGGCCGTCGCCGACCGGGCCCGGGGCTGCGGGGTACGGCGCCTGCTGCTGTCCACCCAGACGACCATGCTCGCCGCGCAGCACCTCTACACCGAGGCCGGCTTCCGCCGCCTGCCGGAGCGCGACTGGCAGCCGGTGCCCGGGTTCACCCTGCTGGCTTACGGTGTCGAGTTGTCCGACTGATCTGGCGCACCGGCCTGCGCTTGCCTGGCCCGCTCAGCGCGGAACGCCGCGAGCCCAGGGCGCGGCAACCGGGTCCGGCCCGGCGGCGCACTGGTCGGCTGACCTGGCGCGATCTTGTGCAGCTGCTTGTTCATCGAGCGGAACAAGAAGAACAGGGCGAGGCCCATGCCGACGACTACGAGGAACCCGACCAGCCCCGGGTATACCTGGCTGGCGGTGCTCGACGCGGCCAGGACACTCACCGGCTCACCCTCTCCCGCACCCCCGCGAACAGGTCGTCCTCGAGGAACTCGGTATCCACTACCGACCTGGCTAGATGATAGTCCTCGGTCGGCCAGGCCGCGCGCTGCACCTCCACCGGGCAGGCGAACCACGAGCTTTCCGGGTCGATCTGGGTGGCGTGGGCGAGCAGCGCCTGGTCCCGGATCGGGAAGTAGTCCGCGCACTGGACCCGGCTGGTGATCTCCACCGGCTTCCGGTCGTCCGCCCGCTCCTCCCAGCGCTTGAACCATTCGGCGTAGGGCGATTCCAGGCCCCGCCGCAGCATCTCGTCGTGCAGCGCCGTGATCCGGTCCTTGTGGAACGTGGCGAAGTAGTACAGCTTGAGCGGCTGCCAGGGATCGCCCGTGCCGGGGTAGCGGTCCGGGTCCGCGGCGGCCTCGAACGCCTCGACCGCGACCTGGTGAGTCTTGATGTGATCCGGGTGCGGGTAGCCGCCCTCTTCGTCGTAGGTCAGGATCACGTGCGGCTGGAATTCGCGGACGGCGCGGACCAGTGGCTCGGCCGCGACCTCGAGGGACTGGACCGCGAAACAGCCTTCGGGCAGCGGCGGCAGCGGATCGCCCTCGGGCAGCCCGGAATCGATGAATCCGAGGAATTGCTGATGCACCCCGAGGATCTCGCGGGCGCGGGCCATCTCCTCACGCCGGATCCGGGGCAGACTTTCCCGGACGTCCGGCCGTTCCATGGCCTTATTCAGGATGTCCCCGCGCTCGCCACCGGTCAGCGTGGCCACCATGACCTCGGCGCCTTCGCGGACGTAGCGGGCCATGGTGGCGGCGCCCTTGCTCGATTCGTCGTCCGGGTGCGCGTGCACGGCCATCAGACGCAACGGCTCGGACGGCGGAACCACCGGTTCATTCGTGGCGGCAGACAAGCGAATTTCCCCTCGGCACCGTGAAGAAGTCAATAGGAACCGGCGCTCCGCATCCCCGAAGGTGCAACCGGGGCCCAGTACCTCGCCGACAGAACATTGTGCAGGACAACGCGCTGGCCCCGCGACGACATTCCCGTATAGTGGCGGGCTCTGATGGCACGGCGGCGTCAGGCCTGGCTGGCCCGGAACTCGTGAAGGGCGACGTACTTGTCAGGCCTTGTTAGCCTCGAAGGATTACCCCCGAGGAGCCACGCATGGCTCACGCGGATCCGAGTGTCCGCACTGCAGGCAAGGAGTACCCGTGACCGAGACGAATAACGACAGCCTCACCTGGCTCACCCAGGAGGCATACGACCGGCTCAAGACAGAGCTGGACTACCTCTCGGGACCGGGGCGGGTCGACATCGCCAAGAAGATCGAGGCCGCCCGGGACGAGGGTGACCTGCGGGAGAACGGCGGCTATCACGCCGCCAAGGAAGAGCAGGGCAAGATCGAGGGCCGGATCATCCAGCTCGCGCACATCATCCAGCACGCCCGCGTGGGTGAGCCGCCGCGGACGGACGGGTTGGTCGGGCCGGGGATGACCGTGACCATCCGGTTCGACGGCGACGATGACGAGGTGACCTTCCTGCTCGCCTCCCGGGAGGAGAGCGGCGCGCCGATTGACGTCTACTCGCCGCGCTCGCCACTGGGCAGCGCCATCAACGGCAAGAAGATCGGCGACTCGGCCACCTACCAGCTGCCGAACGGCCGGTCGGCCAAGGTCGAGATCCTGGAGGCCGTCCCCTACATCGGCGGCTAACCGCCCGGACGCACCAGCGCGGTGCATTGTGTGCATCATCATCACGCACACAATGCACCGCGCTGTTGTTCGGCGGCGGGTTAGGCGCCGGCGACGAGTTCGGGGGCTGGGGCCTCGGCGTCGCCCGGGGCGGTGCGGCCGCGCAGCGGCACCTCCTTGATGAACCAGGCCAGGATGAAGGCCAGCGCGCTCGCCGGGATCGCCCACAGGAACACCCCGTGGATCGCATGGGTGACCGCGTAGTACACGTCGTGCTGGATGGCCGCGGGCAGTGCCCGGACCGTGGCCGGATTGAACTGGCCGCCGCTGGTGGACAGGTGCACGCCGGGCGACACCGAGGTCAGCGCCTCAGTCAGCCGCCGGGCGAAGATGGCGCCGAACGCCGACACCCCGATCGACCCGCCGATCTGCTGGAAGAACAGCCGCGAGCTGCTGGCCACCCCGATGTCGCGGAGCTGCACGCTGTTCTGCGCGATCAGCGTGGTCATCTGCATCAGGAAGCCCATGCCGAGGCCCAGCACCACCATGTACAGGCCGGAGGTGACCCGGCTGGTGTTCACCCCGAGCAGGGACAGCAGCCACATGCCGACGGTCATGCAGCCCGCGCCGATGATCGGCAGCGCCTTGTACCGACCGGTCCGGGTGGTGATCTGGCCGGCGATCAGCGAGGTGATCATCACGCCGACCATCATGGGCGTGAGCAGCAGCCCGCTCACCGTGGGCGAGGCACCCTGCACGGTCTGCTGGTACAGCGGCAGGAACGTGATCGCGCCGAACATGGCCAGCCCGGCCAGGAAGCTGAGCCCGGTGACCAGCGCGAAGTTCCGGTTGCGGAACACGTGCAGCGGCAGGATCGGCTCGGCCGCCCGCGCCTCGATCATGATGAAGGCGGCCACCGTCGCCGCGGCCACCGCGCCCAGGCCGAGGATCTGCGGGGACGTCCAGGCGTACTGGCTGCCGCCCCAGGTGGAGATGAGCACGATCGCGGTGGTGGCTACCGCGAGGACCACCGCGCCCAGGTAGTCCACCCGGTGCTCGACCCGGCGCCGGGGCAGGTGCAGGGTCGCGGCCAGGTAAGCCAGGGCCACGCCGCCGATCGGCAGGTTGATGTAGAAGATCCAGCGCCAGGAGAAGGAGTCGGTGATGAAGCCGCCGAGCAGCGGCCCGCCGATGGTGGCGATCATCATCACGGCCATGATGTAGCCCATGTACTGGCCCCGCTCCCGGGGCGAGACCAGGTCACCGATGATCGCGATGGCGCTGACCATCAGGCCGCCCGCGCCGAGGCCCTGGATGGCGCGGAACGTGATGAGCTCGCCCATCGTCTGGGACAGCCCGGCCGCCGCGGAACCCGCGAGGAACAGCACGATGGCCGCCATGAACAGCTTCTTCCGGCCGTACATGTCGCCGAGCTTCCCGTACAGCGGGGTGGTGATGGTCGACGCGAGCACGTAGGCGGTGACCACCCAGGACAGGTGCGCGACGCCGCCCAGGCTGCCCACGATGCGCGGCAGCGCCGTGCCCACGATGAGCTGGTCGAGCATGGCCAGCATGATGGCCAGGAGGAGCCCCGGCAGCACCACCAGCACCTCGCGGCGCATGCCTGTGCCGGAGTCCGGGCTGGCGCCCGGGGCCGTCGCAGCGGCTTGCGTGTCTGTCATCCCGTCCCCGTGTCTGTCTGCGGACCCGCTGATGACGGCGGACCCGGCCACTGACTACTTACTTGCCGACCGGCTAGTATGGGAACACGCTAGGACGCCAACTAACCGGGCGTCAAGTAAGTTTAGCGCCGGGCCACAAGCACGGAGCGGATGATTAATGGACGACGAGGCGGGCGGGGCGGACACCCCGGGCGGACGGCGGCCCCGGGGTGAGACCCGCAAGCGGATCCAGTCTGTCGCGCTCGAGCTGTTCGCGGAGCACGGCTACGAGAAGACCTCGCTGCGGGAGATCGCCGAACGGCTTGGCGTCACGAAGGCCGCCCTTTACTACCACTTCAAGTCCAAGGAAGACATCGTCCGCAGCTTCACCGAGGACTACGTGACCGAACTGGACGCGCTCATCGCCTGGGGCCGGGCCCAGCCGCGGACCAGCGGGAACCGGGCTCTCATCCTCGACCGCTACAGCAGGATCGTCGGGCACCGCCTGGGCGTGCTGCGCTTCCTGGAGCAGAACCAGGCCGCGGTGCACCACCTGATGACCGAGGGCCAGCAGGACCGCAAGAAGCTGTTCCGTACGCAGTTCGAGACCCTGCGCGATCTGCTAGTCGAGCCGGATGCCCCGCTGCGCGACCGGGTCCGGGCGTCGGTAGCCGTGGTCTCGGTGGGCATCTCATGCATGCTGTTCGAGAAGGACTCCGGCGCCCCCGGCGAACTGCACGGCATCGTGCTGGAGACCGCGTGCGAGCTGGCCGGGGTCGAGCCGCCCGTGGGTTAGGCCCGGCTGGCGGGGGCGCCCGGCCGAACCTGGGCAGCCGGCCGGGCCTGGGCAGATCGTGCGACGGACTGCACGAGGGGCAGCACCCGGTACGGCAGCGGCGCGGCCAGCGCGATCACCGTGGAGGCCCGCACCACCCCGGCCACGTCCACGATCGCGTCGATGACCCGCTGCAGATCGGCGTTGGTCCGGGCGACCACCCGGCACAGCATGTCGCTGGACCCGGTGATCGTGTGCGCCTCGAGCACCTCCGGGATCGCGGCCAGCCGCCCGGCCACCGGGTCGTGCCCGCCCGGCTGGCGGATCTCCAGCGTGACGAAGGCGGTCACGCCGTGGCCCAGCGCCACTGGGTCGACCTCCGGGCCGTACCCGGTGATCACGCCGCGGGCATGCAGCCGGTCCAGCCGGGCCTGGACCGTGCCGCGGGCCACGCCGAGCCGCCGCGAGGCCTCCAGCACGCCCACCCGGGGTTCGGCGGCCAGCAGGGCGATAAGCCGCGCATCCAGGCTGTCGATCACCGCGACCACCTCTTCCCTCAGCGGCAGGAAAGATCCCGGTCAGGCTGTACAGCTAGCCCGGACGGAACCGTTGCGGAATATACAAAATGACTAGCGTTTCATAACAGTGTTGCACAGGATGCGGTACCAGCTCATGCTGCTGGCAACAGGACACCGAGCACTGGAGCGTGCGATGGACGCCAGCAGCGAGTTCCCGGTCACCGGCATGGACGCGATCGTCTTCGCGGTGGGCAATGCGCGGCAGGCCGCGCACTACTACTCGGCCGCGTTCGGGATGCGCTGCGTGGCCTACCGCGGCCCGGAGACCGGCTGCCGGGACGAGGCCGCGTACGTCCTCGAGTCCGGCCAGGCCCGGTTCGTCCTGCGCGGGCCGGTCCGGGCCGGCACCGAGCTGGGCCGGCACGTCGCCGAGCACGGTGACGGCGTGATCGACCTGGCCCTCGGCGTGCAGTCCGCGGAGGCCGCCTACGAGTACGCCACTGCGCGTGGCGCCGACGGCATCTCGGCCCCGCAGGTACTCGAGGACGCCCAGGGCAAGGTGGTGCTGGCCACCATCGCCGCCTACGGGGATACCCGGCACACGCTGGTGGAACGCTCCTCCTACAGCGGCCCCTACCTGCCCGGGTATGTCCCGGCCCGGCCGATGGTCACGCCGCCGGCCCAGCCGCTGTTCAACGCCGTCGACCACTGCGTCGGCAACGTGGAACTGGGCCGGATGGACGAGTGGGTGGACTTCTACCGCCAGGTGATGGGCTTCACCAACATGAAGGAGTTCGTCGGCGACGACATCGCCACCGAGTACTCCGCGCTGATGAGCAAGGTGGTCGCGGACGGCTCACGGACGGTCAAGTTCCCCATCAACGAGCCCGCGGCGGGCAAGAAGAAGTCCCAGATCGACGAGTACCTGGAGTTCTACGGCGGCCCCGGCGTCCAGCACATCGCGCTGGCCTGCGACGACATCGTGGCCACGGTGCGGGCCATGAAGGCCGCGGGCGTCGAGTTCCTGGACACACCGGACAGCTACTACGACACGCTCGGCGAGTGGGCCGGGGAGACCCGGGTGGCCGCCCCGACCCTCCGGGAGCTGCGCATCCTGGCCGACCGGGACGAGGACGGCTACCTGCTGCAGATCTTCACCAAGCCGGTCCAGGACCGGCCCACGGTGTTCTTCGAGCTGATCGAGCGGCATGGCTCGGACGGTTTCGGCAAGGGAAACTTCAAGGCCCTGTTCGAGGCGATCGAGCGGGAGCAGGCCCGGCGCGGGAACCTGTGACGCCGCCAGCCGGGCTCACCGGAACATCAGGTGGTAGCCGGCCTGGCGCAGCTCGCTGATCACCTCGTCGCAGTGCGCCGGGCCGCGGGTCTCGACCTGCAGCAGCACCTCGACCTCGCCGACCCGCAGCCGCGGCGTGACCCGTTCGTGCATGACGTCGAGCACGTTCGCGCCCAGGCCCGCCACCGTGCCCAGCAGGGTGGCCAGCGCGCCGGGGCGGTCCGGGATCCGGCACCGGAACGTCAGGTAGCGGCCGGCCGCGGCCAGGCCGTGCCGGAGGACCTTGGCCAGCAGCAGCGGGTCGATGTTGCCGCCGGACAGCACGGCCACTACCGGCGGCTCGAACATGCCGACGTTCTCCATCAGCCCGGCCACGGCGGCCGCGCCGGCCGGCTCGACCACCTGCTTGGCGCGCTCCAGGCAGAGCAGCAGCGCCCGGGACAGGCTCTCCTCGGACACGGTCAGCACGTGAACGCCGAACCCGGAGAGGATCCCGAACGGGATCTCCCCGGGCAGGCAGACCGCGATGCCGTCGGCCATGGTCGAGCCGGGCTGGACCCGGACCGGGTGGCCGGCGGCCAGTGACGCCGGGTAGGCCGCGACCGCCTCGGCCTGGACACCGACCACGGCCACCGACGGGTCCGCGGACTTGACCGCGACGGTGACCCCGGCGGCCAGGCCACCCCCGCCGACCGGGATCGCGATCGTCCGCACCTGCGGGCACTGCTCCAGGATCTCCAGGCCCAGGGTGCCCTGGCCGGCGACGATGTCCGGGTGATCGAAGGGGTGGATGAGCACCGCGCCGCGCTCCGCCGCGTACTGATGCGCGTACTCGAGCGCGTCGTCCACGGTCTCGCCGTGCAGGATGATGTCCGCCCCGTACCCCCGGGTGGCCTCGATCTTGGGCAGCTGGGCGCCTTCCGGCATGATCACGGTGGCCTTCACGCCGAGCAGCGCGGCCGCGAACGCCACCCCCTGGGCGTGGTTGCCGGCGCTCGCCGCCACCACGCCACGGGCCCGTTCCTCCTCGCTGAGCCGGGAGATCCGCAGGTACCCGCCGCGGGCCTTGAACGAGCCCGTGCGCTGCAAGTTCTCGCACTTGAGGAACACCGGGCCACCGAGCCGCTCGGACAGCACCCGGGAATGCAGCAGCGGGGTCGGCGGCAGGATCTCGCCGAGCACGTCGTGGGCAGCGGCCACGTCGGCGGCGGTCACGGAGGAGGAGGTCATCGCCATGCCTTGCAGTGTCGCATCCAGGGTGAGATGCGGGCACTGCCGCAGGGGGCGCGGTCGTTGAGCGGGATCCGCCGGCGGGGACGTGGTCGTTGAGCGGGATCCGCCGGCGGGGACGTAATGTGGAAAAGGTGCAGCCAGACAACAAGACTCATGCAGCCGACGGAACCCCGCCCCGCCCCGCCGCCACCACCCTGGGCGAGCTACGCGCCAGCGGGCACGAGTTCGAGACCGTTAAGGAAGAGATCCGGCGCAACCTGCTGGCCAGGATGCGCGCCGGCGAGAACCGCTTTCCCGGCATCGTCGGGTTCGACCAGACCGTGCTCCCGCACGTAGAGCGGGCCCTGCTGGCCGGCCACGACACGATCCTGCTGGGCGAGCGCGGCCAGGGCAAGACGCGCCTGATCAGGACATTGTCCGTCCTGCTCGACGACTGGACGCCCGCGGTCACGGGCTGTGAGATCAACGACCACCCGTACCAGCCGGTCTGCGCGCGGTGCCAGCGCCTGGCCGGGGAACTGGGCGACGACCTGCCGATCACCTGGCGCCACCGCAGCGAGCGCTACGGCGAGAAGCTGGCCACCCCGGACACCAGCGTGGGTGACCTGATCGGTGACATCGACCCGGTCAAGGTGGCCGAGGGCCGGACGCTGGGTGACCCGGAGACCATTCACTTCGGCCTGGTCCCGCGGACCAACCGCGGCATCTTCTGCCTCAACGAGCTTCCTGACCTGGCGGAGCGGATCCAGGTCGCACTGCTGAACGTGCTGGAGGAGCGGGACATCGGGGTCCGTGGCTACGCGCTGCGGCTGCCGCTGGACGTGGTCCTGGTGGCCAGCGCCAACCCGGAGGACTACACCAACCGGGGCCGGATCATCACCCCGCTGAAGGACCGCTTCGGCGCGGAGATCCGCACCCACTACCCGCTCACGCTGGACGAGGAACTCACGCTGACCCAGCAGGAGGCGCTGGTCGCCTGGGACGGCGCCGATCCCGGCGCGGACCTGCCCGAGCACCTGGTCGAGGTCATCGCCCGGTTCACCCGGCTGGTCCGGTCCTCGCCCGCGGTCGACTCGCGGTCCGGGGTCTCGGCCCGGTTCGCGATAGCCGCCGCCGAGTCAGTGGCCGCCTCCGCGGTCCGCCGGGCCGCGCTGACCGGGGAGGCGCAGCCGGTGGCCCGGATCTGCGACCTGCCGCCGATCGTGGGCAGCCTGCGCGGCAAGGTGGAGTTCGAGGTCAGCGAGGAAGGCCGGGAGACCGAGGTGCTCGAGCACCTGCTCCGGCGGGCCATCGCGGATACGTTCCGGTCCCGGCTGGGCAGCGCCGACCTGAGCGGGCTGCTGGCCACCTTCGAGGAAGGCGGCTCGGTGGAGACCGGCGACATGGTGCCCGCGGCCACGCTGCTGAACCGGATCGGCGAGGTGCCCGGGCTGGCCCGGATCATGGACCGGCTGGGCATGGACGGCGGCGAGTCGTTCGGCCAGGCCGCCGCGGCGCTGGAGTTCGCGCTGGAGGGCCTGTACCTGATGCGGCGGCTGTCCAAGGACGTGATCGATGGCAGCGCGGTCTACCGCACATGAGTGGGTATCGGTATGGCGAGTACACCGACGGCCCCGATCCGCTGGCGCCGCCGTTCGACGCGCGCAGCGCCCTGGACGAGCTGGGCGACGCGGTGCTGGACGGCGCGGACCCGTCCAGCGCCCTGCGTGACCTGCTGCGCCACGGCGTAAACGGCCGCCGCGGCCTGGACGACCTGCTCCGCAGCGTGCGCGACCGGCAGCGGGAGATCCGCAGCCGTGGCCGGCTCGACGGGACCCTGGAGGAAGCGCGGGCGCTGCTGGACACGGCGGTGGGCCAGGAACGGGCCGAGCTGTTCCCCGACCCGGGCGACGAGGCCCGGATGCGCGAGGACGAGCTGGACGCGCTGCCGTCGGACACCGCGCAGGCCATCCGCAGGCTGGCCGACTACAACTGGCGCAGCCCGGCCGCCCGGCAGACCTTCGAGCGGCTCAAGGACCTGCTCCGCAGCGAGGTCCTGGACAGCCAGTTCCGCGGCATGAAGGAGGTGCTCCAGCAGCCGGACCCGGAGGCCATGCAGCGGGTCAAGGACATGCTGGCCGACCTCAACCAGATGCTGGAGGCGGACGCCCGGGGCGAGCACACCCAGGCCGACTTCGACGGCTTCATGGACCGCTACGGCGAGATGTTCCCGGAGAACCCGGCCAACCTGGAAGAGCTGGTCGACTCGCTGGTCCGCCGGGCCACCGCGGCGCAGCGGCTGCTGGGCTCGCTCACCGAGGGACAGCGCGACGAGCTGGCCGCACTGATGGAGCAGACTCTGCAGGACGCCGGCCTGGCCGCGGAGATGTCCCGGCTGTCCGATGCGCTGCGCGCCCGGCGGCCGGAGATGGACATGGCCGCCTGGTCGGGCGACCCGATGACCGGCGATGAGCCACTACCCCTCAGCGACGCGACGACTGCCCTGGCCGACCTGGCCGACCTCGCCGACCTGGAGTCGGAGCTGCGCCAGGACTATCCCGGGGCACGCCTGGACGACGTCGACGAGGCCGCGATCCGCCGGGCCCTGGGCCGCCAGGCCGTGGACGACATGGAGGCGCTCCGGCAGACCGAGCGCGAGCTGGAGCAGCAGGGGTACCTGCAGCGCAACGCCGGGCAGCTGGAGCTCACCCCGAAGGCGGTGCGGCGGCTGGGCGAGACCGCGCTGCGCCGGGTCTTCGCGGACCTGCCCGAGGGCGGCTACGGCGATCACGAGCAACGCGACGCCGGGCAGGCCGGTGAGTACACTGGCGCCACCCGCCGCTGGCAGTTCGGCGACGAGCAGGCTATTGACGCGCCGGCGACGGTGCGGAACGCGCTGCTGCGCGAGGCGGGCACCCCGCGTACCGGTGAGTCGCACGGGGTCCGGCTGTCCGGCCGCGACTTCGAGGTCGGGGAGACCCAGCGGCGCGCCTCCGCGGCCGTGTGCCTGCTGGTCGACCTGTCCTACTCGATGGCCCTGCGCGGCACCTGGGGCGCGGCCAAGCAGACCGCGCTGGCCCTGCACGCGCTGGTGCGCAGCCGCTTCCCGCAGGACTCCATCCAGGTCATCGGGTTCTCGAACTACGCGAGGGAGCTGCGCGAGACCGACCTGGCCGGGCTGGGCTGGGACATGGTCCAGGGCACCAACCTGCACCACGCGCTCGTGCTGGCCGGCCGCTACCTGGACCGCCGTCCCGAGCACGACCCGGTGGTCCTGATCGTGACCGACGGCGAGCCGACCGCGCACCTGCGCCGGGACGGGCGGTCCTGGTTCGACTGGCCGCCGGCGCCGGAGACGATCCAGCTCACCCTGGCTGAGGTGGACAAGATGACCCGGCGGCACGCGTCGCTGAACGTGTTCATGCTGGCCGAGGACGAGCGGCTGACCGACTTCGTGAACGAGGTGGCCCGGCGCAACGGCGGCCGGGTGCTGCACGCGGTGCCGGAACGGCTCGGCGAGTTCGTGGTCCGCGACTTCCTGCGGACCCGCCGCGAGC
>Ga0208717_1000466_pt1 | contig 13694 bp, 12 predicted proteins | sample NGESurF53shallow_FD_184489 | JGI IMG/M metagenome (GOLD analysis project Ga0208717, IMG submission 184489) | Arctic peat soil microbial communities from Barrow, Alaska - NGEE Surface sample F53-3 shallow (SPAdes) | ecosystem: Environmental > Terrestrial > Soil > Wetlands > Peat ... | reverse complement strand
TCTAGCGCGGCGGGGCGATCCGGTAATGGTAGCCATGGTGGGCAGCGAAGCCGATGCGGCGGTAGAGCGCGCGGGCGGCTTCGTTGTCGTCCTCGACTTGGAGGTAGAGGCGCCCGTCGCCGCGCGCGGCGGCCAGGCCGGCGAGGGTCGCCGTGACGACGGTGGCGAGCCCGCGGCGCCGGTGCGCGGGCTCGACCTCGATGGCCGTCAGGCCGGCCCAGCCCTCGGCTGCGGCCACCCGGCCGATGGCGATCGTCTGGCCGTCCGCCCGGATCGAGGCGAACGCCTGCCAGGGCGCCGAGGTGAGTACGCGCCGGGCGATCGGCGGCAGTCCCTGCTGGCCGCGGTAGTGGTACAGGGCGAGCCAGGCCTCGTCGGGCTCGGGGTCCACGTCCACCGGCACGGCCGCGACTGCCTCTGCAACGCGGGCGACCTGTCCCGCTGGGGCGGTCATCACCGTCGCCGCGCCCGGCCGCATGCCCCAGCCCCGCTCCGCGAGGAAACGGTCGAGCGGAACCGCCTGCGGCTGGCCCGCCGGGTAGGGGACACAGATCATGGCGGGCAGGCTGCGGGCCTCGTACCAGTCCCGGACCGTTCCTTCCGCCTGATCCACCGGCCCCCCGGGATCACCGGCGGCCAGCGCGCTGTTCGCCCGTCCGGTGAACCCGCCCCCCGCGCGCAGCAGCCAGTCGCCCAGCCGCTCTTCCTCCGGTGCCCGCCAGCCGAGGGCCGCCCGTTGCTCCAGATCGGGGATCGAGATGGTCACGGAGCACAGCGTGCCACGGCACCCGAGCCGGCCGCCAGTTAGTCCGGTAATGCCGGAATTAATAAGGGGCTGGCCTCTCTTATTGTGCAATAAGTAGCCGGCGAGTGTTCTTTACTGGCACCTGCCCGTCGGCTGGCCACGCTACTGTGTAATTCATGTTAAGCCTCCTGGGTCGGCGTTCCCCCATCCGCACGGCCGGACGGATTAATCCGTTAATCCGCTATGCCGGAAATGGTGCGAGGCTAGATTATTGCCGCGAAATTACCCCTCCTGGCCTGGAGCAAGTCCGGAGCCTGGGCCGCGGCCGGTCCCTCGACGCAAGCAGTATCCGCAATGTCCTCACTGGCGCCGATAAGCCCGATCCGCCGCAACTGATTGATCCCCGTGGCGTGGTGATCTGCGGTGCCTGGATTCGCGGCGAACTTAACTTGGACGGGGTAAGCAGCGATATCGGGCTGCGATTTACCGGATGCCGCTTCGAAAAGCCCTTGAGCCTGTCTGATGCGAAGCTGCCCTGGCTTTTCCTGGACGCCTGCGTGCTGCCTGGCGTCTCGGCGAACCGGACCCGGCTCGACACGCTCAGTATTCGCGGCTGCGAACTCGACGGCCGCCGGCCGGACGGCCTGATCCAGCTGGCGGGCGCGCAGGTGGCCAGCGAACTGAGGCTGGACGGCACTCGCCTGGTCAACCGCTCCGGTCCGGCTCTCAGCGCGCCGGGCCTGTCGGTGGGCGGCGGGGGCACCTGCGTCGGCGTGTTCATGGACGGCCTCGACGCAGACGGTCACGCGGCCGGTGAGGCGGCCATCCAGCTGTCCGGCGCCAAGGTCGGCGGCAGCCTCATGCTGCGTGGCGCCCGGCTGGCCAACCGGGGCGGTCCGGCGCTCGTCGCGGACGGCCTCACCGTCCAGGGGGATTTCCTCCTGGCCAGGGACGCGGCGTCAGGCCGTGACTTCTGGGCCTCCGGAGCCGGCTGGCAGGGCACCGTGCTGCTGCGCGGCGGCACTATCTCCGGACAGCTGTCGCTGGAACGGGCCAGGATCCGCTGCGGTCCCGCGGACGCCACGGCCGAGCCGGCTGATCCCGATGACCTGGGACCGGCCGCGGGCCGTGCCTCATGGAGTGCTGACGACCCGCCGCCCCACCGGCGCCGCTCGGTGGGTGCGGTCTGCCTGTCGGGCAGCACCATCGCAGGCAACCTGGTGCTGCGGCACGCCCAGCTGGCGGCCGGCACGATGTCGGCGCTGATGGCCGAGAACCTGACCGTCAAGGGGCACGCCGGAGCCTGCGAGAGCCGGCACGAGGGACTGACCGCGACTGGTTCGGGACCGCTGGGAGCGGTGTGCCTGGCCGGGGCGTCCATCACCGGCCAGCTGTCGCTGCGCGGAACGACCCTGGTCAACGACTCCGGCCCGGCCCTGCTGGCCGACCTCGTCACGATCGGGGACGGGGCCCGGCTGGATCAGGACTTCAGTGCCGAGGGGGAAGGCGAGAGCGGCGCGGTCCGCCTGCCGGAAGCCAGCATCAGCGGCGATCTGCTGCTCAATGGCGCCCGGCTGACCAACCACACCGGGCCTGCCCTGCTGGCTGATGGCCTGACCGTGCACAGCGACCTGGTGCTGGACGCGGATGTCGCGTCGGGCCGGCGGTTCGAGGCGGCCGGCGCGGGCAGCCGGGGGACCATCCTGATCCGCGGCGCCACCGTCAGTGGACGGCTGTCCCTCGAGGGCGCGCACGTCCGCCGGGGGCATGCCCCCGGCAGCCAGCCCCGCCAGCAGGTCCGCGACGAGATCGAGCAGCACAGCCCGGCCCGGCTCGCCGTGCTCACGACCATCCTGCGCGGGTGTGACTGCGAGCCGGCCGGCGGGGACGGATCACACGGCGCGGTCTGCCTGACCAACACCACGGTCGGTGGCCGCCTGGCGATGCGCAACGCGTTCTTGTGCAATGACACCGGGCCGGCCCTGATGGCCGACTACCTGACCGTGAAGAACGACATGGCCGGCTGCGAGGAGGCCCGCAGTGGGCTCACCGCGATCGGGGCCGGGCCGTCCGGCGCGGTCTGCCTCGCCGCGGCCACCATCAACGGCCAGCTGTCGCTGAGCGGATCGACGCTGGCCAACGCCACCGGCCCGGCCCTGGTCGCCGACTTCGCCCAGATCCAGGGGGATGCTCTCCTTGATCAGGGATTCGTGGCGGTCGGAACCGGCCCGTCCGGCGCGGTCAGCTTCACCGACGCCAGCGTCGGCCGGGAGTTCCGCTGCGCGGGACGCTTCGTCGGCCCGGCTGGTGAGCCGGCCGACCGTGCCGCCCCCGAGGGCGCCCTCCACGAGGGAGCCCGCCCGGACGGCGCGGGTAAGGATGGCGCTCGCCCGGACGGGGCACGTGCGGATGGTGCTCCCCGCCCGGTGGCGCTCAACCTCGCCCGCACCAGGACCGGCACCCTCCAGCTCGGCGACCAGCACCACGGGTTCCTGCTGGACGGGCTGCTGGAACTGGACGGGCTCAGCTACACCGGACTGCCCGGCCTGGGCGACCTGGAGCGTGTGGGCCCGCGGGCGCCGGGCGCACGGGGGCTCTCCCGCCGGCGCAGGCGGGCATCCGGACCGCAGGCCGCTCACGTCACGCAGTGGCTCTGGTGGCTCCGCCAGTCCTCGGCGAAGTACCGGGCCCAGCCGTACGAGGCGCTCGCCGCCGCGTACGGGGGGGCAGGCTACGACGACCTGGCCCGCCGCATCCTCGTCGCCCAGCGTGACGACGTGCGCGACCGCGGATCGCTCAGCCCCGTGCGCAAGCTTGGCCAGCACTGCGCGAAGTGGCTGATCGGGTACGGCTACCACTGCTTTTACGCGTTCTTGTGGCTGGCCGGGCTGTTCACCGTCACGGCGCTGACCGCGGTCTTCTGGCTGGGGTCGGCCAAGTACATCGTGGCCGAGCCGGCCGCCGGGACGCCGGTCACGGCCGCGGCGGCCGCCAGCCAGCCGGCCACGGCCAGCCCGTCCGCGTCACCGGCCGCATCGGCGTCGGCCAGCCCGTCCGCGTCACCGGCCGCATCGGCGTCGGCCAGCCCGTCTGCGTCGGCCAGTGCGTCGTCGGCTACGCCGTCACCGTCGCCCACCGGGTCGGCGTCGGCCAGTCCGTCGTCCTCACCGGCGGCCTCGGCCTCCGCGTCCGCGACTACGCGGGCTGCGGCCACGGCGCGGCGCGCCGCGACCGCCGGCGCGAGGCCGTGTTCCGATCCGGCGCGGATCGGCTACGCGATAGAGCTGGCCTTTCCCATCATCAACCTCAACAGCAGCTCGGCGGGTCAGTGCGATGTCCCGGCCAGCGGGGGGGCGACCGGGGTGGTCGTGTTCGGCTGGGCGGTCCGCGCCGCAGCCGCCATCCTGCTGGCCCTGTACACCCTCGGGCTGACTGGCGTCACCCGCAGTCCGCCCAGCGCCGGCTGATCGACCGGTCCGGCGTAGGGTCGGGTGCCGTGTCCAACCGTGAGCTGGTGGTGCTCGGCACGGCAAGCCAGGCGCCGACCCGTGCCCGTAACCACAACGGCTACCTGCTGCGCTGGGACACCGAGGGGCTGCTGTTCGACCCGGGGGAGGGGACGCAGCGGCAGATGCTGTTCGCCGGGGTGACGGCGAGCCAGATCACCCGGATCTGCATCACCCATTTCCACGGGGACCACTGCCTCGGCCTGCCGGGGGTGCTGGCGCGGATGTCCCTGGACCAGGTGCCGCACGTGGTCGAGGCCTACTACCCGGAGCAGAATCAGCCCATCTTTGACCGGCTCCGGCACGCGGCACTCTTCCGCGACGTGCTCAACCTCCGCGAACGGCCCGTCGGCCAGCCGGGCGCTGGCTCCACGGCGACCACGCTGGCTCGCACGCCGTCGTTCCGGCTGGAGGCGCGGCCACTGTCGCACAGCGTGCCGACCTTCGGGTACCGGCTCGAGGAGCCGGACGGGCGGCGGATGCTGCCGGGCCGGCTGGCCGGGCTGGGCATCACCGGGCCGGACATCGGGCGGCTGCAGCGGGAGGGGAGCCTGCTCACGGACAGCCGCCGGGTCACGCTCGAGGACGTCAGCGAGCCGCGGCGCGGCCAGCGCTTCGCGTTCATCATGGACACCCGGCTGTGCGACGCGGCGTTCGCACTGGCCGAGCAGGCCGACATGCTGGTCTGCGAGTCCACCTTCGCGGACACCGAGGCGGCCCTGGCCCGGGACTACGGGCACCTGACGGCCAGCCAGGCCGGCCATATCGCAGCGCAGGCGCGGGCCAGGCTGCTCGTGCTCACCCACTTCTCCCAGCGCTACGACTCCGAGGACGGGCAGCGGCTGGCCGGCGAGGCGGCCAGCGTGTTCGGCGGCGAGGTCGTGCTGGCCCGCGACCTGGCCCGCATCCCGGTCCCCACCCGTCCGCGCGCAGGCTGACGGTCAGCTGACCGGCTTGGCCCCGGAGTTGTCGGTCTCCTTCTCCGCGTGCCCGCCGAACTCGCTGCGTAGCGCGGAGAGCAGTTTGTGGCTGAACTCGCCGAGGCCGCGCGACTCGAACCGCTCGATCAGTGCCGCGGTGATGACCGGCGCTGGCACCCCCTCGTCGATCGAGGCGATCACGGTCCAGCGGCCCTCGCCGGAATCCGAGACGTGACCGCCGAAGTTGTCCAGCCGGGGGGACCGGGCGAGCGCGTCCGCGGTCAGGTCCATCAGCCAGGAGCTGACGACCGACCCGCGGCGCCACACCTCGGCCACCTCGGCGACGTCGATGTCGTACTGGTAGTACTCCGGATCGCGCAGCGGCGTGGTCTCCGCGTCGGCGGACTGCATCGCTTCCTGGCCCACGTTGGCGTGCTTGATGATGGACAGTCCCTCGGCGATCGCGGCCATCATGCCGTACTCGATCCCGTTGTGGACCATCTTGACGAAGTGCCCCGAGCCGGCCGGCCCGCAGTGCAGGTACCCGTCCGGCGCGGTCCCGGTCCGGGTCCGGCTCGGGGTGGGATCCGCGGTCCCGGCGCCCGGGGCGATGGTGCGGAAGATCGGGCCCAAATGCTCGACCGGCCCGTCCTCGCCCCCGATCATCAGGCAGAAACCCCGCTCCAGGCCGAAGACCCCGCCGGAGGTGCCGACGTCCAGGTAGTGCAGCTGCTTCGGCATGAGCTGCTTGGCCCGGTCAATGTCGTCCCGGTAGTAAGTGTTGCCGCCGTCAATCACGATGTCACCGGGCTCGAGTAGCTGGGCGAGCTGCTCAAGGACCGGTCCGGTGACCGCGGCGGGCAGCATCAGCCAGGCCGCCCGGGGCTTTTCCAGCTTGGCCACGAACTCCTCCAGGGTGGTCGCCCCGGTAGCGCCTTCACCCTCGAGCTGCTTGACGTGGTCCGCGGTGTGGTCGTAGGCGACGACGCGGTGGCCGTCACGCATCAGCCGCCGGGACAGGTTGGCGCCCATCCGGCCTAGCCCGACCATGCCCAGCTGCATCGGCTTGTCGGTTGTCATAGTGGTTCTCCGCTCTTACTAGCTCTTCAGCTGCCGGTAGCGCCGGATCAGGGTGTTGGTCGATGAGTCATGATGGAGTTCGGGCTCGTCCTCGCTCTCCAGCTCGGGGAGGATCTGCAGGGCCAGCACCTTGCCCAGCTCCACGCCCCACTGGTCGAAAGAGTCGATATTCCAGATGGTGCCCTGGACGAACACGCTGTGCTCGTACAGCGCCACCAGTGTGCCCAGCAGCCGGGGGGTGAGCACCTCGGCCAGCAGCACGTTCGTCGGCCGGTTCCCGGGCATCACCCGGTGCGGCGCGACGTCGGGCGGGGTTCCCTCGGCCAGGACCTCTTCCTCGGTCTTGCCGAAGGCCAGCGCCTGGGCCTGCGCGAAAACGTTCGAGGTCAGGATGTCGTGGTGGTCGCCGAGCGGGTTGAGGGTCTTGCCGAAGCCGAGCAGGTCGACCGGGATCAGCTTCGTGCCCTGATGGATCAGCTGGTAGAAGCTGTGCTGCCCGTTGGTGCCGGGCTCACCCCAGAAGACCGCGCCGGTCTGGTAGTCCACTCCGGTGCCCTCCAGCGTGACGCTCTTGCCGTTGGACTCCATGGTCAGCTGCTGCAGGTAGGCCGGGAACCGCTTCAGGTACTGCTCATACGGCATCACGCCGTAGGTCTGCGCGTCGAAGAAGTTGCCGTACCAGACCGCGAGCAGCCCCATCAGGACCGGAAGATTTGAGTTAAGCGGGGTGGTTCTGAAGTGCTCGTCCATCGCGTGGAAACCGGCCAGCATCTCGCCGAACTGCTCGGGCCCGATCGCCACCATCGTGGACAGGCCGATGGCGGAATCCATCGAGTACCGGCCGCCGACCCAGTCCCAGAAGCCGAACATGTTCGCGGGGTCGATGCCGAACTCCGCGACCCGTTCCTCGTTGGTCGAGACCGCGACGAAATGCTTGGCGACCGCGTCCTCGCTGCCGAGCTGGCGCACCACCCAGTCCCGGGCGGACCGGGCGTTGGTCAGCGTCTCCAGGGTGCTGAATGTCTTGGAGGAGATGATGAACAGGGTCTCGTCGGCCGACAGATCCCGGGTCGCCTCGGCGAAATCGGTCGAATCCACGTTGGACACGAACCGGAAGGTCAGGTCCCGCTGGGTGTAGTGGCGCAGCGCCTCGTAGGCCATGACCGGGCCGAGGTCGGAACCGCCGATGCCGACGTTCACGATGTTCCGGATGGGCTTGCCCGTGTAGCCCTTCCACTCCCCGGAGCGGATCCGGGCCGCGAACTGCGCCATCCGGTTCAGCACCTCATGTACCTGGGCCACCACGTCCACCCCGTCGACCACCAGCGAGCTGCCTTTCGGCATCCGGAGGGCGACGTGCAGAACCGCCCGGTGCTCCGACACGTTGATCAGCTCGCCCCGCATCATCGCGTCCCGGCGCTCTTCGACCTGGGATTCCCGCGCTAGCTGCAGGAGCAGGGCCAGCGTCTCGTCCGTCACCCGGTTCTTGGAGTAATCCAGGTACAGGCCCACGGCCTCGGCGGCCAGCCGCCCGCCGCGCCCGGGGTCCTCCGCGAACAGATCCCGCAGGTGCCGCTGGCCGATCTCGGGGTAATGCTGCTCCAGTGCCTTCCAGGCCGGGCGCTGGCGAAGGGGAATGGTCGGCATCGTCTCAGTCCTCCAGTGGTCAGCGGGTCAGCAGGCGGGATCGGCGTGTGCCGAAGGCATCAACGTAGTCTGCTGCCCCGTGCCCCGGCGCGCCGCACCGGGGGGACGGCAGGGACGGGTGCGCCGGCCAGGAAGTCCAGCATGATCGCGTTGCACAGGTCAGGCTTCTCCCGGAGCAGGAAATGTGAGGTTCCGGGCACGATGGCGAGCTCGGCGTCCGGTATCCCGTTGTACAGGGCCATGGTGTCGTCCAGGGGAACAGCGTCCTCGTCACCGGCCATCAGCAGCGTACGGTGGCTGACGCCGCCGAGTTCGGACTGGGCCGGGGCGGGCTCCCCGGCAAGCATCGAGACGACCTTGGCGGCTACGACCGGGAAATGTGCTTCCCCGTCGGGCGAGATTTCCCCGTAGCCCGGCGCGAGAAACCTGGCCAGCTCACCCGGGCCGGGCCAGGGTGAGCCCCGGCCCGGTGCCATGGGCCGGATGCAGGTGCTGACCAGGATCAGCCTCCGCACGAGGCCGGGATGGCGCAGCGCCACCTGCAGGGCCGTGGTGCCGCCCAGGCTGTGCCCGGCCAGATGCGCCGGGCGGCCGACCACGGTGGTCAGGAAGGCCACCATGTCCCGCATCAGCAGCTCATGGGTGATCGGCCCGGGCACATCCGGGGTGTGGCCGTGCCCCCGGGCGTCCGGGGTGTAGACGCGGAACCGCTCGGCGAGCGCGGGCACGTTCCGGGAGAAGAACCGCGCGTCGGTCAGCCCGCCGTGCAGCAGGACCAGCGGCTCACCCGTGCCCTGCTCGGCCCACCATGGTGCCGCGCCGGGGGGCCCGGTCCGGCCAGGCGTCCCGTCGTCGGGTGCCGGTATCCGCATGTCTCGTGAGACCACGTCTCTTGAGACCACCGGGCGGACCGGAACTCACCGGCCTGGCCGCGGGACGTCCCCGTCCGGGATGGGCCCGTGCGGGATGCGGGCGTGCCACATGACCGTGGCTCTTACTCTTCGAGCGCCCCAGGGTTGGCGGGAACGTCGACGGAGTAGTGCTGGAGTGCCTCCAGCGGGACGATTTTCAGGGCCCGCTCGTGGGTCGAGGCGAGCACCACCGGCGACGCCGCCCCGTCCTGATGGGCCCTCAGCCAGTTCGCCGCGGTCACGCACCACCGGTCGCCGGGGACCAGCCCGGGAAAGCGGTACTGGGGCACCGGGGTGCTCAGGTCGTTGCCGATGCCGCGCTGATGCTCGAGGAACTCGGCGGTCACCACCGCGCAGATCGTGTGGCTGCCGAGGTCCTCCGGACCCGTATTGCAGCACCCGTCACGATAGAACCCCGTCACTGGGTCGTTGCCACACGGCTCCAGTTCCCCACCGAGCACATTGCGGTCGACCATCTTTGCAGTATGGCCCACCAGCGGGCGGCCCGGAACAGCCCCGCGACGGGGATGTTCCGGGCCGCGGCCGATGCGGCTGCGGCCGCCAGGCTTACTGGCCCCCCGATCCGGCCTGCACCACGCTGATGGTCAGGACCTGGACCGGCTTGGCGCAGGTCTGCGAGGAGTAGTGCAGATACGCCGGTGTGGTCTGGTTGGGCGGGTAGATCTGCAGGTAGTCCGCGTTGGTCAGCTGGCACTTGGCGGCCGGGAAGTTGACCGCGTGCACGATCTGGAGCACCGCGTTGGCGACCGCGCCCGGAGCCAGCGTGACCAGCTTCCGCGCCGTGACATGACTCTCGGCGGCGGCCAGCCCGATCTGCGTGACGGGTTTCCCGCCCGCGAGGGACACGCCGGGGTACCCGTAGAGCGTGCAGGTGGCGTTAGAGATATTCGTGAAGTCGATGACCTGGTAGGTGCTGCCCGCGGCGCCCTGGGCCAGCCCGAGCTTCAGGCCCAGCGAACGCGTCGGGCAGGCCGGCGCGGCGTCGGCCACCGTCGGGCTGGCCGCGCCGGTGGCCGGGGTCGGGGTGGCCGCGGCGGTGGTGGCCGACGCGGCGGGGGTGGCCTTAACGGTGATCGTCTTGGTGGGGGCGGCGGCGGGGCTGCCGCTGCTCCCGCATCCGGCGGCCAGCGCCGCGATGCAGGGGAGCGCCGCTCCGGCGAGTACTCGCCGGAGGGCGGGTGAGCATGGGGTCATCGATAGGTTCTTTCTGCCCAGGCAGCTCTGTGAGCCGTGTGACCATATGACGTCCTTTGCCCTTCGGCGGTTGGCCTGTCCGGCCGAGGTAACGTCACAGCTGTGTGCTTGCTCATCGCGCTGTTCGGGACCGTGCCCGACGTGCCGCTGCTGATCGCGGCCAACCGGGATGAGCTGTACCAGCGGCCAGCCGACCCGGTCACCGTGCTCCGCGACGGGCAGCCGCGGATCCTGGGTGGCCGGGACGAGCTGGCCGGCGGAACCTGGCTGGCGGTCAACGAGCACGGGCTGGTGGCCGCCCTCACCAACCAGCCGACCACGGCGCGGGACCGGGCCAGACGGTCCCGGGGCGAGCTGCCGCTCGCCTTCACCGCCTACCCGGACGCGAAGACGGCCGTAACGGAGGTGTGCGCCCGGCTCGAGCCCGCCGCCTACAACCCGTGCTGGATGCTCGTGGGCGACCGGCAGGCGCTCTTCTCGGTCGATCTGAGCGGCGGCCACCGCGCCCGGGTGGAGGAACTCTCTCCAGGGAGCTATGTGCTGGAGAACGCGCCGCTGCGCCAGCCGTCCGCGAAGCAGCAGCGGGTGGCCGGGCTCGTTGACGCGGTTCAGGACCAGGCGCAGGGGCTGGCGGAGGTGCTCCGGGATCATCAGCCCGCCGCGGGGCCGCAGCCCGCCGGTCCTGGCCGCCCGGCCCGGCCGGCCGCATTGTCCGCCGCCTGCGTGCATACGGAGCGCTACGGCACGCGCTCTGCCATGATCGTCAGCGTGGGCCCGGCCGGCCTGCCCCGGGTCAGTGTCGCCGCGGGACCGCCGTGTGTCACGCCACTGCTGGATGTGACCGGAATGTGGGCCTCGCCCGCAGGCCAGCCCGGCAATTTGCGCTGATTGCTAGTATCGCGAGCATGCAGACAAGGGGGCAACGTGGCTAACTGGGTGATAGCGGGTGCCCTGTTCGTCTTCATTATTGTCGTGCTGGTGACCCTGAAGCGGTCCGAGCGCAACCGTGACCGCAAGCCGGGTGACTGAGCGCCATCCCCGGACGGCCCAGCCCGGTGACTACCCGGTCATCGCGGCGGCGGTCGATAACTGGTGGGGCCGCCCCGTCCTGGGCGCGCTGCCCCGCCTGTTCCTGGATCACTTCCACCGCAGCAGCCTCGTCATCGACGGGCCCGGCGGGCTGCTGGCCTTCCTCGTCGGGATCCTGTCGCCGTCGGACCCGCGGCAGGCCTACATCCACTTCGCCGGGGTGGCCCCGGCGGCCCGCCGCCAGGGCCTGGCCCAGGTGCTGTACACCGGGTTCTTCGCGCTGGCCCGCGCCGATGGCCGGGCCGTGGTCTCGGCGGTCACCGCGCCGGGCAACACCGGCTCCATCGCCTTCCACCGGGCGATGGGCTTCTCCGTGACCGGCCCGCTCGCCGGCTACAACGGTCCCGGCCGCGATCTCGTCCGCTTCGAGCGGGCTCTCTATGCGTCTGCGGCCACGCCCGCCCCGGGCCGGGCAGGCACCGGAGAGGCAGGCGGCGGGGAATTGTTTCTCTGCTAACGGTCCTTCCGACCCGGACATGCTCGGCACGTACTGTTTGTGCCTAGTTGGGCGATTCTCTTGGGTAGTGTCGGCCGAATGTACTCTCGTGTCCGATTCTCCCGATGGTGGCGGCGGCTGAGCGGACCGCGCGGCGGTGCCGTGGCGGCGGGGTTGCTGGCCGCCGTCCTGGCCGTGCTCCTGGGCGCCGGGGCGGCGGGAGTGTTCGCGCCGTCCGGTGCGGGTGCCGGCGCGGCGGCGGGCGTAGCTGCCCCGGCCAGTGCTGCGGGCCGGCCCGGCCCGGCCGGGACGGGACCGGCCGGTTCCGGAACCCGGGCCTCCGCTGCCTCGGGCACGGCGGCCGCCTCGGGCACGGCCGCTGCCTCGGGCACGGTTAAGCCAGGTGCCATTAAGTCAGGTGGCGCTGAGGCAGGCGGCTCCAAGCCGGGCGCCGGTAAGCCACGCGTCACCAGGTCAGGGAGCAGCCAGCCCGACACCGGCCAGCCAGGGGCGGCGGTCCACAGCGCCGCCCGGCGGGCCGGCCCGGCGCAGGCCGCGGCCACCGGGCCAGGCACGTCCTGCCGCTCGGTGGCCCATATCGGCGATTCGACTTCGGTGGGCATGGTCTCTGCGCTGGACCTGCCGGACCCGGCCCAGCGCCTCGCGGCCCAGTACCGGGACGTCGGGGTCAGGCACATCTCGATCGACGCGTCCGGCGGGCGCTCGATGGTGGAGGAACTGCCGGGCCAGGTCAACGGCTACGACACGGCCCGCACCATGGTCAGCCAGGGGTTCCGGGGCTGCTGGGTGGTCGCGCTCGGCACCAACGACACCGCGAACGTGTCGGCCGGCTCGAGCGTCGGCCGGATGGCCCGTATCCAGGAGCTGATGTCGGTCGCGAACGGGGCGCCGGTGATGTGGGTGAACGTGAAGACTCTCGACCCATCTGGGCCCTGGTCCGAGGCCAACATGCAGGCCTGGAACGGCACGCTGCTCCAGGCCTGCCACCAGTACCCGAACCTGCGGATCTTCGACTGGGCGTCGGTCGCCCAGGATGGCTGGTTCATCTCGGACGGGATCCACTACACCTCGGCCGGCTACGCGGCACGGGCCTACCTGATTGCCCGCGCGCTGCGCCGGGCCTTCCCCGCCTCAGGGACCAGCGCCAGCTGCGTCATCCGCTGACCCCCGGAACCGGCCGTCCGCCGGGCCGTCCTTTAAAGCGGCCGTTCCGCGCCTATCTGAGCCAATGCCCGGACATTACGCATCGCCCGTTGCGGGTGATGATTCAATCCCTTGTAACTACTAAGTGTAATGAACCTCTAGCACTGGGTAGTGCCTTTCGTGCCGCGCACAAGCGCGACCTTGCCGGACGGGGGAGCCGGATGGGGCGGTTCGCGGCACGGGGGGAAAACCATGCCGGAACCAGTCCGCTCCGGCCAGCGCTACATGCCCGGACTCGACGGGCTGCGCGCGCTGGCGGTGCTCGCTGTCATCGCCTATCACGAGCAGTTCGGCTGGGCGCCGGGTGGCCTGCTGGGCGTGGGTGTCTTCTTCACGCTGAGCGGTTATCTCATCACCGACCTGCTGCTCGGGCAGTGGGCCCGGTCGGGCGGGCTGAACCTCGGCGACTTCTGGCTCCGCCGGGCCCGCCGGCTGCTCCCGGCCCTGTTCGTGATGCTGGCCCTGGTGACCGCCTGGGTCACGGTGGTCAGCCCATCCCGGCTGGCCAGCCTGCGCGGGGCCGTGGCCGGTGCCGCGACATATTCCAGCAACTGGTACTACATCTACACGCACAACTCCTACTTCGCGAGATTCGCGCCCCCCGGCCCCTTCGACCACCTCTGGTCGCTGGCCGTGGAGGAGCAGTTCTACCTGGTCTGGCCCTGGCTGCTGCTGGCAGGCGTGTACTTCCTGCGCGGCCGGCGGCCCGGCGCGGTCCGCTGGCTGGCGCTGCCGACCCTGGCCCTGGCCGCCGTGTCAGCGGTGGCGATGCTCAAGCTCTATCACCCCGGCTATGACCCGACGAGGATCTACGAGGGCTCCGACACCCGCGCCTGCGGCCTGCTGATCGGGGCGGCGCTGGCCATGGTCTGGCCCAGCCGCCGCACCGCCGGGGCAGCCGCGACCACCGGGACGGCCGCG
>Ga0208717_1000463_pt1 | contig 13785 bp, 12 predicted proteins | sample NGESurF53shallow_FD_184489 | JGI IMG/M metagenome (GOLD analysis project Ga0208717, IMG submission 184489) | Arctic peat soil microbial communities from Barrow, Alaska - NGEE Surface sample F53-3 shallow (SPAdes) | ecosystem: Environmental > Terrestrial > Soil > Wetlands > Peat ... | reverse complement strand
GCCGGCGGCGGCGCATGACCGCCAGCACGCCGATCACCAGGGCTGCGACCACGATGACGGCCACAACGATGGCCACGATGATCCCGGTTGACATGAAAAGTACCTGCTTTCTCGTTAGAGACGACGGCCGGTGGCGCGGGTACCCGGCCGCAGGACGAAGGCGCCATCTTGCTACGCGCCTGGTGACCTGGATGGCCCGGACACGCGCCCGCCGTGGTGGCATCCCCTGCTAGCGGGGTGATCACGTCCGCCGGGACCGTTGCGCCCGGGTCCGCCGAGCGGCGGAGACGCGCGCGGTGTGGCTTAGCGGTGCGCGAACCAGTCGGTTCGCCGGGACCGCGGGTTGCCCGGTGACCAGGATGGGAGGCGAGCAGCAGAACGGCTGCCCCGGCGGTGAGCCAGGTGGATAGCGTGAAGAACCCCTGCAGGCTGTGGATGTGGACAGGCTGATGGCTGCCCTGCCGCCCGCAAGCGCCCCGGCGATGCCGATCACGCAGGTCAGGACCAGGCCCTGTGATCTCCTGCCGGGGATCAGCATGCTGGCGAGCAAGCCAAGCCTGCGGCCAGGCCGAGAACAATCCAGGCGACGATGCCATGACTGACTCCTTAGTCAGTGACCAGGTGAGGTACGCGGTCGTCAGTCATGCTGGATAGATCGCGGTGGGAGAAGAATTCTCCCGGGTTCTCACCGTCCTTTAGCCCGTAGCGTCTTGCCGGCACCTGTCCGTGTACAAAAAAGGCCCGGGCCCTTGCTGTGTACCCGCGGGTTTTGCGGGTGCAGCTGCCTGGGTCCGGAGCGCAATCACCAATTTACCACTTCCGGAGTTTGCGCGCATAGAGCATTCCGCAGCCAATAACGAGCTCTTCGAACTTGACGGCATGCCCTCCGCCCGGTTCAGCCCGGGCAAGGACGGCCTGCCGCTGATGGACGACAAGTACCCGTCCACCGACGACCACCAGCCGGTCCGCCTCGACTACCCCTACCCCGACGCCGCCCGCTAGCTAAACCGGTGGCTGCCGCTGGTCAAGTGGCTGCTGGCCATCCCGCACTACATCGTGCTGTTCTTCCTGGACATCGCGGCGCTGGTGGCAGTGATCGTGGCCTGGTTCGCGATCTTGTTCACCGGCCGCTATCCCCGCGGCATGTTCGACTTTGTGGAGGGGGTGGCACGCTGGCACAACCGCGTCATCGGCTACGCAAGGACCCTGGTCACCGACGTGTATCCACCGTTCCGGCTCGCGCCCTGAGCCCGGTTGCAGGGGGCGGGCAGTCCTCAGGTGAGGATGACGACCTTGCCGCGGGCGCGGCCTTCCTGGACGTGGCGGATGGCCGCGGGTGTCTGGCTGAGCGGGTAGGTGCGGTCGATGGTGGGTGTGATCGTTCCGGACTCGATGAGCTCCCGGAGGATCAGCAGGTCCGCGGAGTTCTCCGAGGCGATGAACATGCTCAGCTTCTGGCTTATCAGCGGGAAGAGCAGGAGTGCGCGGAGCTGGCGGTCCATCCCGCCGAGCCACCGTCCGCCGTCCTCGGCTCCGACCAGGACAAGCCTTCCGTGAGGGGTGAGGGCGCGGCGCAGGTGTGCCAGCCTGTTGCAGCCGCCGATGTCGAGGATGACGTCGTAGCCCTGCCGCGAACGCGGCAGGGTGGTGGAGCCACCCGAGCTACCCGGGCCGCCTGACCGACCGGGTGCCAGCGCAGGTCTTCAATCCGCTTGCCCTGACAGGAGGACCTGGCGTGACGGATGCGGAGGAGTGGAAGGTGAGCCTGCCCTCCTGGCGGGACGGTTCCGCGAGGCGGTCAGTGATCGCCTTTCTGCAGGAGATCACCCAGGGACCGGACGCCCTCCCCGTGGCTGACCGGGTCGCTCCCTTCGACAATGACGGCACGCTGGCCTGCGAGAAGCCTCATACGGCGCTGGCGGGATTCCTCCTGGACCGGGTCGCCGCGGCCGACTCAGCTCCGCCGGAGGTGACGAGCGGCCACGACGTGCTGCGCGAGCTAGGTGTGCTGTTCACCGGCCGGACAACGGCGCAGTACGAGGAACAGGCGCGCCGCTACCTCACAGGAGCACTGCATCCGCGCTTCCACCGCCCCTACCCGATGCTGACGTACCAGCCGATGCTGGAACTCATGGCCCTGTTGCAGGCCCTGGACTTCAGCGTGTTCATGTGCACCGACAGCTCCCGCGACTTCATGCGGGTCATCGCCGGCCCGGCCTACGGGTTGCGGCGTGAGCGGGTGATCGGGTCGGAGGTCCAGATCCAGGCCGTGGACGGCCGGCTGGTCCGTACGGCCATACCGATCCCCATGGATGACGGGCCGGGCAAGACGGTGCACCTGTGGGATCGAACCGGAACCCAGCCGGTGCTGGCGGCGGGCAACGCAGACAGAGACATCGACATGCTCCGGGCCGCCCGCTTCGCCCTGGTGGTTCACCACGACGACGATGTCCGCGAATACGCCTACGACGACCCTCAGATACTCGACGCGGCCGCCGGGGGCCGCTGGACGATGCTCAGCATGCGTGACGATTTCGCCCGCATGTGGCCGGCGGACCTCGCCGATGGCGCGCGGTGACCGGCGGGCCTGTCCTGCTGGTCCTCAGATCCTTTTCAGCACGCAGGCATGGTCAGTGCTTCGCAGCATTCTTGACTTTCTTGCCCTTGTGCTTAACCTTGCCTGCATCCTTCTTAATCTTGCTCTTGGCTGACTTCGCCTCGTGCTTTGCCTTCTTAGCCACACCCATGACCGACTCCTCTTCGTCGCCTGAAACGCCACGATCCGGTGGCTGCCATCTTCCACGCTGCATGCAGTTCAAACCCGTGGGTGGGCGGGATCTGTGCCGCCGCGAGAGTGCCGGGGACCTGGCCACCAAGATCACGCCGATGAGAAGGGCGATCAGCCCGGAGGCTTCGAGCAGGATGAGACCCGGGGACACGCGGATGCTGTCGCCGAAGACGACGATGCCGAGGACGATCCCGGCCACCGGCTCCGCCGCGGTGATGCCCGGCAGGGAGGTGTGGAGCGGCGCGACGTTGAAGGCGCTGTGCATGAGCCACAGCCCGACCAGGGTGACAGCTATCAGCGAGTAGCGGGCCAGCTGGCCCGCAGCGTGGCGGGGTGACCGGTGTCGATGATCGGGACCGTCCGCCGGGTGAGCGCATCGGCGATCCCGAATATCAGGCCGGCGCTTGTTCCGGTCAGGATGGCCTGCTGATTTCGCGGCCGCCTGCGGCCCAGTCCGGCGAAAGCGAAGGCGAGAAAGGCTATCGTGGCGGCCGCGAACGGCCAGTAAGCCGGTGACCCGACGTGGAGCTGCTGTGCGTGCCGAGAATCCCGTCCATGGCTCTGACCAGCAGATTTGCTCGCCCGGCGCTCGGCCCTTGATGATCATCGATCATGGGCCTGCGGTTCGTGTTCCTCCTGATCATGCGGCTAGCAGCGTGGCTGCGGCTGTCCCAGCGTGAGGAGACATGGAAAACCGCGGAGATCTTGATCCTGCGCCACCAGCTCGCAGTCCTGCAGCAGCGGCAGCCGCGTCGCCCGAACCTGAACTGGGCGGACCGGGCCCTGCTCGCTGCCCTGCTCAGCGTGATACCGAAAGCACGGCGCCACGGGATGCGGCTGCTGGTCACCCCGGACACGATCCTGCGCTGGCACCGAGACCTCGTCCGCCGCCGCTGGGCGGCGCGGTCCAGGCGCGGCAGGACAGGCCGCCCAGCGACCGGCAGGAACATCAGGGCGCTGGTCCTGCGGCTAGCCCAGGAGAACCCTGAATGGGGGTACCGCAGGATCCACGGCGAGCTGGCCGGACTGGGAGTGAAGGTAGCGGCGTCGACGGTGTGGGAGTTTCTGAAGAAGGCCGGAATCGACCCCGCGCCGCGCCGATCCGGCCCTACCTGGTCGCAGTTCCTGCGTTCTCAGGCTGAGGCGATCCTGGCCTGCGACTTCTTCAGCGTCGGCCTGCTCGACGGCACCCAGGCCTATGTCCTTGCCGTAATAGAGCACGCGACGCGGCGCATCCGCGTCCTCGGAGTGACTCTGCATCCAACCGGCGCGTGGACCACCCAGCAGGCACGCAACCTGATCATGGACCTTGGCGACCGGACAGATCGGGTCAGGTTCATGATCCGCGACCGCGGCTCGAACTTCACCACCGCATTCGACGCCGTCCTCGCTGACGCCGGGATCCGGACCGTGCTCTGCAACGTCCGGACGCCCCGTATGAACGCGATCACCGAACGCTGGATCGGCGGATGCCGCCGCGAACTCCTGGACCGCACCCTCATCTGGAACCAGGCACATCTGCAGCGGATCCTGCGCGAGTACGAGACCCACCACAATCTGCACCGGCCGCACCGCTCCCTGCACGGCGCCGCGCCGCTGAAACCGCTACCCGAGCCGGTCGATCTCGCTCAGTACCGCGTCCGAAGACAGGCTCGCGTCGGTGGCCTGATCAACGAATACCGCCTGGCCACATGACGTGGACGAGGTTTTCGGCACGCACAGGCAGGAAGTGCCCGAGCGCCCCGAAACTGACCGCCAGGCCGAACGCCCCGGCGAAGGGCAGGGCCCGGACGTCGGCCCGCACCCGCCCGGCGTCCGGGTCCGCGCGGCGCGCCTGCGCGAGCATGCCAGCGCTGAAGTCGACGCCCGTGATCGGTCCCTGGCACAGGGATCTGAGCACCCGCATGCCCGCGGCTCAGGCGGTACGAGCCGCGAGGGCGGCTTTCACTGCCGTGGGGCCCGGAAGGCGCCGAGCACCTCTAACGAAGCGATCGTGGCCAGGTCAGTGACCGCAGATCGGGCTTGAGTAGCGGCAGGCGACCTGTTGCGGAGTCTCGACCGGCGCGCCGTTGTCGATGGACCACGCGAGCCGGATGAACTGAGCGTGCGTCCAGGCGAGCGGGGTGGCAGAGAAGGTCGGCTCGCCCGGCTGAAAGTCCGGCCCTGTGCCCGCCGGGGGCTGGTGGTCCCACACCTGTTCCGGGAGCAGCCAACTTGCGTTGTCGGCGGAGCGGGCCATGGTGTCAAGATAGTTCTGCGCGTCCGATCCGGCGGCAAGCTGGTACTCGCCGCGCTCGCCGGTGAGCAGGGGCCAGCCACGTCCGTGGGTAATCCCCGACCCTGTCGGGGTCGGCTGCCATTCCGATCCGTCGGCCTCCTCGCCATATCCGTCGAAACTCGCACGGTGCCAGAACGGCCCGTTCGGCGTGGAGTAACCCAGGTACTGATCCACCAGGGTCAGCGTGTTGAGGACCCGCGGGTCGTCCGGGCGGAGCACGCCGAGGCGGACTAGCTCGAGGAAGCTCGGGTCCAGGACCTTGCGTTGATCGATGAGCGGCCCGCCGTCGGAAAGCTGAATCTGCGTACCCGCGTTCGCGTTGCCGTCGGCGGTGATGCGCAGGAAGTAGGGCCGGCTGCTGAGAGGACCGTTGGTCGTGACGGTCCACCGCCCGAGGTTGCCGCGCCAGGAGTCAGCGACCTGCAGGTAGTGATCTGCGCGGGCATTGTCGCCGTTCTTGCGGGCGATGCCGGCTCCGACCACCAAGCCCGAGATCTCGGCGGCGATCGTGGCCGGTGAGTAACCCGAAGCATTCTCCCAGCGCTCGCCCGGCGTGCTCGGACCGTTCGCGATGACGAAGTCCTCCGCCTTGCGGATATGGTCCCAGTCCGCCGCCCCGGTCCGGCCCAGCTGGCCGGCCAGCACGGTGGGGAAGGACACCTCGTCCATTTGCAGGCCGCCGAACACCGCCTCACCCGACAGTCTGCTGTTCTGCGGATACGAGCCGTCCGGCCTCTGCTGGACATTGAACAGGTAGTCCAGCGCCCGATTCGCCGCGGCCCGGTCGCCCATCGCGATCAGGGCAGTGGCGATCTCATAGAGGTCTCGTGACCAGACTGCGTGGTACACGGGCAAGGACTGCAGCACGTTCGCCCACGCCCAGGGCCGCCCTGGAGCTGCCACGAAGCCGCCGCGATAAGTCTTGTCCTCGCTGGCAGCCAGGACCATCTGTGAGACGTGATACTCGGTCGCGGACCGTGCAGCGGAGCGCGGGACCGGCTTGAGGGTCGCGAGATAGCGATGCCAACCCGCCGCGTAGGCCTGCTGTATGCCGGCGAACCGTGACGCTAGTGACGCGCGCGCCATCGAGACGGCGGCCGAGGTGCTCGCCGCGAACCCAATCGCCAGGGTGAGGCGCTGCCCGCCAGCGAGGCCGGTCAGTGCCGTCTGGCCGGTCTGCACGATGTTCCCGGGCTGGCTGGCGGTGTACGTCCAGTCCATCTGGTGATCGCTGGCCAGGTCAGTCCAGCCGTCGCTTTGGCCTTGATAGCCGCTGGAGGTCCTGCTGAAACCGCCCGACGCGAGCACGGCGTCGCTGTTCGTGCCGTCGGTGGCCACGAGTGCCCCGCTCTGAGTCGCCCCGGTGTCATCGTTGCCGGTCATGCTCAGGGCGGGGTCGTGCAGGACATAGACCCGGTAACGCTGCCCGGTGAGGGAGCGGAACTCGATGTCAACGAGCACCGTGGAACGCCGCGGGTCGGTGGCATAAGTCTTGGTGATGACGTACTTGCCCGACCTCGCAGTGTCGATCTGCTGGTAGCTCAGGCTCTCCGGGTCCAGCAGGCGGACCCGGTGGATCGTGTCGGTGCTCTCCCGATCCGTGAACGTGCGGCCGTCGGTAACGACGAGTTGGGTGTCCCTAGTGCTCGGCGTGTCGATGCGGGGGTAGTAGATCTCGCTCAGTTCTCCGTTGTGGAGCGTGTACCAGACCTTGCTGTCGGTGCCGCGGGCGGTCCCGAAACCATCTTTGTCGCCAGTGACCCAGTCGCTGGCCGCGCCTGGGGCACCTGGCGCCTCGCCGCTTCGTGCCGAAACGAGGACCGGCGAAGCGAGGACCGGCGAAGCGCCGAACCCCAAGGCCAGCGCCGCCGCTGAACCCAGCGTGACCACCGTCCGGATCCGTGCGCGCATGATCTGCACCTCCGTCGTGTCCGGTGAACCGCGGCAAACGTGGCAATCCGAAGGCCCCGAGTTGACCCGGACGTTACCCGGACGCAGGCCGCCCCACAACACCCAGGCTCGTGATGCAACGGCGGTGCCCCTATCACTGCCGTACCGGCACGACAGCCTCGCCCGGCCCCCGCCGACAGTCCGGGACGGCTGGCCGGTGACCGGGTTCGAGAACCCGGGCCGGCCATGACCGGCCAGGCAGGAGCGCATACCAACCGGCCGGAACTCGTGGCGATCCAGGGCTACGACACCAAGTACGCAATGCATGCCTTCCGGCTGGGCTGCAAAGGCATAGAGCTTCTGACCAGCGGACGCATCACGCTGCCCATACCCGAACCACACCGCGGGTACCTTCGCTCGATCGCAGTGGAGACATCCGGCTGGCTGAAGTCGTCGACACGGTTAGCGACGCGGAGACAAGGCTCACCGAACTGCGGGACAGCTCTGCCGTACCCGATCAGCCCGACCGGCGCTGGTCGATGAATGGCTGCATCGCCGCTACCTGAACTTCTGGGCCGCGCACGGCTGATCCGCCTACCCCACGCGCACTTTTGAGAGGTTGTCAATGCGTTGACAAACGTCGAGTGGAGGTATTCGGTGGGATCGACGTCATGTCACGGCATTAACACACTATTGACATGAAGTGGTGGCGTTCGTCTTGAACCTTCGGGTGTCGGTGTTACCGCGGAGCGCTTCTGGCGCGCGATCATTGAGCTGGGGAGCACGACGATGAGTTTCTTCCGATTCGGACATATGCGACACCGACGGGCACTGCGGGTCGTGGCCGTCCTGGCCTCGGTGACCGTGATCGCAGCGGTCCTCGGGCCGGCCGCCGTGACGTCCGCCGCGTCCGCGCAGACATCGGGTCCCGTCTGCGGGACGTCCACCACTACCGAGTATGCCCAGGGCACGACGGCGGCCGCGATCGGATGGGCCGGGAACGACGAGGCCGTCGTCGCGTGCCTGAGCGGCAGCTTCGTTGTCAAGAACACCGGCCAGCTTTACGGCTACGGCATCTACACCGGCGGCGCGACCGCGTGGGTCAACGTCGACGGATACCTGCCCGCGCTGACCACCAGCTTCCACAGTGGCCACGCTGCGGTCAGCATCACCAACTTCGGTGACAAGGTCACCATTGGCGGCAATCCCTTTGTCGTGATCTACAGCCGGGTGACGGTGACCAACCCGACCAGCAGGCCCATCACGGCCGATCCGAAACCGACGCCGAACCTGATACCGCTTCGCGCCGCGTCTGACGTTGTCCCCCCACGCTCGACGGTGAATCACGACTACGCGGTGTTCTCTGACAAGTTTGCCGGCAGCTATCCCTATCCCGGCAAGGGCCAGCTGACCGCGGCGGGCAGTTACGCCCAGCACTTCGCGCACATGAGCGCGTACTGGAATGGGCAACTCAGCCAGCTCGCCCAGATCCGCCAGCTACCCGATCGCCAGCTCATCGATGCCTACGAGGCCGGGTTTATCTACACGCAGATCACACGCGCCGGCACCCACCTCAAGACCGGCGTCAACGGTTACGACAAGGAGTACAGCCACGACGTCGTCGGCATCCTGGCCAACATGCTCACCCAGGGCTTCTCGACCGACGGCACGGTCACCGCGGTCGACCTGCTGCTGCGCCTGCGTGACGTGGTCGGAACCCAGGCCCAGTACGACGACGGCATCTGGAAGTATTCCTGGCCGTGGGCAATCTACCTGCAGAAGACCGGTGACATCGCCACGGTCCGGGCTAACTTCTCCACCCCCGGTCCGCTGGGTGACGCCGCTGAGCCGAGCATCAAGGACACTGCACACGCGATCGCCGCGGCACGCACCGGGCCGGGCGGCATCATCGAGGCGACGAACGACATCGACGCGAACGGCTACTGGACGATCGACGACTACTCCGCCCTGATGGGGCTCGCGTCGTACCGATGGTTGGCGCAACGACTCGGCGACACCGCGGAGTACAACTGGGCCACCGGCGAGTACAGCAGCCTTCTCGACGCGGTCAACCAGACCCTGGGCAACACGATCTCGACATACGGCCTTGACTACCTGCCCTGCTCGATGGTCGAACCCAACGACAACAACCGCTGCTCGAACCCGAAAGACGCCAACTGGGCGGCGCCGTTCCTGTTCGGCCGCTGGGCCTGGGACGGTTACCTGTTTGACGCGCCGATCAGCGGGCCTGGCCATGACCTCATCGACGCGACGTACAACTACGGCTTCGGACGGCTGCAGGGCATCCTTCCGCCCAACACCTACGGCGGGTATGGCACTACCGACTACAGCACCGGGTACAACGCCGGTTACGGCGAATGGGGCCTGGCCAGCAACCACCACCGCGACCAGGGGATCCTCGGCTACCAGTTCATGATCGCAAACACGCAGAGCGGTCCGTACTCCTGGTGGGAAAGCCTGCAGGCTCCGGATCCGGCCTCACCCTGGATCGGCAGCCACCCCACCGCCGGCGCTGGCGCCTCACCCCACGCCTGGGGTGCGGCCGACGCGAACCTGGTGCTGCTCGACTCGTTCATCGCCGAGCGCGGCGACGGCTCGCTCATCATCGGGCGGGGAGTGCCAAATTCATGGGTTAGCGACAGCAACCCCATCGCCCTGGCAAACGTGCCGATCACCGGCGGACACCGCATGGGCCTGAACATCACGACGAGCGGCACGCACGTAACCCTGACCCTGTCGGGAAGCAGCCCAGCCGGTCCGGTCCTGTTCCAGCTACCGGCGTTCGTCAACAACATCGCGTCCTCCAGCGCCGGCGCTATCGACGAGGCCACCGGAACCGTCACGTTGCCCGCCACGGCGCGCACGGTGACCGTGAGGATGACTCACCCGGCCGCCTGACGTAGGCGTACCACGTCAGGCGGCGCTTTGAAGACGACGTCGAGTCCGTATACGCCGAGCCTGGCCACTGATCGCGTCCAGCGGATGCTGCGGTCGGCAACACTGCGAAACTGTCGCGCGAGCACAGTCTTACCCTGTGGGTGCGGATAACGCTGTCACTTCGTGTGGCATTGTCACCGGCGTGCTCGCCACATCCCTCGCCAACGCGCCCCCGGATACACCAGCCTCGGATTCCCCGACCCCCGCCGCATCCCCACACACCCAGTTCGCGCACAGCCCGGAAGAACACGACCCGCCCGCCCGATAACCGATGCGCTATTACCCGGAACCCGGGTCCCGCGCCCTGGAACTCAACCGCCGCTCAACCACGCCCGCCAGCAACGCTGGCGAGCGCAGCCAACCGCTCCCTGCGCTTACTGCATCCTGAGCAGCCCGATCAGGGACCGCAACCGAGACATCCCGCACCGGGAGCAGTTACCGCGGACCGCTCCCGCAACCCATGAGACCCGGCCCACTGGACCGGGTCTGACCTGCGAGTTTGATGGTGGCAGGTGTTGGGTTCGAACCAACGTAGCCTAAGCCGACGGTTTTACAGGGGGCTCCCAGGCGCAGGTAAGCAAGCCGCTCACCTGCAAGAACACCGTCCTGACGTCACCCTGCCCAGGTGCTCAACCACCCCTCAACCGAACCCCGGTCCGCCAGTCCAGCTATGTCCGGCTGGCACTGCGATCGCGCGGCATGTTCAGCTTCGTCGAAGGCGTTGCGCTGGCACAACCACGTCGCCCTACGCGCTCACCCTGGTCACGGATCACTACCGGCCTTCAGGCTGGCGCCATGACGCGGCACCAGGCTGGGCTGCCGCCGATCCGGGCACCGTCGCCGCCTCCTGTTTCGTGCCTGTCGGGCGGGAGCGGGCCGCTGGCGGAAACCGCTCGCTGGGGAGACTATGAAGGAATGCTGCCGGACCCAGGCTGCTACAAAGAACGCTACCGGCTGAACGGCGGCGCGGTCTTGGCCTGGCCGCCGGTCTGCTTTCGGCGGTGTGCGTGCCGAGAATCCCGTCCACCGCTCTGACCAGCAGGGTTGCTCGCTGACGCCCCGCCCGTGATGATCACCGGTCATGTGCCTGCAGTTCATGTTCCTCCTGACCATGCGGCTAGCCGCGTGGCTGCGGCTGTCCCGGCGTGAGGAGACATGGAAGACCGCAGAGATCTTGATCCTGCGACACCAGCTCACCGTCCTGCAGCGGCGGCAGCCGCGCCGCCCGAACCTGAACTGGGCGGACCGGGCACTCCTCGCGACCCTGCTCAGCGTGATACCGAAAGCACGCCGCCACGGGCTGCGGCTGCTGGTCGCCCCCGAGACGATCCTGCGCTGGCACCGCAACATAGTCCGCCGCCGCTGGGCCACCAGGTCCAGGCGCGGCAACACCGGTCGCCCGGCCACCCAGCGGAACATCAAGGCACTGGTCCTCCGGCTAGCCCGCGAGAACCCTGAATGGGGCTACCGCAGGATCCACGGTGAGCTGGCCGGCCTGGGCGTAAAGATAGCGGCGTCGACGGCATGGGAGATCCTGAAGAACGCCGGAATCGACCCCGCGCCGCGGCGGACCGCGCCAACCTGGTCCCAGTTCCTGCGCTCACAAGCTGAAGCGGTCCTGGCGAGCGACTTCTTCACAGCCGACCTGCTCGACGGCACCCAGGCCTATGTCCTGGCGGTGATAGAACACGCGACCCGGCGCATCCGCATCCTCGGAATCACGCGGCATCCGACCGGGGAATGGACCACCCAGCAGGCACGCAACCTCCTCATGGACCTCGGCGAGCAAACGCACCGGGTCAAGTTCATGATCCGCGACCGCGGCCCGGACTTCACCGCCGCATTCGACGCGGTCCTCGCCGACGCCGGCGTCCGGACCGTGCTCTGCAACGTGGCGACGCCTCGCATGAACGCGATCGCCGAACGCTGGATCGGCGGATGCCGCCGCGAGCTCCTGGACCGCGCCCTCATCTGGAACCAGGCCCATCTGCGCCAGATCCTGGGCCAGTACCAGACCCACCACAATCACCACCGGCCGCACCGCTCCCTGCACGGCGCCGCGCCGCTGAAACCGCTACCCGAGCCGGTCGATCTCGGTCAGCGCCGCGTCCGAAGACAGACTCGCGTCAGTGGGCTGATCAACGAATATCGCCTGGTCGCATGACGTGGACGAGGTTTTCGGCACGCACAAGCGGTGCGGTGAACCGCTTGCTCCTCCCCAATTCCGTCCGCTATATGTCCGTAACCACTGCTACGCAGGGGTCCACGGCGGCACATCATGAAACACAGCGGGACAGCAGCAAGAAGGCCCGCGAGACCGGGTATCCCCAGCTCACGGGCCGTTTCCGCAGGTAGTGGCAGGTGCTGGGTTCGAACCAGCGTAGGCTAAGCCGACGGTTTTACAGGGGGCTCCCAGGCACGGCTAGGTACAGGCTTTCACCTGCACGAATACCGTCCTGACGCCAGTCGACCTGTGCGCTCAACCGCTCCACAACCGAAACTCGGTCCGCAGGTCCAGCTATGTCTGGCTAGCGCTGATGGTTCAGGGGATCGCGCGCTCAACCGGGCCTGCTTCGGGGTGACCGGAGTCGATCGCCTGCTGCTAGGCCGCCCGCGCGCCGTTCGCATCGTCCTGTCCGTGGAGCAGGAGCCCGAGACGGACGGCTGCCTTCGGGGCTTGGCGGCACGACCGGTGTCGATCGCGTGCTGGTAGGCCGCCCGCGCACCCTCCACATCGCCCCGGCCTTCGAGCATGAGCCCTGGTCACCAAGCTCGCCCGCGAGCTGGCCTGGGAGCTCGACGAGGCTGAGCATCGGTTCATGTACCTGATCCGGGACCGGGACGCGAGTTCACCGACGCGTTCGACGGCGTATTCGCCTCGATCGGGATCGACGTGGTCAAGACAGCTCCGCAGACGCCCCGGATAAACGCGATCGCCGAACGCTGGATCGGGGGATGCCGCCGCGAACTCCTGGACCGCACCCTCGTCTGGAACCAGAGGCATCTGCGGCAGTTCTTGCGCCAGCACGAGACCCACCACAAACCATCACCGGCCTCACCTGTCACTGGACAGTGCGGCACCGCTGAAACCGCTACCCGAGCCGATCGATCTTGAGCAGTATCGCGTCCGAAAACACGCTCACGTCAGCGGCCTGGTCAACGAATATCGCCTGGTCGCGTGACGTAGATGAGGTTCTCGGCACCCACAGTGCATATAACCGCTCGCTTTTGCTCGGACGCCCGTGAGCGGCGGTGGAAGCGGCGTGCGGCACGCCGGAGCAGGTCGTCCCCGGGATTACGGATACGCGGTGGACGCGAGTGGTTCCAACCGGTGTGCTCATAGTAGAACCGCTTTGGATGATCATGCTCCGAGCGGCTGGAGGGCGGTTGTCATCATCTGTCCGATGCCCGGAGGCGGGCGTCGATATGGCTCGCCACCGGTATGTGCCTTCTGCAATCGCAGGCGTAGGGGATCCTTGCGCTGGACTTCTTCTCCGCTGACCTGCTCAGTGGCACGAAGTTGTACGTCCTTGCGGTGATCGAGCACGGCAGCCGGCGCGTCCGGGTCCTGGGCGCCATGGAGCATCCGGTCCAGTCCGGGGTCGTCCAGCAAGCCCGGAACCTACCGGCCGCACCGCGCCCTGGACCAGGCCGCGCCACTGCGGTCGCTGCCAGATGGCGTCACCGACATTGACCATTTCCGGGTCCGGCGGCATTACCGCGCGGGTGGCGTCATCCACGAATATCGCCTGGTGGCATAGGTTTTCGGCACCCACAGGTTAGCCGGGCGGTACTGGAGGCGGCGGCAGGATGTTCTCCAGCCAGCGCCCGACGGCGAGCAGGCGGTCATCGTCGTGGCGCTGGCCGACGA
>Ga0208717_1000462_pt1 | contig 13785 bp, 13 predicted proteins | sample NGESurF53shallow_FD_184489 | JGI IMG/M metagenome (GOLD analysis project Ga0208717, IMG submission 184489) | Arctic peat soil microbial communities from Barrow, Alaska - NGEE Surface sample F53-3 shallow (SPAdes) | ecosystem: Environmental > Terrestrial > Soil > Wetlands > Peat ... | reverse complement strand
CTGCCGCACAGTTTGGCCACCTTCTCGGCCGAACCGTCCGGCGCGGCCAGGCGCCCGGCGCGGGGCATGTTGGCCGCCAGGGTGAGGATCTTGCCGGAATAGAGGTCGTCGATCATGGCTGTCAGGTAAGATCGCTCTCGCCCGGGCGCCACGCGGCCAGGGCGCGCGCCTTGACCGCCTCGCCCATGGCGGCGAAGCCGGCGCGAATGGGGCCGCGCATGCGTCGCGCGACGGTCGGGCCGAGAAGGCCGTCGAACATCTCGCCGTTGGAGAAGATACAACCGTTTTCGGTCAGTTGTTCGATCTCCAGATAGCGGATGGATTTTACTAGGCCGCCCAGCATCGAGAGTTTCCACAGGATCTGCTCGTTGGGCACCCAGTCGGAGACGGTGGGGCGGATGGTGCGGCGCCTTTGGCCCGGCAGGGCGACCTCGAGGACGAGGGGCGCCCCGATGCGAAGCACGCCTTCGGCCTTGGTGTAGAGGGGATTCCAGGCCGGCCAGGCGGCGATGTCGGCGATCACCGCCCAGATCGCCTCGGCCGGGGTCGGGATGCCCAGGCGGTGCTCGATCTTCACCCGCATCAGGCCCGCTCCTTCAACTTCCACGTCGCCCCGCCGGCGCTGTCCATGACCTCGACGTTCAAAGCGGTGAGCTCGGCGCGCAGGCGGTCGGCGGCGGGCCAGTCCTTGGCGGCGCGGGCGGCGATACGCTGGGCGATCAGGGCGTCGATGCGAGTCGTAAGAGCGATGTCGGCTCCGCCGTGGAACCAAGACTCCGGGTCTGCCTGGAGAAACCCGATGAGAGCGCCGGCCGCCAGAAGTTCGCCCTTGGCCCTGGCGCGTTCGGCGGGGGACCCGGTTTCCAGCCGGCGGGCGATGGCGAAGACTTCGGCGTTGGCCTTGGGCGTATTCAGGTCGTCGCAGAGGGCGTCCATGAAGGCGGCGGTCGGCTCGCATGCCTGCGCCGGCACATCGGCGGCGCGGCGAAGGGCGCCGTAGAGGGTGTCGAGCGCGCTCCTGGCCTGGTCCACGACATCGTCGGTCCAGGCCAGCGGCTGGCGATAGTGGGAGGCGAGCAGGGCCCAGCGCAGGGCTTCGCCGGGCGCGCGGGCGAGGAGGTCATGGACCAGCTCCACATTGCCCAGGCTCTTGGACATCTTTCGCGCGCCCGCGTTCACGAAGCCGTTGTGCAGCCAGTAGTGGGCGTAGGCCGCAACGTGATCGGCGCACATCCCCTGGGCCCGCTCGTTCTCGTGGTGGGGAAAGATCAGGTCATTGCCGCCACCATGGATGTCGATCGGCAGGCCGAGGGTCGCCTCGATCATCGCCGAGCATTCGATGTGCCAGCCGGGACGGCCGGGCCCGAACGGGCTTTCCCACACCGGCTCGCCGGGCTTGGAGGGTTTCCACAGCACGAAGTCGGCCGGATGGCGCTTGTAGGGGGCGACGTCGATGCGGGCGCCGGCGATCATGTCGTCCAGCGTGCGGCCCGACAGCTTGCCGTAGTCGGAGTAGGCCGGGGTGCTAAAGAGGACATGCCCCTCCGCCGCGTAGGCCGCGTCGTTGCGCACCAGTCGCCCGATCATGGCGATGATGGCGTCCATGGTCTGGGTGGCCCGAGGCTCGAAGGTGGGGGGAAGGGCGCCCAGGGCCGCCATGTCGGCGTGGTAGGCGTCCAGATAGCGCGCCGTGATCACGTCGATGGGCACGCCCTCGTCAGCGGCCTTGGCGTTGATCTTGTCGTCCACGTCGGTGACATTGGCGGCGTAGAGGACGTGGTCCTCGCCATGGAGGCGTCGCAGAAGGCGGAAAAGGACGTCGAAGACCACCACCGGCCGGGCGTTGCCGATGTGGGCGTAGTTGTAGACCGTCGGGCCGCACACATAGAGGGTGACCCGCGCCGGATCGACCGGAACGAAATGCCGCTTCTTGCGCGCCATGGTGTCGTGGAGGCGAAGGGTCATCTTAAGAGGCGCGCGTCAGGTGAGTGTTGCGGGGCCATGGCCCCGGCCCATATAGAGACTGGCCGGCCGACAAGCCATTGGGGCGCCGGCGCGCTTCTTAGAGGCCAGGAAAGATAAACCCGCATGGATGCGCTGACTGGCGAGCGGCCCGGCGTCGGCGAGGCCGATCTGGAGGCGGTGGCTAGGCCGTCGCGCGAAGAGGCGATGGCGGCGGTGCGCACCCTGATCGCCTGGGCCGGCGACGATCCGCGCCGCGAGGGGGTGGTCGATACGCCGCGCCGGGTGGTGGACGCCTATGACGAATGGTTCGCCGGCTATCATTTCGATCCGGCCAAAGAGCTCGACCGCACCTTCGAGGACGTCCAGGGCTATGACGACATCGTCATGCTGCGCGACATCGAGGTGGAGAGCCACTGCGAGCATCACATGGCCCCGTTCCTCGGCAAGGCCTATGTCGCCTACATGCCGACCAACAAGGTGGTGGGGATCTCCAAGCTGGCGCGGGTGGTGGAAATCTTCGCCCGCCGCCTGCAGACCCAGGAGACCCTGACCCAGCAGATCGCCGACGCCATCGCCGATTCCTTGAGGCCGGCCGGCGTCGCGGTGCTGATCGACGCCGAACACCAGTGCATGACCACCCGCGGTGTCAATCACCGCCACGTCTCGACCATCACCACCCAGTTCACGGGCGTTTTCAGGAGCGACAAGGAACTGCAGCGGCGGTTCCTGGATTTCTGCAACCGGAAGTGAGGGGCGGCGCCTGATCTTTAGGGGACGAACAAGGGCTACTTCGATTCGTCGGCCACCTCGACCTCGATCGAAATCTGGGGACCGCACACGAATTTACTCCCCGTTAACCGGCCGAGACCATGATTGAGCATGGCCAAAAGAACGGTATCGATTCGGCTCGACCAAAAGACAATTGGTGAAATCGACCGTTTGTGGGTGGCGACCGAAATTAGCCGGTCTCGGTTGATCGAGACGATCATCGAGCATTTTCTGGCCATTGACTTGGTTCAACAACGCGCCGCGCTTAGGCAGCGGCTGCGCTCCCCCAAGATCGCGACAAAATCTGGCCGCACTGATCCGGTTCGCGCGCCGGAGATTGAAACCCGCATCGAACCCGCGCATATTCCAGTACATGACCGCCACGGCCTCGCCTCGCCCCAGAACACCGATCGATCCCCGGCGACGCCTGACCTATCGCGGGGTGAAGCTGCAGGGCCTCGCCGCCCCCTCGCGCTTCACGATCGACCAAATCAAGAAGGCGGTTGAGGATGCGATCGCCGAGAACGCTGATACGCTTGCGGCCATTCGCTAAACCGCCCAGGGCGCGCTCGGTCTTCATCAACTGCCCGTTCGACACCGACTATCAGCCGCTGCTACGCGCGATGTGCTTTACCATGCTCGCTTGCGGCTACGCGCCACGCTGCGCACTGGATTTCAGCGACAGCGGCGTCGTCCGTTTCCAGGAAATTGTCCGGATCATCACCGAGTGCGACCTGTCCGTTCACGACATCTCCCGCGTGGAATTGGACAGGCGATCCGGGTTGCCCCGATTCAATATGCCGCTGGAGCTCGGCGCCGATCTTGGTCTGCGGCTGGCCGGCCCGGCTAGGCAACGCGCCCGCAAGACCCTGGTTCTTGACGCGGAGAAGCACCGCTACGACAAGACGCTGTCCGATATCTCCGGTATGGACATCGAGGCCCACGCGAACGACGTGGCCAAGATGATCAAGCACATTCGGGACTGGCTCAATGCCAATCGCGGCGACCAGTCGATCCTGCCGGGCGCCGAGTCGATCGCCGCTGACCACGCCGCCTACCTCACCATCGCGCCCAATATCATAGGGGGTCTTCGGCTCGATCCTCACGACGTTCTACCGCACCCGGATTTTCTTCACGTGGTCGAACAGGCGCTTCCCCAGCTTGAGCGCGCCCGAGCGGTTTCCCCGTCTGGACGCTCCCGGCCATCCTCCCCATGAAGGGGAAAGGGGTTAGGCGCGTCGAGCTGCCCAACGGCGGCAAGCGCCTCGACCGCGCCCTGGCCGATGCGGCGCCCGACCTCTCCCGCGCCCGCATCCAGGGGCTGCTTGCCCAGGGCGCAATCAACCTGAACGGTGAGACCGTCAGCGACGCCTCGGCCAAGGCCTTGGCGGGCGTCTATGAACTTCGCATCCCCGCGCCGATTCCCCCCAACCCCCAGCCCGAGGCCATCGCGCTCGCCGTTCTCTTCGAGGACGAACACCTGATCGTCATCGACAAGGCGGCCGGCATGTCGGCCCATCCGGCCCCGGGGAGCCACGGCGGCACTCTGGTCAACGCCCTCATTCACCACTGCGGGGCCAGCTTGTCGGGGATCGGCGGGGTGGCGCGGCCGGGGATCGTGCATCGGCTGGACAAGAACACATCGGGGGTGATGGTGGCGGCCAAGAGCGACGCGGCGCACCGGGGCCTTTCCGCCCTGTTCGCCGCCCACGATATCGAACGGGCCTATGTGGCCCTGACTCGCGGCGCGCCGTCGCCCGCCGTTGGCACGGTCACCACGCGCCTGGGCCGTTCCACCAGCGACCGCAAGAAGATGGCGGTGTTGCGGGCCGGGGGGCGCGAGGCGATTACCCATTATCGGGTGGCGTGGGCGTTTGGGCCGGCCGCCAGGCCCCTGGCGGCGCGGGTGGCCTGCACCCTGGAGACCGGCCGCACCCATCAGATCCGCGTCCATCTGGCCCACAAGGGCGCGCCGTGCCTGGGCGATCCGACCTACGGCTCCGGACCGCCGGCGGCCGCGGTGCGCGAGGCGATTCTCGCCGCGGGCCTGAAGCGCCAGGCCCTGCACGCCGCGGTGCTGGGCTTCCACCACCCGATCACCGGCGAGGCCTTGAGGTTCGAAACGCCCTTGCCGGCGGACATGGCGTCGCTGGAAGCGGCGCTGCAGAAGCTCTGACAATGGCGTTAGAAAGCGTGGCGCCGCCGCTGTCTTAAAGGCGCCGCAACGATCGCCTATCTAAGGGGTTCAAAGGGGGCGGGTGATCGCGCGCGCGATCGACGACACCTTTCAACGAGGGGAACTCAAAGGACCATGGCGGCGGTGAACACACTTTCGGTCATGTCGCCGGACGGCGGCCTGTCGCGCTATCTGACCGAAATCCGCAAATTTCCCATGCTGGCCAAGGACGAGGAATTCATGCTCGCCAAGCGCTGGCGCGAGCATGAGGACCCGGAGGCGGCCCATCGCCTGGTCACCTCGCACCTGCGGCTGGTGGCCAAGATCGCCATGGGCTACCGCGGCTATGGCCTGCCGATCGGCGAGGTGATCAGCGAGGGCAATGTCGGGCTGATGCAGGCGGTCAAGAAGTTCGAGCCCGACCGCGGCTTTCGCTTGGCCACCTACGCCATGTGGTGGATCCGCGCCTCGATCCAGGAATACATCCTGCGCTCCTGGTCCCTGGTGAAGATGGGCACCACGGCGGCGCAGAAGAAGCTGTTCTTCAACCTGCGCAAGGCCAAGAGCGAGATCAGCGCCCTGGAAGAAGGCGACATGCACCCAGACCAGGTGCGCCAGATCGCCACCAAGCTTGGCGTGCTGGACGCCGAGGTGATCAGCATGAACCGGCGGCTTAGCGGCCCCGACGCCTCGCTCAACGCGCCCCTGCGGGTGGACAGCGAGAACGAGTGGCAGGACTGGCTGGAGGACAAGGAGGCGGTGAGCCAGGAGACCCGCCTGGCCGAGGACGAGGAGAAGTCCCTGCGCATGGGCCTCTTGGAAGAGGCGATGACCGAACTTACGGACCGCGAGCGCCACATTCTCACCGAACGCCGGCTCAAGGACGATCCCACCACCCTGGAGACCCTGGCGTCCGAATACGGCGTCAGCCGCGAGCGGGTGCGCCAGATCGAGGTGCGGGCGTTCGAGAAGCTGCAGAAGGCCATGCGGGCGGCGGCCATCGAGCAGAACATGGTCAACGCCTAGCCGATTCGGAGCGCGGGCGTCTCGCCCGCGACCTACTCGGCTGGATTTGGAAATACCGAATAGTGGCGGACGGGACGTCCGCCCTCCGGCGGAGAGAATCTCGCCCTACCCCCCGAACGGATCGCGCATGACGATGACGTCGTCGCGGTCGGGGCTGGTGGAGACAACGTCGATGGGGGCGCCGACCAGCGCCTCGATCCGCCGGACGTATTTGACGGCCGCGGCCGGCAGATCGCGCCAAGCGCGGGCGCCCCTGGTGCTTTCGCGCCAGCCGGCGATCTCTTCGTAGATCGGCTCGATGGCGGCCTGGTCGCGCAGGCCGGCCGGCAGGTAGTCGAGGGTGGGCTCGCCGAGCCGATAGCCGACGCAGATTTTCAAGGTCTCGAAGCCGTCCAGCACGTCGAGCTTGGTGAGGACAATCCCCTGGACGCCGCTGACGGTCACCGACTGGCGCGCCAGCACAGCGTCGAACCAGCCGCAGCGCCGCTTGCGCCCGGTGACGGTGCCGAACTCGTTTCCCCGCCGGCCCAGCCGCTCGCCGGTCTCGTCGATGAGTTCGGTGGGGAAGGGACCCTCGCCCACCCGGGTGGCGTAGGCCTTGGCGATGCCGAGCACATAGCCTCCCGCCGTCGGCCCGGACCCCGACCCGGCCGCTGCCTGGCCGGCCACGGTGTTGGACGAGGTCACATAAGGGTAGGTGCCGTGATCGACATCGAGCATGGCCGCCTGGGCGCCTTCGAAGAGCACCCGCCGGCCCGCCTTAAGGGCCTGGTCCAGCACTCGCCAGGCGGGCTGAACATAGGGCAGAACCTTGGGCGCGATGCCTTGGAGCGCGGCCAGAAGTTCATCGGCCGTCACCTCCGGCAGATCGAGGCCCCGGCGCAGGGGTTCGTGGTGGGCCAGCAGCCGCTCGATCTTGCCCTTCAGGGCCGCCTCGTCGGCCAGATCGCAGAAGCGGACGGCCCGGCGGCCGACCTTGTCCTCATAGGCCGGCCCAATGCCGCGGCCGGTGGTGCCGATCCGGTTGGCCCCGGCCCGCGCCTCCCGCGCCGCGTCGAGGTCGCGGTGCAGAGGCAGGACCAGACAGGCGTTGTCGGCGACCACCAGTACGTCAGGCGTCACGGTCAGGCCCTGGGCGCGCACACGGTCGATTTCGTCCAGCAACGACCAGGGGTCCACCACCACGCCATTGCCGATGATGGAGAGCTTGCCCTGCGCCACGCCGGACGGCAGCAGGGAGAACTTATAGGTCTTGTTTCCCACCACGATCGTGTGGCCGGCGTTGTCGCCGCCCTGGAAGCGGACCACCACGTCGGCGCGGTTGGCCAGCCAGTCGATGACCTTGCCCTTGCCCTCGTCGCCCCACTGAGCGCCGATCACCGTCACATTGGCCAAGCTCACCCTCCGCGCCCATGGCGTGGAAAGGCGGCGCTCGAAAAAGTGAGTGGGCGGCCTTTCCGAGGCCGTTTAGCGCGCGGCGGGTCCGATCTCCAGGGGATAATGTCCGCCGCCCGTCGATCGGTCGGCCAAGAGAGAGAAAATCGCCCGGCGGGGCCTTGGTCGCCACCAGCCGATTGGGTAAAGCCGTTGCCCCGAACCGCGCCCCAAGGAGATCCCAAAGTGAATCTCAATCCCTATCTCAACTTCAACGGCGACTGCCGCTGGCCTTCGAGTTCTACAAGGCGGCTCTGGGCGGCGAGATCCTGATGATGAGCACCTTCGCCGACTCGCCGATGGCCGGTCAGGCGCCCCCCGGAATGGGCGACAAGATCATCCACGCCCGCCTGGCGGTGGGCGACAAGCTGATGATGGGCTCGGACAACATGCAGGGGGACGACCGGGGGCGGCACGGATTCGCCGTTTCCGTGGTCGTCGATACCCCCGAGGAGGCCGACCGCACCTTCTCGGCCTTGAGCGAAGGCGCCAATGTGCGCATGCCGATGGCCGAGACCTTCTGGGCCCTGCGCTTTGGCATGCTGACCGACAAGTTCGGCGTGCCGTGGATGGTCAACTGCGAGCGAGCGCCCGCCACCGGCGCCTAAAGCGCCAGATCGCCGCCGAGCATGGTTTCGGCCATGGCGCAGTGCATGGCGATGCCGCGGGCCATCACATCCTCGTCGAGGGTCATGCGGTTGGAGTGGAGGGCGCAGCAGGTGCGGTAGTCGCCGCCCTGGGGCGCGGCGCCCAGGAAGGCCATGGCGCCGGGGACTTTTTGCAGGATGTAGGAGAAATCCTCCGCCCCCATCATCGGGTGAGCCATGGTCACCCAGGCGCCCTCGCCATAGAGGACCCTGGCGGCGCGCTCGGCCAGATCGACGACGCGTCCGTCGTTGACGGTGACCGGGAAGCCGTGCTCGATCTCCACCTCGGCCGTGGCGCCGTGGGCGGCGGCGATGTGTTCGGCCACCCGCCGGATGCCTTCGTGGGCGATCGTGCGGGTGGGTTCGGAGAGGGTGCGAAGGGTGCCCCACAGGCGGACATCCTCGGGGATGACATTGTCGGTCGTGCCCCCCTCGATGCGCGGCAGGGTGATCACCGCCGGGTCGCTGGCCGGGATACGGCGGGTGACGAAGGCCTGCAGGGCCAGGACGATCTCGCAGGCCACCGGAACCGGGTCGAGGGCGTCGTGGGGCATGGAGGCGTGGCCGCCGCGGCCGACCACCCGGATGCGCAGCTTGTCGGACGAGGCCAGCAGCGGGCCGGCGCGGCTAGCGAACACCCCGGCCGGCATGTTGGGCGAGATGTGCAGGGCGAAGGCGGCGTCCGGCAGCGGGTCCAGCAGGCCGTCGTCGATCATGAACCTGGCCCCATGCCAGCCCTCCTCGCCCGGCTGGAACATGAACATCACCGTGCCGGCCAGGCGCTCGCGGCGCTCGCACAGGGCGCGGGCGGCGCCGGCCAGCATGGCGACATGGGTGTCATGGCCACAGGCGTGCATGGCCCCCTTGGCCTGCGAGGTGAAGGCGAGGCCCGTGTCCTCGATGAGCGGCAGGGCGTCCATGTCGCCGCGCAACAGGACGGTGCGGCCGTTGGCCGGGCCACGCAGGATGGCCACGAGGCCGCTGGTGGACGGGCCCTCGCGAATCTCCAGCGGCAGGCCGGCCAGGGCGGCTTTGACCTTGGCGGTGGTCTTGGGCAGATCGAGGCCCAGTTCCGGCTCGGCGTGGATGGCGCGGCGCAGGGCGACGGCGTTCGGCAGGAGGGCCTCGCCGGCGGCGGTCCAGGTTTCGCTGTCGAGGGTGAGGGCGTTCATGGGTAGCTCGCGGCAGGTCTTTGAATAAGGAAGCGGCTACCTTGCGCGCCGGCCTTGCGATAAGTCCATGGCCAATGACCGTCACCGTGGCCGATATCGAGGATGCCGCCCGCGCCATAGCCGGCCACGCCGTCGTCACGCCCCTGCTGGAAAGCGCGGCCCTCAACGAGGCGGTCGGCGGCCGGGTGCTGATCAAGGCCGAGACCCTTCAGCGCGTGGGGGCGTTCAAGTTCCGCGGGGCCTATAACCGCCTCTCACGCCTCACCGCGGAAGAGAGGACGCGCGGGGTGGTGGCGTTTTCGTCCGGCAACCACGCCCAGGGGGTGGCCCTGGCGGCGCGGCTGCTGGGCCTGCCGGCCCTGATCGTCATGCCCTCCGATGCGCCGAAGGTGAAGGCGGAGGCGACGGCGCGCTACGGGGCGGAAATCCGCTTCTATGACCGCGCGAGCGAGAGCCGTGAGGCGATCGCGGCCGCCATCGCGGCTGAGCGGGGGGCGATTGTCGTGCCGGCCTTCGACGATCCGCTGATTGTCGCCGGCCAGGGCACGGTGGGTCTGGAGATCGCCGACCAGGCCGAGACGCTTGGGGCGACGCTCGACCTGGTGATCGGGCCGGTGGGCGGCGGCGGCCTGATGGCCGGCTGCGCGGTGGCAATCAAGGCGCGGTCCGCGCGGACCGAAATTTTTGGCGTCGAGCCCGAGGGCTTCGACGATACGCGCCGCTCGCTGGAGGCGGGGGCGCGGCGCGCCGCGCCGCCGGCCCCCCGCTCGCTGTGCGACGCCCTGGGATCGCCGATGCCCGGCGAGATCACCTTTCCCATCCTGCGGGACCACCTCGCCGGCGTTTTAACGGTCAGCGACGCCGAGGTGGCGGGCGCCATGCGCTACGCTTTCACCACCCTGAAGCTGGTCGTCGAACCCGGCGGCGTGGTCGCCCTGGCGGCGTTGCTCGCCGGCAGGATCGCCCTGGCCGGGCGAACGGCGGCCATCGTCCTGTCGGGCGGCAACGTCGATCCCGAACTCTTCGCGCGCGTGCTGGCGGGGGAGACCTAAAGTCGCCGAAAGGCGGTGGGCTCGCCGCCCCCGGCGGCGCGGATGCGGGCCACCGCCTCCTCCAGCGGCTCGATGGCGACGGCCATGTGGTGGGCGTTGGCGTGCAGCAGATGGCGCGCGTCCAACATCATGCCGACATGGCCCAGCCAGAAGACCAGATCGCCGCGCCGCAGGGCCTCCGGCGGGGCCGGGTCGCCGAGCGCCGCCTGCTGATCGCTGTCACGCGGGCAGGCGAGGCCGCCAGCGTAGAGCGCCTGCTGGATGAGGCCGGAACAATCGAGGCCGAGGCTGTCACGGCCGCCCCATAGATAGGGCGTTCCGAGGAAGCGTTCGGCGACGGCGGCCGGATCGTCCAGAGCGGCGCCGATCGGGGCGAGGTGGACCTTGGCGATCCAGCCCACGCCGGTCGCGCGGGCGAACCGGTCCTCGGTCTCGTCGATCGAAACAAGGGCGTTCAGGCTGAACGGCCCGCTCGCCGGCGCCTTGATCGATGGCGCCTCGAAGGCGAAGGCGCGCGGGGCGGCTATCCAGTGGGTCGGGGCGCGAACCATGCTCGACAGGGCGCCCGCTTCGACGAAGCCGACGCTGCCGTCGCGGCGCGCCTGGCCCCAGGCGTGGCCGCCGACGAATTCGAGGCAGTCGAAAATCTCGCCGAACAGCAGTTGGTCGGTCTGTTCGGCCGCCAGATCGGGGGCCGAGCGAACGGCAGCCACCGGGCGAACAGCTTGCATGGCGCTCGTCTTTGCAAATCGCCTCGCTCGCAGAACCCCTTCCAGGCTGCCAGCGGCCAAGTCCGCCCGCGCCAGGGTGATGCGCGGATCGAACGGGCTCACGCGTATCGCGCCTTCAACACCGCGTAGAGGGCGCGGATGGCCTGAACCTCGGCGCCCTGGGGCCAGCCGGGCCGGGTGTGGGGATTCCAGGCGAAGATGTCGAAATGAACCCAGGCGCCCTTGGGCGCGAATCGTTGCAGGAATAGCGCCGCGGTCACCGAGCCGGCCTGAGCCCAGACGTCGGCGTCGTTCTTGATGTCAGCGATGTCGCTGTCCAGTGCCCCAGCGTAACCCTGCCAAAGGGGCATGCGCCACACCGGATCCTCCACCGACCGCGACGCGATCGCGATCTCCGCCGCCAGAGCGTCGTCGGTGGTGTAGAAGGGCGCCACCTGCGGACCGAGAGCCACCCGCGCCGCGCCGGTCAAGGTGGCCAGATCGATGGTGAGTTCCGGCGAGAACTCGCCGGCCCGGGCCAGGGCGTCGGCGAGGATCAGCCGGCCCTCGGCGTCGGTATTGCCCACCTCGATGGAAAGCCCGCTGCGCGAAGCCAGGACATCGCCCGGCCGCATGGCGTCGCCGGCGATGGCGTTCTCCACGACCGGAATCAGGACGACGAGGCGCACAGGCAGGCGGCCGGCCATGATCATCCGCGCCAGGGCCAGGGCGTGCGCGGCGCCGCCCATATCCTTTTTCATCAGCCGCATTCCGGCCGAGGACTTGATATCCAGGCCGCCGGTGTCGAACACCACCCCCTTGCCGATCAGGGCGACGAGGTGTCGATCGGCCTCGCCCCAGGCGATCTCGATCATTCTGGGCGCGCGCGCCGCGACCGCGGCGCGGCCGACCGCATGGACGGCGGGATAGCCGGCCTCGATCAGGGCGTCGCCGACCGTGACGGTGATGGCGGCGTGATTCGCCTGAGCGATTTCGCGCCCGATCGTCTCGATCTGAAGCGGCCCCATGTCGCTGGCCGGTGTATTGATCATGTCGCGGGCCAGGGCGCAGGCATGGGCGATGGCGCGGACATCGTTGATATGGGCCCCGGCCGGCGTCGCCAGCGTGGGCGCGGCGTCGCCCCGGCTTTGCTTGTAGCGATCGAATCGATAGGCTCCCAAGGTCCAGGCCAAGGCGATCTGGTCGGGATCCAGGTCGGCCGGCGAGCGGTCGATCGCGTAGTGGCCGGCGGCCAATCTGGCGGCCAACTCACGAATCGCCATGGCCCCGGCGCCGTTCCCATCGCCCAGGCCGAACAGGACACGGTCCACGCCGCCCGCCGCATTCCGAAGCAGCAGCATCTGGCCCGCGTGGCCGTTGAAGCGATCGACAGCGGCCAGCGCCCGGACGGCCTCGGGTTGCCGCGCGGCGAGGGCCTCCCACTCAGCGTTCGCCACCAGATCGACCGCGACGGTCGAGCCTTCGTGCGGGGAGCAGATCAATTCAGACATCTCAAACTCCAACGACCCACTCTAACGCTGAAAACAGCAATAGTCGGGAACCAAAGGACATATGGCGAATTGGTGGCTGATTGCCGAGCAAGGGAGGCAAGGGGCTCGTGGGCGGTTCGCGAATCGATCCAAAATGATGATGAAAACGGTCAGCTTTTTTTCATCTTTGTCTGGGCATTTCGAGGCGCCCACTTGAGGCACCCAGGCGAAGGTGCCGAATAGGCCTCCGGCGAGGTCTATTTCGCCGCGAAGTTGATCGGCGATGGCAGAGTGTGTAGCGTCGGCTGATCGGGCGGCGGCCGTGTTAAGAGTTCGTTCGGCGAAGGTGTTCAGCCGAGTTCAAATTTCGACAACGACTGCCCGGCCCCTCGGTCGCCGCAGAGGCAAGGAAGGGAATGATATGAAGCTGACACTCCTGGCCGGGGCCGCGCTGGCCACGGTGTTCGCCGCCTCCACGGCGCTCGCGCAAGATACCGGATGGTATGGCGCTATCGACATTGGCGGCCACCATCAGAGTGGATTGGAAGGCGCCGACACCAGCGGCACCATTCCGGCGCTCGCCGGCAGCGGCCTGAATTTCCGAACGCGCAACATCGACTACGACGGGTTTGTCCGCCTCGGCTATCGGCTGGCGCCTCACTTCCGTCTCGAAATCGAGGGTGGCTATCGGCATGGCAGCCTCAGGTCGGTCACGGACTTCGCCAGCGGTCCCGGGGGCGGGCTAGCCGGCACGGACGCCGATCTTTGCTCGACGGGCAGCGTCACGGGGGGTTCCTGCGGCCAGCCGGATGGCAACGTCAATGCCTGGACAGGCATGGTCAACGCCTTGTTCGACCTGCTGCCCGATTCTCGCTTCGATCCGTTCATCGGTGGCGGCCTGGGCGTCAATCACGTCAAAATTCGCGCTGACGGGGATCTCGTCGGCACCGCCACGGACTTGACGGGTCCGCTGCACGTCAACGTGGACGATTCGAGCACCAAATTCGCCTATCAAGGCATCGCGGGCATCGCATTTCGCGCCACCGATCGTCTCAACATCGATTTGACGTACCGCTATCTCAGCGGATCGCGGATAAATTTCGCGGCGGTGGATCAGACCGATCAACTGTCCACCGTTTTGAACGGCCGCTATCGGGACCAGTCGGTGAGTCTGGGCGTGCGCTACAGCTTCGCCTCGCCGCCGCCTCCCCCGCCGCCTCCTCCTCCGCCGCCTCCTCCGCCTCCGCCGCCGCCGCCGCCTCCTCCTCCCCCGGAAGCGCCGCCGCCGCCGCCGGCTCCCACCTTCGAGACCCGTGATTACGTCATCTACTTCCCCTTCGATCAG
>Ga0208717_1000461_pt1 | contig 13789 bp, 16 predicted proteins | sample NGESurF53shallow_FD_184489 | JGI IMG/M metagenome (GOLD analysis project Ga0208717, IMG submission 184489) | Arctic peat soil microbial communities from Barrow, Alaska - NGEE Surface sample F53-3 shallow (SPAdes) | ecosystem: Environmental > Terrestrial > Soil > Wetlands > Peat ... | reverse complement strand
GGCCCCACTGGCGGAGGAGGAGGGCGCGGCCGAACAGGTCGGGCCAGACTTCCATTCGGTAGAAGCGCCATTCGTTGCGCTCGGGGCGGACGCGGATCAGCGAGGCGGCTTCCGCGAACAGCGGCAACTGGATCGGCACCGGCCGGGCAGGGGGTTTGCGGCGTTTGGGCATAGAGTCGCGGGAAGTGTATCGCCTGCGGGTGGCGAGTACCAGCGGAAAGCGCGGATCGGCGGGGGTTTCGGGCTCATCCTGCTACACTATTGCGCATAGTGTATCAGGCCGGCTCCCCGGTTGGCCCAGATTGTCGCCTCCGGCGCCGTCGGCCGCAGAGTCTTTACGATGGCAGCGGATGGGCCAAGTACATGCCGGGGATCGGTGGGCGCGACGATATTGGTCCCTATCCTGGGCACGTCACCAAATGGCTTTACACCGGCGATCATCGCTTGTTCGAACAAACCAGCGTCGGCGCGGGAGTGATCGCGCGAATCACGCTCCTCATCCCGGCGTCTTTGTCGTCTCGAAGGCCGCGATCTCCTCGAGTCGGGCATAGATGGTTACTCCCTGGCGCATCAGCGCCGCGAACTCCCGATACATGGCATCGGCTGGCACGAGCCAGCAGCGTGCCTCCCCGACGCGGTGCCACGTCAGGTCGGCATGGGCCTCGAACCAGCGCGCGAAGAAATTGCGGAGGAAGCCATTGTCCGGATGGTCGATCCGCCGACGTTGCATCTCTCCTGGGGCGTGGGCGGGCAGGTTCATACGATGCGTCGTGCCGGCGGCGTCAACGCAGTCCACCTCGAAAAGTGCATCGGCATAGACTCGCAGCGGGAAGTCCGATTCCACGTCCTCCACGACATGGGTGAAGGTGACGTGGCCGATGTCGCTGCCGAGACCGAGTAGGTAGGCAGGGCGGTCGAGCAGGTTGCCCATCGGGGTACCACGACCGAAGTTGCTGCCGGCCGTGTGGTGCCCCGCGACGAGCGCCTCCGCCTGGCTGCCGATCGCGCCAAAGGAGTGGCTCGGGTGCAGGCTGCGTCGCGTCGGCGCCTGACGGCGGAACGTCTCGGGGATGGCGCCAAGATTGCTGGGCGTCGTACGGGCGTCGAAGGTGCGGCCGGAGGCGAGCGTCTGGTGCATCGTTCCGTCGATCGAAAAGGTCGGCAGCAGAAGCGTGCCGCCGCGCTGCTCGACGATGCTGGCGATAAGCGCATCCACGACCGTCTGTGCCCCACCCTCGACGAAGCCGATACTCTTGAGGGAGCTGTGCACGAGGACCACGGCGCCAGACGCAATCGGCAAGGCCTCGAGCACCGATGTTGCGCCATGCCCCGCGATCAGACCGAGCATCGCCTGAAACAGCGCGCCATACATCGCCCTGCCCCTAACGCCATCGTCCTGCTCGACCGTCTTGTGAAGCGCGTCGTACACGCTGACGTCTGCCTCGTGTCCCATCCTTTGCACATTCTCCGTGATCACCCGCCTTGTACAAGCGACGAGAGTGGGAGGGCCACACAAATCAGCACAGCCCTTCTGATCGGGCCGCGGGCACTGTCCAGATAGACCGCAGGACCGGCAAGCGCATCCGTCGCGGCAGCTTTCATTCCATCGTCGACCCAGCAGTCGCAGGGCATGCCCCATGCGCCAAGCGGTCGGTTGGCTGACCCCGATCGCCTCGGCCAAGTGCACCGAAGAAATCCCCTTGTCGGATTGCAGGATGAGCCACAAGCCGGACTCTCTGGGGCCGGGGCCCTTTCCGTAAAGGCCAGAGGGAACGAACTGGCCTTCTGGTACGCATAAGCCCCCGGACGACGTGTCGGAAAACCTGTCAGTCAAGGTTTCCGCACACAGGTTCAATCCGACACGGTTTCTCGTCGAGGCTCCGCCTCGAGTTTTGGGTCGGATTCGCCTACGATCCAAAGTGCACGGGAAACAGGTGATTTCCGTTGATCGGCAAGTTGGCAGCTCGAAGATCGAAAATGGGCCAATTTCATCCACGGAAAACCCTGTCGGATTGGCGGAGTATGCGGAAACCTCCGCTGGAGGGTTTTCCGACAGGCCATCTTGGGGCTTATGCGTACCAGAAGGCCAGTTCGTTACTTCTAGCCACATTCGTCGCGCCCTCGCTGTGGGCCTCACCTACCGACCCCTGCCGCTCACCGCGGCCGACACGCTAGCCTGGTTCCTTACCCTGCCCTCCGAGCGTCAGGCCAAGCTCCGCGCTGGTGTTATCCCGGAGCGCGAAGCCGAATTGCTCGCAAAGCTGAGAGCCTAAGAGAGTCGGTCGCTCGGTGTTCATTTTGCCACGCGACGAGTGTCTGTTTCGGGGCAACGGCGGCCGGCTCACGGTTCGAAACCCTTGATTTTTGCGCCAAAACTAAGCTGCTCTGCATCGGGGGCCCGACTGGTGACAAGGTTGAGTTACTGAAGCCGTGCAGTCACAATTCGGTAGCCAAGATCAATCGAATCCTGACTGAGAAGATTTCGGTGCCGCCGTGCCCATCGGCCTGTTATCAGATCGCGGTGGAGCGTTTCGATGCGCTCACCGACGTCTGTAATCCTGCTGAAGGCTGATATACTCGCGCGAACGGCAGGGTCGAGGTATGCCTCAGGTCGCTGCCAATAGGCGCCCAGGAATCCATCGACGCAATCAGCTGAAATATAGACCGGCGTTGAGTCGATAGGTCCCAGCACGGCCCCAAGGACATCGAGGGACGGCATGGTCTCCTGATCAATCTTATGAATGTCTGGGAAATAGTCCCGCACCAACCAGAATGCTCCCGAGGCCTCGACATCAATCGTGAGAAATACGGCCCGATGACGCGCGCTGCGGGCGCATTCGGCCAATCCCAGTTTGACATCGCTCCAATGGTGCAGCGTCAGCACGCCTAGGACGGCGTCGAAGCTTGAATCTCGAAATGGCAGAGCCTCCGCCCGCCCCTGCACGGCGGGAGCCGCGGCCTGGCGCCGCTGTCGAATCATGGTGAACGATGGCTCAATCGCAACCACATCGAGATCAGCCGGCTCATAGGAACCGGTTCCCGCCCCAACATTGACCACTGTGCGGTACCCCTCGAGGGCAACGCGAAGCGCTCTAGCGATGCGGGGATCCGGGCGGCGCTGCGCTGAATATCCTGCGCCGATTGTGTCGTAGACCTCAGTCATAGCGCACCTCAGATGGGTCTCGCATCTGATTCGATGGTAGCAGCTGGGGTACTCAGCATCCAGGAGGGGTCGCACGAGATGGCGCAGCGGTTATTTGCACTGCGCTACCGCCCCATTCCTCGGCTCTGATGCCGGCTGCGGTCTAACTGCCGTTCGTGGGCTGCCTCCTGCTGTCGCCGCTGTGCCAGCACTTCACGGGCGATGCCAGCCCGTTCCTGCCGTCGCGCCAGCTCGTCCACGGCTGCCGGCTTCGCCTGTCCAAACGCCGCGGCCTCCGCCTTCTCGGCCTGTGGCACCTGCTGGGCCAGCTCGGCGCGTCGGGTATCGAGTTTCAGCAACTCGTCGACCGCGTGGCCTTCGCTGGTTTCGTTGATGGAAAGCGCCGGATCCCTGCGCGCGGCGGTCTTGTGCATGACCTGGCGCACGAACCCCATCTGTTGCCAACGCCGGTTGCCCTGCTCCTGGCCGGCGCGTTGCACCCGCTCGTTGTACTCGATCGATTTCTCGACCGCGGCGGCGGCCTTGCGCAGCTCGCTAGCACGATCCGCGGCGGTCGCATAGTCGCGGCTGACCAGGCGCGCGGCGTCCTGCACGGTCATCGGACGGGTATCCCAGACGACCCCCACCTGGTCGGCGCGGGCCGCCTCGGCCAAGGCGCTTCGGTCCAGCGTCTGAAGCTCCCGGCGCAGTGGCTCGCGGTCCGCTGCCGGGCCGGTCGCCAACCGGCGCTGCGCCTCGCTCAGCACAACCGGCCCCTCGCGCGCCTCCTTGGCGATGAGCTGGCGCGCGGCGTCGGCCTTCAGCGCGGCGCGGTCCTCGGCGCTCCCGGTGAACTCGCGGTCGATCTTCGAATGCAAGGCAGCCAGCACCAGCCGCCCGTCCGGTGACAGCGCCGCCTCGGGCTTCTCCGCTTCTGCCTTGGCGTTCAACCGGGCGGTCAGCGCATCGCGCACCTTGGCGCGCAAGGCGTCCTCGTCCCGCGCCTTGCCCGCCCGATCAGCGACCGATTGCCAATACGCCTTGTCCGGATCGGCCTCCGCCGTTTTTCCGCGCGCTGCGGCACGCGGCGGCTCGGCCTGGCGAGCGACCCGCGTCGTCGCCAGCTCCTCGTGGGCCGCCCACGCGATCGAGGCCGCGCGCACCTCGCCCCGCCCCATCTGCCGCGCGAGCTGGCCGGCGTCGCGCGCCGTCTCCCGCGCGACGAACACCTCGGCGCTCTCCCGCTGCCGGGTCAGCGCGACATAGCTCGCCGCCGATCGCCAGTGCTCGGTGTGGTAGAGGTAGGTCCGGTCCAGGGTCTTGCCCTGGCCCTTGTAGATCGTCCCCGCGTAGCCGTGCCGGAAGCCCTCGAAGTCGGCCGGGGAGAACGTCACCTCCCGCCCTCCCTCCGGCCAGTTTTCCACGGGCTTCGCCCGCGGAACCTTGCTGGCCTTCGCCCCGCTGGCCGTGTCCAGCCGCGCGGTGAGCTGCCCAGTGCTGGGGTCGATCCCGGTGATGGTGCCGACGTTGCCGTTGTAGATGCGCAACTTCTTGTCGGTGTCGGTGAACTGCACCCGGTCGCCGATCGCGAACGCCGCCATCCCGTGCTTGGTGTCGAGCCGCACGTCGCCGCCGGTCAGCTCGCCCCGGTCGCGGCGCACCTGGCGCAGCTCGGCGTTGAGCGCATCCACGTCGCGGTTGGTGTAGGCGAACACGAACCGGCTGGCCCCCGGTCGTTCCTCCGCATCCCGCGACCAGGCCGCCACCAGGGCGCTGCGAGCTTCCTCCTGCGTGTCGGTCCAGGTGATCGCCCCGGCCTTGTCGAACGTGCCCACGGCCTCCGCAAATCGGCCCTCGGCCAGGTCGCGCGCCGCTTGGCGCTGCCAGTCCACCTTCTGCCGCGTCACCTCGGTGATCTCGGCCGCGCCGTGGCGCTGCCGCAGCTCGGCGAACAACCCGCCGCGCTCGATGCTGGCGAGCTGGCGGTCATCGCCGGCGAGCACCACCTTGGCGCCGGCCTGGCGCGCGGCGGCCAGCAGCTCGCCGGTCACCCGTGTGTCCAGCATCGCCGCTTCGTCCACCACGACAACGGTGTTGCGGTCCCAGGTGGTGCGTCCGTTCTTCAGCCTGAACAGCGCGGCGTGAACCGTGCTGGCCTCGCTGAACCCGTCCGCCGCCAGATCCTGCGCGACGGCGTTGGTGGGCGCCAGGCCCACTACGCGCTTGCCGTCCCGCTCGTGCGCGTCGCGGATCGCCGCAAGGGTAAAACTCTTGCCGGTCCCTGCCCTGCCCTCGATCAGCTTGAGGTTGCCCGCAGCGGTCGCGTGCGCGAACGCCGCCGCCTGGTCGGGCCGCAAATTCCACTCGGCCTCGGCCGCCTTCGCGCTGCGGGCGGATACCGCGCCGGCTCGGCTGCGCGCCAAACCGCCCGCCGCCGCCATCGCCGCGCGCTCCTCCTGCCGCACCTGGCGCGTGGTGAACCGCCCCGCCGCTTCGCCGGTCTCCCGGTCGTGCAGCGCCACCAGGTCGGCATGGTTCAGCACCGCCGTGCGAACCGTCGCGATCTCCTCAGCGGCGTCCCTTCCCTCTTCCCTCCGCGAGCTTTCCAACGGCTCTCCGAGCCGCTGGAACCTTGGCTCGCTCCGCCCAAGCTGCTTGGCGAGGAACCGGTCGAGGTCGCGCTCGGTGAAGGTGGCGTTGTTGCGCGTCAGCGTGGCCAGCACCTGCGCCGGATCGCGCGCCGCCTCCTGGTTGGCCTGGCGGATGATCTCGGCGCGTTCGACGATCTCCGCTCCGGTGCGGCGCATCCGCACCGGCCCGATGTGCTCCTGCGCATGCGTCGCCGTGGGATCGACCCGCGCCTCAAGCCCGTGCTCGCGGAAGTACCGATCCTGGTGCTCGCGCCAGAGTTCGCCCCACGCCGCGCCGTCCGCGACGCGGGCGCGGCCACCGGCAAGCCGCACCTCGGGGTCGAGATCGCGCGCCTTCTTGGCGGCAAAGGCCTCGCCCTCGATGCGCCGCGTGGTGATCAGCAGATGCGCGTGCCAGTTCGCTCGCTCGCTCTCCGCCTCGCCCTGATGGGGCGCGTGAACGTCGAGCTGCACCGCCAGCCCCTTCGAGACGAAGTGCGCCTCGGCGAAGGAACGGGCCAGCGCGATCCGGTCCTCGGTCGTGACCTCGGCGTTCGCCGGCAGCGCCAGCACGATCTCGCGGGCAACTTGCGCGTCCTTCCGGCGCTCCGCTGCCTCGGCCGCGTTCCACAACGCGCTGGCCTGAGCCAATCGCTCCGACGCTCCCTCTGGCAGCAGCACGGCATGGTGTTCCGGCGCATCGCGATGCCGAAAGTAGAATAGCTCGCCGGTACGTTCGGCCTCGATCGCCTCGCGGCCGTTGTAGGCGGCCGAGCGCACGGCGCTGCCGCCCGTGCTGCGGGAAATGTAGCGCGCACGGGCGAACTGGATGGCCACGGCGCCATGGTGAATCAGGTCGTGGGAGTTCCGCAAGCCGCATTCGTCAGAATGCACATTGCGTCTGCACGCTCTTCGCTCGCCTGCGGCTCCCTGGTGCAGAACCCGCTGCGCGGTGGTGCTGTGGAAATTTTGGGCGCGGACTCTCAAACACTATGGGCTTGGTACGACGCGCGCCTGTGTACTAGCCTCTCCTCGCTTGTTCACCGCGATTCGGGAGTTCCCCCGGAGCACGCGGTCCAATCTTGCTGATCGGGCAGACGATAGAATGCAGAATACACCGGCTAACGCTCTCATTCGGGGAGAACGTGTCTTCGTGGCCCTTCGGAGGGCCAAAGGTGAGACGGCACCCGTCTATCATGCCGTCACACCACATTGCCGCATGGCCCTCTGCGCCATCGAACCAGGGGCGAGTTCCAGCTGGGCAGAGCCTCCCGGAGAAAAAGTGACCTGCAAGCCGTGTTTACAACGCTTGGCACGGCTCTTGCCGCCGATAATCAACTCGCGAATTGACCGCGCGTCCGCTTTACCCGAGTCGAGAAACCTGCTAGGGTACATGACCGATCGACCCAGCGGACCGCAGCCCCTCACCCCCATCCTTGCACCAATTCTCGATAGTGTTCCCGCTTTGCCGGCGGTGATCCCAGCAGCCAAAGCGAGCGGATCGAACGCTGAGGATATGGCGAGCAGACGCGGTTCCCTCCCGCCAACGCTGGCCGCCATCTCCTGAAACGGCATCATTGAAGAGAGAAGCCAATCGCATGACCACCGCCGAGCTGATCGCGCGCGTCGCTGCCGAGCAGGGCGTCGCCCAGGACCACGTCAAGACAATCATCGACAGTGCGCTTGCCGTCATCACCACCGCTGCCAATGCCGGCGAGGAAGTCGTCCTCAGCCGCTTCGGCCGCTTCAAGGTCGCCGACCGTCCGGAGCGGCAGGGTCGCAATCCCGCAACCGGGAAAGCAATGACCATCGCCGCCGCGAAGAAGCTGACCTTCGCCCCGGCAAAGAACGTCCGCGACGCCCTTAATGCCGCGGCACCGGGCTACATCGCGTCAACCACTTCCTGAGCCGCCCCGTCCGCCACGCGGCTTGTTACGCAACACGGATCAAGAGGATTGGAATGGCACGCTCGCTTGCCGAACGCCTGCGCGCGCATGAACAGCAGAAAGCCCGGCTCGTCGAACAGGAAGCCAAGCTCAAGGATGCCGGGCGTAAGGCCCGTACCCGCCGCCTTATCGAAGCAGGCGCCCTGATCGAGAAGGTCGGCCTCCTCGATCTCGATCCCAATGCCCTGTACGGCGCGCTGCTGTCGCTCCGCGACGGGTCGAGCAACGCCAAGCAGGTTGAACAATGGGCCGCCCTCGGCGGCCGCACCTTCGCCCGCGAGGCCCGCGCCCGCGACGAAGGCCGCGAACCGATCGTGCTGACCTTCCCCGCCGCCCTGGCCAAGGACGCCACCGCGCTCCTGCGCGCCGCCGGCTTCCGCTTCAACAAGGTGCTCCAGCATTGGGAGGGCCTCGCGCGGTTCGACGATGCCCAGCAGCTCGCCGGTGCGCACGGCGGTACCGCGAAGCGCGTTGCCGTTCCCTTTCCACCGGCTTCGCCGGCGAAATCTTCCCGACCTTCGCCCGCCCCGGCCGCACTGGACACCGCCGCCGAGTGATCCCGATGCGTCTGCTCCTGGCTGCGGCGCTCCTCCTCGCCGGCAGCCTGCCCGCCCATGCGGAAAACCGCGAGCTGGCTCATCTCGGCCGCGAGTTCACCTTCTTCGCCATCCTGATGCTGGTGTTCGTCGTCTGGGGCTTCCGCCGGACGGTCATCCGCTACGGCTTCAAGGCGGCCCTGGAGAACGCCCTGCGCTTCGTCCTGGTCATTCCCCGCTCACCTGGCTGCCGCTCGCCTTCCTGCACGCCCTGACGGGCTTCCCGGCCGGCTGGGTGGCGTTCCCGCTCTGGCTGGTCCTGCTTGGTCGTCGTCATGGCGATCGGCGGCTAGCTGGTGCCCGGTCCCGTCCGGCGGCTCTGGGCCTCCCTGTTCGCCACGCTGGCCGTCGAGCGGATCAGCTATCTCGGCCAGAAGTAACGAAACGCCATCCAGGTACGGATAAGGAAATTCGCCCAAGCTCCGCTCTCCGCCTTCTAGATTTCCCTCCAGAAGATAAGCCCGGCTGATCTGATGGCGCTGGTCGCGCCCAGCCGAAGGACTGACGATCAGGGCCCGCCTCGGAGGGGCGGCCCTGATGCTCTCGGTCAGCCGTGCTTGCGGCGGCGGATCAGCCCAAGACCGAGCAGACCGGCGCCCAAAAGAACGACGGAGGCAGGCTCTGAGACGGCCGCGGCCTGGTAGGCGATCGTTCCAGCCGCATACGACTGATCGTTGTCGTAATAAAAGATGTAGCTCAGCCCGTTCACGGCGAAGGAGTCTCCGTGTGTCATCGGATTTAGGTTCGACTGTGTCCCGGCATAAGTGATGTCATCCAGGGTGCCTGACGTGAACCGGAGGTACGCCTGCGGGCTGATCTCATTGGACGTTGTGAAAGTCTTGCCATCGATCGTGAAGCTGATACCGAGAATTGCGCTTGTGTGAGGGACCGTCGCATCTGCTTCGGCATACACCTTCTGCGAACTGGGCGGCGGGGAGCTGTCAATCGTGAATGACCCGGTGCCGCCGAGAGGCGACCCGGTGAGCGTCAAGTCATAGGTGATAGGAGATGCATGCGCCGGCGCGGCGGCGAGCAATACGAGCGCTGCCAGCGCGATCCCTGCGCCCACTTGGTCGGCCAGCCCCTCTCTGCGGGGGACTCTTGGAGCTGTCGTGTTCACCGGATGTCTTCCTTGCAGAGAATAGTCTAATAATTCATCTAGAATGATGGTTTGTCAATGTGAATCGCAAGTCTCGTCGAGAAGAAGGATCGCTCTTCTCGCGCTGACCGGGCGACGCAGCTTCCGCAAATGCCGCCGAGCCGCGACGCGGTAGCGGCCGGAGATCATCGGATCCCGCCTCCCCCGATGTAGTCAGCTTGGCCGGCGGCCTCGCCGACATGCTGATTGCGGAGGCGGACTTGCACTGGAACGACACCGCGCGCGAGCTGCTGCGTGGCTTGCTGATCTATGTCGCCGGCCTGCCCGATGATCGCCGCTCGATGGCGGAGCTGCGCCGCATCGTCACCGCTATCTGACGGACCTGACCTATGCCGGCTGCTTCGATGCTAACCCGCTGCACCTGTCTCGTGCCGCCGAGTGAGCCTCGGTGCTGCCGCCCCCGCTTTCCTTGTTCAGCAGCCTTCTGTTCGACCCGCCGGAGGCGTGGTCGATAGGCGGGACGCCTTCCGTCCCGACGCTCTCCGGCGGGCACGGCGCAGGGGCAGTCAAGGATGCCGTAGGCGACCGTCCGGTCCCGAGCGCCGTGGCACTCAAGTTGTCCCCAGGGTCGGTCTGTCCACACCGGAAAGTTCAAGTTCTCTTAAGTTCTAATTTCAGGGCCTGATTCGCTCTTTGAAATCAGCAGTTTACAGCGTTCTTTGTGACTCAACGGGGGCGCTGCTGTGACTCAACGGGGGTTCAGTTGTGACTAAACGGGGGTGGCGCTGTGACTCAACGGGGGTTGCCGATCTGCTCCAAACCGAGGGGAATTTGCTGCGCCGAACGCCATGATCGACTCGACGCCGTTCCCTTCCAGCGACTCGGCGCGCGGGCTGACGCTCTCCCTCGGATCGGTTGTGACTCAACGGGGGTAATGGCGCGTTGTGACGTGACTTGATTCTTTAGCACGTCATGTTCATCGTGCTCTCGATGTCGCAGACGGTGGCCCAGAAAACCAATCACGTCGGCTTTCCGAAAGCGGGAGAGCTGATTGAAATCACGGGCGCTCACGCCCTCGAAGCTTCCGATCGCGCGATCCTCAACCTGCTGTATCAGCACGCTCATGACAGCGGACGACTGACAGAAGCCGATGCGGAGTGGGAATTGCCCATGTCCACCCTCCGCCCCTCCCGGCAGCACAAAGGGAACGAGCGTGTTCGGGACAGCCTGGATCGATTGATGCGAGTCGTCGTCACGGTGCCATTGCCTGACGCCAAAACCGGGGAGCCGCGCCTCGTTCTGACCAACCTGTTCGAGTTCTTTGATCTCTCGGCCGATGAAGGCCGACCGGGAGCTACGGTCCGATTTGGGTTGCCCAAGAAGCTTCGGCCTATCCTGGCGCGGTCTAACCGATGGGGCCGGATCAAGGCTGAGGTTGTCTGCGCCATGACCAGCAAATATGCGATGGCATTGTACGAGCTGGTCCAACTCCGCGCCGGGCTGGAGCGGTGCGTAGAGCAGTTCCCCATTGACCGCTTCCGCGATCTCTTGGGGGTTCCGCCGGACAAGCTGACGCGGGGGCCGGATTTTGAGCGTCGGGTGATTGAGCCCGCACTGTTGGAGGTCAATGGCCTCTCCGACATGGGCGTGCAGATCGAACTGACGCGCGCCCATACGCGAGCGCCAATTACAGGCGTCGCCCTGGCCTGGTGGCGAAAAGAGGGGGATGACTTCCGCGCAGCCTACGCGGAGCGGCAGCGGTCAAAGGCCGGCCGCATGGCTCGGCTTCGTGGGCAAGTTGAAGTCATCGAGCCAGCTAACGTGCTAGCAAGTTAGCAGCTACCGTTCGCCGAAGGGGTGTTTCCCCCGCGCGCGCATTAAGAGATCGAACGCCTCCCCCATCAGCGCCTGAACGGTCGTGCCTTCTTCAATCGCCATGATATTGAGCGTCCGGCTTAGCTCAGGACTGAAGTGTCCAAGAATGCCCTTCTTGCCCTCGCGAGCCGGCCGGCGCTTGGCCGCTATGCCCGAAGACGATGGCGGCGGTTCCGCAGCTTGGGCGGGTGTTGGCCCTTGGGGTGGCAAATCCTCCTTAAGTCCTGCAAACCGAGTCATTCCGCTACCGTGCTATCCTGTTTACCTGATAGCAAGTTAGCGTGTTTACTGACCCATTGCCAAAGGCGCGCCACATCTTCGGCAGCCTTTCCCCCTGGGTCCAACTCGAAGGCAACCTTCCCCTCCGCCACGCTGTGATGGAAGGCTGCCCGCTCCGGAAGCATGACCGGAGCAACCCGTAAGCCGATCCGCTGCACGACTTCGCCAGCTTCGGGATACAGGACGGAGCCGCGCGGAGGCCCAGCCATGAACACCACGAAAGCCGGCTTCCCGCTTGCCTTTGCGAGTTCGGCTGTCGTCCTGACCGCATCGAGGTCGAAAGCACGGGGGCGGCAGGGAATGAGCAAGAGGCTCGCTGCGCGGCACGCTTCGCGCGCCATAATGTCGGCGGCCGGCGGCGTATCAATGACCGCGAAAGTTGCACCGGCCTGCTCCAACACCGCGAGCTTGTCGGGCAACAGCGTGTACGACGCACAATCGATAACGTCGGGATCTCTTCCTGCCCGCCATTTGCCCCATCGAGACGCTGTGGCTTGGGGGTCGGTATCCACAATCACGGTCGGCTGTCCCGCTGCGTGAGCTGCCGCGCCGAGGTGGATTGCGAGGGTCGTCTTTCCAGCGCCCCCCTTCTGACTGATGACGGCAACAGTTAGCATACTACTTTGCTACCTCGTTTGCGTGCTAGCACGGTAGCTTGCTGGTCATAATCGTGCAACTGGCTTTTCGCCTAAAACCTCCATCGGCAAAATTCCCTATCGCCTTGCAATAACGGGACCTGTTAATTACTCTCTTGATGGGAGACTAATTAGAGAGGGCATCGTGAGCACGGCTGAGACCTTTTCGCCAGCGGAAATCAGCGCCGTCACCGGGGCATCGGTGAAGGCCGTCTACAAGGTGATCGGCGAGCGCCTGCCGCGCGGCCTCGCGGTGCAGCGCGATCGGCAGCAATACCTGACCCGATGGGGGGCGGTGTGCTTCGTCATCGACAGGGAAATGCCGAAAGACGTGCCGCTCGCGGTGCGGCGGCAGCTCTATGCCAACATCCTGGAACGGAGGACTGCACCACGGGTGCAGTACGATCGCGGCATCCTGTCGTACGTGGTGAACGTGAAGGCTGTTGCTGATCGCGTTGACCAAGACTTGGCCCGCTACCGGGACGCTATGCGGCTGATTGTAGAGGACGACGCGATCCAGGGCGGAGCCGCTACATTTCGAGGAACACGCATCCTCGTGCATCAAATTGCCGACTTGATCGGGCAGGGAGCCGATGAAGCGGAGCTGCGCGAAGACTATCCACGCCTCACGTCGGAGATGATCGCTGCTGCGCCTATCTACGCCCGCGCGCATCCGCGCCGTGGGCGGCCGCGCAAGCCCGCCTGGCGGGGTACCGACAAGCTGCGCAAGGCTGAGCAGCAGCGCAACGAGTGACGGCGCCACGCTTCCTCATCGACGAAAACCTTTCGCCGAAGCTCGTCAAACCGGCTCGGGAGCGGGGCTATGAGGCAATGCACGTCAATCACCTTGGCCTGCGAACCGAAAAGGATTGGGACCTGCTCAACGTAGTCGCCAAGGGCGACTGGGTGCTCGTGACGAACAATGCGATCGAGTTCCGGGGACGCTATCGTCATGTCGAACTGCACCCCGGAGTCGTGTTCTTGGTGCCGGCTGTACGAGGTGCCGAACAAATCAAGCTGTTCCGGGCGGCGCTCGACTATGTGCAGCAGTACCCTGATTTGGTGAATCGGGCTTTGGACGTGACCTTCGATCTTGAAAGGGAAACGTCCGTCGCAGCATACGATCTCCCGTAAAGCGCAACATCGCCGTTCGGCGTCGAAGTCAGTGGGGCGTCAAATGGGCGGCGATGTGGAAATCTCAGCGGAGGATGCGGCGACAATCTTGGGTATCTCGGCCCCCCGAATGAATGAATGTGGGCGACCTTCCGTTCCGCCTCGTCGGTGCAGGACCAGCGCGTCCGGCTTGCCGATGTGCTGGCCCTAAAAAATCGCGAGGCTCCTACCCAAGCTGCGCTGGAAGAGCTTCGGGCAGACATGGAAGACCTCATGGGAAACGGGCTGTGATCCGACCGTCCGGTGCTTGCTTAATCCCACATCCTGCGGGCGATATCCTGTTCCTCGGCGCCGACGGCGTTGGCGTAGATGGCGGTGGTGGTGAGCTGGGCGTGACCGAGCCATTTCTGCACCAGGTTGAGCGGGATGCCGGCGGCGACGGCGGCCACCCCGAAGCCGTGCCGCAGCCCCTTG
>Ga0208717_1000460_pt1 | contig 13804 bp, 9 predicted proteins | sample NGESurF53shallow_FD_184489 | JGI IMG/M metagenome (GOLD analysis project Ga0208717, IMG submission 184489) | Arctic peat soil microbial communities from Barrow, Alaska - NGEE Surface sample F53-3 shallow (SPAdes) | ecosystem: Environmental > Terrestrial > Soil > Wetlands > Peat ... | reverse complement strand
TGCTCGACGCGGACGGCAAGATCGCCGAGGTAACCATATTTTGGCGCCCGCTGCCGTCCGCCGTCGAGATGCAGGGGCACCTTGCGCTGGACCGGGATCTTGACGCTCCGGGAGACGGCGACTGCGGCCGGCAGCCTGAAGCGGCAGGCCAGAGGCGATAAGCCGGGATGCCAGGGTTCCTGACAAGCAGCAGCCGTCCCAGCAGCGTCGCAGCCGACGCGCTGGGCCTGAACCTGCACAAACGAGACAAAGCGAAAGCTCGAGAACAAAGAAGAGAGCACGCATCATGAGCAGCATCAGCATCATCGGCACCGGGAACATGGCCCGCACCATCGGCACGCTGGCGGTAGCGGGCGGCAACACCGTCGAGGTCATGGGCCGCGATCAGTCCAAGGCCGCTGACCTGGCCAAGGCTCTCGGCGGCGGCGCCACGACGGGAGAGTGGGGCGCCGTCCCGGCCGGCGACATCGTCATCGTGGCCGTGTTGTACGACAGCGTCGTTCCGGTCGTCGCCGAGTACGGAGACGCCCTCGCGGGCAAGGCCATCATCGACATCAGCAACCCCTTCAATTCCGAGGCCGACGGGCTGGCCACCCGCGAGGACACCTCGATCGCGCAGGAAGCCGCCAAGGCGGCCCCGGCCAGCGCCAGCGTGTTCAAGGCATTCAACACCATCTTCCGTCATGTCCTGGAGAAGGGCCGGCCGCTCGACGTCTTCATCGCTGGCGACAATGCGCAGGCCAAGGCGGACGTGGAGACGTTCATCGAGAGCCTCGGGCTGCGCCCGCTGGACGTCGGCGACCTGAAAATGGCGCACTGGCTGGAAGGAGCAGGCCTGGTCCTGATGGGCCTCGCCCGCCACGGGGTGGGGCACTGGGACCTCGCCCTCGGCGTCACCGAATTTCACGGCTGAGCCGCACCGCCCCGCCAGGACTACAGCGAGGACCTGAAGAAGATCACCGTGCCGGTCCTGGCCATGAACGGCGACGGCGACCAGGTCGTCCCCCACGACACCTCGGGTCCCCGCGCCGCCGAACTCGTGCAGAACGGCACGCTGAAGACCTATACCGGCTTCCCCCATGGGATGCTGACCACGCACGCCGATGTGCTCAACCCCGACTTGCTGGCCTTTATCCAATCCTGATCGTTGTGTCCCGGGGAGAAGGGGACCCGTGTGGCACCAGTCAGCGATGACGGATGCCCGTGATCGACCTGGAAGTGCCTCGCGCTGCGACTGCGCCCCCGCGCCGGGCGGGGGTCCTCAACGTGGAGCCCGGTGGCGGGTACGCCCAGCGGTGCCGCTCCTGATCCCGATACGGCTCATATCGGCAACGTAATACCGGCGCAAGCGGCTAAGGTCCGCACGCATTGCGGGCCTGGTCCTGCCCGTGTCGCGCCACACCGGGGTCGTTGCGGCGGGGACTGGCGCGGCCGGTGGCCAGGTCGCTGTGCACGTCAGCCGCCCGCGCCCGCAGGGCCACCTCCCGAAGGGGCCCGGCGAAGCTGCCCACTACGGCGAGACCCCCGGTGATCGCGGCCGCTGATGGCCGGTGTTCTCGGCCGCGCAACTCATACCCTCGTGCGCTCCCGCCAGCTCATGGAGGGTGGCCCCGGGCCGCTAATTTAGGCGTGGCGCGTCAAAGGTGCGCCCCTTGAAGACGATGCAGAAAGTCGCCCCCCGGCCTCGGCCGGGGGGCGAACGCCGTGTGAGCGGAGGTCAGGACTTGGGACCGGGGCAGTACTGCGGTTTGGCCTGAAGCGTTCCCTTCGTGAGGAACGCGATGGTCGCGTCGTTGACGCAGGTCGAGCCGGTGTCGTAGACGTAGTGGCCTCCGTTGTCGGCGCCGACGAAGGCAGCCCGCGAGCCCAGTGCCCGTGCCATCCCCAGGGCCCCTTGCCAGGGGGTGGCGTTGTCCCGGCGATTCTGCAGCAGCAGGATGTCGCGCGGGCCGTTCGAGGTGACCTTGACCGGCGGTGCGATCGGCGCGTGCTGCCAGAACGCGCACGGCCAGATGTTGTCCGGCATGCCGTCGCTGAGCGGGTACTTGGCGCGGGCGGCCGCGGTGTTGGCGGCGTAGGCGGCCACGTTGCGCGGCCAGGAGGTGTCGCCGCAGATCAGCGCCATGCTCATGGAGGACTGGTTGTCCGCGGGCACCCCGGCCTCGCCGGGGGTGTTCGTGTCGGCGAATGCCTGCTGCAGCGCGGCCCCGTCGGCGGTGGTCAGGGTCTTGCCCGCGGCCAGGTCGGCGGCCGCCTTCCAGAACTTGGTCAGCGTGTTGAGCATGTAGTTGTGCAGCAGCAGCTCGTAGGTGACCTCCCGCATGAGCGCGCCGCTCAGCGACAGGTTCGCGCCCGGCACCACGGCAGGCTTCTGGTCGAGGCGGTGAGCCACGGCGAGGAAGGTGCGGGTGACCCGCGGGATGGTGCTGCCCAGCCCGAGCTCGGCGTTGTTGGCAGCGGCGATCCTGGCGGCGTCAGGGAACCGCTCGTTCATGCCCTGGTTCCACAGCTCGATCTGCTGCTGCCACACGTCGTTGGGGTCAACGTTGCCCTCCAGCACCATGCGGTCGGTGTGCTGGGGGAACAGCGTGGTGTAGACGGCGCCGAGGTAGGTGCCGTAGGACTGGCCCCAGTAGGAGATCTTCGCGGCGCCCAGCGCGATGCGGATGCGGTCCATGTCGCGGGCGGTGTTGGCGGTGGTGAAGTACTTGAGTTCGCCGCCGATCTTGCCGCAGTCCTTGGCGACGGTCTTGGCCGCCGCGATGTTCTGCTGGATCGAGCCATTGGCCGCGGGGTAGGGGAAACCCGCGCCGTAGCTCTCGGGCAGCCCACAGCTCATCGGGGTGCTGGCTCCCACGCCGCGCGGATCAAACCCGATCAGGTCGTACTCGTCCAGAACCGAGGCGGGCAGCTTGGGCGCCATCGTGCTGGGCATGTCCAGGCCTTCCAGCGCGGGGCCGCCCGGGTTCAGCAGGAGGTAACCGCGCTTCTTGCCGGGCTTGGCGGTGGCGATCTGCGAGACCTCGATGGTGATGGACTTGCCGTCTGGGTTCTGGTAGTTCAGCGGGACCTTCACCGTGCCGCATTTTTCCCGCGGGTCGCGGGTGGCACCCTTCTGCAGCGGCGGGCAGGCTCCCCAGGTGATCGAGGTCTGGACGTCCGCCTGGGTGGCACCGGTCTGGGTGGCACGGGAACTGGCGCCGGCCGTCTGGGCTGTGCAGGCGATCACCGCGACCGAGGTCAGGGCCAGGGCGCTGATCAGGCGAGCGCGACGGGCGCGGGGTGGGGGGCTGGATCTTGTCATGGCTGTTGCCTTCCTGTTCCAATGGTTCCGCGACCTCGATCGCGGCTGGCCGAGGTGCCGTCGTGCGGTCGGCCGTGGTGCTGGTTCGTGTTGCTGACCGTGACAAGAAAGTAGGTTTCGCCGGCCCTGCCGCGGGTCACCCCGCTGCGGACATTCACGGGTAGCTCTCACGGGGGACAACTAGGCTCTGTGGTTATGTCGGGGACCTGTGTCCGCGCCTGGTTGCAGGTACTGCGCCGGTTGCGGGTGCTGCAGGCCTGGTGGCATGAACACGACACCGTGGCGCGCGATCGCTGGATCGCCGCCGCGTTCACCGGGCTGGCGTTCACGCCAGTGCTGGCGCACCTGAGTTCGGAATTCGGTGACCTGCCGAGACGCCCGTCAGACGCGTTCGCGGCCGTCCTCATACTGGCGCAGACGCTGCCGCTTGCGGTGCGCAGCCGGCGGCCCGCCGTATGCCTGGCCATCGTCGGCCTGTCCTACATGATCTACCAAGCGCTCGGCTACCCGCCCCAGTTCGGCAGCGTGACCGTGTATCTGGCCCTGTACACGGTCGCCGCCCACCAGGGGCGGTTCAGGCGCATCATGGCCGTGGCGGCGTCGGGCGCTTACGTCGTACTCGCAACCGTCGTGAGCGTGCTCGGATCACCCGACACGCTGGTCGACTTCGTGGTCTTTTACCTGCTCCTTGCCATGTTCTGGGTGCTCGGTGCCTACGTCCGCCAGCGGCGCATTGACGAGGCAGGACGGCGGCGGCTGGCGGCCGCCGCCGAACGGGCGCGCATCGCGCGCGAACTGCACGACGTGGTGACCCACCACGTCACCGCCATGGTCATCCAGGCCGGCGCAATGCAGTTCCAGCTCGAATCGCCAGACCGCGTCACCACCGCGCTCACGGCCATCGGCGAGACCGGCAGGCGGGCCCTGACGGAGCTGCGTTCCCTGCTGGACGTGCTGCAGGCGGCCGATGAGTCGGCCACGCCGACGGCACCCGTCCTGGGGACCATCCGGGACCTGGTGGAACAGGCCCGGATGGGCGGCCAGCCGGCTGAGCTGACCGAGGACGGCGATCAGCCGGCGCTGCCCGCCGACGTGCGGCTGGCCGTGCACCGGGTGGTGCAGGAAGGCCTGACCAACGCGGCCAAGTACGCCTCCGGGCAGCCGACCGCGGTCCGGGTCGGCTACCAGGACAACACCGTCGAGGTCGAGGTGACCAACGTTGCCGCTCCGGTACCGCTTCCGGTCGGCACGAGGCGCGCCCTGTCCGGCGGGCGCGGCCTGACCGGACTGCGCGAGCGGGTCGGACTGCTCGGCGGCGAACTGACGGCCGGTGAGCTGCCGGATGGCCGGTTCCAGGTGCGTGCGGTGATCCCGGTCAGGAACGACCGCGGCTAGCTGTCTGCGGAGTCAGGGTGCCCCGGTCAGGAACGATCGCGCGGAGCTGTCTGCGGAGCCGGGCGCGCGGCGCGCCACGCTCAGTTCCGGGGCGAAACCAGCCCCTCCTGATAGGCCAGGACCACCGCCTGCACCCGGTCGCGCAGCCCGAGCTTGGCCAGGATGCGCGAGACATAGGTCTTCACCGTCTCCGCGCTGATGAACAGTGCCCCGGCGATCTCCGCGTTCGACATCCCGGTGGCGATCAGCGAGAGCACCTCACGCTCGCGGCGGGTCAACTGGCTCAGCGCCTGGCCTGCCTCCGGTTCGGCCGGGTCGGATGGCCGGATTCGCCCGGCGAAGCGGCCGATGAGCCGGCGGGTGACCGCGGGCGACAGCAGTGAATCTCCCGCGGCGACCGTGCGCACCGCGCCGATCAGATCGCCGGGTGGCGCATCCTTGAGCAGGAAGCCGCTCGCCCCGACCCGGAGCGCCCGGTATACGTATTCGTCCAGGTTGAACGTGGTGACGATGAGCACCTTGGGTGCCCTCGCGCCGTCCACCGCCGGGCCGGCCAGCCGTGCCGTCGCCTCGATCCCGTCAACAACGGGCATCTGGATGTCCATCACGACCACGTCAGGCTGGAGCCGCTGTGCCTCCCGGATGGCGATCGCGCCATTGCTTGCCTCACCGACCACCTCCATGTCAGGCTGGGCGGACAGGATCGTGGCGAAGCCGATCCGCACCACACTCTGGTCATCGCAGACCAGCACACGAATGGGTTCGTCCGGCACGATGCCCGTTACTCCAGCTCGCCATGCACGCACAGATTCTAGCCCGGCATGCGGCGGCGGCCGTGGGTCAAGGGCCGGGTGCGCGTTTACAGACTGTGAATGGGCCCATCCCGTTGGCGCCCCGCCGCGGCGGGACGCCCACCGCTGGCTCCAGCCTGCGGCAGGCTGGCCGGCGAAGAACTGCGCGTCGATCACCTCAGCAGCCTTGCGGTACTGGCCGGCGAGCCAGTCATCGGCCAGGTGGAGGTAGATCCGGGTTGACTTGACTCGATCGAGGCGTGCCCAGCCTGGGCCTGCACCGCTTCCAGCGCCATCCCGGCTTCGCGCAGCCGGGTCAGGCAGGCATGCCGCAGCTCGTGGCAGGTCGCGTGGCCCAGCCCGGCCCGGCGGCGCGCGGCGGTCGGGACCTCATCGGTGCCCTTGGCCGACAGCGGCTGCCCGCGGCGCGGGCCCTTGAGCACCACGAAGACCCGATCAGTGCCGGCATCAGCCGGCCGTTCAGCGTCCAGGTAGGCAGCGACCGCCGTGAAGAACCGGCCCGACACCGGGATCACCCGCTGCCGGCCACCGCTGACCTGAACGACGAGGATGAGACCGGCTACGTCTGGACATTCCTCGACGAGGCTCGTGATCCTGGCCAGATCCGCCCTGGAGCTCTGGTGGTCGCTGGTGATGAGGAAGCTGCGGCGGTGTGCCAGGTCGTGGACCTCGTGCCTGCGGGCGATGGCATGATCGTGCATCTGCGGCTCCTGCCCGGCCTGGTCGACGAGTACCGCGCCCTGGTCGAGCGAGCGCTCGCCAGTTGACCCAGGCGGCCGTGCCACTGTCAGCTTTATGCTCCAAGAATGAGCTTTTCTGATCCACGCGCAGTACAGCACGGAAGTACCGCAACAGGGGTGGATCCAGAGGGACGCGGAAGGACTCTGGGGGACGGTGACCTGCGGGCATGGACGTCGGTGGACGTGCTGCCAGTTGTTTGCAAGCAGGGGGTCAGGGGTTCGAGTCCCCTTAGCTCCACTTCCCGATTCCTGGTATCTGGCCAGGTCAGACGCTGTTAATTCCGGTTCTCCCCGTATCGCGAGCGTGGCTCGCGCGGGCCGCCTGGGGCGGTTGGGAGGAATTTGGGAGATCATCTTCTCCCTGTCTCCTGGTGTTGCCTGATTCCGGTTGGTCACCTCCGCTGCCAATAGGTCGTCGAGCAGCGGGAGAGGCGAGTGCGGGTTGATGGCCGCGCGAGCGCGTAGGGAGTCTTCCCACCGGGCCTGGAGTGCGTGCTTGAGGTTGTCGCGCATCCGGTCGGAGGCGTGGGCGTAGAGGCCGCGCATGCCGGGGACCTGGTGGCCGAGGCGCTGCTCGGCCAGAATCTCGGGGATGCCATCCTCGGCCATCCAGGTCTTGTGCCCGTGCCTGAGCCCGTGCACGGTCAGGCCCGGCTTGATCGGCAGCCAGCAGGCGAGCGGCATATCTTCCGGGACGGCCTGGATGCCCCGCCCGCGCGGCGGCGCGTAGTCCGCGGACGGCCCCGCGGGTGGCCAGGTGGCGATGGGGACGCCGGGCCAGGTGGTCGCGTCGGCGATGACGAGCTTGCCCGGCCAGTCACCGGCTGCCTCGTGGCGTCCGTCGCAGGCCGGGCGGAACACCCGGCGGGCGTAGTTGCTGCGCCGGTAGTGGCCACAGTCGGGCCCGAGGAAGACGTACCGGCCGCTGCCGCCGTGCTGGGCGGCGCAGCCGCAGGGTGGATGCGGATCGTCCTGGATCTGGCGGGTGAGCAGGCCGGTCAGGAAAGGCGGCAAGTCGACCGGGAGACACCGCTCCCAGGCCGGGCTGCGGTAGGAGTCGTCCTTGGGCGGGAGCCGGTGGAACCGGCCGTTAAGTTCGCGGAGCTGCCACTCGACGTGGATCGCGCCGGGGTGGAGGTAGCCGCGTTCGAGGCCGGTCGCCTCGCCCCAGCGAAGTCCGGTGTATCCGATGGTGAGGATCATGGTGAAGTCCTCGTCCCGGCCGGTGAGCAGGGCGGCCCGCTCGGCCAGTAAGAGGGTCTCCAGCGGGGTGGCCCAGGCCCGCTGCGGGCTGAGCTGGAGCCGCCGGCCGGTCCGGCGGCCCCGGTTACGCGGCCGCAGTGCCGGGTTGTACGGGATGAGCGGCGGCCTGGTGGTGGCGGCGTCGCCCAGGATGGTGCCGAGCAGGGTGCGCGCAGCTCGTGCCGTCCGTGGAGTAACCCCGGTCCGGGCGGGCAGCCCGTTCTCCCACTGGGTGATCTCCTCGGTGCTGAGCGAGTGCAGCGGGGTTGCACCCCAGGCGGGCCGGATGAAACGGCGGATGAGGTAGTCGCGGTGGTCCACCGTGCTGATGCCGACATCCTGGATGGCGAGCCACCGGTCGATCCATTCGCCGACGGTGAGCTTCCCGGCGTTCGGGTCGGTCCACCGGCCCTCGCGGATCCTGGCCTCGAGTCCCCTTAGCTCCACAGGTCAGGAACATAATTCGAACAGCCGGGACCGGTTGTACAGCAGTAAAGTACAGCAACGGCGATCGCCGGAGATGCCGCACATGTGTTCGAACCGGGTTGCTCCCTTCACCGACGGCCGTGACCAGGACTCTCCGATCAAGGCGCTGACTAGGAGAAAAGCCTTCCCTCTTTGTGCTGCGCCGCATGCGTCGTCGGCCGTATACGCGTGCTGGATTGGTCGGTTCACGCGGCCTCTTGCCGCTGATGCAGGCGGTCAGCCTGGCTGGTCCTGTCGGTCGTCGCCGGGATTGCGCCTGTGCTCACGAACGAGATGGGTGCCGGCGGCGTGAGCCGCCCTGCGCGCCCGGGGGGCGTGAGCTCATGGCACGAGGCACGGCGCCAGTTCGCGCCGCCGCCAGCCCGTCACCGGGCAGGGCCTGTTCTGCGCCGTTGGCGCAGGTAGGCGCGGCGCGGGTGCAGCGCCAGGCGCGCCCCGGTCCATTCCGGCCAGGTACCCGGATGCCGGGCCAGGCAGGCGGCTGATGGCATCGCCAGTTCACGGCAGGATCAGCCCGCTGGAACGCCTGGGTTGCGGCTGGCTTGCCTGCGTACGGCCTTGCGCTCTGCCCGCCGCACGGACCAGAAACGTAACCTTACCGATTACTCACAGTAATCACAAATAGTTGTGCCCCGAGTTCTCGGCTGCAGCAGGCTGACTATTTATGCCTTAGTCGAATCTCAACTTGTGTCGCGCGGGACACAGATCTACCAGTTCTGCCCATGTCATGTCGGTCTCTTGCCTATGAGGTCGCGGTCACCGGTGGCCGGGTGTCATTGATCCCACGCTAATGCCCGGTCGGTGTCCGCTGCCGTGCATGACATTTTGCCGCGCTCCTGGTCGAGCTCGTCGAGTCGCCGGCACTCGGCGGCGACCCGGTCGCGAACCCGGCGGCCTCGTGCAGTACGACGGCGATCAAGCGGGGGAGCATCAGGGGTCTCCGTAGCAGCAGGTGCAGTTCAGGTCGGAGCAGCGGCCGGGGGGCTCAAGGACCCAGTGGCCGTGCGCCCCGTGGGCCTCGTGAGAGACGGTGATCAGGCTATCCGCGTCGTCCTCGCAGCGCTGCGGGAGATGCCGCGCGCAGCGCCGCCGCCCTGGCCCTTCTCGTGCCGAGGGCGACGGCGATCAGGACCCCGGTGCCATCACGACGAAGAACGCCGGGTAGGCGTACAGCAGCGGTGAGGCATGGCCGCCGAGCGCCCGCAGCTCTAGATGCGGTTAGATGCGGCCGGATGCCCGACCGGGCGAACGACGTGAGGGTCTGACAGGAGTTCGGCGGAGGAACCCGAGGCTGGGTCAGGGGCCGGAGTTCTATCACCCGGTCAGGGGGATGCCAGTGCCGCAGACTGAGTCGCATTCTGCGGTGAGGGGACATGTACGTCCCGTCTTCGGACCTTTCCCGGCGTGGCTGTCACGCCTGGCCTACACAGAAGGGGATGTTCATGGCGAACAAGACCGTGGTCTTGGCCACCTTCAACGATGAGGCATCAGCCGACATGGCGGCCGCGTCCTTGAAGGACTCGGGCGTGGCGAAGCGGGATGCCATCGGCGTCCTGGTCCTTGACGAGAAGGGCGAGATCAAGACCGGCAAGGTTGGCAAGCGCAGCATGGGCAAGGGCGCCGGTATCGGCGTGGCACTGGCGCTGGTTACTCCGGTCGGGCTCGCCGCTGGGCTGGTTGGCGGTGGCCTACTGGGCGCTCTCCACCATAAGAACCTGGGACTCAGCGAGGCCGATCGCGACCGCATAGGCAGGGACCTGGAAGGGGGCAAAGCCGCGGTCGGCGTGCTGGCTCCTGTCTCGGAAGCCAGCATGGTGGCTAGCAAGCTCACGGATCTGGGCGGGATCACAGAGGCTCATGAAGTCTCCGACGAGGCTCTCGACGAAGCCCACGCGGCCGCCACGACAGACGAGTCCTAGCGGTTCGTACGAGTGCTTGCTTTGCCTTGGCGCGGTTGATCCTAGCGAGGACCGCGTCGGAGTCCTTGGTCCAGGCAAGGGCTGGTCGCCTACGACAGTGGGACGAAGAACGGCTCCGCAGGTTGGGCTGCATAGTCTATGTCACCGAGCCGATGCAGGCCGGGCGGCTGTTCCTGGCCGGCGACGCCGCCCACATCGTGACCACCGCCGGCGGAAGGCATGAACCTCGCCCTCCAGGACGCGGCAGAACTTGCCGAAGGCCTGCTCGCCCACTACCGGTCGGGTGATTCCGCCCGCCTCGGCGCCTACAGCCCGACCCGGCTGCCCGCGATCTGGCAAGCAGTTGAGTTCTCGCACGGGATGTCCCAGGTCGCTGCTCGCCAGCCTGTTGACCGCCACTCCGCCTGGGCATTGCGAAGCCAGCCATTTTTGGGCAAGACGTGTCGCGGCAGCCATCGACCCGGGCCAGGAGTTGTCACGCAAGGTAAGCAAGCGTCGGGCGCCCTTACCGCGTGCTGAGCGCAGATCGCTTAATACACGGGTGATCCGTGTCGTTTCCCCGCTCAGCATGTCGGAGGCGTGTCGCAGCACTTCCCGCTCGCGTTCGGTGAATAGCTCGGTCGCTAGCGTCTTGGCCTGGTCCCGGACGGTTCGGCGGAGCGGTGGCTGTGCGCAGCTCAGGATGTTCCTGGTGCACTCAGGCGAGCGCTGTGGTTCGGGTGCCAGGTAGGTGGGCGCTCATCTGAGGTTGGGACCGCGCTGTCCGCTAAGTTCCAGGTGAACCCTTCGCCCAGGGTCAGGTGCCGCTTTCGGCCATTTTCTGCTGTGCGTCGGCGATCGCGCCCTTGAGGGCCTTCACGTGGTGGCCTTCCGCTTCGCCGACGACTTTCTTGATGGCGCGGGTCACGGCCGGTACGACTTTGTCGGCGGCGGAGTGCGGGTAGGCGACGATCAGGCCCGCGCCGCCGACCGGGATGGTGGCCCCGGCCTGCTCCTCCAGCTTGCTGGCGGTCCTGTGGTGCAGCAGCTTGCCAGCCCCGGCGCCGATTACCGCGCCGACCGCGGTCGCGGCCAGGAGCGGTGGTGCGAACAGGCCGACCGCGAAGCCGATGGCGCCCAGGCCCGCTGCGCCCTCGCGGACCATGTGGTCGGTCTGCTCCACCGACACATTGCCCTTGAGGTCTTTGCTGACCACTACCGCGCCGTGCAGGTAGCCACCGCAAGTCAGGACGGCCTCGTAGTCCCCCTGGGCGGCGTCTTTGGACAGGTAGCCGCCGATGAGCACGTCGGTTGTTTCGTCGTCGAATTTCATCTGTCTCCTCCAGGTGGCGGGCCTGTCTTTATTGCGAGAGCCCGTGCGCGGCGTGGCCGTGGTGGGCGGCCGCGTGCAGCTCTTCCTCATCCTGGGCTGACAGATGGGGCTTGACGTCGAACACGACCTTCTTAATGGTGCCGGTGAACGCGAACGGCTTCCTGTCTTCGTAGCTGAGGTCGACGACGACGCCGTTGTCGCGGCCGATGTCCATGCCTGCGTAGGCGGAGAAGCGGATCGGGACCGTGTGGTCCATGCGGCCTTTGCTGACGGGCCGGTCGTTGATGTACAGGGTCACTTCTCCGCCGGTTGCGGGTTTGGCCCCATCGGCGGCGAACTCCATGCGTACCGTCACCTCGCCGGGCGGCAGCGGTTCCTCGGCCTGCTGCCGGTAGATGAACACACCCATCATCGAGTAGGTGTGGGTGAGCTTGCCGTCGGCGACGAACAGCGAGAACCCGCCCAGATGGTCAGCCTCAGCCACGATCACGCCTTCGGCCCCCTCCGCTGGGACGACCAGGTCGGCGCTGATCGCATAGGAGTGGTTGTAGATCCGCGGGATCATCCCCGACATGACGTTCTGGACATCGCCCCGGTACTCGACCGGGACCGCATCCGGCCGGGGCGGGAGGATCCCAAAGAACGCGGACAGGGTGGCGAGCAGGGGGAGCACCTTGTACTTCTCCGCCTCGGCCCAGAATAGCTCCCGCAGCTCGGCGACCTTGCCGGGGTGCTCGGCGGCGAGGTCTTTGGCCTGGGTGAAGTCATCGGGCAGGTAGTACAGCTCGGCGGGCCCGGCGTCGGGGTCCCACACCCCGGGCGCGTAGGGCCGCAGCGCCTCAGGTGTGAGCACCCACGGGATGCGCGGGGTCTTCATGGCCAGCCACCAGCCGTCCTTGTACATGGCGCGGTTGCCGATGGTCTCGAAGTACTGCTGGGTGTGGCGCTCCGGCGCGCCCGCGTCTGCGAGGGAGTCGGCGAAGGTCACGCCGTGGAAGGGCTCCTGCCCGATCCCGTCGACGTGGGAGGGGGCCGGGATTTTGAGGATGTCCAGGATCGTCGGCCCGACGTCGATGGCGTGGGTGAAGTGCGAGCGCAGCGCGCCAGTGTCGGTGATGCGCGCCGGCCAGTGGATGACCATCGGGTTGCGTGTCCCGCCCAGGTGCGAGCCGACCTGCTTGCCCCACTGGAACGGGGTGTTGCCGGCCCACGCCCACGCGGCGGAGTAGTGCGGGTCCATCATCGCCCCGCCCCAGGCTCCGATGCCGCCGTAACGCTCGGCCAGCTGGAGCTGCATCTCGTCGGTGAGCGGGATGCCGTTCTGCATTGTCATCTCGTTGAACGAGCCAGTGATCGTGCCCTCCATGCTGGCGCCGTTATCGCCCCAGATCCAGATGATCAGCGTGTTGTCCAGCTCACCCAGCTCGGCGATCGCGTCGATGACCCGGCCCACGTTGTGGTCGGCGTTCTCGGAGTACCCGGCGTAGACCTCCATCTGGCGGGCGTAGTAGGCCTTGAGCTTGTCCGGGACCTCATCCCAGGCGGGGAACGCGTCGTCCCGCGGCGTCAGCTCCGCGTCGGCGGGGATCACGCCCAGGTGCTTCTGCCGGGCGAAGATCTCCTCGCGCAGGCGGTCCCAGCCCTGGTCGAACTGGCCCTTGTACTTATCGGCCCATTCCGGGGCCACGTGGTGCGGGGCGTGGCTGCACCCGGTGGAGAAGTAGACGAAAAACGGCTTGCCGGCGTCTTGCCCCCGGACCCCGTGCAGCCACTCGATGGTCTTATCGGCCATGGCATCCGGCAGGTAGTACGGGTTTTCCTGGTCGTAGAAGCCTCCTGGGGTGCCGATGATCTTCTGGTTCTCGGCCAGGCACGGGTCCCATTGCCCCGCGTCACCGCCCAGGAATCCGTAGAAGTAGTCAAAGCCCCACCCGTTCGGCCACCGCCCGAACGGCCCGGCCGGGCCCTGCTGACCGTCGGGGGTCAGATGCCACTTGCCGAACGCCGCCGTGCTGTACCCGTTCTCGGACAACACCTTCGGCCACGGCGTGCAATCACCGGGAACCATCGCCGTGTAGCCAGGGAAGCCGCTCGAGAACTCACCCACCGAGCCGAAGCCGACCGCATGGTTGTTCCGGCCAGTCAGCAGCGCCGCCCGGGTCGGGGAGCACAGCGCGGTGACATGGAACCGGTTGTAACGCAACCCTCCGTCAGCCATCCGCGAGTAGTTCGGGGTGTCGATCGGCCCGCCGAACGTGCCCGCGTTACCAAAACCAGCATCGTCGATCAGCACCAGCAGCACGTTCGGGGACCCCTCCGGAGGCTCAGGGTGCCCGATCAGGTTCCAGTCGGGCTCCGATCCCTGCAGCGTCCTGTTGGTCACTCCCTGGAACGTCGGCCGGCGTATCGGCAGCTTCGTACGGTCAGGCTCGCTCATTGTCTCCCTGCCTCCAGTCAGCACCTGCCGGCGCCGCGATTGTGTCGGTGTGTCGCCATAGCGGGTTACGCGCCGGGCCCATCCTGCGGGCGTGCCGTCTTCATGCCAGGCACCTCCGAGCCGGGTGTCTCGCTGCAGCGGACTGCCGGCTCGCCAG
>Ga0208717_1000459_pt1 | contig 13848 bp, 10 predicted proteins | sample NGESurF53shallow_FD_184489 | JGI IMG/M metagenome (GOLD analysis project Ga0208717, IMG submission 184489) | Arctic peat soil microbial communities from Barrow, Alaska - NGEE Surface sample F53-3 shallow (SPAdes) | ecosystem: Environmental > Terrestrial > Soil > Wetlands > Peat ... | reverse complement strand
GTGTCTTCTCATAGCGGGTTTCACGTTAGGCGCTGGCGTACCAGATCATCGCAAGGGCTGCGTTAATCCTCCTGAGCTGCGCGTTAAGGATTCATCAAGATCGGCCGCGTTAGGGCGAAGCAGGGGTTCAAATAGCAAGCACGATGACTGGAAGTAGGCATTCCGTGGCAGGGACGTGGCCGAGCCGCGGACCGCGTGGTTACGGACCGCGCAGGGACCCGGGCGCGCGAGCGCCGTGGCGGCGCGGCCTGCCCGCGCCGTACGTGCTGCCGGCCGGGTTCGCCGCCCTGCTCTTGATCGGCACCGTGGCGGCCGGGCTGCACGGCCGCCTTGACGCGACCGGGGTGCTGGTCTGCTGCGCGATCGTGGTCGCGGCGCTGGCCCCGGTGTCCGAGCCGACCGCGGCGGCGCCGCTGGCCGTGATCGGCTGGCTGACCGTGGTCGGGTTCTCCCGCCCGCCCTACGCCGACCTTCGGCTGACCGGCGCGGTCGCTTCCCGCGCGGCGATCACGCTGGCGGTGACCGCGGTCGCGGCGGCCGCCGCGGGAGCGGTAGTGCGACAGTGGTCCGCGCGGGTAAAACTAGAGACTGTGGACAGACGGAGCGAAAGCGGCATCGATCTCCGCCGGCAGCTGGCCGGCGGCGCGATCGCGGCCGTGGGCCTGCCCGCGCTGACCGCGCTGCTGACGTCCTTCGGCTCGCAGCTCGACCTCTCCGACGACCTGCTGATCTACCTGGTGCTGGTGGTCGGGGCCACCGTCGTCGGCGGCTTCTGGCCCGGGGTGTTCGCCGCCGTCGCCGCCTGCCTGCTGCTGAACTGGTACTTCACCGAGCCGCTGCACACGTTCACGATCGCCGAACCGAGGAACCTGCTGGCGCTGGTGCTGTTCGTCACCGTCGCGGTCGCGGTGAGCAGCGTGGTCCACCTGGCCGCGCGGCGGGAGGCGGACGCGTCCCGCAGCGCGCGGGAGACCCAGTCGCTGCTCAGCCTGGCCCAGACCGTGCTCGGCGGCGCGGACACCCCGGGCGACGTCCTCGACCACCTGACCAGCAGCCACGGCGGCCACGCCCAGCTCCTGGAGCGGGTAAGCGGCCGCTGGATCATGGTCGCGTCCAGCGGCTCGCCCGACCCGGGCGCGAGCACCCTCCGCTTCGAGGTCCGCCCCGACCTCGCCCTCGAGGTCAACGGCCAGGCCGTCAGCGCCACCACCTCGCTGCTGGCCGGGTACACGGCGCAGGCGGTGGCGGCCCTCGACCGGGCCCGGCTGCGCACCCAGGCCGCGCAGGCCGAGGCGCTGGCCGAGGGCGACCGGATGCGGACCGCCCTGCTCCGCGCGGTCAGCCACGACCTGCGCACCCCGCTCGCCTCGATCAAGGCCAGCGTGTCGAGCCTGCGGCAGACCGACGTGAGCTGGTCGCCCGAGGACGAGGCGGAGCTGCTGGCCAATGTCGAGCAGAACGCCGACCGGCTCGACGCGCTGGTCGGCAACCTGCTCGACATGAGCCGGCTGGAGGCCGGGTCGCTGGCGCCGTTCCTGCGCGCGACCGCGATCGACGAGGTCGCGCCGGTGGCCCTGCGCGGGCTGGACGACTCCGAGCAGATGCTGATCGTCGTCCCCGATGACCTGCCCCTGGTCCGAGCCGACCCCGGGCTGCTCGAGCGGGTCTTCGCCAACCTCTTCTCCAACGCGCTGCGGCACTCCCCGACCGATCAGCGGCCGTCGCTGCGCGCCCGCGAGGACGGCGACCGGGTGATCCTGGACGTGATCGACCACGGCTGCGGGGTCCCGGCCGACCTCAAGGAGCGGATCTTCGAGCCGTTCGCCCGGCTGGACGAGCGGTCGCCCGGCGTCGGGCTCGGGCTCGCGGTCGCCAAGGGGTTCGCCGAGGCGATGGGCGGCTCGATCGTCGCCATCGACACCCCCCGCGGCGGGCTCACCGTCCGGGTGACGATGCCCGCCCTGACCAGCGATGTGCCCGCCGCCCTGGGGGCCGATCAGTGACTCGGGTGCTGGTAATCGACGACGAGCCGTCGATCCTGCGGGCGCTGCGGATCAACCTGACCGCGCGCAACTACGAGGTCTCGACCGCCTCCGACGGCGCGTCCGGCCTGCTGGCGGTGTCGCGCGAGCGGCCCGACGCGGTGATCCTCGACCTCGGCCTGCCCGACATGGACGGGACCGAGGTCATCCACGGGGTCCGCGGCTGGTCGACGACGCCGATCATCGTCTTGTCGGTCTGGGGCGCGGAGCCGCAGAAGGTGGCCGCCCTCGACGCCGGCGCCGACGACTACGTGACCAAGCCGTTCGGCATGGACGAGCTGCTTGCGCGGCTGCGGGCGGCGGTCCGCCGGTCAGCCCCGGCCCCGGACGAGCCGGTGGTCACCACGCCCGACTTCACCGTCGACCTGGCCGCCAAGCGGGTCATCAGGGACGGCGCCGACGTCCGGCTGACCCCGACCGAGTGGCAGCTGCTGGAGATCCTGGCCCGCAGCCGGGGCCGCCTGATCACCCAGAAGCAGCTGCTTCAGGACGTCTGGGGCCCCTCGTACGGGTCTGAGTCCAACTACCTGCGGGTCTACATCGCCCAGCTCCGCCGCAAGCTCGAGCCCGAGCCCTCCCGCCCCCGCTACCTGCTCACCGAGCCCGGCATGGGCTACCGCTTCCAGGCCTAGCTTTCACCAGCGCTGCGTTCGGCGGTAGCGCGGCCTCCAGATGGCGCGGTAGGCCAGCCGGGCGGGCGGCGGGAGCGTGCCGATCGCGGCCGCGGCCTGGTCCGGGTCGGCGCCGTCGGCCAGCCAGGCGAACATCTCGCCGCCCGCCGACAGCCCGTTCTTGCGCACGATCTTGAATCCGACGCTGCGCCACTCGGCGCTGGTGAGCGCCTCGCCGATGAGCGGCAGGCCGTCCCGCTCCTCGTGCGCGAGGTGGCCGGCCAGCGACGCGGCGAGCGCGCCGGCGGCGTCGCCGACCGCGCCGGCGTCGGCCCGGTGCCCGGCCTCGGCGCGGGCGAAGGCGTCGTCGACGGCGGCCAGCAGCGGGTCGATCTGCTGGTGCTCCGACTCCATCGCGTCGAGCACCGACTGCGCGTGATCGCTGTTCGGCAGCCGCTCACGCAGGGCCGGCCAGACGAGTCCGTCCTCGGCCGTGTGGTGCAGGTGCAGCTGCCGCTTGAACAGCTCCCAGCCCGCCTGGACCGAGGCCCGTCGCCCCGGGTCGGGCAGATCCGCGAAGCTGGCCGCCCGCGCCAGCTGCCGAAGGTCGCGCCGGAACGCCGCGTGCGCGGCGAGCATGATCGTCAGGTCCGCGTCGCCGGTCCCGTGCCTGGCGGCGTCGCTCCTGCCGGGCAGGTTCCGGGTGGTCACGAGCCCTCCCCCGGCTGCGCCCGCCCGCTCGCCATGGCGGCCCGCAGGCCGGCGCTGAGGCCGCGCAGGGTGCGGACGGTGGTCTCGACGTCGGACGGGCTGAGCTGCTCGTACAGCGGCGCGGTGATCCCGCTGATCAGGCCTGCCACCCGCGCGCGCAGTTGCGCGCCGTCGGCGGTGATCTCGACCGCCCCGTCGTCGGCCGTGACCAGCCCGGCGGCCGCCAGGCCGCCGGCCAGCTCTCCGGCCGACGGCAGGTCCAGGTCGAGCCAGTCGGCCAGGTCACGGACGTAGTCGTCGGTCGCGGCGGCGTCGCCGAGGACGCCGAGCCGCTGCAGGGCGAGGTAGTTCTCGCGGGTGGCGCCAGCCTGCGCCACCTTCTCGACGAGCACCCCGCTCAGGACCGACTGGGCCTGGCCGACGGCCTGGCCGACCGCCTGGCCGGCCGACATGGCCGGCTTGGCAGGCGCGGCAGGCATGGAGTCTGGCTGTGTCTGGGTCATCGTGATGATCCTCTGTCTCTGTGCTAGACCTTGATTACCGGAGAACGCTAGGCACGCTACCCTCTAGGAAACCTAATGTCTAGGCTTCCTAGTTAATAAGGAACCGAAGGATTATGACTGAGTCCCCTGACCACGACCGGCGGCGCCTCGAGAGCGAGTTCCTGCTCGCGCTGCGCCGCTCCGGCGCGGTGATGCAGCTGCTCGGCTCGGCCTCGGCCGAGCGGATCGGCATCAACGTGACCGATCTGAACTGCCTGAACATCCTGGCGCTGAGCGGCCAGCTGACGGCGGGCGAGCTGGCCCGGGCGACCGGGCTGACCACCGCGTCGATCACCGGGGTGCTCGACCGGCTGGAGGAGGCCGGCTTCGTCCGCCGCGAGCGGGACGCCCACGACCGGCGGCGGGTCGTGGTGCACCTCGACCCGACCCGCGGGCTGCGCGACGTCGCCCCGGTGTTCGCGCCCGTGGTCGAGGCCTGGCGGGTGGCCGCGGCCCAGTACACCGACGAGCAGCTGGCCCTCATCCTCGGCTTCCAGGCCCAGCTGGAGCAGATCATGCGCGACCGCCTGGTCGAGCTGCGTGGCGGCGACCAGCCCCGCCAGGCATAGGCCTGGTCCAGTGGGCCAGCCTGTCCGGCGGCCGCGCTCGCTACGAGAGTATTTCGGCAGCCATCCGCTGGCTCCCTGATCAATTTCCCCCAAGTACGCGAGCCACCGGACACTTCCTTCATGCATTCCAACACTCCCGCATTAAGTCCAACAAATTAACGGGGTTGGAGATTAAGAACCGCGTGATTGTTGTTCGAATGCACCGTGTGCGTGTTGCCCAAAAAAGATGATCTTGAAATATTGGATATGGCTAAGATCGGCGTTTAGGTTAAAGGTTGGTTAACGGGAATGCTTAGGGTAGCCAACGATGTCGGAATCGTGAGACGCTTCCGTTGTCATTGGGTGTGCCCCGCAAAACGGGCGCATGGGGAGAGGGCGAATCTGGAATGAAGCAGGCATGGTAGACGGATAAGAATGCCGGGGCCGGTGTGCGGCCCGGGCGAGCGCGTCGAGCGATCTTTCATCGACGCCTATCACTTCCAGCAGCTTTCGACTTAGCAGCTGGGACCATTTCTTCGGCTGTCGCCGTTTGTTCATGCTGCGGACACTGTCTTGAGCGTGAATTCCCGCTATCGCGCGGCTGGCCTGCTGGCATCCAAGGAGGAAATAAGTGCGTGGGCTTTCGCACGGCCAGAAAAGGATCGGGATATTCGCCGCAGTCGGCGCAGCCTGCTTCGGCGCGCAGCTCGCCCTGCTTACCGCGATGGCGCATCTTGGGGCTGACCGTCCGATCGCGAATGCGATCGGTTTCGCCATTTCCGCGCAACTTAACTTCCTGCTCAGCAGCAAGCTCACCTGGCGGGACCGGCCCGTTTCCGGACGCCGCGATGCCGGGGCCAGGTGGCTCGGCTACAACGCCACGGCCCTGGTGTCGCTGGGCGTCAACACCGCCGTCTTCACCCTCGTCTACCAGGCGATCGGCACCACGCCGGCCGCTGCGCTCGGTGTCGTGCTCGGCACCTGCGTCGTCTACTTGACCTGCAACCTCCTCGTCTTCCGGGGCGTGCGGCAGGCGCCCGGGCCGGAGCCGCAGGCCGTGCTCGCGACAGAAACTGACCAGGCGGTGGCGCGATGACCACGGGAACGATCTCCGACGGCGTTGCCGTCGTGATGCCGGCCTTCCGCGAGGAGGCCAACCTGACGGGCACCGTTGAGGACATGCTCGCCGCCCTGGACACGATGGGCGACGAACACCTGGTGGTCATCGTCAACGACGGCAGCGACGACCGGACCGGCGAGGTGGCCGACGAGCTAGCCGCCAGGTACCCGGGCCGGGTTCACGTGGTGCACCACGAGGTCAACAGGGGCTACGGCGCCGCAGTGCGGACCGGCATCGCCACCGCGCTCGACCGCACCGACGTGCCCTGGATCTTCCTCACCGACTCAGACGGCCAGTTCAAGAGCGACGAGCTGCCCCGGTTCGTCGCCGAGGCGTGCGCCGAGCGCGCTGACGCGGTCATCGGATTCCGGCCGCGCCGCGCCGACCCGACCATGCGCAAGGTCAATGCCTGGCTCTGGACGCGGGCGTCCAGGCTGCTGCTCGGCGTGGGCGCCAGGGACGTGGACTGCGCATACAAGCTGGTTGGCAGGCGCGTGCTCGACGGCGTCCAGTTGCACGGCGACGCGGCGCTCATCTCGCCGGAACTGCTGATGAAGATCCGTGCCAGGGACGCGCGGATCCTGCAGCGGCCGGTCCGGCACTACCCCCGCCTGCACGGCGAGCAGACAGGGGCGAAGCTGTCCGTCATCCTCGTCTCGCTCATCGGGCTGATCCGGCTGTGGGTGAAGCGGATAAACGACGCGCCGCTCGGCCGCGCGCTCCGCAGTGTCCTGCATCCGCGCGACATGGCCTGCGCGGCGCTGACCGTCGCGGCCGCGGTGGCCTCGGTCGTCTCCTATCTGGTCTTCGCCGCTCGGCACTTGCTGCTCGGCTACCCGGAGACGGTCCGCGGCCTGCTCATCGGGCGCGGCATCGCCGAGGGGGCGGGCCTCGGCCCGGTCGGCACCGTCTGGCTGCCGTTCTGGCACCTGCTCGTTGCCGCCACGGCATGGAACGACACCTGGTATTACTCCGGGTTCTCCGGCAGCGTGCTCTCGATGGTGGCGTACGTTCTGGCCACCCGCTACCTGTACCGGACGGCGGTGGCGCTGACCGGCAGCAAGGCGGCCGGCCTGACGGCGGGACTGGTCTTCGCCGCCAACCCGAACGTGCTGTACCTACAGAGCACGCCGATGCACGGCCTTGTCTTCATGGCCTGCGCCGCGGCAGCCTGCTACCACCTCACCGTGTGGTGCCAGGCGGGCGCGTACGGGCAGCTTGCAGCGACGGCGGCCGCCATGCTGCTCGCCACCGTCACGAGCTACACCGGGTGGGCGCTCGCCCTGGCCACGGCCGGCATCGTCTTTTATGCCGCCTGGCAGCGGGAGCCCTGGCTACGGCCCGCTGAGCGGCTGCGCCGCGCGGAAGCGCACCTCGTCTTCTACGCCTTGCCGGCGCTGACCGGGATCATCGGCTGGCTCGCGTGGAACACGGCACAGTCGGGCAGTCCGCTGTCCTTTATCGGCGGCGCGACCACAGCAGGCACCGGCGCGGCCCCAGGCGGCGGGGCCGCCGCCGGGCTGCGCGCGCTCTCCGACGGGGTGGGGCTGGGGCTGCTGGTCGCCGCTGTGCTCGGATTCGGCTATTACCTGGTCGTCACCCGGCTGCGCCCACAGACGTCAGCGCCGCTGGCGCTGCTCGCCCTCGCGCCCTTCACCGTGTACGCAGACCAGCTCGGCGAGAGCCCGGGCAGCGCCGCGGCCACCGCCGCGGTGATCCTGCCTGCGGCGCTGTTCTGCGGTTACCTCACTGTCGCAGTCCGGCGGTACGCCAGCCGACAGGCCGGCTACCTGGTTGCGGGCGCGATGCTCACCGCCATCCTGGCGCTGACCGCTGTCGCGGGCATCCCGACGCTGCGCGAGGCGAGGGCGGCAAGCAACAGCCCGGCCACGGTCGCCAACGCGCGGGCCGGTGCCTGGCTGCGCGCCCATTACACGGGCGGCCTCGTCCTCATCGAGTCTGCCGGCAACGAGACCGTGCTCTTCGACTCCCGCATCCCGCTTGGCCGGGTTGTCACCGAGGGCGACTCCGCCCAGTGGCAGCAGGTGCTTGCCGACCCGGGGGCGAGGGACATCCGCTGGATCTACGCGCGCCGCACGGCGGGCAGCCCGGACGCGGTGTGGGTCGCGCTCGGCGGCCGTCCTGGCGCAGCACCGCGGCTGATCCACTACACCCTCGTCTATGCCGATTCCAACCGTGTCATCTACCGAGAAGGGGATCTCGCATGACACAGCTAGAGCAGGAGATGGACGATCCTGCCGCGATCGCGGTGGTTACCCAGGCCGACCGCCTGCAGCCTGCCGTTCAGCGGCGGAGAGGCCGCAGGCTTGGCCTTGAACGTCCGTCCCGCGGGCTGGCGACGGCCGGCCTGGCCGTCACGGTGGTCGCCGTCATCGCTGCCGCCAGGGCCGTCGGCATAGGCCCTGACCCACTGTGGTGGCCGGCGGCGGCGGTGGCCTTGGTCACCGGGATCTACCTGGCGGTCATCCTCTTCAAGCTGCTGATGATCTGCTTCGGCAGCACCGAGACCGCGCGCCTCGACGCGCCGGAGGTGCTGCCTGCCCGGCGGGCGCAGGAGGGGCTGCCGCGGTACACCGTGCTCGCCCCGCTTTCCAGCCCCGATGTTATGGACGGGCAGTCGGACCGCCTCATCGCCGACCTGGCCGCGCTGGACTACCCCGCCAGCCGGCTTGAGGTGCTGCTGCTCGTCGACGCGGACGGGGTAGTGCCCGCTGAACCGCTGCCCGACCACTTCACCGTGGTCAGCGTGGGCCCTGCGGGCCCGCACCAGGCCTACGCCGCCGGCCTGGCCAGGGCCACCGGCGAGCTCTGCGTTGGCTACCGTCCCGGGCAGCGGCCCGACGCCGGCCAGCTCCGCGCTTCAGCGGCCGCCTTCCAGCAGCTTCCTGACTGGGTCGTCTCCGTTCACGCGCCGGTGCGCTGCCAGAACCCGGACCTCAACTGGCTGTCCCAGTGCGTCGCGGCCGAGCAGTCGGTCAACTCTGTGCTCCTGCTGCGCGGGCTCGACAAGTTCCGGCTCGTGCTGCCGTTTGGCGGGGCGTCCGCGCACTTCAGGACCGACGCCCTCCGCCAGCTCGGGGCCTGGCAGGCGGACGGCCCGCGCAGTGACGCTGACCTCGGGATCAGGATCGCGCGGCGTGGCTGGGGTGTCCGGCTGCTCGCGTCGGTCACCACCGAGGAAGCCGACGGCCGGCTCGGACCCTGGCTCGGTGACCGCGCCGCATCGTTCAGGGACGGCTACCGCAACTGGCAGGAGCAGGTCCGCTCGTCGTACCGGCTCTGGCGCAACCTCGGCCCGGCCCGCTTCGCCGCGCTGCAGCTCACGTCGGCGCCCGGTGTCTGCGCCGCGCTCGCGAACCCGCTGTTCTGGCTGCTCACGGTGGCCTGGCTGGTGGGCGGATCCGGCGGGCCAGTCGCCAGGGTGCTTCCGCTGCCGGAGCTGTACGTGGTGGTCGCGGCGATGCTGCTCGGGAACTTCCTCAGCGCCTACTCGCTGATGATCGGCTGCATGGAGCAGGGCATGTTCCCCGCGATCAGGACCATGTTCCTGGCTCCCGCCTACTGGGCGCTGACGAGCATCGCCGCCTACCGTGCGCTTCTTCCCCGCAGCCCTATGACGCGGACCGCCGCGATCGTCCCAAGCATTGCCGCGTCCTGAACGACCGCTACCGCATTTCCCGACAGGAGTGACGAGTTCGCAGTGGAACCAAGGCAGACGCCGATGATCACCGCGCCCCCGGCCGAGCCGTGGCCGCCGGCCCAGCCAGAGACGGCCGCGCCCGTTCAGACGGAAGAAGACGGGAATCGGCGGTGGCCCGTCAGTGCCGCGACGACCCTCGTCGTCACTCTCGGCTGTCTTCTTTCCGTGGCCGCCTACCTGCACTTCTATCCAGGCGGGGCGACGATCGCGTACGCCGACGCCAGGTCGCACATGCTGATCGCCAGGCGCGTACTGATGGCAGACACGCCGGGGGCCGGGCAGCTCGGCGCGGTCTGGCTGCCGCTGCCGCACCTCCTGATGCTCCCGTTCATCTGGAACAACTGGGCGTTCTACAGCGGCTTCGCCGGCAGCGTGGTCATGATGGCCTCGTACGTGCTGTGCACGCTGTTCGTATACAAGTTCGTCTGGCGGATGACCCACAGGTACACCGCCGCGGCGGCGGGGGCCGCCGTCTTCGCGTTGAACCCGAACATTCTCTACATGCAGTCCACGCCGATGACCGAAATGCTCATGTTCGCCACCATGATGGGCGCGGTCTACGGGCTGCTGTGCTGGGTGCAGACGGACGATAGCAACCGGTTCCACCAGATCTACCTGCTGGCCGCCGGGCTGTCCGCGCTGATGTGCGCGCTGACCAGGTACGAGGGCTGGACCATGGGGGTGACGCTGACCGCGGTCGTGCTCTACTGCTCGTTCAGCGGGCTCGGCGTGGTCAGGCGGCTGCTGTTCACCGGTGCGCTGGCGGGCGGGGTGGTGCTGGTCGGATACGGCGTGCTGCACTTCGGCGTCGCGGCGGGCGTGGTGGCGCTGCTCATCCTGATCGGGATCTACGTGGCCATCAGGCGAGCGCACTCGCGCGACGAGTGGCATGCAACGGAGGGCCAGGTACTCGCGTTCGGCATCCTCGGCGCCACCGGGCCGCTGGGCTGGATGGTCTGGAACCTGGTCATCTTCGGCAACCCGCTCGCCTTCCAGGACGGCGTCTACGCCAAGCCGTCCAACTGGGTCAACAGCGGCGAGCTGGCCGCGCACCACCTGTGGATATCGCTGCGGACCTACGAGATCGCGACCGTGGACACCGCCACCTTGCCGGTGGCGATCCTGGGAGTGCTCGCGCTTGCGGTGTTCCTATGGCGGACCAGGCTGTCGCCTGAGTCGCTGCCCGCGCTGTCGCTGCTTGTCATGTTCCCGATGTTCGTCGTCACGCTGTACAAGGGGCAGCGCCCGCTGCACGTGTACGAGTATTACCACAGCTTCTACAACGTGCGGTTCGGCTTGGTCATGCTGCTGCCGATCTGCCTGGTAATCGGGTACGCGGCCGCCGAGGCCGGGCGGCTCGTGCCGCGCCGCTGGTGGTCCGTGCTGCGCACATTGCCGGCCGTGGCGGTGATCGGCGTAGTCGCCATCCTCGCGGTCAACGGGCTGCGCACCGGCGGCATCGTCACGCTCGAGGAGCCGCTGACCGCCGACGCCGCGCAGAGCTCGGTGCAGGCCAGCGCCGCGGCGACCTGGCTCAGGGAGCATTACACGGGCGGCCTGATGCTGATGGAGTCCTACGGGAACGAAGAGGTCGCGTATGCGTCCCAAGTGCCGTTGCAGGACCAGGTCTACGAGGGCAGCTACCGGATCTGGACGCCTGCGCTGGCGCATCCCGGCTACCACGAAATCGTCTGGGTCGTGATGCACGACAGCAGCCAGGACCAGGTGTACGCCGGGCTGCACCCCTCGATCGTCCGGTTCGGCTACCGGCTGGCCTGGACCAACAAGGACTACTTCATTTACCGGTGGGGCGGCACGGCGGCGCAGCTCGCCGCCAACGTCCGGCTCGGCGACAAGCTCGGCGGAAATCTTGGCGGCAGCGCGACGGTGCTTGGGAGCGGAAGCTGATGCTGAACTCAACGACGGGTCACCGGCGCCGGCGGCGGCCGGTCAAGCGGGACACCGCCGCCGTGGTGCTGTCGCGGCGCCAGCAGGTGTTCATCGTGGTCGCGGTGCTCGCGATCGCCTGCCAGGCGATCTTCTGGGGCTGGCGGGACAGCGTGATCACTCTGACCGCGCTCGCCGAGATGTTCTACTTCGTCTTCGTCGGCTTCAAGGTGATCCTGGCGGTCGCGTCGTTCCTGCCGGTCAACACGGGCCGCGGCACGCTGCCTTCGCGGGACGACCCGACGTTGCCGACCTTCACCATCTTCCTGCCGAACGTCAAGGAGAAGCCGCACGTCCTGCGCGCGCTGATGGAGTCGATGGCGTCGCTAGAGTACCCGGCGGAGAAGCTGCAGGTGATGCCGCTTGTCGAGCACTGGGACAAGCAGTCGCTGCAGCTGTTCGGTGTCGAGCCCGGTGGCGATTCGCGGGAGCGGCTCGAGATTTCACCCAACGTCGACGTGTGCGTGTCGATCCCCGGCGCGCCTGGCACCAAGCCGGCCGCCTGCGACTTCGGCCTGCGCCGAGCGTGGGGCGACTACACGGTGATCTTCGACAGCGAGGACAGCCCTGACCCGAAGATGCTGCTGAAGGCCGTGCGGGACTTCAGGAACTCGCCGCCCGGGGTGGTCTGCCTGCAGGCACGGCTGCTGTTCTGGAACATCCTCGAGGGGCAGCTCGGCTCGAAGCACTGGATGTCGGCGTTCGTTACCCGGATGTACTTCGTCGAGTACGTGGTGCACTTCGAGTTCGTGCTGCGTGGCATGGCCAGGATCGGCCTCGTCCCGCCGCTCGGCGGCACGTCCAACATCTTCGTGACCGACGTGCTCCGCGAGATCGCGATCACGACTGAGGACCTCGTCGCGGGCGGCATCGCCCCCGAGGTCGCGGAGCAGATGGTCGGGGCGTGGGACCCGTGGTGCGTGGCCGAAGACGCGGACATCGCCGGCTGGCTGGCCCGCAACGGGTACCAGGTCGCGATGATCCCCGACTCGTGGACCCTGGAAGAGGCCCCGCACAGCCTGGTGAAGTCCGCCAAGCAGCGAGCCCGCTGGGGCAAGGGCTATGCGCAGGCCGGGGCGGTCCAGTCTAGGCACCCGATCCGCTCGGCCCGCCAGATGGGTCTGCGCCCGCTGTTCGCCTACACGCTGATCACGATCGGGACGCCGCTGTCCCTCATGCTCAACCCGATCTTCTGGACCCTGACGATCGGCTACCTCGTCACCAGGTCCGCGTTCATTCACGCGCTTTTCCCCGCGCCAATTTTCTACATGGCGTTCATTTCCGCGATTCTAGGCAATTACATCCTGTTTTTCCTGCAGGTGATTGCCTGCCTGTCGGACAGGGAGCCTGGCCTCGTGAAGTACATGCTCGCCCTTGGTCCGTGGTGGGCGTTCACCAGTTATTCCATGTGGAAGGGGGTTCTCGAGTTGTTCGTCCCACGGCTGCGGTTTCACTGGCACGTAACCGAGCACGGCATCGAGGACCCGCAAATTGCCCGGCGAGAAATACAGCGCCGTCATCTGCTCATGTCAGCAAGGAAGCTGGAAGAAGCCCGATGGTATTCACGACCCGAATAATGATCCCGCTACATCGAATAATCCCCTCATTCCTGGCCCGGCGCCGCTTTGCCGCCCTGGCCACCGCGGCCGTCCTGGCCTCGGGGACCGGCCTCGTCGCGAGCCAGGCGACGCCGGCCCACGCCGCCGGCGACGTCGCCGCCACCGTGTCCGCAAGCCCGTCGCCGGTCGCGACCGGGCAGGCGATGGCGTACACGATCAACGTTGCCAACACCGGCGGGGCGGCCGCGACCGGCCTCACCCTGACCGACACGCTCAGCAGCCTGGTCGCGGTCGCCCCGCAGACCGCGCCATTCTTCACCACCAGCGCCGGCAGCTGCGGGTACGACGGCACCAGCCTGGTGACCTGCACCGCCGCCAGCATCCCGGCCGGGGGGGTCTGGACGGTCACGATTACCGGAGGGAACTCGGCGGCCGCGGGCACGGTGGTTCCCGACACCGCGACCGTGACCGGGACCGAGTCGGGCGCCTCGTTCACCGGGTCAGGATCGACGACCACCACGATCGCGCCTAGCCTCGCAGCCGGGTTCCAGCAGACCCAGCTCGCGCACGGGATGAACAAGCCGATCTTGCTTGCCTTCGTCCCCGGTGGAGGTGGTGACGTCTGGATTGGCGAGCAGGGCGGGACGATCCTCGATTACCACAACGGCGCGCTCAGCGGCACGCCGGTGGTGACGCTGCCGAACGTCTTCAGCCAGGGCGAGTGCGGCCTACTCGGCCTCGCCTTCGACCCGAACTACGCGACCAACGACTACGTTTACGTCTCCTACGTGGTCTCGACGACCAATGGCAGCGGGACGATCGTGCCGTATTCGCGGCTGTCCCGGTTCACCGCCTCGGGCGGCACCATCAACCCGGCCACCGAGAAGGTTCTTTACCAGGGCAACCAGGTGCAGAACCTGCACCACGCCGGCAACGACCTGCAGATCGGCCCGGACGGAAAGCTGTGGTGGAGCACCGGCGAGAACGTCCCGGCGATCAGCAACGGCGAGGCGCTGAACAACATGTACGGCAAGGTGCTTCGGTTCA
>Ga0208717_1000458_pt1 | contig 13859 bp, 13 predicted proteins | sample NGESurF53shallow_FD_184489 | JGI IMG/M metagenome (GOLD analysis project Ga0208717, IMG submission 184489) | Arctic peat soil microbial communities from Barrow, Alaska - NGEE Surface sample F53-3 shallow (SPAdes) | ecosystem: Environmental > Terrestrial > Soil > Wetlands > Peat ... | reverse complement strand
CCGCTCCAGCCCCGGCTTCCGCCGCCCCAGCCCCGGCTTCCGCCCTATCGGCCGCGACTTCCGCTTCTTCTCCGTCCGCCGCTCCAGCGCCGGCTTCCCACTCGGTTCCTTCAGCCCCAACTTCCACTGATTCTTCAGCTCCAACGCCCACTGCCAACATTTCGGATATGTCGGATTCGCCGAAGGTCTCAGACGGTCCCAACGCGGCCGCCGCCGCGCCGGGGTCGCTCGCGGACGCGCTCCGCGCGGTTCGCACCGAGGCGGAAGAGTCCGAGGCGGTGGCCCCGCCCCGCAAGTCCAGGGCGGCCGAGACCGAGGCGGCGCCGGAGATCGTCGGGGTGCCGTACGTGCGGGCCGAGCAGGAGGAGCGGGCGGCCGAGGCCGACCGGCAGCTCACCCGGCTGGGCAAGGTCAACCCGCTCGCGCTCGAGGAGTACGAGGCGCTGGTGGAGCGGCACCAGTTCCTCGCCACCCAGCTCGAAGACCTCCGCAAGACCCGCCGCGACCTGCTGATGGTGGTCAAGGAGGTCGACGACCGGGTGCAGGAGGTGTTCGCCTCCGCCTACGCCGACACCGCCCGCGAGTTCGAGGGGCTGTTCTCGCGGCTGTTCCCCGGCGGCCAGGGCCGGCTGATCCTGACCGAGCCCGATGACATGCTGACCACCGGCATCGAGATCGAGGCGCGCCCGCCCGGCAAGAAGGTGAAGCGGCTGTCCCTGCTGTCGGGCGGCGAGCGGTCGCTGACCGCGATCGCCTACCTGTTCGCGATCTTCAAGGCCCGGCCGTCGCCGTTCTACGTGCTCGACGAGGTCGAGGCCGCCCTCGACGACAGCAACCTGCAGCGGCTGCTCGGCGTCTTCGGCGAGCTGCAGGAGAGCTCGCAGCTCATCGTCATCACCCACCAGCGGCGCACGATGGAGGCGGCCGACTCCCTCTACGGCGTCTCCATGCGCGGCGACGGCGTCTCCACGGTGATCAGCCAGCGTGTTCGCGAATCCGAGCCCGCCTAGGGCAGTGCGCGAGTACCGGAGCACCGGGTCTTGATGCGGGCAGGCTGTAGTGTGCTCAGGGGGTTTGAACGCGGGCCGACGGTGTTCGGGCCGCGTCGGGGACGTGCAATTCTTGGAGACAGTGGGCTGAAATGATCGCGTACATCATCATCATCGTGGTGGTCGCCGTGCTGCTGGTCGGCGTCGGCAGCACGATGTTCCTGCGGCCGCGGGGCATGCACGGAGTCCGGCGCAGCAGAAACGGCCAGCTCGACATGACCGGCTCGATGCCTGCGGTCAAGGACGCCGACTCCGACACCGAGTCCGGCGGCGGAGGCACGGCCACCGCGACCGCCACCGCGCCGCCGCCGCGCACGGCCGAACCGCCGGCGCCCGCCCGCCCGACGCTGGAGAAGCCGCCGCCCTCGGCCGGCCGGATGGTGCGGCTGCGAGCCCGGCTAGCCCGGTCGCAGAGCGGCTTCGGCACCGCGCTGCTGAGCCTGCTCTCGCGTGAGCGGCTCGACGACGACACCTGGGACGAGATCGAGGAAGTCCTCATCACCGCCGACGTCGGGGTCACCCCCGCCCGGCAGATCGTCTCCGACCTGCGGACGAAGGTCAAGGTCGAGGGCACCAGGACCCCCGATGACGTCAGGGAGATGCTCCGGTCCGAACTGCTCGGCGAGGTCGAGACCGGCGCCAGCCGGGCGCTGCGGACCCAGCGCCACGAGGGGCGGCCGGCCGTCATCCTGATGGTCGGCGTCAACGGCACCGGCAAGACGACCACCTGCGGCAAGCTCGCCCGGTCGCTGGTGGGCGACGGGCAGACGGTGGTGCTCGGCGCGGCCGACACGTTCCGGGCGGCGGCCGCCGATCAGCTGCAGACCTGGGGCGAGCGGGTGGGGGCGCAGGTCATCCGCTCGGACAAGGACAACGCCGATCCCGCCAGCGTGGCCTTCGACGCGGTCTCGGCCGGCATCGAGCAGGAGGCGGACGTAGTGCTGATCGACACCGCCGGGCGCCTGCACAACAAGAACGACCTGATGGACGAGCTCGGCAAGGTCAAGCGGGTGGTGGAGAAGCGCACCACCGTCGACGAGGTGCTGCTGGTGCTCGACGCGACCACCGGCCAGAACGGGCTCCGCCAGGCGCGGGTGTTCGCCGAGGTGGTCGACGTGTCGGGGATCGTGCTGACCAAGCTCGACGGCACCGCCAAGGGCGGCATCGTGATCGCGGTGCAGCGCGAGCTGGGCGTCCCGGTGAAGCTGGTCGGCCTCGGCGAGGGCCCCGACGACCTGGCGCCGTTCGACCCGGTCGCCTTCGTCGACGCGATCCTCGGCGGCTGATCCGGCCCGCCCGCCTGAGCTGCGGCCCGTCGAGTCAGGAAACGGCGACGTAATAATTCCGGGTGTGGATTCACCGTTATGACACATTCGGACTGGACGCAGGAAACGCCGGTACGGCATTGTCGGTTGTGGCGAACGAAAGGGTGATCACGTGAGGCTTATCACGGCTGTCATCAAGCCCTTCAAACTCGACGATGTCAAGGCAGCGTTGCAGGCATTCGGCGTGCACGGCATGACAGTCAGTGAAGCGAGCGGGTACGGCAGACAGCGCGGGCACACCGAGGTGTACCGGGGCGCCGAGTATCAGGTTGACCTCGTGCCGAAGGTCAGAGTGGAAGTCATCTGCGACGACGAGGACGCCGACGATCTCGTCGTCGTCATGGTCAAGGCAGCGCAGACCGGCCGTATCGGTGACGGCAAGGTCTGGACGGTGCCGATCGAGACGGTGGTTCGGGTCCGCACGGGGGAGCGCGGTCCCGACGCCATCTGAGCTGGGTTAACCCCGGTCCAGCACTGGCATAACACCAACACCATCATCAAATGAGAGGCCGGTACCACGAGCGCGCCGTGCTGCGGTTCGCGCGCTGATCATTCGGGGGACGACCTGGTGAGCGTGATGACTTCTTTCGCGGCTGATCGCAGCCGAAGGACAACGGAAACCGATCGCTGGCTGGCCGGCATGCTGGGGGCCGAGCCCGGGGTCGCGCTGGTCGCGGTCGGCGGCTACGGCCGCAAGGAACTGCTCCCCGGCAGCGATCTCGACGTGCTGATGCTGCACGACGGCAGGGACGGCATCGCCAGGATCGCGGACCGGATCTGGTACCCGGTCTGGGACTCCGGCGCCCATCTCGACCATGCGGTGCGGACCGTCCCCCAGGCCAGACGGGTCGCCCGCAGCGATCTCAAGGTCGCACTCGGGCTGCTGCACGCCCGGCACGTCGCGGGCGACGCGGACCTGACGACGCGGCTCCGCGAGGGCGCGCTCGAGGACTGGCGGGCCAACGCCAGGACCCGGCTGGCCGAGCTGAAGGGGCTGCATGAGGAGCGGACCAGGCTGCACGGCGAGCTCGCCTACCTGCTCGAGCCGGACCTGAAGGAATCGCGCGGCGGGCAGCGGGACGTGCACGCGATCCAGGCGATCGCGGCGGCCTGGGTCGCGCCCGCCCCCGGGCCTAAGGTCAGAGCCGCCTACGAGCAGATCCTGGACGCCCGCCACGTGCTCCACGAGGTCACCGGGCGACGCCTCGACCGGCTGGTGCTCGAGGAGCAGGACGAGGTCGCGCGCACGCTCGGCCTGCTCGACGGCGACGCGCTGCTGCGCCAGCTGGCGGGCGCGGGCCGGACCATCGCCTACGCGGTCGATCACGCCTTCCGCCAGGCGGACCGGGCGGGCGGCCGCCGCGCGCTCGGCGTCCGGATGCGCAGGGGCAAGCTGGATCGCCGGCCGCTCGCGGACGGCGTGGTCGAGCAGGATGGCGAGGTCGTGCTGGCCCGGGCGGCGGTGCCGCAGACCGACCCGGTGCTGGTGCTGCGGGTCGCCGCCGCCGCCGCCCAGGTCGGGCTGCCGATCGCGCCGCGGGCGCTGGCCCGGCTGGCCGAGTGCCCGCCGCTGTCGATCCCGTGGCCGTCCGACGCTCGCAACGAGCTGCTGGCGCTGCTCGGGGCGGGGGCGAGCGCGATCGCGGTCTGGGAGGCGCTCGACCAGGAAGGCCTGCTGGCCACCCTGATCCCGGACTGGGAGCGGGTGCGGAACCGGCCGCAGCGCAACCCGCTGCACCGCTTCACGGTCGACCGGCACCTGGTCGAGTGCGCCGCCAACGCGGCCGCGCTCGCCCGTGACGTCTCCCGCCCGGACCTGCTGCTGCTGGCCGCGCTGCTGCACGACATCGGCAAGGGCTGGCCGGGCGACCACAGCGTTTCCGGCGAGGTCGTCGCGCGCGATGTGTGCAAACGGGTCGGGCTGAACGATATCGACGTCGAGCTGGTCGCCGACGCCGTCCGCCACCACCTGCTGCTGCCGGTCGTGGCGACCCGCAGGGACCTCGACGACCCGATGACGGTGGAGCACGTCGCGACGACCGTCGGCGGCAGCAGGACGCTGCTCGAGCTGCTGCACGCGCTCGCGATCGCCGACGGGATGGCGACCGGCCCGGCCGCCTGGAACGACTGGAAGGCCGGCCTGGTAGCCGATCTCGTGCGCCGGGTGAGCGCGGTGCTCGACGGCGAGCCGATGCCCGAGCCCGCCGCACTGCGCGAGGACCAGCTGGCGCTGGTGGCCGACGGCGGCCCGGCCGCGATCGTCGAAGGCAACGAGGTCACCGTGGTCGCGCTCGACCGCCCGGGCCTGCTCTGGCGGGCGGCCGGGGTGCTGGCCTCGCACCGGCTCACAGTCCGCGGCGCCAACGCGACCGCCGTCGGCGACATCGCCGTCACCGTATTCAACGTGGTGCCTGAGTACGGCGACCCGCCCGACGCGGTGCTCGTCTCCTCGGACCTGCGGCGGCTGCTTGAGGGTCGCCTCGACGTGGAGGATCGGCTCGAGCGCCGGGCCCGCGCCGCCCGCGGCCGCGGCTTCACCGCCCCGCCGCCCAAGGTCACGCTGGTCGACGACGCCTCCACCACCGCCACCGTGGTGGAGGTCCGCGCGCACGACGAGCCCGGCCTGCTCTGGCGGATCGGCCGGGCGCTCGGCGAATGCGGGCTGAACGTGCACGCCGCCCGCATCGAGACGCTGGGCGCGGAGGCGGTCGACGTCTTCTACGTCACCGACGCGACCGGCGGCCTGCTGACCGACGTCGATCTGCGCAAGCGCACGATCCAGATGGTGCTTTCCGCCCTCAGCCCGGCCTGAGAAGGGTCATTCAGGGTCCGTTCGGGGGAGAAAATGGCCTCAGCCGGACGACTGGGCGCGTGGACTTATACCTCAGCCCCTAATCACCGGTAGCCTTGAAGTGTGTTTGAGACGCTCTCCGATCGGCTAACCCAGGTCTTCTCCTCGCTGCGCGGCAAGGGGCGGCTGTCGCCGGCCGACATCGATGCCACCGCGCGGGAGATTCGCATCGCGCTCCTCGAGGCGGACGTTGCGCTGCCCGTGGTGCGCCAGTTCATCGCGCGGGTGAAGGAGCGGGCGGCCGGGGCGGAGGTATCGCAGGCGCTGAACCCCGCCCAGCAGGTCATCAAGATCGTGCACGAGGAGCTCGTCACGATCCTCGGCGGCGAGACCCGGCGGCTGCGGTTCGCCAAGAACCCGCCGACCGTGATCATGCTGGCCGGCCTCCAGGGCGCGGGCAAGACGACGCTGGCGGGCAAGCTCGCCCTGTGGCTGCGGGAGCAGGGCAATACCCCCATGCTGGTCGCGGCCGACCTGCAGCGGCCCAACGCGGTCACCCAGCTCCAGGTGGTAGGCGAGCGGGCCGGGGTGCCGGTGTTCGCCCCCGAGCCCGGCAATGGCGTGGGCGACCCGGTCGCCGTGGCCGGGCAGTCGCTCGACGAGGCCCGCCGGTCGCTGCACAACATCGTGATCATCGACACGGCCGGCCGTCTCGGCATCGACTCCGAGCTGATGGCCCAGGCCGCGGCGATCAGGGACGCGACCGACCCGGACGAGGTGCTGTTCGTCGTCGACGCGATGATCGGCCAGGACGCGGTGGCCACCGCGCAGGCGTTCCTCGACGGGGTCGGCTACGACGGCGTGGTGCTGACCAAGCTCGACGGCGACGCCCGAGGCGGCGCCGCGCTGTCGATCGCCGCGCTGACCGGCAAGCCGGTGATGTTCGCCTCCACCGGTGAGAAGCTGGCCGACTTCGACGTGTTCCACCCGGACCGGATGGCGACCCGGATCCTGGACATGGGCGACGTCCTCAGCCTGATCGAGCGGGCGGAGAAGGCGTTCGACGCCGAGCAGACCGCCTCGATCGCCGAGCGGATGATGTCTGGCGAGGGATTCACCCTCGAGGACTTCGTTGAGCAGCTCCAGATGCTGCGCAAGCTCGGCCCGCTGAAGAACATCCTCGGCATGATGCCGGGCGCGTCGAAGAACAAGGAGCTCCTGGACAAGGTCAACGACAAGGACCTGGACCGGGCCGAGGCCATCGTCCGCTCGATGACCCCCGAGGAGCGGCGCACCCCCAAGGTCATCAACGGCTCCCGGCGGCTGCGCATCGCCAACGGCTCCGGCGTCACCGTCAGCGAGGTCTCCCAGCTGGTCACGAACTTCTTCGAGGGCCAGAAGCAGATGAAGATGCTGATGGGCGGCGGCATGCCCGGCATGCCTGGCATCCCCGGCATGGGGGCCGGGGCGCGACGGTCGAACAAGGCCGCCAAGGCGGCCAAGAACGCGAAGGGCAAGCGGCGCAGCGGCGACCCCCGCAAGGCGCTCGGGCCCTCGGGCGGTTCCGGGGCAGGAAACGGCGCCCCAGCGGGCGCGCCCGCGCTGCCGGCCGCCGCGGCGGCGCAGGACGCCCCGCAGTCGATGGAGGAGCTGGCCGAGATGCTCCAGCAGGCCCAGTCGGGCGGCCCGGCCGGCTTCGGCGGAGCGGGCGGCGAGGGCGGCTTCCCCGGCTTCGCCAACCCCGCCAACGTGCCGCAGTTCCCCGGTAGCGGATCGAACGTCATCCCGGCCGCCTTCGGCCGGCGCAACAAGAAGAAGAAGTAGCTCGCTCGAGGACCCGAACGATCCTCGCAAAATGGACTCGATTACCTCTCGTTCACTTTGCGTTCACCATGATTGTCTCTAAGAGTCACCGTTCAGCTACGTAAAGTCATGACTTGCTTGCAACGCTGAGATATGAGCACCTCAGCAGCACCTCCAGCTGACGCTGATGCGTTCCAGTCACTCGACGACTCGCACGTCACCAAGGCTCAATTGAAGATCATGTTCATCTCGGGCATGGGCTTCTTCACCGATGCCTACGACCTGTTCGTGATCGGCATCGTGGTGTCCCTGCTCAAGCCCGAGTGGAGCCTGTCGACCAGCCAGGTCTCGTGGCTCAACTCGTCCACCCTGCTCGCCTCGGCCGTCGGCGCGATCGTGTTCGGCCGGGTCGCGGACATGCTCGGGCGGAAGCGGATCTACGGGTTCGAGGTGCTGATCCTCGCGATCGGGGCGCTGGCCTCGGCGTTCGCCCCTAACTACGTCTTCCTGCTCGTCTGCCGGGTCGTCCTCGGCATCGGCATCGGCGGCGACTACCCGGTCTCGGCGACGATCATGAGCGAGTACTCGGGCAAGCGGGACCGCGGCAAGATGGTCGGGCTGGTGTTCGCCATGCAGGGCGCCGGCCTGCTCTTCGGGCCGCTGTTCGCCTCCGCCCTGCTCGGCTCGGGCCTGTCCAACGACTACGTCTGGCGGATCCTGCTCGCCTTCGGCGCCGTGCCCGGCATGGCCGTCTTCTACATGCGCCGCCGCATCCACGAGACGCCGCGGTTCGCGATGGCGGGCGGCGCCGCCGAGGAGGCCCAGGCCGCCGTCGACCACGCCACCGAGGCCGACGGGGCGTCCGCCCCGGTGGCCGAGTCGAAGGCGCGCAGCGGGCTGACCGTCGCCCAGGGGTACCTGCTGCTGATCCAGAGCAAGCGCATGCTCGTCTGGCTGATCGGCACGGCCGGCGCCTGGGCGCTGCTCGACTTCTGCTACTACGGCAACACGATCTCCACCCCGGAGATCCTCGATCTGCTCAACCCGCACGCCAGCCTGCTGCACAACACGCTGGTGCAGCTGGCCATCTTCGCCATCTTCGCGGTGCCCGGCTACATCGTCGCGATCCTGCTCCTGGACAAGACCGGACGCCGAAGTATCCAGGTACTCGGCTTCGCCATGATGGGGCTGGTGTTCCTGCTCATCGGGCTCATCCCTAGCGTGACCAAGACCGCTCTGCTGTTCGCCCTGCTCTACGGCATCAGCTACTTCTTCACCGAGTTCGGGCCGAACACGACCACGTTCATCTATCCGGCCGAGATCTTCCCGACTCAGGTCCGCACGACCGCGCACGGCATATCGGCCGGGGCGGGGAAGCTGGGCGCGTTCCTCGGCGCCTTCCTGTTCCCGGACTTCCTCGCCTCCTCGCTCGGGGTCCGGGGGGCGGAGATCATCGCCGGGATCGTCGCGCTGGCCGGCCTGCTGCTGACGATCGCGACCCTGCCTGAGCCCAGGGGCAAGACCCTCGAGCAGCTCAGCGACGAGGCGCTGGCCCCGGCGACGGTGCGCCGCGCCGTGCAGCCCGCCGCCAGCCCGGGCGGCTGACGTGAAACCCGCGCAACCGAAGCTGGAGTCGGCATGACGTACCGAGTCGTGGTCGGAGTAGACGGTTCCGCGCACGGAGACGCCGCGCTCCGCTGGGCGCTCGCCCAGGCCGAATCGCGAGGCGGCGACGTGACCGCCGTGTTCGCCTGGCAGCAGCCGTTCATCTCCATCCCCGGCGCCTTCAACCGGGAAGAACTGGAGCAGGCGGCCAAGGACTTCGTGGTCGAGAAGGTCAGCGCGGTCGCGCCCTCGCCCAGGGTCCCGCTGCTGCCGCTGGTGGCCGAGGGCGACCCGGCCGAGGCGCTGGTGGTGGCGGCCAAGGACGCCGACCTGCTGGTGGTCGGTACCCGCGGGCTCTCGCCGTTCATGGGCAGCGTGCTCGGCGCGGTCAGCCTGCGCTGCGCGGCCGGCGCCAACTGCCCGGTGACGCTGGTGAAGCTCGCCAGCGAGAAGCCGCAGGCGCAGGTCCCGGCGGACCACAGTGACGGTCGCCAGCGGGCCTAACGTAACGGAATTGCGCGCTAGTCGGCGGCGAGGTCGCGAACCGAGGCGATCGTGTCGGCCTCGGCGGCGGGCTTGTCGTCGCGGTAGCGCAGCACGCGGGCGAACCTCAGGGCGACGCCGCCCGGGTAGCGCGGTGAGCGCTGCACGCCGTCGAAGGCGATCTCGACCACGAGCTCGGGCCGGACGTAGACGGTCCAGTCGTCGCGGTGATCCTCAAGGTCGAGCAGGCGCGCGGTCTGCCAGGTGAGCAGCTCGTCGGTCAGGCCCTTGAACGTCTTGCCGAGCATCACCCAGCCGCCGGTCTCCGGATCGCGCGCCCCCAGGTGCAGGTTGGACAGCCACCCCTTCCGCCGGCCGTGCCCCCACTCGACCGCGAGCACCACCAGGTCGAGCGTGTGCCGCGGCTTGACCTTGATCCAGCCCGCCCCGCGCCGCCCGGCCGCGTACGGGGTGGCCAGCGACTTGACCACCACGCCCTCGTGCCCGCGGGCCACCGCGTCGCGGAAGAACGCGTCCGCCTCCTCCGCGTCCGCCGTCACCAGGCGCGGCATCAGCATCTCGGCCGGGACCACGCCCGCCAGCGCCGCCCGCCGCTCGGCGTCGGGCAGGTCGATCAGGTCGGCCCCGTCCAGGTGCAGCGCGTCAAACAGGAAGGCTGACAACGGCACGGCCGGATCGCCTTCGCTGGCGGCACGCGCGGCCGTGTCCTGAAACGCGTACGGCCGCCCGTCCGGCCGCAGCGCGATCAGCTCCCCGTCGAAGACCGCCGTCCGCAGCGGCAGCGCCGCCAGCGCCGCCACCACCTCGGGCAGTCGCGCGGTGATGTCGTCGAGCGTGCGCGTGAACAGCCGAACGCGGCCGCCCGAGACGTGGGCCTGGATCCGGATGCCGTCCAGCTTCCACTCCACCGCAGCCGGCATCCCCGGCGCGGTTGCGTCGGTTTGGCTGGCGTCACCGGTGCCGGCGTCATTCGCGCTCGCGTTGCCCTTCCCGGCAGCGGCCTTGGCCGCGTCGGCGGCGATCTTGCCCAGCGCGGCCTCGACCGACGGCGCGCTCGACGCCAGCATCGGCTTGAGCGGCTGGCCGACCAGCAGGCCGAAGCCCGACAGGGCCCCGGCCCCGCCGTCCAGCGCGGCCTCGGCCACGGCCGGCAGCGACCCGCGGAGCATCACCGCGCGCCGCACCAGCGCCACCGGGACCTCGGACGCCCGCGCCACCGCCTCGGTCATCACACCGTCGAGCGCGCCCTGGCGCAGTTCCCCGGACAGCAGCCGGACCAGGAAGAACTGCTCCTCGGCGGTGGCCGCGCTCAGCACCTCGTCGACCAGCCGCTTCCGTTCGGCGACCGATCCCGGGCCGACCACCGCCCCGATCTCGCTGAACGACGCGTCCACCCCGACAACCGTCAGCGACGGCGCGACCGACGGGGCCGGCGCGGACCGCAGCGCCGCCCACCCCACCCCGATCTGCCGCTGCGGCAGCTCGCCGGAGAGGTACGCCACCACGATCGGCACCTCGCCCGGCCCGGCGTCGCGGAGCGCGGCCGCGATCGCGGCGATCTTGGCCAGCCGCCCCGACGCGCCCGCGACCGCCCTGGAAACCTCGGCAACCTCTGCTAGCAGCACCCGTCCATTGTGACCCGAGCGGCAGCCCCCGCGCCCGCGCGGTCCGCATTAACGGCGAGCGCGTCGCCGCCGTCAGGCCGCACCGTGCCGCCTACGACCCCAATGCGCATTGGCGTTGTACCCCACCGCGCTAATCACCTATTGGCGTTGCGGCCCGCCGCGCCAATTGCGCACGGCCACGGCCGCACGCAAAATATATCTCCATAAGTCAAGACTTGTTCCCATTGACAGCTAATGCTAATTTTCGTGTGAAACATGTCCTGATCGAGCATATCTGGCTCATTCTTAGAAAGTGGGTAGTGTTGCGTAGGTCTTCCCTCGTCGCGTTCGCCATTTCCATGTCCGCGCTCGCCGCTTTCCTGGTTCCATCGGCTGCCTCGGCCGCTACCGACGCCGCCGCCACCGTCAGCTGCTCCGGTAGTGGATGCAACAACACGGACCCGGCAAGTACAGGGTGCTCCGCCACCGCCACTACCGTGAAAGAGGTAGAGGCATACGAGGCTGACGGCTCCGGAATCGCGGTGGGATATATAGACCTGCGCTACTCAACCGCCTGCCGGACGACCTGGGCCAGGTTCGTGGCGTTCTACCAGTCAGAAGACAGTGAGATCGAAGGAGCGGTGTCTCTAGTTAGGAATTCGGATGGCCGCTCAGAGTTCTGCAAGGCCTATAACACTAGTTTCTCGAGTACTCTGGACGGCTACACGTGCTACACCGATCAGCTCTATGACGGCGGCGTAACGTCGTACGCCTCGGGCTATGTGTACGATCCTTCCTCGGGACTCGGCACCAACGTGGTACGTACCGGCTCCTATTAGCACTGCGAGCGGTCACAGATATTGAAAGCCCTGCCCCGCCAGTTGGAAATGGTGGGGCAGGGCTCTGCCGATGCCTGGCGCATGTATTCAGTCACCTCTGACTTCACGCCCATCAGGAATCGTCTTCTGGTGACTCCTGGATATGTTTGCGGCCGGTTGCGAAGAAGGCATTAATGTAATCGTCCGGTGCGAGGTCGCTGTCGCGCAGGAGCGAGAAGACTTCCGTTCCGCTGCCTATCTCGCTCCCCTCGGTGATCGCGTAGGCCTGGCTGAGGCGGAGATACTCCGAGCCGTTCTCCGCTGCGTACTCCTGCGCCTCCTGCTCGGCCAGTTCGATCGCGTGGTCAAGCGACCGGGCGCGCCACAGGGTGATCCGCTCCTCGAATGGCTTGCCCTCCCAGCCGGACCAGGCGAACACACAGCGCACGCTGAACCACTCAAGCTCGTCGTCGGTCATGCGATCCACCCCCGTCCGCCACTGGTTGCTGGCTCACAACGACTACCGCGGCGGCTGCCGTGATCACGGCTGCAGGCAGCGCGTAGTTCTCGCCGTCGTCCGCGCGGCGGGCGCCCCGGTAGTCTGCGAGACGCCCGAGACCGGCGGCCGCCGACATCGCCTGGCTCCGCGACCAGACCTAATCGCAAGACCGGCCAGGTCAAGACTGTCCGTCTCTGTCGGGGCGCACGCCTTCTCGTCCGGTATTGAAAAAGGTAGCGATATAGAGATCCGGCGAGAGGTCACTGTCACGCAGAAGCGAAAAGGCTACCATTCCTTCTCGCACATTCGCGCCTTCCCCGCAGCTATACACCTGAAAAAACTCAAGGTAATCGATCCCGGAATCATGTTCATACTCCCGCGCCTCCTGTTCAGCTAGCTCAACTGCATGATCGGCCGAAATCGCCTGCCATAGCGTTATCCTCTCCTCGAACGGCCGATCCTCCCAGTCGACCCACCAAAACAAGCAGCGCACGCCATACCATTCAAGACCGCCGCCACTGACCGACGGCCCGTTTCTGTGATCGTGTTCTCTTCCTGTTGAATAGAAGGTGCTAATGTACTCCGCAGGCTCGAGATCGCTCTCGCGAAGCCATGAGAACACCTCCGCATCGACCTCAAATATTTCCCGATCAATCCAGTACCCTTCGGAGTGCTCCAAAAAGTCTGCCTGGCATTCCTCGCCATACCGTCTCGCCTCCCGCTTAGCGAGTTCATGCGCCTCGTCGAAATTCTGCGCACGCCAAAGCGTAATTCGCTCCTCGTACGACCCGCTTTCGCTGTCCCGCAAACGGAATATGCAGCGCACTCCATACCACCCTGAGTAATCGAGGATTTTCTCAGGCATCGGAATCGTCCCCGGACGACTCCTGGACATGTTCCCCGCCGGTTTCGAAGAAGGTGTTTAGGTAATCGTCCGGCGTGAGGTCGCTATCGCGCAGGAGCGAGAAAATTTCCGTTCCGCTGCCTATCTCGGTCCCCTCGTCGATCGCGTAGGCCTGGCTGAAGTTGAGATACTCCAAGCCGTCCGCTGCTGCGTACTCCTGCGCCTCCTGCTCGGCCAGCTCGATCGCGTGGTCGAGCGACCGAGCACGCCACAGGGTAATCCGTTCCTCGAACGGTTTCCCCTCCCAGTCGGGCCAGGCGAACACACAGCGCACGCCAAACCATTCAAGCTCATCGTCGGTCACGCGATCAACCTATGCGGCCCGCGCTATGGCCGTGGCTGCCAGAGTCTGGCGCATGTCTTCAGTCACCTCTGACTTCACGGTTGACCCACGAAAGAAAGTCTTTATTGCCGAGGACCGGGCAAATCATGATCGACGGCTGCCCATAAGGGTGATTCTCCATGATGAACTGCTCGAGTTCGGGACGGCGGGTGGTCGTCGTGACAATGTCAAGCCGCCACTCTTCGCTGTCCCCGAAATCATCTTCAAACCACGACATCGACCGTACGCCGCTCGTGATCTGTACGCTGGCGGCGAGCCGAGTGTCAAGAACTGTGCGGGCAAGCCGCACAGCATCATCCTCGTCGAGAACTGTGGTTTTTATCAGCAGGCAATCATCGACGGATTGATCTGCTGCTTTGGACCGCAATTCTTGAGTGTCCTGCCTCGGGCGTTCCCCCTCCGGAATGCTGAGGTATCTCAGCCCCCAGGCCGCCTGATTCCTCACCATTGAGTTGCTATCGGTCAGCGCCGTTTCGAGAATCGGCCGCGCGCGGGCATCCCCGAGGAGCGCTAGTGTCTGGACCAGCGTGGCCCGCACCTCAGCTGTGTCCTCCCGTTCCCATCTCGCGAGCACGGCATCGACGGCAGCCCTGCGATCCCCATCTGGCGGCGGA
>Ga0208717_1000456_pt1 | contig 13934 bp, 11 predicted proteins | sample NGESurF53shallow_FD_184489 | JGI IMG/M metagenome (GOLD analysis project Ga0208717, IMG submission 184489) | Arctic peat soil microbial communities from Barrow, Alaska - NGEE Surface sample F53-3 shallow (SPAdes) | ecosystem: Environmental > Terrestrial > Soil > Wetlands > Peat ... | reverse complement strand
GACCCCGGCGGCGAGCAGCGAGATCATCGCCGGGTAGGCACCCGGGCTGGACCGCACGCCGAGTACGTCCAGCTCGTCCAGAGTCACGGCGTCGACCGGAAGTTCCGCGGTCTGGCCCCCCGCCAGCCCAAGCAGCGCGACCTTCCCGCCGCGCCGGACCGACCGCAGCGCCTGCGCCACGACCGGCGGGCTGCCAGAACAGTCGAACACGCAGTCGGCGCCGCGACCGCCGGTGGCCGCGCGGATGGCCGAGACGGGGTCGGCCTGCCCGTAGTCCACCAGGTCGGTGCTGCCGAGCTCACCCGCCGTCACCAGCCGCTGGCCCCGGCCGACCATGATGAGCTGGGTGGCCCCGGCCGCCCTCGCCACCTGCAGCATCAGCAGGCCGAGCAGCCCGGGCCCGAACACGGCGACGGCGGCCCCCGGCCCAAGTGCGGCTCTGCGCACCGCGTGCACGGTCAGCGCACCCTGGTTGACCAGTGCCGCGGCGGCGTTGCTGACCTGCGGCGGCACCTTATGCAGGGCAGTCGCAGGCCGCACGGCGTATTCGGCGAGCGCTCCCGGCGCGGTGTGGCCGTACAGCCGGAATCCCGGCTCCCTGACCCGCTCGCACAGGTTGTAGCGGCCGCTCCGGCACATCGGGCACTCGCCGCAGCCGGTATGGTTTTCGGCCACGATGCGGTCACCGACAGCCAGACCGCTCCGCTCGGTTCCGGGCCCCAGCGCAGCCACCTCGCCGGACCATTCGTGACCGATGATGAACGGCAGCTCCGGCGGCCAGGTGCCCTTATAGGCGCCCTGCACGATCTTCAGGTCGGTACCGCAGATCCCGCACGCCCGGACCCGGCACAGAACCTCCCCCGGCCCGGCGACCGGGACAGGCACCTCGTCCAGTTCAAGCCGGCCGAACTCACGCAGCACGGCCGCCTGCATCAGCGCCGGGACGCCCGCGTCGCTCACTGGGCCACCCCGGCCTCGGCGGCGGTCACGGCCCCGTCACCGGTGGCGGAGTTCCCGGGAGCAGCAGAGGACGCCACCGCAGCCCAGATCTCCCTGGCGCGCTGCACCACGTGATCGGCGACAGCCTCGGCGATCTCCTCGGCCCGGGCGCGCTCCGCCCGGGCCGGCTGGCCGTACCAGCCGGTCGGCGCGATGTCGCGGAAGTCGCTGAGCACCGGGTAAACGTCGGGGCGCCGGAACAGGCCGTGCGCGGCCTCGCCCGCAGCGTAATCGCTGGGCTCGGTGGCCTCGTCCAGCCGGACCAGGTCCGCGTCGTAGGCGAGCACCGCGGCGGTCTCCATCGCCCCGGCGTGAGTGAACTCCATCTCGCCGGGATAGTGGCTGCTCGTGATCACGTGCGCTTCGGCAATGACGATCTGCACGCCGTGCTGCTGCTGGGCCGAGCTGGCCGCCAGCCGCAGGGTGGGTGAGTTGCCCTCGTGCCAGTTGACCACGACGATCCGTTCCGCCCCGGCCGCCCGCAGGCCGCCGCAGATGTCGACCACGATCGCGGCCAGGGTGCCCGGAGTCAGGGTCAGCGAGCCCGGCCAGGGCAGGTGGTACGGGGCGATCCCCACCGAGCCCAGGGACGCGACCACGGTGTCGAGCCGTTCGGCGACACGCTCGGCAATGGACAGCGCGGCGAACGCGTCGGTGCCGAGCGGCAGGTGCCCACCGTGCTGCTCGACGCTGCCGGTCGCGATGACCGCGGTCCCGCTGCCGGCGAGCAGCCTGGCTGCGGCGGGCTGGGACAGGCGCTCCAGATGACGCTCGGGATGACGGGGCATGACGGGCTCAGCCTCCATATCCGGCAGCCGTGCCATCCTCGACCGCCTCGCGGTGAGCGCTGATGGGCGTCTGCCACACCTCAGTTACCACATCGACCAGCGCGGGCCCGGGACCTTCCGCAGCCAAGCGGAGGGCCGCGGCCAGCTGCCCCGGCTCGGTCACCCGCTGGCCGCGCAGGCCGAAGGCCCGCGCCACGTCCGCGAACGCAACGTCACCGAAATCCTCGTCCTCCCAGCCGCGGCCGAAGTTGATCCGGCGATACCAGCGAATCCATCCGAGGGAGCGGTTGTTCAGCACCACGATCGTGACCGGCAGCCGGTGCTCGACGATCGTGGCGAGCTCACCGACCGCGTACCCGAACGCCCCGTCCCCGGCCAGCACCACGGTCCGGCCGCCCGGCCGGGCAGTGGCTGCACCCACGGCGGCGGGCAGCGCATACCCCAGGCCAGCCTGGCCGCGGGGGAACAGCACCCGGCGGCCCGGCGTGCGCTGCTCGAAATAGGCCCCAGCCCACCCGCTCGCCAGGCTGGCGTCGCAAACCAGCAGGTCGTCTGGACGCAGCACGCGCTCCAGCTCACCGAGCACCCGCTGCGGGGCAATAGGTACCCGATCGCTCACGCGCTCGGCGTCCCGCTTATCCCGCCAGCTGCCGGCCAGTACCGCCAGCCGCTCCCGCCAGGCGGTCCGGTCTGGCTCGGGCTCCGCCGATTCCGCAAGCGCAGCGGACAGCGCCAGCAGTCCGGCCTGGGCGTCCCCGAGCATCCCCGCCTCCAGCGGGAACGCCCGGCCGAGCTCGGCCGGGTCAAGGTCGAGCTGGAGCACGGCCTGATCGCTGCGGGGCAGGGACCAGTTCAGGGTGGCGCCCCCGCTGGCCTTGGATCCGATGAGCAGCACGACATCCGCCTCGGCCAGCGCCGCCGTGGCTGGTGGGGCGCCCATCGAGCCCGCGACGCCCACGCTGAGCGGATGATCTTCGGGGATAACGCCCTTGCCGGTCAGGGTGGTGCCGACCGCGGCCGACAACCGCTCGCCGAGCGCGGTCACCGCCAGGCCGGCACCGGAGTGCATAGCCCCGCCGCCGGCCAGCAGGTAGGGGCGGGCCGACCGGCGCAGTACCGCGGCGGCCGCCGCGATGTCACCTGAGTCGGGCACCGGCCGGAACGGCGGGAAGCTCCCGAACCGGGCCGGCCCCGCGGTGCCCGCGGGCCGCTGAGCGGGCCACGCCTTTTCGGCCGGGCCATCCAGCACATCCTGCGGCAGGAACAGCGCCACCGGTCCCGGGCGCCCCGTGGTGGCCATCCGGAAGGCCTGGCCTACCAGGGCCGGCATCGCGGCCGCGTCCGGCACCAGGGCCTGCCATTTGGTCACGGGGGCCAGCAGGCTGGCCTGGTCGAGCGCCTGCGAGGCCGCGCTCCGGTACCGGTGCGGGGCCAACCGGGCCGGCAGTTCGCTGACCAGCGCGATCACCGGAACAGACGCGCCGAGTGCCTCAGCGAGCCCGGAGGGCAACTTAGCCGCACCCGGCCCGACCGTCGCGTCGCAGACTCCCACCAACCCGGTCACCCGCGCGTAGGCGTCGGCGGCGTAGGCAGCCGTGCGCTCGTCCCTGACCAGGACGTGACGCAAGGCGGGCTCCCGGTCGAGGATCCCGTCGTACAGGGCAAGAGTCTGGCCGCCGGGTACGCCGAACACGTGCCGGACGCCGTGCTCGGTCAGCAGCCAGGCGAGCAGTGCGCCGCCGTGCCGGGCCAGCGAGACCGACGAGGAGGCGTCCGGCGGCCACGGTTCGCCAGTCACGCTGCCTCGCGGCTTCCCAGCGGCGTCAGAGCGACCCGCCGGTTTCCCGCAGAGATCTGCTGCTTCCGCACTGACCCTCCGACCCCGGCAGTGTCCAGCCTGGCGTTGCAACCGTTTGCGTCCGCATTGTCGCCAGCGGCCAGGAAATTTGTCAAGAGGCGGGGCGGCGGCTGTCCGTGCGGCCGCCCCCGTAGCTTGGGGCGGTGGGCAGCCCGCCCGGAGTCCACCGGATCAGAGCGTCGGCGGGCGTCCGTCCCGCCGCGGGCGGGACGGACGAAAGATCGTGGCCAGCACACTGGCGGCCAGGGCGGTGCAAATGATTGCATACTCCAGAGTGCCGAAGCGAGGGGATTCCCGTGCCTGACGAACAGGTCAGATCAGCCATCGCCAACTGGGGACCACGATTCACATCGCAGGGCGTGGATCCGGGCGACTTCGCCCGGGTGACCAGCGGGCTGGAGAACTGGGCTGACTGGCTGGACGCGTGGTGCGCGAACGGTGACATGCACGCTGGCCTGGCCCGCGAGGCCGAAGGCCTCGGCCGGGGACGCACGGCCGGCGAAGCCTGGGTCCGCGCCGCGCTCAGCTATCACTTCGCCAAGTTCGTCTGGATGCTGGACGAGACCAGGCACCGGGCCGCGGCCGACCGGGCGGTGGCCGCCATGGCCAGCGCGCACCGCCTGCTGGACCCGACCGCGGAGCGGCTGGAAATCGGGTTCGACGGCATCACCATGTACGGCAACCTGCGGCGTCCCCCGGGTGCGGACCGCCCGCCGCTGGTCCTGCTCATCGCGGGCCTGGACTCGACCAAGGAAGAGTTCTTCGCCGCGGAGAACACCTTCCTGGCGCGCGGCATGGCCACTTTCTCTCTCGACGGGCCAGGGCAGGGCGAGACGGGGTACGCCAGCACCATCCGGCCCGACTTCGAGGCACCAGTCGCCGCAGCTCTCGATGTGCTGGGCCGGCGGCCGGACATCGACAGCCGCCGGGTGGGCATGCTGGGCGTGAGCCTGGGCGGTTACTTCGCCGCCCGGGCCGCTGCGTTCGAGTCCCGGATCCGGGCACTGGTCATCTCCGGGGGGCCCTATGACTACGGGGCGCTCATCCGGAACCGGCCCGCGCACAGCGTCGCGACCTTCGCCCACAACAGCGGGACCAGCAGCCTGGAGGAGACGTACGCGTTCGCCGAGAAGCTGAGCCTGGCCGGCGTGCTGCACCGGCTGACTCAGCCCACGATTGTGGTCTTCGGAAAACTCGACCGGCTCGTCCCCTGGCCCCAGGCGGTCCAGGTCGCCGATGAGGCTCCCGGCGCCAGCCTGTGGATGTTCGATGAGGGCAACCACGTGTGCATGAACATGACCTACCGGTGGCGTCCTCAAGCCGCCGACTGGCTGTCCGAGCAGCTGTCCGGTTAGCGGGCCTAGCGGTCGACCAGGCTCATGTCCGCGAACCGGTCTCCGCTGGCCACGCCAGGCGGGAAGGCCTCGCTCAGCTCGCGCACCTCAGACCCGGCCAGCTCCAGGTCCGCCGCCGCCATGTTCTGCTCGAGGTGACTGAGCTTGCCAGTGCCAGGGATGGGAACGATGTCCTCGCCCTGGGCCATCAGCCACGCGATGGCCAGCTGCGCCGGGGTGCAGCCGTGCGCGGCAGCAATGTCACGCAGCCGTGCCGCCACTGCTGCGTTGGCCTGCAGATTGTCGCCCAGGAACCGCGGATGCTTCCGGCGGACATCCTCCGGCGGGAGCTCGCCGGGGTCGGTGAAACCGCCGGCCAGGAAGCCGCGGCCGATCGGGCTGTAGGCGACGAAGCCAATGCCCAGCTCGCGCACGGTCGGCAGGATCTCCCGCTCCACATCACGCGACCAGAGGCTGTACTCGGTCTGCAGCACGGTGATCGGATGGGTGGCATGAGCGCGGCGGATGGTGGCGGGCGCCGCCTCGGAGAGGCCGAGGTAGCGCACCTTGCCCGCGGTGACCAGCTCGCCCATGGCGCCCACGGTCTCCTCGATCGGAACCTTGGGGTCCACCCGATGCAGGTAGTACAGGTCGATGTAGTCGACACCGAGCCGGGCAAGCGATGCGTCGCAGGCCTGCGGCACATAAGCCGGATCGCCGTTGACCCCGAGAAATGATCCGTCGTCACGCCGGATGTTGCCGAACTTGGTGCCGATGACGACCTGGTCACGGCGCCCGGCGAGCGCCTTGCCGACCAGCCGCTCGTTGGTGAAGGGCCCGTAGGCGTCAGCGGTGTCGAAGAACGTGCAGCCCAGTTCGAGCGCGCGGGCCAGCACCCGCAGTGATTCCGTCTCCTCCTTGCTTCCGTACATGCCGGCCATGGGCATGCAGCCCAGGCCAAGTGCGGACACCGCCAACCGGGCCGAACCGATGTATCGCGTCTGCATGGTGCCTCCGTCGTGGCCAGATCGTGCTGGTCAGGTCCGCTCAGCGGCCGGATCTTGGTAGCCGAGCCCGTCGTCCACCGGGTCAGTCTCGGGCTTGAGGACCAGACCCGAGTTAGCCGCCTGCAGTTCGAGCAGCACCGCGAAGTCTTCCTGCGTCCGTCCCCGTGCGACCGCCGACTGAACCTGCTCCCGCGCCGCAGCCGAGACAGGCATGGGCACCTCCAGTTCGCGCGCTGCGGCGAGCCCGAGATCGAAATCCTTTTGCAGGAGCACGGGAGTGAAAGTCGGGGTGAAGTCCAGGTGCACCAGTGCAGGACTCTTATAGCGCGTGAACATCGAGCCCATGACGCTGTTGTTGATGAAGTCGAGGAAGCTGGCCCGCGGCATGCCCGCCTTTTCTGCCAGCACGGTGATTTCCGCCAGGTTCTGCGCGACTACGCCGAGGAGCAAGTTGTGGCAGATCTTCGCCAGCCGGGCGAGCTCACCCTCCCCGACGTAGCTCACGTGCCGTCCTAGCATCACGATCAGGTGCTCCACCGCCTCGAAGGCATCGCGCGGCCCCGATACCACGACCGACAGCAAGCCTGCCTGCCCGACCTTGCCGTTGCCGCTGACCGGGGCGGCCAGGAAGGCCGTGCCGCGGTCACCAGCGGCCGCCCGTACCCGGCTGGACGCCGCCGCAGAGACCGTGGAGCAGTCGATGAGGAACCTGGGGGCACGCCCGGGGTCGGCGAACAGCCGGGTGACGACCGACTCCAGCTCAGCCGATCCCGTCACCATGGTGAAGACCACGTCCCGGCCAGCGAGGTCGGACGGATCATCGACGAGCTCTGCCCCGGTCCGGGCGACGGCCTCCGCCTTGCCCCGGGTCCGGTTCCACACCGCCAGGGGCACACCCGCCCGGGCCAGCCGCTCGGCCAGCGGCTGGCCCATCCGGCCGGTTCCTATCCAACCGACCGTGAAGCTGGTCGCCGCCGAGTCCGCCATCGTTCCCACCCTTGCTGCGAACCACGCTGAGGATCTTGCTAACTACTAACTGCAATCGATTGCTAATCAATCATAACAGAATGCCGCCTAATGTGACCGCCACGACGGCCGAGGATAGGAATCGGATCACGGAGCTCGAAGCAAAACCGGCGTTTATCTGCCGCCACACAAGTCCCAGCGGTCTGCAGGCCGTCAGGGGCAGACGACGGTGGCCAAGCACATGGGCGAGATGCTCCGCGAGCTGGGATATCTCCGCAAAGGGCTGCTGGGTCATCACCCGCGACGACCTGGTCGGCCAGTATGTGGGGCTGCGCATGACCCAGCCCGCTCCGCCAACGCGCGCAGCATCCGCAACACCATCGACCGCATGCGGCTGCACCAGGCCCGGCGCTGATCGCGGCGGGCGGCACCATCGGCCGTAGCTCGCTCATGGAGATCAGCGAGTCCGACGCTCGCGCCAGCCGCTTCTTCGACGGTGCCGCGCCGGCCGAGGCCGCCGCACCCTCGTCGGACGCCGACTCCCGCCAATCGCTCTGACCTCGCCCACCTCGTCAGCCGCTCACCACCCGCCACCCCGCACCCCGCCCCTCGGTCCCTCCGCCCCTCCGCCACAGCCGCCACAATGGGGCGAGTGGGATCCCGCGCTGGCACTGGGCGGAGGTTCCGGAGGGCGCTGGCTAGGCGCTGGGCTGGGCGGGAGCCTGGGCGGCGGGGAGGAACGGGATGGTCAGGCGGACGGTGGTGCCACGGCCGGGGGTGCTGACCAGCTCGAGCCGGCCCCCGAGTAGTTCCGCCCGCTCCCGCATCCCGGACAGCCCGAACCCGGTCGGCCCGCCCGGGGTGAGCCCGCCTGCGGCCCCGCCCGGGGTGAGCCCGTCTGGAGTGAGGCCGCCCGGAGTGGCCGCGGCCGCCACGTCGAAGCCGGTGCCGTCGTCGGTGACCTCCAGTACGGCCCGGTCCTTCTGCCGGTGCAGCCGGACCCGGACCGACTGGGCGCTGGCGTGCTTGGCCGCGTTCTGCAGCGCCTCCTGGGCAGTCCGGTAGACCGCCATTTCCACGTGCTCGGCCATGCTGAGGTGAGCTGCCTCCACGCGCACGTCCAGGGTGGGGAACGAATGGCCCAGGCTCTCCAGGCTGGCCGCCAGGCCCAGGTCGTCCAGCACCGGAGGGCGCAGTCCGGCGATCGCGGACCGGGTCTCGTCGAGCGCGGCCCCGGCCAGTTCCTGGGCCCGGGCCACCTGCTCGGCCGCGATATCGGGTGAACCCGGGATGGCGTCGGCCGCGGCCGACAGGTGGAAGAACAGGCTGACGATGCGCTGGCTGATGCCGTCGTGGATCTCCCCGGCCATGCGGCGCCGTTCATGTTCCTGCCATTCGACCATCCGCTCGGCGAACCGTTCCAGCGCCTCCTCCCGCTCGGCCAGCCTGCGGTGCAACCGGGCGTTCTCGATCGCCCCGGCCACCAGGCCCGCCACCGAGCCGAGCAGTTCCACGTCGGCCGGGGTGAACTCGCGGCGCTCCCTGGTGTGCACGTTCAGGACGCCGACCAGGTGGCCCATGGGGGTGACCACCGGCACCGAGAGCATGGAGGTGAACTCCTCGCCGCGCAGGGCCGGGATGTAGCGGTACCGGGGGTCGGCCGACTTGTTGTCCACGATGACGGCGGGCTGGCCGTGGTCGGCCACCCAGCCGGCCACGCCCTCGCCCACGGCCAGCTCGATGGTGCCGACCATGGTGTCGAAGGGTGGCGTCGCCCCCCGCAGCTGGAGCTTGCGGCCCCGCTCGTCGAGCAGGTGCACGAAGCACACGTCGGTCTCGGTGGTCTCGGTGACCAGCTGGGCGACGCCCTGCAAGATCCGGTCCAGGTCCAGGCCGGCCGAGATGGTCTCGATCACCTTGGACAGCAGCTGCGCCTCACGCTCCGCGTCCGCGACGCCGAGCCGGCCCGCGGCGTCACCCTCGCTCATGCCCGGGATCAATGGAAAACCCCCTCGCGGAGCGCGACCGCGACCGCGCCGGCCCGGTCAGACACGCCGAGCTTGCGGTAGATGCCCCGGGAGTGTGTCTTGACCGTCTCCTCGCTGACCACCAGCCGCATCGCCACGGCCCGGTTGGACAGGCCGGCGACCAGCAGCGACAGGACCTCGCTCTCCCGCTGGGTCAGGCCCAGGTGGGCGCCAGGCCAGAACTCGCCGCTGCGCAGCCGGGCCGCGGATAGCGCGACCCGGCCGGCCAGGCTGGGATCGATGAGCACCTCGCCGTCGGAGATCCGGCGCAGGTAGTCGACCAGCTCGCCGCCACGGATCCGCTTGAGCAGGAAGCCCGCCGCGCCCACCCGGAGGGCCTGGTACAGGTACTGCTCGTCGTCGTAGACGGTCAGGAACACCACTTTGCACCCGGGGGTGACGCGGAGGATCTCGGCGCACAGGTCCAGGCCGCTGGCTCCGCGCAGCCGGACGTCGAGCAGCACGGCGTCCGGCTTCAGGTCACTGACCAGGCGCACCACCCGGCCGGGGTCGCTGGACTCCCCGACGATCTCCACCTGGTCCCGGTACGGCGCCAGCATGGCCTTCAGGCCGTCCAGGACCATCTGGTGATCGTCGACGATCACCACGGTCATCGGTCCCGGCACCGGCTGACCGGATCCCGGGCCGTCCTGGGTCAGGTGGTCCATGCCCGAAACGGTACCCACCTGGCGTCACGTGCTCGCTTCGAGCAGGTGCCAGAGCAGCAGGAGCTGGGCGATGGCCAGGGATTCGCTGCGCTTTCCCGGGGCGTACTCCCCCAGCTTGTCCGGCAGCGCCGCGTCGTGCGCGAACGACAATTGCTCCCAGATCGCCTTCTCCACGATCCGGCTGTCCTCCCGCGGCGCGTAGCCGTGCACGTGCAGGGCGTCCACCGGCCGGCCGTCGCAGTCCCTGATCAGCTTCAGGTGCAGCGTCCGGCGGTCATCGTCGGTAAGGACATGAGACAGTTCCGGGTGCTGGATGGTCGGCCGGAGCATGATCTCGGCGGACAGCGGGGTCCCGGGCGGCCCGTCACGCCCGGCGGCCGGGGCGAATCGGATCGAGATGTCGGCCTGCTGGCGCTGCGGCCGGATGAACGCGGCCGACTCCGGCTCGCGGCGCTCCAGCTCGGCGAGGACCTGATCGCGGGTGTAGCCTCGCTCGGCGCAGTCCCGCTTGAGCTTCCACTCCCGGCGGATCTCCTCAGGGGGGTCCAGGTAGACGGTGATATCGAAGCAGGCCCGGGACAGCCTGGTGTGCAGCGGAAGCAGCCCTTCCACGATCACGAACTCGCGCGGCTCGACCAGGACCGGCCGGACCAGTTCCCCGGTCGCGTGGTCGTAGACCGGCTTGAGGATGGGCCGCCCGAGCGCGAGCAGCTGGAGATGCTGCTCCATGACGTCCATGTAGTTGCACTCGGGGTTGAGCACGGTGAACGGGACGTTGCGCCGCTCCGCCCGGTCGTAGCGGTGGTAATCGTCTACGCACAGCGCGGTGGCCCGGTCCGCGCCCAGCGCGTCGGCGATGCCGCGGGTCAGCGTGGTCTTGCCCGCGGCGCTGTCGCCGGCGATAGCGAGCATGACGGGCCGGGGCGGTTCCGGCACTGACTCGCTGCGGCGCAGCCGCATGAGCTTGTCGGGCATCGGGCTGTTCGCCTCCCTGTCAGGCCGGCGCTGTCCGGCCAGCCCTCAGTTCGAGTCTGAACTGGACTTTCCACCATAAGCAGGGCCGATCGTCCCGACCTCCCCCCAGACGGGGAGAGCAGGGGTGACCTACAGCCGCTAGTTCCCCGCCCGGCCCACCCCCGCGGGGGATGCGCCGACCGGGGCCGCGCCCTACCGTCAGCGGATGGAAGTACTGGCCGCGCGGGCGTCGGCATTGGTGGCACCGCCCAAGGGGATCCTCGCCACCGGGCCGGGCGGCGCAGCCTTGTCCGGCCGGCTAGCGGCGGCCGGGGCGCCGCCCACCGGGGCGAACCGCCGGGCCTTCCGTGAGCTGCTGGTCACCACGCCCGGCCTGCGGGCCGGTATCAGCGGGGTGATCCTGGACGCTGAGGCCATGTACCAGCGCTCCGCGCAGGGGCAGCCGCTGCCCGAGGTGATCGGCGCGGCGGGCCTGATGACGGGAGTCCGGGCGGACGCGGGCCGGCATCCGCTGCCGGGGACCAGGTCCGAGACCGTCACCGAGGGGCTCGACGGGCTGGCGGGCCGGCTGGAGGGCTGGGCCCGGCGCGGCGCGCAGTTCGCGACGTGGCGGGCCGTGCTGCGGATCGGGCCAGGGAGCCCGTCCCCGGTGGCGGTCCGGGCCAACGCCCAGGCCATGGGCCGGTACGCGGCGGCGTGCCAGGCAACGGGCCTCGTCCCGGTCGTGGCGCCGCAGGTCAACGGTACGGGCCCGCACTCGACAGGCCAGTGCGAGACGGTGATGTCGCTGGTGCTGCTGGCCGTGATGAGCGAGCTGGACGCCTACGGCGTGGATCCCGGGGCGGTGGTGCTCATGCCGACGATGGCCGTGCCCGGCCGGGAGTCCGGGGTGCGGGCCAGCACCGCGGAGAGCGCCGAGGCGACGGTGCGCACCCTGGGCGGAGTGCCAGTCACGCTGGCCGGCGTGGCCTTCGCGGCGGGATCCCAGCGGCCCGAGCGGGCCACCGGGATCCTGGCGGCGATGCAGTCATTGCCGCACTTCTGGCCGCTGACGTTCGCCTTTGGCCGGGCCCTGACCGGGCCGGCCCTGGCCGCGTGGGGCGGGCATCCTGGCTCGTGGGCGGTGGGCCAGGAGGCCCTGGCCCACCGGGTGGGGATGAACCTGGCGGCCATGGAAGGCCGCTACGTCCCGGAGCTGGATCTCGACGCGGCCTGACCGGGCGGCTCCTGAGTGAGTGGGCCGGTCGGACCGTTGCGGAATCTCAGACGTTGAACCCCAGCGCACGGAGCTGCTCGCGCCCGTCGTCGGTGATCTTCTCCGGCCCCCACGGCGGCAGCCAGACCCAGTTGATCCGGAAGTCGGTGACCAGCCCGTCGAGTGCTGACCGGGCCTGGTCCTCAATCACGTCGGTGAGCGGGCAGGCCGCGCTGGTCAGCGTCATGTCGATGGTCAGCGTCTTGTCCTCGTTCAGCGTCACCCCGTAGATGAGCCCGAGGTCGACCACGTTCACGCCCAGCTCGGGGTCGACCACGTCGCGGAGAGCCTCGACCAGGTCCTCGGTCTCCGGGGTGATCTCCAGCAGGGGGCCGCTGGTGTCCGTGTCGTCCGTCATTTCTGCTCCTCCAGGGCTTGCGCGGTCGCGTCCTTCCAGGCCATCCAGCCCAGCAGGGCGCACTTGATCCGGGCCGGGTACTTCGCTACTCCGGCGAACGCCACCCCGTCGCCGAGGACTTCCTCGTCCGGTTCCAGCTGGCCCTTGGACTGCATGAGGCGCAGGAACTCCTCAGCCAGGCCCATCGCCTCGGGCACGGTCTTGCCGATGATCAGCTCGCTCATGACCGAGGCGCTGGCCTGGCTGATGGAGCAGCCCAGCGCGTCGTAGGACACGTCGGCCACGACCGGCTCGCCGGTCGCGTCCTTGAGCGTGACCCGCAGCGTCACCTCGTCCCCGCAGAGCGGGTTCACATGGTGCACCTCGGCGTCATAGGGCTCCCGCAGGCCTTTGTGCTGCGGATGCCGGTAGTGGTCCAGGATGACTTCCTGGTACAGGGATTCCAGCCGCATCAGGCACCGCCAAAGAAGCGCTGCGCCTGCCCGATCCCGTCGACCAGCGCATCGACCTCGGAGGTCGTGTTGTACAGGTAGAACGAGGCCCGGGTACTGGCCTGGATGCCGTACCGGCGGTGCAGCGGCCAGGCGCAGTGGTGCCCGGCCCGGACGGCTACGCCGTGCTCGTCCAGCACCTGGCTGACGTCGTGCGGATGGACGTCCTCCAGCGTGAACGAGATCGCCGCGCCGCGGGCGGCCGGGTCCGTGGGGCCCATGATGCGCAGGCCCGGCACGGTGCCCAGCGCGTCCAGCGCGTAGGCGATGAGCTCGCGCTCGTGGGCGCGGACCGCGTCCAGCCCGATATCGGTGAGGTAGTCGATGGCCGCGTCCAGCCCGGCCGCCTCCGCGATAGGCATGGTCCCGGCCTCGAATTTGTGCGGCGGGGGGGCGAACGTCGAGTGGTCCATCCAGACGCTCTCGATCATCTCGCCGCCGCCGAGGAACGGGGGCATCTCCTCGAGCAGCTCGCGACGGCCCCAGAGGACCCCGATGCCGGTCGGGCCGCACATCTTGTGGCTGGTGAAGCCCAGGAAGTCGGCGCCCAGCTCCTGCACGTCGACCGGCATGTGCGGGACCGACTGGGCCGCGTCCACCAGCACCAGCGCGCCGGCCGCATGGGCCCGGTCAGCGATCTCGCGGACGGGGTTGATGGTGCCGAGCACGTTGGACTGGTGGGCCAGCGCCACCAGCTTGGTCCGCTCGCTGATGAGGTCGCCGGCCTGGGACAGGTCGAGCTCGCCGCCGTCGGTCACGCCGAACCAGCGCAGCGTGGCGCCGGTGCGCTCGCACAGCAGCTGCCACGGGACGATGTTGGAGTGGTGCTCCATCTCCGTGATGACGATCTCGTCACCAGGGCCGAGGCGGAACCGGCCGGAGCCCGAGCCACCTGACTGGCCGGCGGTGGCGTTGCCCATCGCGTAGGCCACCAGGTTGATGCCCTCGGAGATGTTCTTGGTGAACACCACCTCGGTCTCGTCCCGGGCGCCGATGAAGCCGGCCGCCTTGATCCGGGCACCCTCGTACGCGGCGGTGGCTTCCTCGCCGAGCTGATGGCTGGCCCGGTGGATGTTGGCGTTGTGCCGCTCGTAGAAGTCGTCCAGCCGCTCGATCACCTGGCGCGGCTTCTGCGAGGTGTTCGCGCTGTCCAGGTAGACCAGCGGCTGCCCGTCCCGGACCTGCCGGTCCAGGATCGGGAAATCCTT
>Ga0208717_1000455_pt1 | contig 13976 bp, 10 predicted proteins | sample NGESurF53shallow_FD_184489 | JGI IMG/M metagenome (GOLD analysis project Ga0208717, IMG submission 184489) | Arctic peat soil microbial communities from Barrow, Alaska - NGEE Surface sample F53-3 shallow (SPAdes) | ecosystem: Environmental > Terrestrial > Soil > Wetlands > Peat ... | reverse complement strand
ATCGTCGAGATCCGCCCCGGCGCCGGCGGCGACGAGGCCGCCATCTGGGCCGGTGACTTGTACCGGATGCTCACGCGCTACGCCGAGCGCCTCGGTTTCAAGGTCGAGACGCTGGCGATCGGTGACGGCGACTACACGTTCTCGATCAAGGCCCGCCCACCCGATGGCGCGTATTCGGTGTTCAAGTTCGAGGGCGGGATCCACCGCGTGCAGCGCGTGCCCGAGACCGAGTCCCAGGGCCGCGTCCACACCTCGACGGCGACCGTCGCCGTGCTGCCGGAGGCCGAGGACGTCGACGTCCAGATCGACCCCAACGATCTCCAGATCGACGTCTACCGAAGCTCCGGGCCGGGCGGCCAGTCGGTCAACACCACCGACTCCGCGGTGCGGATCACCCACAAGCCCACCGGGGTCGTCGTCTCGATGCAGGACGAGAAGTCCCAGCTCCAGAACCGGGAGCGGGCGATGCGCGTTCTGCGGGCCCGCCTGTACGAGCGGGCCCTGGCCGAGCAGCAGGCGGAGCTCGGCGCCAGCCGGCTGGCCCAGGTCGGCACCGGCGATCGCGCCGGGAAGATCCGCACCTACAACTTCGGCGAGCGGCGGGTCAACGACCACCGGATCAACCTGCGCGTCCACAACCTCGACGAGATCCTGCTCGGCGCGCTCGACGAGCTGACCGGCGCCCTCCAGGACGATGAGAAGCGACGCCGGCTGCAAGAGCGTGCCTCCGGCTGAGGCCAGGTCCGAGTTCGAGGCCGAGGCGGAAGCGGTGGTCGTATCGGTCGGAGAGGCGCTCGCGGCGGGGCGCCGCCAGTTGGGCGAGGCGGGCTGCGACACGCCGCGGCTCGACGCCGAGGTGCTGCTGGCGGCCGTCCTGGAAGTCGACCGTGGGCGGCTCGTTATCGACCGCGATCGCGCGCTGCCCGCGCCCACGCTCGTCGGGTTTCAGGAGCTGCTGAGCCGGCGGGCGGCACGGGAGCCGGTGGCGTACATCCTCGGCCGGCGGGATTTTCGGCGGCTGTCGCTGACGGTGGATCGGCGGGTGCTCATCCCGCGGCCGGAGACCGAGCTGCTGGTTGAGGTCGGCCTGGAGCTGCCGGCGGGGTGTCGGGTGCTCGACGTCGGGACCGGCAGCGGGGCGGTGGCGTTGGCGCTCAAGGACGAGCGGCCCGACCTGCTCGTGCGCGGCGTTGACATCAGCTCCGACGCGCTGGCGGTGGCTCGCGGCAACGCGTCGCGGCTCGGGCTCGACGTCGACTGGGTGCAGGCGGATCTGCTCGACGGGGGTCCGGCGGACGCGGTGCTCGCGAACCTGCCCTACGTGCCGGTCGGGGCGGTGCTGGCGCCGGAGATCACGGGCTACGAGCCGCCGGGGGCGCTGTTCGCCGGCGCCGACGGGCTCGATCTCGTGCGGCGGCTGGTGTCGGCGCTCGCCGGACCGTCGGTCGGGCTGCTCGCCGTGGAGATCGGGCCCGAGCAGGCGCGGACGGTCGCTGAGCTGGTCGGTGACGGCGGGTTCGCGGGCGTGCAGGTCCGACGGGATCTGGCCGGGTTCGATCGCGTCGTCGTGGGCACGGGATGACTGACGCGGAGACGTTCGAGCGGTGCATGGGCGTGGGCGGGATCGCCGTGTTTCCCGCCGACACCGTGTACGGATTGGCCTGCGACGTCCACCGCCGGGGGGCGGTGGAGCGGCTGTATCACCTCAAGCGCCGGCGACTGGACAAGCCGTCGGCGGTCATGTTCTTCGATCGCGAGCTGGCGCTGGCGGCGCTCCCCGAGCTGGGGGCGCGGACGCGTGCGGCGCTGGGGCGGCTGCTGCCCGGGCCGGTGACGGTGCTGCTGCCCAACCCGGTCGGGCGGTTTCCGCTGGCCTGCGGCAAGGAGCTGAGCACGGTGGGGCTGCGCGTGCCGGTCCTACCGCGGCTGGACGGCGTCCGGTGCCCGGTCCTGCAATCCAGCGCCAACCTCGCCGGGGAGCCCGACGCGCGGCGGCTCGCGGACGTCCCGGAGCCGCTGCGTCGGGGCGCCGATCTGGTCCTTGACGGCGGCGAGCTGCCGGGGACGCCGTCGACGGTCGTCGATCTCCGCGCGTTCGAGGAGTCCGGCGCCTGGGGGATCGTGCGCGAGGGTGGAATGCCGACGGCGGACGTCGGCGCCGCGCTCGCGGGCCAGTTCCACTTCGACCCGTCGTCCTACGCCGAGATGATCCACGAGGACATCCCGGTGTATGACGTCTTCCAGGACGAGCTGGCGCGCGCCAGCGGCGCGGGGGCGGCGCGGGTGCTCGAGCTCGGGACCGGCACGGGGGAGACGGCCCGCCGGCTGCTGGCGCGCCACCCGGGTGCCGTCCTGGTGGGCGTCGATGAGAGCGCCGCGATGCTCGCGGCCGCCGCCGAGACGCTGCCGGCCGAGCGGGTGTCCTTGGTGGTGGGGGAGATCGAGAACCAGCTGCCGGACGGGCCGTTCGATCTCGTCGCCAGCGCCCTGTGCGTCCACCACCTCCGCGGCTCGCGCAAGCGCGACCTGTTCGCCCGGGTGCGGTCGGCGCTGGGGTTCGGGGGCCGGTTCGTGCTCGGCGACGTGATCGTCCCCGCCGATCCGGGGGATGCGGTGACGTCGTTGACCCCGGGGTTCGACCACCCCAGCCCGCTGGGCGAGCAGCTGGGCTGGCTGGCGCAGACCGGCTTCGACGCCCGGGTCGTGTGGGAGCACCGGGACTTGGCGATCGTCGTCGCCGAGGTCTCCGGGGCCGGCGTTACCATGTGACGCTCGCATGAGCGCGCCCGACCTGCCTGCCGACTTCTTCAACCGCCCGCTCGCGGAGGTCGATCCCGAGATCGCCGAGGTGCTGGCGCTGGAGCTGGCGCGCCAGCAGCAGACGCTCGAGATGATCGCGTCGGAGAACTTCGCCCCGGCGGCGGTGCTCGAGGCCCAGGGCTCGGTGCTCAACAACAAGTACGCCGAGGGCTATCCCGGCAAGCGCTATTACGGCGGCTGCGAGTTCGTGGACATCGGCGAGCAGCTCGCCATCGACCGGGCCAAGTCCCTGTTCGGGGCCGAGCACGCCAACGTCCAGCCACACGCCGGCGCCCAGGCCAACACCGCCGTCTACCACGCGCTGCTGCAACCGGGCGACACGCTCATGGGCCTCGAGCTCTCCCACGGCGGCCATCTCTCCCACGGGATGAAGATCAATGTGTCCGGCCGGCTGTACGACATCGTCGCCTACCACGTCGATCGCGAGACCTCGCTGATCGACATGGACGAGGTGGCGTCGCTGGCGCAGGAGCACCGGCCCAAGATGATCGTGGCCGGCTGGTCGGCGTACCCTCGCCAGCTCGACTTCGCACGGTTCCGGGAGATCGCCGACTCGGTCGGCGCGTTCCTGATGGTGGACATGGCCCACTTCGCGGGGCTAGTGGCCGCGGGGTTGCATCCGTCGCCGGTGCCGATGGCCGATGTCGTCACCACCACGATCCACAAGACGATCGGCGGCGGGCGCGGCGGCATGATCCTCTGCCAGGAGCAGTACGCCAAGAAGATCGACTCCGCGGTGTTCCCGGGCCAACAGGGCGGCCCGTTGGAGCACCTCATCGCCGGCAAGGCGGTGGCGCTGCGGATCGCCGCTTCGGAAGCCTTCCGCGAGCGCCAGCAGCGGACGGTGGACGGGGCGCGGGCGGTGGCCGCCGAGTTGCTGTCCGCAGGGGCAGGGGTGAGCGTCTTGACCGGCGGGACCGACGTGCACCTCGTCCTGTGCGACCTGCGGGAGTCGTCCCTGGACGGCAAGCAGGCCGAGGATCGCCTGCACGCGATCGGGATCACGGTGAACCGCAACGCGGTGCCGTTTGACCCACGGCCGCCGGCGGTGTCCTCGGGGCTGCGGATCGGATCGCCGGCCCTGGCCACGCGCGGACTCCAGGTGGAGGACTTCGTCGAAGTCGGCAAGATCATCTCCGCGGTCCTGGTGGCCGGGGACGCGTTCGATGGCCAGCGGGGCGAGCTGGCCGCCCGGGTCGAGGCGATCGCGGACCGGTACCCGCTGTACGCGCAACTCGGCGCGTCCGCGGCCGCTGTGGCCTGAGCCGCCGCGGCGGCCTGAGCCCGGCCGCGGTCGCATCGCGGCGGCCTGACGGGGGTGGCAGCGGCGTTGTCGCGGGCTCATGCCCACATGACCCCCCGCTCCCGCCCCCATCCCCGCCCCCGCCCGTTCGATGGAAAATCCGGGGTCGCCGCTCAGATTTTCCATGTCCGGCCCTCCAGCGGTCCGTCTGATGGAAAGTCGCGGCGACGGGTGGAGATTTTCCATGTACTGCGCAGCGAAGGGACCGGAGAGTGGGGACTCGCGGGGGCGGCAGCTCGCCAGCGCGGCCTGATCCATCGCTCCCAGCTGCTGGCGACGGGGTTCGATCGCCGGGCGATCGCGCGGCTGGTCGCCCGTGGCGCGCTCTATCCCGTCCTCCCGCGCGTCTACGCCGTCGGGCATCCGACCCTCGCGCCGCTCGCCGCTGAGCTCGCCGTCCTGCTGTACCTCGAGCACGATGCCGTCATCAGCCACGCGTCCGCGGCGCGCCTGTGGGGACTGAGCCCGGGGGATGTCAGCACCGTCGAGGCCACGGTGATCGGCCGCGACACCGTGCGACGGTCCGGCCTGCGCACCTACCGCGTCCCCGATCTCGATCCGCGCGATGTGCGGCTCCGCCACGGGTTGCCGGTGACGAGCGCTGCCCGGACGCTGCTCGACGTCGCCGCCGAGGCGCCGGTGGAGCGGGCGCTCAACGAGGCTCGGGTGCTCGGACTGGTCAGCGACCGCGATCTGACGGACGCGATCGAGCGCGTGCCAGGGAGAGCGGGCACCCGTCAGCTCCGCGCTGTCCTTGGCGCCGAGCTGGGTCCGTCGCTCACCCGCTCAGAGGCCGAGCGGCTGCTGAGGAACCTCGTGGAGCAGGCCCAGCTCCCCTGGCCGCGGTTCAACGCCACCGTCCACGGCTACGAGGTTGACGCCCTGTGGGCGCGCGAGCGGGTCGTCGTCGAGGCCGACGGGTACGCGTTTCACGGCCACCGTGCGGCGTTCGAGCGCGACCGGCGCAAGGACCAGACGCTGGCGGCGGCGGGCTACACGGTGATCCGGGTCACGTGGCGCCAGCTCGCCGATGAGCCGCTGGCGGTGGCGGTCCGGATCGCGCAGGCGCTGGCCCGCGGCGACCCGCGAGACGCCCTGCCGGGGCCGCCCGGCACCGCGCCCGACGCCGACTGAAACCGGTCCGGCACCGCCGCGCAACCCAGTGGTCGGGGCGGACTGGCATGCTTAGCGCGCATGCGGTACTACTGGGATGCCGTGCTCTCGTTCGTGGTCGCGGCGCTGCTGGCAGCGGCGTTCACGCCGCTGGCGGCCCGGCTGGCGCGTCGTCTGGGCGCCGTCGACGAGCCTCGCGAGCGGGGCCTGGCCGAACGGCCGACGCCGACGCTCGGCGGTTTGGCGATCCTGGTGGCGGTGCTCGTCGCCGCCGCGATCTGGCTGCAGAGCACGATCAAGCTGTCGCCGACGGCGCACGCGCTCGGGCACCCGACGGTCCACATGTGGGCGGTGATGGCGGGGGCGTGCCTGATCACGCTGATCGGGGCCGTCGACGATGTGCGGGAGCTGCCGCCGGCGCTCAAGCTCCTCGGTCAGATCGCCGCGGCGGTGATCGCGGTGGAGGGCGGCGCGGTGGTGACCGACGTGACGCTGCCGTTCATCGGGCCGCTGCAGTTCCCCAACGAGGGCGGGGTCCTCACCGTTCTCTGGCTGGTGGGGACGATGAACGTGGTCAATCTGTCCGACGGGATCGACGGCCTGGCGGCGGGGATCTGCACGATCGACGGCGTGGCCTTCTCGATCATCTCCTTCAGCCTCGGCGTGCACGGCGCCGCGGTCCTGGCCGCGCTGACCGCCGGCGCGGCGCTCGGCTTCCTGTTTCACAACTTCTATCCGGCGTCGGTGTTCATGGGCGACGCCGGCGCCAACCTGCTGGGCTACCTGCTCGGGGTGGTCGCCGTTGTCGGCTCGCTGAAGACCAACGCTCTGGTCGCCCTGGTCGTCCCGCTGATGATCCTCGTCATCCCGTTCCTGGACACCAGTTTCGTGATCGCCAAGCGATTGAAGTACCGCCGCAAGCCGTGGTCAGCCGACGCCAATCACTTCCACCACCGGATGGCGCGGATCGGCTTCTCGCAGCGCAAGACGGTCGTCTACCTCTACGCCTGGTCGTTCTTGATGGCGGGGCTGGCGGTGGCGCTGCGCTTGATCACCCACTATCACCGTCATCAGGCCGGCTGGATCGCGTTCCTGATCGCGCTCGCGGTGGTGTGCGTCGCGGCCAGCGTCTACCTCGTGTACGTGCTCGAGATCTTCAAGTTCAAGGGGCTGCGCGCGATCGATCTGCGCCGCGCCGACCCCGGCGCCACCGAGGCCGAGATCGACGATCAGGTGCGCAAGGACGTCGAGACCGGCGAGTTCGAGAAGATAGGGCGGCGATGAAGCGGGCCAATCGCGGCGAACCGACCGGCGGGTAGAGACCCTGCTCACCGGCATCTCGAGACGCGAGCGCATCGCGCTGGGAGGCGTGGCGCTCATCACAGTGCTGGCCGGCGTCGCGCGCTATGACCACGGCGTTCCGCGGGTGGTGGCGTTCATCCTCGCCGCGCTCGCGCTGGCCGGTGGCGCGTGGATCGTGTCGACCTCCACCGAGCAGGTGGGACGACGGTACGGACCGGCGGTGACCGGAGTACTCCAGTCGACGCTGGGCAACCTGCCGGAGTTCTTCGTCGTCATCTTCGCGCTCAACGCCGGACAGAAGGTGGTCGCCGAGACGGCGATCCTCGGCTCGATCCTGGTCAACGCCCTGCTCGTCCTCGGCCTGGTGATCGTCGTCGGCGCCCGCCGTGAGCGCGACCGGGTGATGCGCTTCGGCGTCCGCCTGCCCAACGACACGGCGACGCTCCTGCTAATCGCCAGCTTCATCATCGTGCTCGTCGGGTTGGCCAACTCGGCGCACGACGCCGCCAGCCACCACATCAAGACGATCTCGATCATCAGCGCGATCGCGATCCTGATCGTCTACGGGGTGTGGATGGCGCAGTACCTGCGCTCCGACACGCGTCCCGAGGGCGCCGCCGGCGGGGGCGAGAATGGGGGTGAGGATGGCGGGCCGAGCGGGGCGCTCGCGACCAGCCTCGCCCTGCTCGCAGTGGGGGGCGTGGCATCGGCGTTCGTGTCTGACTGGTTCGTCAACGCCCTGCAGCCGACGATCGACTCGCTGCACATCTCGCAGGCGTTCGCCGGCCTCGTGATCGTGGCGATCGCCGGCAATGCGGTGGAGAACGCGGCCGGGATCGCGCTCGCCCACAAGGGCCAATCGGAGCTGGCGATCTCGGTCGTCAAGAACTCGGTGGCCCAGATCGCCGCCTTCCTGTACCCGCTGCTGGTGCTCGTGTCGCTCCTCACCGCGACCACGCTCACGTTCGCGCTGGCGCCCGTCTACACCGGGGCGCTGCTCGGCACCGCGGTGATCGTCTGGCAGATCACCGGCGACGGGGAGGCGACTCCGTTCGAGGGCGCGGCGCTGATCGCCGCGTTCGTCATCCTGGCGACGGTGGCCGCGTTCGAGTCGTGAACGGGCAATTCGCATCGGGTTAAGGATCGATGAGCGAAACGAGGGCCGGTGGTAGCTTCGGCCGTGTGCTCGGGGCTCGACGGTGCTCTGCGGGGACGGTGGTTGTCATGCTGGCAGCGCTCACGCTCGCCCTCGGCGGTGCGCGAGCGGCGCACGCCGACCCGCTGACGTGGACCGCGCCCGAGCAGATCGATCCGGCCAACCCCGCCGCCATCAACGCGGTCTCCTGCCCGTCGGCGAGCCTGTGCCTGGGGGCCGACGCGAGCGGCGATCTCGTCACCTCGACCAATCCCACCGGCGGGGCCGGCGTCTGGGTGACGAGCGACATCGACGGGGCCGGCGCCGCCGGCGGCTTCAATTCGCTGTCCGGGATGTCGTGCCCCTCGAGCTCGTTCTGCGCCGCCGTCGACGAGAACGGCGACGTGCTGTGGACCACCGACCCGACGCACCCGGTGAGCCGCTGGTCAGCGGTGACCGCTCTGGACTCGAACCCGTTCACGGCGATCTCATGCCCGTCCGCGTCGCTATGCGTCGCCGTCGACGATGCCGGCAACGCCTACACCTCCACCAACCCGACCGGCGGGGCGAGCGCGTGGAGCCCGGCCGATATCGACGGGGACAACCAGCTGAGCGCCGTGTCGTGTCCCGCCGCGGCGCTGTGCGTGGCGGTGGACGCCGTCGGCAACGTGCTCACGTCCGCGAACCCGACGGGCGGCGCCGGCGCCTGGCCGGCCGCGGACGCCGACGGGCAGACGGCGCTCGATGCCGTGTCGTGCGCGTCGACGAGCCTGTGCGTCGCCGCCGACGCCAACGGGAGCGTGCTCGTGTCCTCCACGCCGACGAACCCGGCGGCCGCGTTCTGGCCGGCCGACGCCGTCGACCCTGGCCAATCGCTGGATTCGGTGTCCTGCGCTGGGAGTGGGTTCTGCGCCGCCGGGGACGATGCCGGGAACGTCGACGTCGCGAGCAATCCGAGCGCCGGCACCGCCGCATGGACGCTGACGACGCTGTCCGGCGGCCAGGCGCTGGACGGGATCTCGTGTCCCACCGCCGGCTTCTGCGCCGCCGGCGACAGCGGCGGGGAGGTCATCGTCTCGACCGCGCCGGCGACCCCATCGGCTCCGGCCTGGGTGGCGACGCAGCTTCAGAGCGGGGTGGGCCAGGAGCTCGACTCGGTGAGCTGCCCCAGCGCCGGCCAGTGCTTTGCCGTTGACGCCAACGGCAGCGTGCTCAGCTCCAGCGATCCGGCGGGCGGGCCGAGCGCCTGGACGGCGGCGAACATCGACACGACCAACTCGCTGACCTCGATCTCGTGCCCGTCGGTGAAGCTGTGCGTGGCCGTCGACTCCGACGGCGATGCCCTGCACTCGACCAATCCGGCCGGGGGAGCGTCGGCGTGGCAGTCGGTGTCGATCGACGGCCAGGGTGGCGCGCTCGCCTCGGTCTCATGCCCGTCGACGGCGCTGTGCGTGGCGGTGGACGTCAACGGCAACGTCCTGGATTCCACCAACCCGACGGGCGGGGCCGGAGCGTGGAAGACCACCGACGTCGACGCCGAGAATGTGTTCGACGGCATCGCCTGCCCGTCGACGACGCTGTGTGTCGCCATTGACGACACCGGCAACGCCCTGGCCTCGACCAAGCCGACCGGCAGCGCGACCGACTGGAGCAGCAAGGTCGTCGACCCGACGCCGGCGAACGCCGTCTCGTGCCCGTCGACGAGCCTGTGCGTGGCCGTCGACAACGCCGGCGGGGCGATCACATCCACCAACCCGGCGACGAATATGTGGAGCTCGGTGGCGACGATCGACTCGCCGGGCGGAAATCCGGGGGTGATCAGCACGATCAGCTGCCCGGCCACGTCGCTATGCGTGGCCGGCGACGCCTCCGGGACCGTCGCGACATCGACGAACCCGACCGGCGGCGCCGGCGCCTGGGGCCAGGACGCGATCGACGGCTGGCCGATCAGCTCCATCGACTGCGCGACGGTCAACCAGTGCGTCGCCGTCGACGACTGGGGCGGCGTGCTGATCGGCACGTCGTCGCTCGGGGGGCCGGGAGGCGGCTCATCCGGTCCGGCGCCGGCCGGGGGTGCCGCCCGCCTCTCGATCGTCGGCCGCGTACGGGTCTCCGGCAGCACGGTTCACGTCCGCCTGAGGTGCAGCGGGCCGGCGGGCACGGGGTGCGTCGGGCGCCTGACCCTGGCGGTGTCGGTCGGCAAGGGACGGCGCCGCCACGCCGAGGGCATCGGCGGGCGCACCGCGCGGCTGCGGGCCGGCCAGAGCCGGTCGTTGACGCTGGTCCCCGATGGCCGCGGGCGCCGGCTGCTGAAGTCAGCGCTCACGTTCCGGGCGCTCGTGGTGATCGCCCAGGGCAAGCGCTTGCTGGTGCACCGCCGCTACGAACTGCGCTACCGCGCTCACCCGCCCGCCCGTCCGCCCGTCCGCCCGTCCGCCCGTCCGCCCGTCCGCCCGACACCGCACGACCACCGCCCGACTCCAGACGACCACCGTCCGCCTCCACCCCTAATCGCCTCCCTGAAACGGGAGACCCACTCGCCGCCGGCGACGCGACCGCGCCGGCCGACGGTGCTATTCTGACGTTTACGTAAGGTTCTAAGTCGGCAGAAGAGACGAAGGTGGTCGCCGTTGTCAGTCCTCAATGCCCCGCCGGTGCAGGGCGCGCCGTCGCGCCGCCGCCTCGGCGTCAACGCCGAGCACGACTCCTACAAGTGGTGGGCGCTCTCGTGCACCAGCCTGGGAATGCTGCTGGCCACGATCAACTCGGGCACGCTGATCATCGCGTTGCCCAACCTCGAACGCAGTCTGCACACCAGCCTGCTCGAGCTAGTGTGGGTGATCCTGGTGTACATGATCGCGTCGACCGTGCTCGTGCTCACCGCGGGGCGGTTGTCTGACCAGTTCGGACGCAAGAAGGCCTACGTGATGGGCTTCGTGCTGTTCGCGCTGGCCTCACTGGGAGCCGGGTTCGCGGGCGACGCGACGCAGCTGATCCTGTGGCGGATCGTGCAGGGGATCGGTGGCGCATTCCTGTTCGCCAATGCGGCGGCGATCGTCACCGACGCGTTCCCTAAGGAGCAGCTCGGCCTGGCGATGGGCACCAACACGATGGTGGCCGCGGTCGGGCTGGTGATCGGACCGGTGTTGGGTGGCGCCCTGGTGGCGATCTCCTGGCACTGGGTGTTCTGGTTCAACGTCCCCTTCGGCCTCATCGGCAGCCTGTGGGGCGGCAAGATCCTGCACGAGGTGACCGGGCGCTCGGAGGACCGCTCGTTCGACTTCCTGGGCACGATCGCCTTTCTGATCGGACTCACCGGGCTGGTCTACGGCGTCTCCAGGGGTGGGATCGAGGGTTGGACCTCGGGGCTCACGATTCCGGCGCTGATCCTGGCCATCGTGTTCCTGCCGGCGTTCGTGCTGATCGAGTCCCGGCACAAGGCGCCGATGCTCGACCTGACCATCTTCCGTGACCGCCTGTTCGCCACGGCGTCGGCGGCCGCCTTCGCCAACGGACTGTCACGGTTCGCGCTGATGTTCGTATTCGTCTTCTACTTCCAGGGCGTGCAGGGGAACTCGCCGATCCTGGCCGGGGTCAAGCTGGCGCCGCTGGCGCTGGGGATGCTGATCGCCTCGCCGGCGGCCGGCATGTGGGCCGACCGCCGCGGCTCGCGTACCCTCGCGGTCATGGGCATGCTCGTGACCGCGTTTGGCCTGGGGCTGATGACGACGCTCGGCCGGGACACGAGCTATGTCTGGCCCGGCATCTACATGTTCATCGTCGGCATCGGCAGCGGGATGTTCAACTCGCCCAACACCGCCGCCATGATGGGCGCGGTGGCCCCGCATCGGCGCGGCATCGCCGCCGGCGCCCGCGTGCTCGTCCAGAACACGGGCGCGGTCATGTCGATCGCGTTTGTGCTCGCCGTCATCACCGCGGCGGTCCCCAAGCAGGTGCTGTTCAAGGTCTTCTCGGGGCTCGCCAATCACATCTCGACCGCCCAGCTGACGCCGTTCATCTCCAACATGCACACCGCGCTGTGGTGCCTGTGCGCCGTCTCCATCGTCGGCGCCGGGATCTCCGCCGCGCGGCCGAAGGAGATCAGCGCCGCCAAGCAGCCCGGCGAGCGGCAGGCGGCCCTGTCATGAGCGCCACCACCGACCCCGCGGCGCCGGCGACGGGCAAGACGCTGCGGATCGGCGAGCTGGCTGAGCTCACCGGAACCACCGCGCGGACGATCCGCTACTACGAGGAGATCGGGCTGCTCGACTCCGCTCCCGAGCGCGAGCAGGGCAAGCACCGCTGCTACACGCAGGCTGACGTCGAGCGGATGCGCGAGATCATCCGCCTGCGGGACCTGCTCGGGCTGTCGCTCGATCAGCTCTCCCAGCTGCTGGAGGCCGAGAGCGCCCGCGCCCACCTGCGCCAGGAGCTCCAGCAGACCGACGCCCCGGCCGAGCGCCGGCGGATCCTCGAGCAGCTCGGGCAGCACATCGGCACCCAGCTGGAGCTGGTGCGGGGCCGGCTGGCCGAGCTCACCGACCTGGCCGCCGAGCTCACCACCAAGCAGCAGCTCGTCGCGCAGCGGATCCGCGAGATCGACGAGCAGTGAGCACGGCGCCGGCGCCGGCGCGGAGCCGTCCGAACGCCGGGCGCCCGCGGGAGGGCGGCGGCGGGGTGGACCGCCGAGCGATGGCCATCCTGTCAGCCGGCCACCTGTTCACCGACCTCGGTCAGGGCTCCATCCCCGCGCTGCTGCCGTTCCTGATCGTCAAGGACCATCTCAGCTACGCCGGCGCGTCGGCGCTGATCCTGGCCGCGACGGTCTCGAGCTCGGTGATCCAGCCGCTGTTCGGCCACATCTCCGATCGCCGGTCGCTGCCGTGGCTGATGCCGATCGGCCCGATCCTCGGCGGGATCGGGGTCGGTCTGGCCGCGATCGCCCCGAGTTACCGGCTCACCTTCGCCGCCGTGGTCGTGTCGGGGATCGGCGTCGCCGCGTTCCATCCCGAAGGGTCACGGTTCGCCAACTACGTCTCCGGCGCCAGGCGCTCGAGCGGCATGAGCCTGTTCAGCGTCGGCGGCAACGTCGGCTTCGCGCTCGGGCCGGCGCTGGTCACCCCGCTGGTGCTCGCGTTCGGCCTGTCCGGGACGCTGCTGGTGATCGTGCCGACGTCACTGATGGGCCTGGTGCTGGCGCACGAGCTGCCGCGCCTGAACGCCTTCCGCGTCGATCTCACGCAGGCCCGGGCCGCTCACGGGCCCAGCGATGCCGCCTGGGGTCCGTTCACGCTGCTCGCCCTCGTGATCGCGCTGCGGTCGTTCGTCTACTTCGGGTTCGTCACCTTCATCCCGCTGTACTTCATCCACGACCTCCACACCACCCGGGGCACCGGTGGGGCGGCGCTCACGGCGATGCTGGTCGGCGGCGCCGTCGGCACACTGGTCGGCGGCCGGCTGGCCGATCGGTTCGGGCGCCGCACCGTCCTGGTCGGCTCGATGGTCATCCTCCCGGCGCTGATCGTCGGCTTCCTCGTGTCGGCGCCGGCGCTGGCGATGGTGTTCGCGGCGCTCGCCGGCGCTGCGACGATCGCCACCTTCGCGGTGACGATCGTGATGGGCCAGGAATTCCTGCCGGGGAGGATCGGCGTCGCCTCGGGGGTGACGATCGGTCTGTCGATCGGGCTCGGCGGGGTCGGGGCGCCGCTGCTCGGGCTGCTCGCCGACGCCCACGGCCTGCGCGCGGTGTTCGAGCTGATGGCCGTGTTCCCGGTCGGCGCGCTCGCGCTCTCGCTGGCGCTGCCGATCCGTCGTGACCCGGACCCGGCCGCCGGGCCCGGAAACAGTGCCGCCGGCCAGCGCGGGCCGAGGCGGAGCGAGCCCTCACGCGGTCCGAGGCGTAACCAGCGCCGGCCGCGGCGGTAGATTCAGATGGAACGTCGGTCCATGGCGTCGCACCAATGGCCCACCAGGCCCCAGCGCACCGGATGTGGATCGACGCCCCCTTCTCGATGACCCGCATCCGTCAACGTTCCGTACGCTGCACCCCCGGCCTGGCCGCGGGCGCCGCCGCGCTCGCCGGCATGGTCAACGTCGCCTCGGCGCTGACGCCGAGCATCCGCTGGCGCGGGCACCTCCTGCTGAGCGTCGAGCCAGTGCAGGCGGTCCGGCTGTTCCACGCGTTCGCGCTGCCGGCCGGCGCGGCGCTCCTGCTCGTGTCGCCGTACCTGCTCAAGCGGCGCCGGCGCGCCTGGCAGGTCGCGATCGGACTGATGCTGGCGCTCGGGCTGCTCGATCTGCTCA